>Ga0224557_1000216_pt1 | contig 67162 bp, 58 predicted proteins | sample 714S31014metaG_FD_180677 | JGI IMG/M metagenome (GOLD analysis project Ga0224557, IMG submission 180677) | Peat soil microbial communities from Stordalen Mire, Sweden - 717 S3 10-14 | ecosystem: Environmental > Terrestrial > Soil > Wetlands > Peat | place: Sweden: Norrbotten County, Stordalen...
GCGGCAGCTGGGGTTCCGGGGCCGGGTGGTCGCGGCGGCGCTGGGGCTGACGGAGAACTACGTCGCGACGCTGCACAACGCGGCGAAGCGGGACGGGTCAGCGGCGCTGATCAGGCAGGACCGGCGGGGCGGGCCCGGGAAGGTGACCACGGCGCAGTGGGAGCAGGCCAGGGCATGGCGGGAGCTGGGCGTGTCCGACGCGGAGACCGGGCGGCGGCTGAAGGTCGCGCACACCACGATCAGCCGCGGGCTGGGGCCGCGCGGGCAGGCGCCGGCCTCAGGCGGCGCGCGCGGGCAGCACACCCCGGCGGAGCCCCTGTTCACCGACCCTGAGGCTGAGCCCGAGGCTGAGCCCGAGCCCGAGGCCGGGACCGAGACTGAGCCCGGGCCTGCGACTGAGGCTGAGGCCTTGACCGAGGCTGGTGCTGGTGCTGGTGCTGGTGCTGGTGCTGGTGCTGGTGCTGGTTGCGGCCTGCCGCCTGGCGGAGGGCAGCCGGGCTGGCCGCTGCCGGGGGAAGGGGTGCTCGCGTCGCGGTATGCCGGGGCGATGCTGCTGCACGCGTTCTTCGCGCGGGCCGGCGCGGGCAGCGCGCTGCCCGCCTCCGGTGACCGGCGGCCGGCGGATCTGGCGCTGCTGACGGCGGTCAGCATGTGCTTCGCGCTGGGCGCGGACACGGTCGAGGCGTTCAAGCACCTGGCCGCCGCCGACGCCGGGCCGCTGGCCGGGCTGGGGGTGCTGCCGGGGCTGCGGGCCATGCGGACGCACCTGGCCCGGATCGCCGATGCGGCCGACCCGGTCGCGGTGCAGGCCATGTTCGCGTCCGCGATGCTGTCCGCGGACCCGGTGACCTCCGGCGTCTACTACGCCGATGACCACTTCATCCCCTATACCGGCGCCAAGCCGGTCGCGAAGGGATGGAACAACAAGCGGCACCGCGCCGAGCGGGGCCACGCCGATACCCATGTCACCGCCCATGACGGGCGGGCGGTGTGCTTCGTGACCGGCGAGCCGTCCGGGCTCAGCGTCACGCTGCCCAGGGCGCTGGCGGAGCTGAAGAAAGCCGCCGGGCCCGGCACGCGGATCATGCTCGGCTTCGACCGGGGCGGCGCCTACCCGCAGGTCTTCACCCACTGCCGCGCCCAGGACGTGCACTGGGTCACCTACCGGCGGGCACCGCTGGCCGTCCCGGTCATGCTGCCGGTCATCACCGCCGTCACCTACGGCGGCCGGACCCGGCAGGTCGCCTGGGCCGAGGAGACCGTGCAGGTCAAGGACTACGGGCAGGCCCGGCAGATCACGCTGTTCGAGCGCGGCAGGGTCGCCCTGCAGATCCTGACCTCGGACTCCGGGGCGTGCCCGGCGGACATCTTGTCCTGGCTGAAGTCCCGGTGGCGGGAGGAGAACTTCCTGAAATACGCCAGCCAGAACTGCGGGATCGACAAGATCTGCGACTACCTCGCCAGCATCGAGGTGAACACCAAGATCGTGGATAACCCGGCCCGCAAGGCCGCCACCGCCGCGGTGCAAGAGGCGGAGAAGATCCTGGGCGGCGCCGAGCGGGAACTCGCCGCGCTGCTCACGGACCCGGCCATCAGCCCCGCCGCCAAGAACACCCGCATCCCCGCATTGCAGAAGAAGATCACCCGCGCCCGCCAGGCCGCCGCCGCCGCGACCGCGGACCGCAACGGCATCCCCGCGAAACTGCCGGCCAGCGTCATCGACCCCGACGCCAGGGTCGCGCTGCTGCGCACCGGGCGCCGCGGCCTGCAGATGGTCCTGCGCCTCCTCGCCCACAACGCCGAGCACTGGCTATCAGGCCAGCTCAACGCCTACCTGCACGACGAGGACGAATACCGCGCCATCACCCGCCAGAGCATCATCCGCGGCCTGGCCGGCACCATCACCTTTACCCCCGCCGCGATCACCGTCCACCTCGAGCTACCCCGCGCCCCCCGCATCGCCCGCGCCCTCGCACTGCTCATCCAGGAGATCAACGCCACCCCGCCCGCCATGCCCGGCGACAACCGGCCCATCACCTACCACCTCACCCCGAAGCCCGGCATTTAACTCCGGACGCACAGCCCGTGCCGGAGATCTGAGGCCGATCATAAAATCGCCACGATCGGCTATTTCGGCGATGTGCTGATGCTTGACTCGCCTAATCAGCTCCGTGAGTTGCTGAGCCATTCGGGTACCCGGCTCCTCGACGTCTGGACGGATCAGATCTGGCAGGCCAGCCTGCTACATGTAGTAGGCCGCAAGTATCGATTCATACGCTTGTCAATACAACTGCTCGGCGTGGCCTTGGCCTTCACGGTCATGGTGGTGATAGCGACGATGGTGAGAGTCTGCTGACTGTCGGTGGAGTACTACAGAGGTGGAAACGCCGGGCTCTGTCTTCACCGCAGTCAGGGTTCGGCCGCACTCCTCATAACTCAGCCCCGATGCAGCACCAGTCCGCCGCGCCGCACCCGCACCCGCACCCGCACCCGCACCCGCCGTGCCTACCTCCATCGGCCCGGTGGTCCGCGGCTGCGGCTGCTACGGGCGGGAGCCGGGTATCAGGCGGCCGGGGCCGGGCCGGGCCGTCGTGGTAGCGACTGAGTTGACGGCGATGGCGGTCCTGCCGGCTGTGATGCTCCCCGGCGTCCATGCGATGCTCCCCAGCGTCCATGTGACGTTCCCTGGCGTCCCGCTGGCCGCTGTGGTCCCGGCTGCCCCGCCCGCCGCCGGTTCCCGGCGTCCTGGCCGGGATTTGCGTGGTGGATCCGGGCTTGGCGGTGGATCGGGTGCACGGGGATGCACTTGGGCTCAACGGAGCCCGGATCCACCACAATCTAATGAGGGCCGCCGCACCACGGGCCCGGCAGGTGCTGCCCCGTCACACGGGGACCGCGGGCCCCGGCGGAGCTGGCCGGGGGGGCGCAGCGCTGCCCCTTGCCATCACCGCTCCCGCGGCATCAGGACCCCGCCAGGAAAGGGCAGCTCCTTGCGGCACAGCCACACCCACGGACCACAGGGCGCACCCACGCGCACCATAGGGCCGGCCGCGACCACCCCGATGGTCCGCAGGTTCCAGTGAAACGCAGCGTAACCCGCGGACACAGACCTCAGCCATTCAATTTCTGTAACCGTCGTGCTGGATACCCACCCACGATCAGGCCGACGGCTGCACAGCGCAAGGCGGCACCCGGCCCGGGTCGCGGCCGCCATGGCGCATAGCCATGGGTACGCGCCGGGCCTTAATCCCGTAGGTTGCCGCCCATGGCCAAGCGCGGGCAGGTACCGGCGGCGGGTACCGGCGGCCGGGGATCCGGAGGCTCCTGGCTGGCCCCGTCCGCGGTCGGCTCGCCTTGGCTCTATGCCATAAAGTTCTGCGGCTCAAATCCTTGACTCTATGCCATAAAGTAGCGTCTACTTTATGGCATAGAGTCGATCGAGGGAGGAAGCATGAGCCACACATTCGACACCACCACCGCCGAGAACGGCGGCAACTCCGATCCCCAGCAAACCGCTGACCTGCTGGACCAGGCTCCCCAGCAAACCGCTGACTTGCTGGACCCGCTGATCCACGCCCCCACCCGGCTGAAGATCGTCGCCACGCTGGCGGCGCTGCCCGACGGCGACGCCTTGTCCGTCACCCGCCTGCAGGACATGATCAGGCTGCCACCCGGCCGCCTGATCACCCACCTGCGCGAGCTGGGCCACGCCGGATACGTGCGGACGGGTATGACCGGCGGCGGTAGAGCACAGGCAACCGCCGCCCTCAGCCGCGACGGCCGGGTCGCGCTTGATCGCTATACCGCCGTGCTGCGGCAACTGCCCGGGGTGGCCAGAGGGGAATACCAGGCAGCCGGCCTGCGCGTTGGCGATGCTGACCGGGACGCGGCCGCCGCGGCCCTGGGTGAGCACTTCGCGCACGGCAGGCTGACCCTCGATGAACTGAACGCGCGACTTGACGCCACGTTGACTGCTATCACGCACGGCGAGCTATCTCAGGCTGCCCTGGATCTGCCGGATCTGACGGTGTTCCCGGCTCGGGTCAGCTTTTCCCGGGGGAAGCGGGCGAGGCGGTCAGGATTCTGCCGCGAGCGCCGCGAGCCGGTTGAGTGAGGCTCGGAGCTTGTCGGCTGTGGTTGCCCGGGCGCGCTGGAAGCGTTTCTCGTCGGTCAGCTGGGTCCAGTCGTAGGTGTGGGTGACACGGGTGCGCGCCGGGCCGGCCGGCTCGAGTTCCCACCGCCACAGGTGCCCGGGCGGTTCCTGCCCCGGCTCGGCGGGCCGCCAGGCGATCCGCCGGCCCTCCTCGAACTCCACCACGTGGTTCTCCCGGACGGCGCCCCGGGTCAGCGTCATCGTGAACACGTCACCGAGGTGGCGGACCCGCTGCCCGGCCGCCGCCGCGGCCAGGTTGTCGTTGCCGTCCCAGCGTGGCTGCGCGGCCGGATCCGCGATCAGCTCGAAGATCGGCCCGGGCCCGGCCGCGATGTCCAAGCTGGCGCTGACCACGCGCGGCGCCTCCTGCTCAGTTGCCATCCGCCTATCCATCCGCCTATCCAAGCACCCAGCCCACGGCACCCCGCCAGGCAGTGCGGGGAAACACATCAGCCGGGCGCATTCTCGTGCTGCGGCCAGGGCCCACCCCGACCGTCCTGTGCGTGGCGCTCAGGTTGGGTAAGCGGCGAGGAAGACGGCCGCTTCCTGGCTCTCTCGCGGCCAGCGGTACGCGCGGCAGCGACATGCCGGCGGAAGGACCAGCGCGTCGCCCACCTCGAGCACCAGATCGTTGTGCGCGGCCGATTCGAACTCGACTTTCAGGCGCCCTTGGATCACCACGAGTACGTCATGCTGCGCGGAGACAAACCAATCGGGATCGATCTCTTCGCCCTGCTTCGAAACCCAGACGACTTCCATGCCGCTGCCCGAGAAAATCTTTCCGACCTCTCCGAATAGTGCCGAACGGACACTGCCTGCCTCGCTCTGGAAAATCCGGTAGAGCCGAGGCTGGGGGTCGCCTGCCCCCACGGTGGCGGCGGTCATACCACCGCACGTTATCTCAGTCGGGGCCGCCGTGACGGGACGCCGCGCGAGCCGGAAGAGCGGGCCAGGGTTCGGTATGAAGGAGGGTTCTATTCGCCGAGGAACCGCATGACGTCGGCGGCGTCGGCGGCCAGCGCCGCCTGGGTCTGGGTGTCCAGCGGGCCGAACGGTGCCGTCACGACTTGACCGCCCGCGATGTTCCAGGTCGCCACGGCCCGGCCGCCTGCCAGCGCGAACGGCCGGAACAACCCGTTGATCGTGACGATCCGCCGGTGCGCGCCGACGATGGGATCCCGGGAAGCCCAGCCGAGCAGCAGCGGCTCGAACGCTCCAAGCAGCAATGGTGCCGGCAGCGTGGCGGCCGCTCGCGGCCGGTTCGCTGGCAGCTCGGCTAGGCCGTCAACTCGTTGTACGGCGCCGCACCTGGCCAGGCCGAGCCTGGCATCTCGCAGCCCGATGCCCGCCCACCGGGCGAGGTCACGGTCGGCCGCCGGAGCGTGCCCGGCCAGATATCGCCTGGCCAGTTCACCCAGCGCCGCGTCGCGGCTCATCGTCGTCGGTGGTGTGCCCAGCCAATCTTGGACGAGCACGAACGCCTGCTCCCGTCCGGTTACCGGACCGCGCACGATCAGGCCCCGCAGGCTGGCCAGCGCCAGGATGTGCACCATCGCCTGGCCTTCGGTCCTGATCCCGAGAGCAGCGACCCGCTCGCGGAGCTGAGACCTGGTCAGCGGGCCGTCGGCCGCCAGCGCGGCCCGCACGGTGGCCACCGCCCGTTCCGCATCATCCGGCGGCACGCCCTCCTGCGCCAGCCGCCGGGAGTTCCCTGTGCGCAACTGCGGGGTAGTCAGCGGATGCAGCCACCAGTAGTCCTCGGTGCAGACCAGATGCAGGGTGCCGCGGTTCAGCCAGGTGACGATCAGTGAACGCCGTTGGGTGAGGCCGGAGTCGACGTCCGCGGCGGACAATCCCGCCGAACGCGCCCGGACCGTAAGGCGCGCGCCACGCAGGTCTTGCGCCTGGATCGCCAGCAGCCGCCCGGCAACCTCCTCGGCGCTACCCGCCAGGTCGCCGCCGAGCAGTTGCGCCGCGCATCGCTCCGCGGTCACCGCCAGATCATCAGGCCTCGCGGCCGCCTGCGGTTTTGAAGGGCTCACCGGGGGTGACTCTACCCCGGCGGCGGGAAGCCGGGTATCCGTCCCCCGGTACGGCGCGAACCAGGTTCCCCGATGTCAGACCACTGGTATTGGCTGGTGGCGGAACCGCTCGGCGTCCGCGCCGAACGCGAATGAGGGGTCCTCGCCGGGTGTGATGGCGCTGACCTGGGTCAGCTGCTCGTACTGCGCCGGGCTCAGGGTCAGTTCAAGCGCGGTGAGGTAGTCGCCGAGCTGCCCGGTGGTACGGGGACCGATGACGGGCACCAGTGCGGTAGCGGAGCGGGCTGCCCGCTCCATCAGCCAAGCGATGGCCACCTGGCCGGCGGTGGCGCCGGCCTGCCCGGCTATGGCGAGGACGGTGTCCACGATGGCCGTGTGCTGGGCGGTGTCCTCGGTGCGGACGCCGCGACCCCACGCGGTGAGCCGTCCATCTGTGCGGTGCCGGTACTTGCCGGTGAGCACGCCGCCGCCCAGCGGGGCATACAGGCAGGCACCGAGTCCGAATGCCTCGGCGGCGGGCAGCAGTTCCTGGTCGGCAGCGCGGTTGACCAGGCTGTATTCGGCTTGGACGCCCACTAGGGAACTACTCTACCGGGGTGACGGCGTCCGGCAGGTGCACCCAGTACAGGTCGACGTGATCGGTGCGCAGGCGCCGCAGGCTGGCCTCAAGCGACCGGACCGCGGTGCGCCTGCTGTTCCCGGTGGCGCTGACGCCAGCGCCAGGCACCGCGCTGCGGGTGTATTTGGTGGCCAGGACGAAATCGTCGCGGCGCCCGGCCAGGAACTCGCCGGTCAGCTCCTCCGCACTGCCGCCCTGGTAGGCGTCGGCGGTGTCCAGGAACGTGCCGCCGGCCTCAGCGAAGGCCTCGAAGATGGCCCGGGCCTGGGCCGGCTCGGCGCGGGCGCCTGGCCCCGAGCCGAAGATCGCCGTGCCCAGGGCAAGTTCCGATACCCGCAGTCCCGTCAGGCGGCCGAACGTCCGATAGCGCAGTGCGCCGCCTTTCCGCGGGGCGGAGGCTGTGGTCATGGCGGGCAGATCCTGTCGTCGGGGGGCAGCTTGGGTCATAGGTGAGCGTATCAGTTAACCTGAGGCACCCCTCCGTTTGGTATCGTCGCTGGATGAGCACCAGCCCGGGAACGTCGCGCGCGGTGCGCAGCGACAGCCTGCGCAACCGCGAGGCCTTGCTGGCCTCGGCCCGTGAAACGTTCGCCGAGTACGGGCTTAACGCCTCCCTGCAACAGGTGGCCCGCACCGCGGGCGTGGCCATCGGCACCCTCTACCGGCACTTCCCCGCCAGGGACGATCTCCTGGTCGCCGTGTTTGCCGACAAGCTGCGCATCGTCGCGGACACCGGTGAGCAGGCGCTGGCCTGCGAGGATGCCTGGGAAGGTTTCGTGCTGTTCCTGGAGACCCTGTGCGGCCTGCAGGCCGGGGACCTTGGATTCAACGAGCTCGCCTCGGCCGACCGGCCAGCCACCGGCGACGCTGCCCGTGTCCGGGCCCACATCCACCAGCTGTGGCGGCGGCTGCTCGCCCGGGCTCAAGAACAAGGAGCCGTACGGCCCGACCTCGTCCTTAACGACATGTTCGTCCTGCTGTGGTCCCACAGCCGGATCATCGGGGCAACCTACCGCGTAGCACCCAGCGCCTGGCGGCGCCACCTGCACCTGATGCTCGACGCCTACCGCGCCCAGCGCGCCCACCCGCTGCCCGAGCCTCCCCTCACCGACCAGCAGATGAAGCTGGCCACCGCCCGCCTCCTGTAATTGCGGCATCGGGTCTGATTGGTAGCAAAATTGGAGCCTCTTCCGTTGGCCGCAATTGTCTGCTAAGCTTATTTTTGGAGTCTAAATAACGACAGAATCCTGTTGTCGTTGTTTAAACCCGTAGTTAGCAAATCCGTTAGCAAGATCAGCTTGGCCTCTCGTTGCCTCTTCGCATATTTGCGCAGTGCTGACCCTTGCGAGCTGCACTGAGGCAATGGAGCCCCTAGATGATCTGTGAGTACCAGCTGACCGTCCGAGGCCTGCGTATCCACGCCCAGTCGGCAGGTGAGGGCGTCCCGCTCCTCCTCCACTCCGGCGTCTGGAACGAGATGCACCAGTGGGGCTCGCTGATAAGGCACCTGCACGGCTTCCGGGTGATCACCTATGACGCCCCGGGCGTCGGCTCCTCCCAGGTGCCGTCATCCCCGATGTCGATGCGGGCACTGGCGGACATCGGCGCGGGCGTCCTGGATCAGCTGGGCCTGGCCTCCGCTCACGTCCTCGGCGTCTCCTTCGGCGGCGCGGTTGCCCAGCAGATGGCCCTGTCCCACCCCGGTCGGGTAGACAGGCTAATCCTGGCGTCCACCTCGTTCGGCGGTATGGCCATGCCCGGCCACCCTTCGTCGCTGGTGCATATGATGCATCCGCGCGGCTACCATCCCGACCGGCTGGCCAAGAGTGCGGGTGCCATGTTCGGCGGGCGGATGCGGACAGAGCCGGAGTTCGCCGCGGGCCTGAACATGACCAGGCCGGCCAGCTTCCTGGCCGCGCTGTTCCGCCTGTCAGCCCTCGCCGGGTGGACCAGCCTGCACCGCCTGTCGTCGATCCCGCACAAGACGCTGGTCCTGTGCGGGGACGACGACCCGGTGACGCCACATCTGAATCACCGGGTGATGGCCAGGCTGATCCCTTCGGCGCGGCTGCACACGGTCGAAGGCGGGGGGCATCTCGTCCTGCTGGATAGCGCGCCCGAGATCGGCCCGGTGATCACCGCGTTCCTGCACGCCGCGGACGAGCGGGAGAACCTTCAGGCGGCGTGAGATCCGCCGCGGCGGCAGGGGCTTTTTTGCAGAGTACCCCCGCAGGCCGGCGGACGAGCCGTCAGCTCACCCGCCGGTGAGGTCGGAAGGCCCGGTGGCGGGCGCAGGCGAAGACTTGGACGCAAGCTCCTGGAGGAGCACGGCCGCAGGAACCGGCTGGCCGGCGGGCGTATCAACCGGCGACGGTGGCAACGGGACAAGCAGATCGCTCGCGTTCCCCTCGACGCCATGCAGCCAGAGCGCCATAACGTGCAGGCCCGGAACATGGAGAAGCCGGAGCTCGAAGTCGTTCCGGCTCACCTCCGGGATCTGCTGGGCCGCCTGGATGGCTTCGGCCGTGGAGGTGACGAAGCGGCCTTCGTTGAAGGCGGAGAAGACATACCCGTTGCCCGGCCCCATGGCCACGGTATCGGCGGCGGCGAGGGCATTATCGCCTTCTTGCACGAGATACCGCCATCCGCCCGGCTTAGCCGCATCGAGCCCTCTTCCCGCCGCCAGGTCGTCCAGGCCCAGGGTGAAAACCTGGTGCGGCTGGGTGAGCTGGAGCGGTCCGCTGGCATTTCGCAGGGCCGGCAATCTGAAGGTGCCACTGTCAGCGAACGCCCGGAAGGTGGTGTGGACCGCGTCGGCGGCCTCGGTGGGCGGTGCAGGAACGCGAAGGGTCATCGAGACTCCTTTAGTACCTCGTGTAGTAGGTGTGGGTCCAGGTGCCGATGCTCTGGTACGCGGTCTGCAGCGCGGCGTAACTGACGTTGGAACGGCCGTATATCGGGTCGTCGACGGTTACGTAGTCAGTGCCGCCGGCGCTGTATTGACCCATGATGCACAGAAAATGGGCGCCGCCGCCCGACCAGGCGACACGAATCCCGAGCGGCCGGGCGTAGGTCACCTCGGTCTCGATCTGGGGGACGGTGGCCACGCCGCCCACCATCTGGTCGAGATGTCCCACGGCGCTGAGCGCGCTGTTGAGATACCCGTCGACATTGCATGGCCCCGGGCCCCCGCTGCCGCAGCAGTCGCTGCGCCCGGTCTGGTTGTTGGCGACCAGACATTGCGTCCAGGTGCTGGCGGGCTGATAAAAGAGCGCGACGCTGGTGGCCGTGGCCGCCCAGCACCAGTTCGACTGCTGCTGGGGCTGCATGGAGAAGTACATCTCGTCTTCCCACCAGGTGGTGTCGACATGGAGATCGGTCCCCACGGCGAACACGTCGAGATGGTCGGGGTAGCGGGCCAGGGCGTTGACCGAGGTGTTCGGGGCGGCGACTCCGCCGGCGATCTGGAACCAGTTCGCCCAGCCGCTGCTGGCGTCCCACCAGGTGCTGTAGATGCCGTGGTCGGACCCTACGGCGAAGACGTCGAGATGAGTGGGGTAGCGCGCCACCACGCTGATCGACGTGCCCGGGGCGGCCACGCCGCCGCTGACGTTGAACCAGCTGCCCGCCCAGCCTCCGCTGGCGTCCCACCAGATGCTGTAGATGCGCTGATCCGTGCCGACAGCGAAGAGGTCCAGATGGGTGGGAGTGCGGTCGATGGCGGCGATGGAGGTGTTCGGGGCGGCGACTCCGCCGGCGATCTGGAACCAGCTGGCCCAGCCGCTGCTGGCATCCCACCAGGTGCTGTAGATGCCGTGGCCGGAACCTACCGCGAACAGGTCGATGTGGTTGGGGTTCCTGGTCACGGCGGTGATGGACGTGCCCGGGGCGGCCACGCCGCCGCTGACGTTGAACCAGCTGCCCGCCCAGCCCCCGCTGGCGTCCCACCAGATGCTGTAGATCTTCATGTCAGAGCCCACCGCGAACAGGTCGAGATGGTTGGGGTTGCGGGCGATGGCCGCGACGGAGGTGCCGGGAGCGGCGGTAAGGTCCGAGACGCGGAACCAGCTCCCGGCCCAGCCTCCGTTCGCGTCCCACCAGATGCTGTAGATCTTCATGTCAGAGCCCACCGCGAACAGGTCGAGATGGTTGGGGTTGCGGGCGACCACCGTGATCGTCGTCCCGGGGGCCGCGACGCCGCCGGCCACCCTAAACCAGTTCGCCCAGCCCGCCGTGGCCGTGGAGATGTCCCACCACGAGCTGTAGATCCCGTTATCGCTGCCCACGCAGAAGACGTCGAGATGCTGCGGGTACCTGGCAATCGAGGTAATAGAGGTGGCAGGCGCCGCGACGCCGCCACTCACGCCAACCCAAGTGGGAGCCCAGCCCATGGTGTGTACCTCCGGCATTTGTCGTCTGACCGACCTTGACGGCCCCCCGCGCGTAGCCGTGAGTACAGGCGGCCGCCGGGTTCGCCCACCTCCCGGAGGGCCACCCCGTCACCTCTACAGAGGGCCACCCGTCCCGTCTGATACATGCTCGCCAGCTACTCCTCCCCGGCGGGCTGTCCGGCCACCGCCCTGATGGCCTGGACGAACGGCTCATCGAAAGCCTTTGTCTCTTCGTCAAGCTCATCGAAAGGCTTGATCGAGCGATGCTGCGGGTTCCGCTCCTGCATCCAGGCCGCCCACGTGTTGTGCACATCTGCTGCTTCTACGGCGGTACCTTTGGCGAGCGCAAGCACGGCATACAGGCGGAATAGCGATTTGATGTCCTCGGCTGGTATGAGCTCTACCGGGATAAGTTGCTCAATTCTGGCCGCCAGCACGTCTAGATACGTCATCTGGTCGCCTGCCAGATGATCTCCGCCAGGTAGATCAGACCAAAGATCCAGGGCACGATTCTCTCAATAAAGCCTATCTCCCGGTACTGCGCGAGCCACAGCCGCAAAGTTACCGGGCGCCAGGTAAATTTTACCTTTTCCCGGTACAGCTTAGCCCATTCGTCGCTATAAACCTGACCTGGCAATGGCGCTTCCATCGCCATGATGATCTCGAACTTAGCGCGAATGAGCCGCCGGTAACTCTCCAGCAGAGCCCACCAGGTAATACACATGGCGATGCCGGCGGCCGCCAGGTACCAGCGCACATTCTGCGTACCAAGCAGAGCCATGACGCCCGTATTGACGCTGAGGAAGAAACTATTCGCCAGACCGCGCCGAGCTGAGATCCGGTCGGTCATTTCAACGGCAAGCTTATAAAGTTCAAAATAATTGCCAGGCAGTTCGGCGGCGTGCACAACAGCCGCGGCCGCAGCCGCGGCGCTGGAATCAGCTGGCTGGTCTTCCACAGACGATCGATCCACCTTAAAATTCCGGCTCATGAACCCCTTGTACCCCCTCCAGCACGCCAGATCCTTCCCTGCACACCCGCCTTCGGCCGTTCGGTCACCGTAGATGTCATCGGCATGCGCCATTTATCGTGGCACAATCTGGAGCGGGAGGATGAGGGTATGGACGATGCATTCGGGGTCTACAGCGCCGCCATGAAGGGGACACTCGGCCCGGGCTGGTGGTCCAGCTGGCCGCTCGCGACGCGGCATTCGGTCGGTGATATTTGTTCGGTCACCGGCGGACAGCTTCTCTCCGCCGGATCACTTGATGCACTTGGGGTGCATAGTTCAACAGCTGTATCACCGTATGCCGACAACCTGACCTACGACAGCAGCGGCTCTGTCGCGGTGACCTTCAAGGCGTCGGGCCGCACCGGCCCGCTTTTCCAGGCCCTCAGCCAGGCCGAGCTCGGAGCGCACGTCGCGTTCTCCCGCGACCGGTCGGTGTTCGCGGTGTTCACCGGACTGCGCCAGACCGCCATGACCGAGCCGCGGCTGCTCGCCCGGCATCTCACCGAGCTGTACTTCCGCCAGGAATGGGAACCGGACTGGGTGGCGGTGACTCACCTGCTGTCCGCCGAGGCGGGCACGGTGCTGATCGCCGCGTCCGCCACCGCCGAGGCCGAGCTGCGGGTGACCGCCGACGCCGGTGCCGGCGCCGTCAAGATGGCCGACCTGGCCGGGAAAGTGGGGCTCGCCCGGAGCCGCAACATCGGACTTCAATGGCTGGGGGGCAACGAGAGCACGCCGTTCTGCCGGGTGGTGGCCCTGCGTAAGTCCTGGCTGGGCCGGGTTAACGCGGATTTCGCGCCGCGGCAGCAGGCCAGGGGTCTGGCCCCGGCCGACATCCCGGTCCGGCTCATGCATCAGGCGGAAGACCGGCCGGACGAGGTGATCGCGGAGGTTGGCGCCGACGACGACGCCTGGGCCGGCGACGCCCCAGCCGACGACACTCCAGCCGCCAGGTCATGACGTCGCCATGAGCACGCTATACCTGCAAATCGACCACGCGGCCGGGCCGGGCTACCCGGTGCGGCTCGGCGTGGTGGACGTGGACCAGCCGGGTGCCGTCCGCCTCGAAGACGTCGGTATCCTGCCGGTCGCGCTGCCGCCGCCGCCCGCGCCCGGATCGATGGGGTCTTACCTGCACGCTCTGGTCGCCGACGGCGCCGGACCCCGGCTGGCCGAACTGCTGCACCAGGCCGACGTGCGCTCGGTCGCCGTCGATGTCCGGCCCGCCGACCTGGTCGCGCTGCCGTGGGAAACGATGGATCCCGGTCCGGGTCAGCGTTATCTGTTCATCAACGACGAACGGCCCTGGTCGCGCGGCCGCTGGGATGACACCGGGCCGCCGGTGCCCGCGCTCGGTCCGCTCCGGCTGCTCGTCGTGGTCTGCGGTGCGAAGGACCAGACCCTGGGGGCGGAGGAGGAAATCGACGGCATATACCGCGCCGTCTCCCGGTCACTGGGACGCATACACCTGGAGGTCATCGACAGCCCGCCGGAATGGGCGGCGCTGAAGCAGGAAATAGTCGACCTCGCTCCGCACGTCGTGCACCTCATCGGGCACACCCTGAAGGCCGAGACGCAATCGGTGCTTGAATTCACCCCGGCCGCGCCGCCGACCTGGGAGCTGACCTCCGACATGATCAGCCAGCTCTGGCCGGAGGGTCCGCGGCTCGTGGTCCTCAGCGCGTGCCGGAGTAGCCGCGGGGACCCGTCCACCGGAGCCGCCAGCATGACCGATGCCCTGAAGGCGGCGGGAGTTTCCGCCGTTCTCGGCATGCGCGGTGACATCACCAGCTCGGCCGCGGCCGATTTCGCCGCCGCGTTCTACGGCGCACTGGCCGACGACAAGAACGTGGACGCGGCGGCCGCGGCCGGTCGGCGGGCCATTCTCGACGGTGCGCCGGCCGGCCCTGACTGGCATTATCCGGTCCTGGAGACGCTCGTTCCTGCCTCGCACGTGCTGCCCATCCGTTACGGCGTGGACATGCCGCCAGAAAACCTGACCCGCGGCATCCCGGAGTTCGCCAAGCTGCAAAGCTTCGTCGACCGCAGCGAACAGCGCCGCAGGACCTGGTGGGCGATCGACCCCGAGGGGCTGCCCGGTCATCGCCCGGCCCGCAGCGGTGTCCTGATGACGGGCCCGCGGGGCAGCGGGAAAACCTGGCTCGCGCAGGCCTCGCTGCTCGTCTGCTTCTGGCGCGGGCGGCGGCTGCATTACATCGACCTCAAGGCGCAGTCCGTCCAGGGTGAGCTCGGCGAGACCAGCAAGGACTGGCTCGGCATGCTGCGGGCGATCCGGGACGGCACGCCTGGCTGCCACCTGTCACCCGAGCTTGACCCGCAGGCCTTCGCGACCTTCAACGCCCGGCTGAACTGGCTGGTGAAGAACCCGCCGACCGCGGCCATGCCGACCCAGGTGCAGGGGGCAGCCGACGACGAAAGGCAGCGCTTCGACCCCGAGGCCGGGCAGGTGTCGCCCCGGATAGCGGCCATCTTCAGGGATTTCCTGGCCGCGCTCGAAACCGCGGCGGCCCGCCAGCACATCGTGCTTGTCCTCGACGGCGTGGACGGGGTGATGGAGCAGTCGTGGCGGGATTATGTGCTGCCGTACCTCATCGCCCCGCTCGCCAACGGCGTCCCCGGGGTGAGCCTGCTGCTCATCGTGCCGCTGGACCTGGCCCGGAGCCATCTGCCCGGCGACGACGTGGTGACGACCATGGAACGCGTCGAGGTAGGGGAATTCAAGCAGGCCCAGATCGACCGGGTGATACGCGAGTACGCCGTCAAGTGCCTCTTCAACCCCTGGCAGGTCGGTAAGTTCCAGCAGTTCTTCTGCGACTTCGAGCAGCTCCAGCCGGCCGAGCTCGGGAAAATCGAGACCATATTGCGGCCCTACGGCCCCGGCGGGCGGTGACCAGCATGACCGACGCTGCTGCCGGACGGGAATCCGCGAGCCGCACCGACGCGATCGACGCGGTCCTGGCGCAGCTGGCGGCCGGCCAGTCGTTCGCCGACATCCGCCGTGCTCTGGTGCCCGGGTCCTGGGCGCCTGTGCTGGCCCGGGTGGCCGTGGCCGGCCGGTTCGGCCAGGACGTCTACGACCGGCTGCTCAGCGCGAGCGGTCCGGGCGAGCAGCCCGCCCTGGACGACCTGGCCGAGGCGGGATTGATCGTCCCGGTGGCCGGACGGCCTGGCTGGTTCAGCATGCCCGCGGAAGACCGCGCCATCCGGGCGGCCGACCTGGACGACAGCGACCGGATAACCCTGGAAACCGAGCTCGGTGAGTGGCACCTACGCCGCGGGGACCAGCTCGAGGCCATGCCGCATCTGCTGAACGGCCGTCCGGATCAAGGCAGGGAACTCCTGGAGTCGCTGCTCGACCGGGCGGACGCGGAGCTGAACCTGCCCCGGTGCCAGGATCTCCTGCGGGCGGCGCAAGACAGCGCGAGCTCGCTGGGTGCGGACCTGGCCGAGTTCATCGCCATCAGGACCGCGTACCTGAACGCCCGGTCGATGTGGCTGCCCGACTACTACCAATCGGTCCATTTCCTGCCCCCGCCCGGGCTCGCCGACCGCGGCCGCGACTTCATCACCGAGAGCGAAGCACGTGTCTGGCACATCACCGGCCAGGGCGGGGCGGGCAAGACGATGCAACTGAAGTGGCTGCTATCCCGGCACTGGGTGCCGCGGCCCACGGCCACACCCTGCGCGCGGGTCGACCTGGATTCCGTCGATCCCACGGTATGTGCCCGCTACCCTTTCCTGGTTTTCATCATGGCCGCCGATCAGCTGGCCAGTCAGCTGCCACACAATCCTTTCTCCCCGCTGCTGCGCTCTTACCAGCCATTTCTCAGGTTCGCGATGCGCCGGGCCGGCCAGACGGCAGCGCTGGACGCCACGCAGGCGGCGCGGGCGGCTCGCGACGTTCCCCGGCTTTTCGCCGAATGCTGCCGGGCGGCCGACCAGCCGATCGTCATCGTCCTGGACACGCTCGAGGAACTCTCGCTCAGATACCCCGCAGAAACGGCCGAGCTGGTCAGGCAATTCCGCGATGTATTCGGTGAGGTCCCCGGGCTCAGGCTGCTCTTCGCCGGCCGCTATGAAATTCCGGCTGTGCGCCAGTATTTTGACTGGGTCAAGCCGCGGCCGGTCACGCTGTTCAGCCCGGAGGCGGCCGAGTCCTACCTCCGCGACATCCGCGGTATCGCCGACCCGGTCCGCCGGGCCGACCTCGTCCGGCGCGCGCACGGGCTGCCTTACATCCTGGCCATGTACGCCGATCTCGTCACCATCGACCCGGCCACGCCGCTTGACGACATCGACGCGGAGCTCGAGCCGCGGCTGGTGTACCTGGTCGAGCGGATCATCGACCGCATCCCCGAGCCGCTGGTCCGCTGGCTGCTGCGCTATGGCTGGGTGCCGCGGCGGCTGACCCGCACGTACGTCCGCGACGTGCTGGCCCCGTTCCTGGTCATGGCCAACGCGGACGATCGCAGCCTGGATGACCCGATGATGGATCCCATCACCGAATGGCGCGGGCGGCGGCTGTTTCCCACCGACCTGCACGACCTCCAGGCCAAGCTCGACCAGGCCTGGGACGACCTGACGGTCTACGTCAGCGAGTCGTCGTGGGCGGCCAGTGTGCCTGGCGACCCCGACACCATCGTGCTGAAGGCCGAGATGCTGGCGCCGATGCGGGCCGTCCTGGCGGGCCGGCCCATCCTGCGAGAGCTTCATCTGCGGTCCGCGGATTTCTACCGCGACCTGGCCAGGACGTTCCCGGCCGGGCGTTCGTGGTTCCTCCGCGAGATGATCTTCCACCTGGCCCAGGCGGGCTCGCCTGACCTGCTGGCCCGCTGGCAAGAATGCGTCGATCAGGCCAGGGAGTCCCGGGATTACGCCGCCCTGGCCGACCTCGGTGCCGAGGTGACGGGCCCGGAGTATCTCGACGAGGCCGGGACGCCGCGGCGCAGGGAAGGCGCTGACATCGTCCCGGCCGAGCTGGTGGTCGAGGGGCGCCTGTGGCGGGCTTACGCGGCGCAGGCGCAGATCGTTCGGCTCAGAGACGGGATCTCTCCCGGCCTGGCCGATGACCCGTTGTGGGGCGACGTCCGCCGTGAACTCGCCGCGGCCGTGCCGCTCGCCCGGCCCACCCTGCACGTATGGGCGGCCGAGCGCCCGGGGGAACGAGGCCTGCTGCTGATCCGAGCGGAAAGTCTGGTGGTGGCCGCGCTTGCGCTCGCCGACGGCGATCCGAGGCGCGCCTGGGACGCCGCCGCCGAGTTGCGGGACGCCGACGACGACATCGCCCTGTGCGCCGCCGAGTTGCAGGTCGCAGTCGCGCCTCTGACCGGCGAAAATGTCATCCCGGCGCTGGAGAGCCTGATTCGTCGCGCGCTGAATGCCGGCCGGACCGCCGACGCCGTGGCGCCAGCCAGAACGCTCTCCGACCGCCTGGTCTCGGCCGGAGCTATGGACAGCGCTGTCACGCTGCTCTCCGATGTCAACCGCCGGACCGGTTCACTCACCGACACCTACCTGGATGTGCTGGTCGAGCAGGGAACGCCAGCCGCCGTCGAACTGACCCGATCCGGCTATCGAGAGCTGCCTCCCGGGTCGCGGCTCGCGGTGGACCGGACCCTGGCCAAGGCCTACCTCGCGCTCCGGCAACCGGAGAATTCGCTGCAGCTCCTGGCCGAATCGGAACGGCACCTGGGGGAGCTTGATGATCAACCGGCGCAGCTGCGGGAGCGGGCCTTCTGCCTGGAGGTCAAGGGCATCGCCTACGGCACCTTGCTCCAGCTCGACGAGGCCGCCGCGGCCTTCGAGCAGTCGGCCAGCTTGTGGCTGGAGCTCGGGCACCCGGACGGCCATCTGCGCAGCCGTCGCCACCACGCGGAGATCCTGCTGCGCGAGGCCGGCGACGTCACCGAGGCCCTGACGCAGCTGGGCGGCCTTTCCTCCCAGCTCGACGACGGCGCGGAGCCGGCCGCGGTGCAGCGGCTCAGGGCCGAGGCGCTCGGCCTGAACGGGTCGCCGGAACTGGCGGTGCCGATCATCGAGCGGCTGCTCACCGAGGCCGGCCCGGATAACTACCGCAGCCGGGCGCTGGCCGCCATGGCGGGCCTGGTCGCGTCGGCCGATGTCGACCGGTTCGGTCCCCCGCTGTACGAAGCCCTGATCCACATCCGGCCCCCGAGCGCGCGGCTGGCCTTGCTGCAGGAGTTGCGGTGGTGCCCGCCCCTGCCCGCCCACCCGGTGCTTGGCGCCCTGGCCAGCCAGGCGACGATCGCTGGCCAGCCGGTGCGGCCCGAGGACGCGGCCGTGCACTGGCTGCAGCAGGCCTATGTGGCCCGCACCCTCCTCGGCGGTCCGGATGTGCGCTTGCCGCTGACGGCCGCGCTGGCGCAGGCCCCGTCGGGCTTCCTCGCGTGCGAGATCCTCAGGCATTTCCCCGCCGATGCCCCTGACCAGGCGGTGTCCGCGGCCGAGGAATACGTGCAGACGCACCAGGCGCAGGACAGGACGCTGGCCGCGATGGTCCACCTGCGGACGGCCGAACGGCACGTCGGCCGGTCGTCGCCGCCGGACTCCATCGAGCCGCTGATCCGTCGCGCCGAGGACGAACTCGGGACGGCCGGACGCCCGTCCTGCTGGCTGGCCGAGACCTATGAGCTGCGTGGTCGCATCGCCGTTGACCCATTCGAAGCGAGGAGTTCGCTCCAGTCCGCCCAGAGCCTGCAAAGCCGCCTCGGCAATATCGTCGCGGTCCACGCCATCCAGGCCCGCCTGGCCGACGCGGACGAGCGGGCCGCCGAGCCCGTCTCAGCCGCGCCGCCGGTGGACGCGACCGAGCTTGTGGTGCTAGACTTGTGGGCTGGCCCGCCGAGGGCCGGCGTCCCTGGCGTCGATCTGGGCACCATGCAGGCGGCCCTCGCGTTCGCGCAGCAGGGCCGCGAGGCTCCGGTTGGCCCGGACCCGGTGGTCAGAGTCGAGTCCCCTGAACTCGAAGTGCTGTACCTGCCGTGGGAGTTCGTGGCCGGCCGCGTCTACCGGGCCCAGCCGCCCGCGGGCTCGCTGAAACGAGACAGCGCCTGGCTGGGCTGGGCGCTTGAGACCCGGGGGAGTGCGTTTTCCGCGCAGCTGCGCGAGGAATGCCTGCGGGTCGTCTCCGGCCAGCAGCGGCTCATCGCCTCGCTCCGCGGCCAGGTGGAACTCGCGCTTGGGCATTCCGGCCGCAGGCCACGGGTGGTCATCATCAAGAGCAGCGATGAGGCGGAGGAATCCTGGGGTTACAGCCTGGGGGCGAGAGGGCTCGACCTGCTGAGTAGTTACCTGTCGGCCGGGTGGGACGCCGAGCAGTTCGACCCGGCCTCGGCCCAGCCGCGTAACCTGTTCGGCCGGCGGCCATTCGACGTCATCCACGTGACCGCGCGGATGGAGGTAAGCGGGAGCTCGAGCTGGTTCGATACCTCCGAAGAGGCGCCGGCCGTGCGTGGGGCCGCCAAGGGGATAGGGATGAATACCGGCATCTTCCCCACCACCGTCATCGGGTGGCTGGCGGAGATGAACCGTTCGTCCGGCGGGCAGGCTCCGCCGCCTGTCGTCGTCCTGGACCCCGTGACCTCTCCCTCGTCCCGCGGCCCGGGCGAGATCCTCATGCACCGCAACCGGTTTGCGGCCAGCGTCTACCTGGACGGCATCGCGATGGCCGTGGTCGCCACCGGCCTGGCTGGGCGTGACCCGCTGACGTTGCAGCAAGCGTGGCTGGACGGCGTGGCGCGCGGCGATTCCCTCGAGCAGGTGGTGCACGATCTGCGGCCGCTGGCTGATGCGAATGCGCCCCCGGCCCTGTTCGCGCCCAGCCGCACCTTTACCCTCACCCGGTTCTGAGCCGCGGATGGACGATCTCGCCCGTTTCACCGAGAGCCTGCGCGAGGACCTGGCCGCCTGGCAAGAGGCGACCACGGGTCCGCCGCTCAACAAGCACGCCAGCCAGGTCGCGGGGATCGTCAGCCAGCTCACCGAGGCCATGGCCATCCTGGAGGTACCGGGCGGTCAGCCGCGGGCCGAGCTCGAGCAGACGATCGGCGACTACCTGCACATCTGGGACTTCTTCCGGTCCAAGCTCGCGCTGCGGTACGTCCCGTGGTACCAGCCGGTACTCGGGGCCGCGGACGACCTGGCCTGGGCCGCGTTCCAGCCGATTTCAGCCGCCGCCGCCGCCCAGCGCCTGCAGGACGAGCGGCTGGCCGCCGCCGCCGCCCAGCGCCTGCTCCGTAAGCTGCGCGAGCCACCGCTGGTTTACTTCTCCCGCGACGTGATTCCCTTCACGGTCACCCGGGGCCAGAACTACCAGAACCTGCTGCCCCGCGGCGGCTTGTGGACCGAGCGGTCAGAAGCGATAGCGGACAACCTCGTCGTCCCGGTGGTCAGCCTGCCCTGGCAGCGATTCTCGTCGCTGCTGATGCTGCTGTCGGTCGCGCACGAGGTCGGCCATGTCGTCGTGACCGACCTGGACCTGCTGCCGGCGTTGCGGGGGCGACTGGCCGAGGCCGGCCTCTCCCCGGCTCGCCTGCCCCTGTGGTCGGCGTGGCTGGAAGAAGTGTTCGCCGACATCTTCAGCGCCGTGGTCTGCGGCAGCTCAGTCGCGCTCTCCCTGGTCGACCAGCTGGACAGGCCGGGGCCGGCTGGCGCCGAGGCAACGCCAGGCCCTGGTCGTTACCCGCCGGTCGAGCTGCGCGCCCGGATGATCCTGCACGTGGCCGAACGTCGCAGTGACCTGGGCGACCAGCCTAGGCCGCCGCGTCCGCGAGCTGACCAGCTCGCGGACTTCGACGCGGACGTGGCGGCCGTGGCGGCGGCCCTGCTCGATGACGGGTATGTGCAGATCGCGGGCCGGCTCGAGGATCTGTACCCGCCGGTCGACGGGGCGGAACTGCGAGCGGACATGAGCCGGCTGAGCCGAGGGCGCGATCCGGAAGCGAGCGACATCAGGACGGTGCTGGCCGCCGCTACCGCCGTGGAGGTCGCCAAGCCCGCCGACTACGCCCAGTATGAGGCTGGGCCGCGGGCCCTGCGGCGGGCGGCGGTCATCCGGGACGTGACCCGGCGCCGGGGGGAGGAGGGGCAGCTGCGGGCGCGCGAGCGCGACCGGCTGGCCGGCCGCGAACTGGCCGCGCTGCTGGCGCTGCCCTAACGGTCCGGTAGGCGGTTGCGGGCCGCGCGCGGCGCGCGTTAAACCGGCTCATGATTCGGGCGAATCCACGGGGCAGCTCGCGTAGGGAACGTGGCCGAGGTCGTCGAAACCCGGCAGGTAGCTGGTGGCCTCCCGGCCGAGCTGGCGGTAGCCGAGGATGAACTGGACCGGGAGCGGGCCTGGGCACCTGACCAGCACCTTGAAGGTGACGGTGAACCACGCGCTGCCGCCCGCCGGGACGTCATTGTCATCGATCTCGCTCGCCGTCGGCAGTTCCCCGCAGGGACCCCAGCCCTGCGAGATCCGCTGCAGGCCGCCCAGCGGCAGCATCACCGTGACCTGCCCGAGCGTCACCGCTGTCGTCGACGGGTTGGTGACCTGCACGCCCAGTTGCAACGCGGGCCCGATCTGGGCCGAGCACTGCTGGCCGGTCTGCGTCAAGGTAAACGCACCAGCCGCCGGGGAGCTGACGGCGCTGGCCCGCGGTAGCGGCGCGGCACCGTTCCCGGCCTGCCGATGGCCGACCGCATAGCCCGCGACCAGGCCGACGAGCAGTCCCGCGACCGCGAGCACGATGGCGATCGGCGGCGGCCGCCGCCAGCGAACCGGCGGTCGCCGCCAGCGAACCGGCGGGTGGCCCAGTTCCACGATGTCATCGCCCGCTGCAGGCCCGCTGCTCCCCGGCCGGGAACCGGGCCAGGGCCGTTCGGTGTCATCCCGGCCGTCCACCTATCCACGATAGAACGAGCCGCCGGACCAACGGTGCTCCTGCTGCGATTCGCTCCCCGGACAGGTCAGTCGCTGGTCCGCTGACAGCACAGGGTGACCTGGGTCTCGGGCGGCAGCCCGGCGGTGGACGGATCGTAGGACAGGCTGGTCTCCTCGCGGACGGCGAACCCGGCCGCGGTGACGACGGCACGCAGCTCGTCGCGGGGGTAGCCAGCCACCCTGATCTGCGCGCCGAGGAAGGGAATCGGCAGGTCGTCGACGTCGGCCTCGACCATCCCCAGCACCAGCCGCCCGTGCGGAACGAGGATTTCACCGAACCGCGCCAGCGCCGCCGGGATCTGGCTGCGCCGGAGCATAAGCAGGGAGAAAAACGCCGCTATTCCGGCAAATTTGCCGATCTCGGGGGTGATATCCATGATGTCCATTTCGGTAAAGCTGGCCTGCGGCACATTTTTCCTGGCCAAGCTCACCATCACCGGGGAGATATCGATACCCGTGACTCGCATGCCCGCTTCGGTAAGCTGCCTGGCGGTGGGCAGGCCGGTCCCGCATCCCGCGTCCAGGATCCGCGCCCCGGGCTCGAGCTGACCCATGAGCCAGGAGATCGCTGCTACCTGCCCCTCCTTATGCGGGAAGGCTTCGTCGTAACGCTCGCCAATCTGGTCGAATGCGGCAGCTTGCGCCTGGCGCCGGTCATCATGCGGCATGATCATTTCCCCTGAATGACTCGCTTTTGCTTATTATGTACCGAACGGCGCCCGCTCTTACCGGGCCCGACAACAGTATGACCTGCGGTGCCTTCTTGGCACGCCGGTTACGTCCGGGCGTCTCCTGGCCCCGCGGTGCGGTCGACGGCGGGTAGCACCAAGCCGAGAGGTGACACCCGGTGAGCCGGTAAGGACACCACGCGGATCGCCGCATTCCCGCACCTGACGATCCTGCCGACGAGCCGCTGGGTCGGCAGGTCGTCCCCCCGGCCGGCCTGCGCCAGGTACGCAAGGCTGCGGGTCAGGCACCCCTGCAGGCCCGGGTTCAGGTAAGTTGCCCAGCCGGGAGCCGTTTCGCCGCGCAGCCAGCAATAGCAGCCAAGGGCGTAACCGAATTCCTGCTCGCCGAGGTAGCCGAGGCACGGGGATGCACCAAATACTCCATGGAGCCCGGATCCACCACAATCTAATCCCCGGCCGCCGCACCACGGGCACGGCAGGTGCTGTCCCGTCACACGGGGATCGCGGGTCCCGGCGGAGCTGGCCCGGAGCTAGGCCGGGGCCGGGCCGGGGCCGGGCCGGGGCCGGGGGCGGGCCGCCTCGCGCTGCCCCTTGTCATGCCCGCTCCCGCGGCATCAGGACCCCCACGAGGGAAGGACAGCTCCTCCCGGTACAACCGCACCCATGGACCACAGGGCGGCTGCGACCGCCCCGATCGTCCGCAGGGTTCAGTGAAACGCAGCGAGACCTACGGCCACAGACCTCAGCCAGACAAACTCTGTAATCAGGCAGCACGCCAGTGCTCGGGCCCGGCCGAGGACACCGTCGAAGTCATCGAGGTCGCCCGGCCGCTCGCAGGCACCCTGACCCAGGGACCCCCGGCACAGAAACAGGTTTGGCGGCGTGCCTCCGGGCTAGGTGAGTTCATCTAGTCGTTTACCGGTGAGACCGGTGCTGGTCACCTCGGCGCCGGTGCCGGTGCCGAGTCCGGCCGGCGGCGCGAGAGGAGCAATGCGTGTCGACCCCGTTGCTTATCTGCGTCAAGGCGGCCGACGGCGGCTTGTTCGTCGCCCTGTTCGCGGTCCTGGGCGAGATGCTGCACCCCAAACGCTTCGCCGGCATCTTCGGTGCTTCCCCGGCGGTGGCGCTGGCCAACGTGCTCGTGATCGCGCTGGCCAAGGGGGACGGCTCGGCCCGGACCGCCACGACCGGGATGGTGGTAGGCGCGATCGCGATGACGGTGGCGTGCGTGGCCGCGATACCAGCGGTCCGCCGCTGGGGCGCCGCGCGGGGGTCGGGCGTTCTGTGGAGTGTCTGGATCGTGGTCGCCGGCGCCGCCGCCATCCCGGTGGCGGGCGCGCCGGCGCCCTATCCGCGGCCTCTGGGGCGCCTGGAGCATCTGGGTTCGGCCCGTCGGCAGGCCGCGGGGGTCAGGGCCGGCCGAGGACCGAGCCGGTCCGGGCCCCGGCCCGGCCGGCGAACGGGCCGGGCGCCGGCTCCGGCCGCGGCCCGCTGTTCGGCTTCGACGTCAAAGCCTGGCGGGAGATCCGCCCTGGCGCCCTGGCGGTGCGGTTCGCCTTCGGCGCCGCGGTGTCGGTCATGGCCGGGCTGGTCGGAGTGCTGGCCGGGCCGCGGGTCGGCGGTGTGATGCTGGCCGCGCCGGCCGTCCTTCCGGCCACGCTCACGATCATCGAGAAACAGGAGGGCCGCGGGCCGGCCGTGACCGAGGTGAAGGGAGCGGTGCCCGGCGCCATCGCGATGATCGGGTTCGCGCTGGTCGCGGCGGTCAGCCTGGCGAAGCTGCCGCTGGCCGCGGCCCTGCTCGGGGCGCTGGCCAGCTGGGTGCTTGTAGGCATCGGCGGGTACCTGGTCCAGGCCGCCGTCTGGCCATCCTGGCGGCAGGACGTCCGCGACCTGACCTGGCAGCGTCGTGATGCCGCCCAGGCTCAGGTGGCGAGGTCGGGATAGGGCAGCTGGATGTGGTCCATGGCCCGGGCGAAGGCGATCTGGTACTCCAGCGGCCCGTGGTCGCGTTCGAACATCGCGATGAACAGCGTGAGGGTGAGGAACGGGTGGGCGCCGAGTTCGAACAGCGCCACGTGGTCGTGCTCGCGGATGGCCCGGCGTTCGGCGTCGGTGAACCTCAGCCAGGTGGACCGTTCCGCCGGGTGGCAGTTCAACAGCGCGTTGGCCATCTCCCGCTCCCACCAGTCCAGCGTGCCGGCCGGGTTGTCGCGGTACCGCTCGACAAGCTCGGGATCGCGGTCCACCGTGAACAGGAACTTGTTCAGCAGGTACTTGCTCATCACGACCCTGCCTCGGGGTACCAGGTGAAGTACGCCTCCATGGTGTGGAACAGGTCCAGGGAGTCGGTGTAGTCGGCCTTCACGCCGTCGCCGGCCGCGCCCATCATCAGCATGAAGTCCATGAACCCGTGGGTGGCGTTCCCCGGCGCGTGCAGGCTGTCCAGCGTGACCTCGGCCAGGCAGCCCTCGATGTCGCCGTTGGCGATCCAGTTCACCGCCTTGCGGTCGAACTCCGGGTCCGGGCCGTGCTCGCCGAACTGGCGCGGGCCGCCGAGCTCCAGGGACAGGTGACCGGTGCCGATGATGGCCACCCGCTTGTCGGCCGGCCAGGACTCGACCAGCCGGCGCAGCGTCCGGCCCAAGGCGACGAAACGTTCAGGCCGGGGCATGGGCGGCGCGAAAATGTTGGTGTAGACCGGCACGATCGGCAGGTCCGCCTGCGGCCGGAGCGTGATGATCGGGCAGGTCACGCTGTGGTCGATCCGCAGTTCGTTGCTGAAGGCCAGGTCGAAGCCGGCGTCCAGGCCGTCCCGCAGGATGTGCCCGGCCAGGTCTTCCTCCCCGGCCAGCAGCATCCGCGGCAGGCCGAACTCCCGCTCCTCGTTGTACCAGTTGGCGTCGAAGAAGGGCGCCTTGCCCACCAGGAACTGGGGCATGTTGTCCAGCCACAGCTGGTGGAAGTGGTCGCTGCCCACCATGACGAGCACATCCGGCTCGGCCCGGGTCAAGGTGGCACGGAACGCCTCGATCTTGGCCACCCACTCATCCGCGAACGGCGGCCGGTCGGCCCCTGACGAGGTGCTGGCGCGGTAGTAGAAGGGGTGATGAGTCGAGGCGATCACCGCGGCGACGGTGGCCATGGGCGCTCCTAACTGTCCGGGTCGACGTAGACGGCGTTGCGGTCGATGGCCAGGTAGGCGTCCATCCCGATCGGCCGGCGCCGTTCCTCGGCGATCTGCCCGAGCAGGCCGGCCGCCCGGGCCAGCAGGGCAAAGCCGCGCAGCAGCTCCACCGGCAGGCCGAGGTCGGCGAGCACGGCCCCGCACACGCCGGCGCCGTTGAGCGGGAGCCTGCGGCCAAGCACATGCTCGTGCGTCCGGCCGATGGCCTCGAACAGCTGGAGGTGCGGCCCGCGCAGACCCTCCTCCGAGGCGATCGCGATCAGCACCGGGGTCCTGGGGTCGGTCACCTTGTGCACCGGATGCCCGAGGCCGGGCACGAACTTGCCGGCCAGTTTGGTCCTGGTGACCGTGGTCAGGGCGAGCGCGTCCCACTGGGCGTCGTTCTCTGGCGGCGAGCTCACCAGGGACAGGGCCTGGTGCAGGTACATCCCGCAGTCTTCGGTGACGCCCAGGAAGCGGGACCCGCCGCCGAGCAGCCCGGCGGCCAGCGCGCCCTGCAGCGAATCCGGCGCGGACAGGTAGGTCAGCCGGGCGGCGATCGCGGTCGGGGTGAACCCGTGGTCGGCCAGTGCCACCAGCACGGCCTCGAACACCCGGGTTTCCGCCGGGGTCGGCCGCCGCATCGCCACCAGCCAGAAGGCCAGCTCGCCGAAACCCACCTTTCCCATCAGGTCGGCGGTGAGGTCCTGGCCGAGCAGCCCGATCGCCTCCGCGCTCGAGGTGCCAAGGGAGGTGGGGAAAGACAGTCCATCCGTGCTCACGTATCATTCTCCAATTCACTGGGTTTGTCCGGCGCGGCGAGCCAGCGGCGGATCTCGGCGCCGTGCTCGTCCAGGCCAGGCGGCGGCAGCCGGTACGTGGCCGGGGTGCGGGAGAAGGTGACCGGGTGACGTACCGACGGGATCGCCGCGTCGGCCTCGCCCACAACGACGACCGGGTCCAGGCCCACCTCGGCGGCGAAGGCCACGCCCTGGTCCACGGTGTTGATCGGCCCGCAGGGCACCCCGGCCGCGATCAACTCACGGAACCACTCCAGCTTGGTCCGCGTCCGCAGCCGCTCGACCAGCAGCGGCCGGAGCTGGACCCGGTTGGCCGTGCGGTCGGAGTTCCGGCCGAACCGCGGATCGTCGGCCAGTTCCGGGACGCCAAGGACCAGGGTCAGCTTGCGGAACTGGAGGTCGTTTCCGGCGGCGACGACCAGCTCGCCGTCGGAGCAGGGCAGTGGCTCATAGGGGAACAGGCTCGGGTGGCTGTTGCCCATCCGGAACGGGACCACGTTCCCGGCCGCGTACGCGCCGGTCTGGTTGACCAGGCCGGACATCGCGGATGCCAGCAGGCTGACCTCGACGTGCTGCCCCTCGCCGGTGGCGTTCCTGTGGTTCAGCGCGGCCAGGATCCCGATGGTGGCGTGCAGCCCGGCGATCACGTCGAACACTGCGACGCCGGCCCGGTAGGGCTCGCCGGCCGGATCCCCGGTCAGGCTCATCAGGCCGGACATGGCCTGCACGATCAGGTCGTATCCGGGCAGCGGCGCCCCCTGCGGGCCGCTGCCGAAGCCGCTGATCGAGGCGTAGATGACCGCCGGGTTGGCCGTCGCAACGCTGTCGTAGTCCAGCCCGAACCGCATCAGCCCGCCGGGCCGGAAGTTCTCGATGAACACGTCGGCCCGCTGCGCCAGCTCGCGGGCCGCGGCCAGGTCGGCGTCGGCGCCCAGGTCAAGCGCGATTGAGCGCTTGTTCCTGTTGACGCTGAGGTAATAGGTCGCCACGCCGTCCCGGACCGGCGGCTGCCAGCTGCGGGTGTCATCTCCGCCCGGACCCTCGACCTTGACGACCTCGGCCCCCAGGTCCGCCAGCAGCATCGTCGCGTACGGCCCGGCCAGGATGCGGGAGAAGTCGGCGACAAGCAGCCCGGTCAGTGGCCCAGGGTGTGGCGGCATCGGCTCGGCCGTCCCTTCCGTTTCCGTCATACGGATAGCCGTCCAGGCTCAGACTTACCAGGTCAGCCTAGAGTCGAACACGAGGCTATCAAGCCAAAAGCCCAGTTCTCCCCGGCCCTTGACAGGCCATCGCCCGGTGTCAGAGGGTGGCCATGTCCGGCCGTCTGGCCGTGCAGCGGACGCTCGTCCGCGAACTCGTCGTGGCTGGAGGTTGCGGTGCCAGAGCAGTCGATCCACCGTTCCGTGGTGCTGCGCGGCGGCACGGTCCTGACCATGGACGACGCGCACACCGTGCGGACCGACGCGGACGTGCTCGTGGTCGACGGCAAGATCGCCGCGGTGGGACCGCGCCTGCCCGCCCCGCCGGACGCCTTCGAGGTCGACGCGCGCGGCGGCATCGTGATGCCGGGGATGATCGACACGCACCGGCACATGTGGCAGACGGCGATGCGCGGTTACGGCGCGGACTGGACGCTGACCCAGTACTTCGTCTGGTACTACCTGGAGCACGGCCGGGTGTTCCGGCCGCAGGACATCTACGCGGGCAACCTCGTCTCGGCCTGGGAGTCCCTCGAGGCCGGGGTGACCACCACGGTGGACTGGTCGCACGGGCTGCAGACGGTGGACCACGCCGAGGCGGCCGTGGCCGCGTTGCAGGCGGTGCCCGGCCGGTTCGTACTGGCCTACGGCAACATCCAGGCCGGCCCGTGGGAGTGGACTGCGGACCCGGCCGTTCGGTCGTTCTTCGGCCGGCACACCGCCTCGGACCTGCTCGCGTTTCAGCTCGCCTTCGACGTCACCGGCGACCCGGCCTTCCCGGAGAAGGCGGCGTTCGAGGCGGCCCGCGAGCTCGGCCTGCCGGTCACCACCCACGCGGGCGTGTGGGGCGCCACCAACGACGACGGTATCCGGCTGATGCACGAGCACGGGTTCATGACCCCGGAGACGGTGTACGTGCACGCGGCCACGCTGAGCACCGACTCCTACCAGCGCATCGCGGCCTCCGGCGGCTCCATCTCGGTGTCGACAGAGTCCGAGCAAAGCGCCGGGCAGGGCTACCCGCCCACCTGGCAGGTGCGCCGGCACGACATTCCGGTCTCGCTATCGATGGACACCAGCGTGTGGTGGAGCGGTGACCTGTTCTCGGCCATGCGCACCACGCTCGGCGCCGACCGTGCCCGTGAGCACCTGGAGGCGCACGTCAAGGGCGAGACCGTGACCAACGCCCACCTGCGGGCCGAGCACGTCGTGGACTGGGCCACCCGGGGGGGCGCCCGCGCGCTCGGCCGCGACGACCTGGGCCGCCTGGAGCCCGGCGCCACGGCGGACGTGGTCCTGATCAAGAACGACGACTCGCCGGTCTCGTTCCCGCTGCTGAACCCCTACGGCCACGTCGCGTTCCAGGCGCAACGCGGCGACGTGCACACGGTGCTGGTCGACGGCCGGGTGGTCAAGCACGTGCACCGCCTGGTCGGCGCCGACCTGCCCGCGATCAGGCGCACCGTCGAGGCCACCGTGGAGCACGTCAGGTCCGCGATCGGCGAGCAGGCCTGGACCGGCGGCATGCACCCGGAGCTGCCAGGCACCGAGGTGCTTGACAACCCGTACCAGTACACCGACTACAAGTCCGAGTCCACCCACGGCGCGCGCGGCAGCATGTTCGGCGACGACCCCGGCCAGTAGACCCCGGCCAGTAGACCCCGGCCAGTAACTGGCCCGGTCAGTCTTCTGGCAGAGCCGCGAAGGTCTTTTTTGTGTCTTTGTACCATCCCATTCCCGCGATGGGATGCTTCCACATAGGTGCGGCTCGGTGACCAGCGCTTCTTCATTCCTGATCGACTTCAGCCGCGGAGTCCTAGCCGTCGCTGGCCGCGAATCGCTCCATCGGCAGTTCGGCGTGCGGCAGGTCCTGCCACAGGGCCCATTCCGCTGAGATGTCGCCTGCCGTCCGCAGCAGTTTCGGCAGATGCTCGGTGACCAGGGTGTCCAGAGTGGTTTCCGACGCGTTCACGGTGACGTTGAGGGCGGCCCGGACCGAGCCGTCGCCGTCCCGCACCGGCGCGGCCACCGAACGGATCCCTGGTGCCAGCTCCTCGTCAGCCAGCGCCCAGCCGCGGGCCCGGACCGTGCGCAGCTCCTGCTGGATGCCGGCCAGCGGACGGTGGTGGGCGTAGGGCGGCAGGGCCGCCTCACTGGGCCGCGCCAGCACCTCGGTCAGCGCCGCCTCGTCCAGCGCGGCCAGCAGCACCTTGCCCTGCGAGGTGCGGACCGCAGGGAACCTGGTCCCGATGCTCACCCGCAAGGTGATGATCTTCGGCACCGCGACCCTGGCCACGTAGACGATGTCCGAGCCGTCCAGCTGGGACATCGAGGACGACTCCTTGGTCGAGGCGACCAGGTTCTCCATGTGCGGGCGGGCGATGTCCCACAGGCCGAGGGCGTTCACGTAGGCCATCCCCAGCCGGAGCACCCGCGGCGTCAGCGCGAACGACCCGCCTTCGGCCCGGACGTAGCCCAGTTCGGCCAGCGTGAGCAGCAGCCGCCTGGCCGTCGGCCGGGCCAGGCCGGAGGCGTCGGCGATCTCGGTCAGCGTCATCCGCGGGCGGCGCGCGTCGAAGCACGACAGCACGCTGAGCCCCCGGGCCAGCGCTTCGACGAAGTCAGGCCCGATCCCGCGTCCGGCCATGGCCGCCTCCGACTGTTGACACACAGTCATCGTAGCCGCATTCTCCCGGAAACGCCGTCTAGCGGACAGTCGTACGGAAACATCCCGGCCGACCCCCGGCCCCGGCCCCCGGCCCCCGGTCGGACCCGCATGCTCAGCCGCCCGGTTACCCGCTCATCTCGGCCCGCAGCCGGGCCGCCGCCGCGGTCATCGCGGTCAGCTTGCCGAAGGCCGCGTCCGGCGGCAGGTACTTCATCCCGCAGTCCGGGGCGAGCACCAGCCGTTCCGGCGGCACGTACGGCAGCGCCCGGCGGACCCGGTCGGCCACCGTTTCCGGAGTCTCCACGGTCACCTCGTTCAGGTCGAGCACGCCCAAGATGATGGTCTTGCCGTCCAGTTCTGACAGCACCGCGCAGTCCAGGCCGGACTGCGCGGTCTCGATCGAGATCTGGTCGCAGTGGCATTCGGCCAGCTCGGGCAGGAACGAGTAGCCGGCCGGGCGGTCACGGACGATCGCGGCGTAACCGAAGCACAGGTGTACCGCGGTGGTGCCGGTCACGCCCGCCAGCGCCCGGTTGATGACCTTGACGCCGTACTCGTGGGCGGCCTCGGGGCGGCCCTGCAGCCAGGGCTCGTCCAGCTGGACGATGTCCGCGCCGGCCGCGAACAGGTCCTTGATCTCGGCGTTTACCGCCTCGGCGTAGCCCATGGCGAGCGCCTCCGGGCTGCCGTAGTGATCGTCCTGCGCCTGCTGCGACATGGTGAAAGGGCCCGGCAAGGTGATCTTGACGGTGCGGCTGGTGTTCGCGCGCAGGAACGCCAGGTCCGCCACCTCGACCGGGTGCCGCCGCCGGATTGGCCCGGTGACCCGGGGCACCGGGTTCGGGCGGCCGCTTCGGTCCAGCCCGATGCCCGGGTGGTCGAGGTCCACCCCGGCCAGCGCGGTCGCGAACCGGTTGGAGTAACTCTCCCGGCCGATCTCGCCGTCGGTCACGATGTCCAGGCCGGCCCGCTCCTGGGCTCTGATCGCCAGCAGCGTCGCGTCCCGCTGGGCCTGCTCGAGGAACGCGGGCGCCACCCGCCACAACTCCGCGGCCCGGACCCGCGGCGGAAGCCGGTCGCGCAGCCGCTCCCGGTCGATCAGCCAGTCCGGCTGCGGGTAGCTTCCGACCAGAGACGTAGCAAACAGCATGGCCAAACCGTACGCGAGCCCGGGAGGCCGAAACGTCCCGCGCGGTGGCCACCAGGCGGCTCAGCCGCCTGGTGGCCCGGCGTACCAGCGCCAGGAGGTGACGGCCGGATGCCCGGGAAGGTCGGCACGGCCGGTGGCCCAGAGCAGGGTCGGCCACGGCTCGGTGTCATCGGGCGCGTCGGGGAAGAGCCGGTCGAGGACCCGGCGGCAGAGCTGGTCCGGCGGTGACCAGGTGACCCCGAGTCCCTGGGTGACGTCGCGGGTGTGCAACAGGACTTCCGCGACGCCCATCGCCGCGGCGAAGGCATTCGAGTCCGCGACACCGAACGGCTTGTGGTCCCCGGCATAGGGAGCCGGCGCAGCCACCATGGTCATGAGCAGTGCCCCGGTCGCCTCGAAGACCTGCAGGAGACCGGCGCCTCCGGCGGCACGGTCAGCGGAGATCGCGCCAACCGGGCCGCCGGGCCGACGGCTGTCACAGGCAAAGGGCACTGGTTCGGAGAGCGGCGGCCGCCGCGGGCCTAGTTGCGCGGCGTAGGCGAAAAGGTCGTCGCTCATATGCTCGACCGTTTCCCAGCAGTCCCAGTCCAGCGTGCCCGCGCGGGCCTGCCAGTCCGGCGCGGCCGCCGTCCGGATCGCCGCCAAGGCCAGCGTGACGATCTGCTCCACGTCGGCTGCCGTGACGGGATCGCCCAGGTGGTGGCGAGAATCAGGCATAAGGCCTCACCCTACTCGCGGGGACGCGGCGGCAGCGGGCTTGTTCGCGCCGGCGATCCCGTTTCATCCGGACGGACCCGGGCAAGGGCAAGGGCAAGGTTGCGCCGATCGGCCTGGCGCGACTGGAAAAGCCGAATCAAGCGATCCGAAGGAGGCATCTGATGAGCAATCCTGACATGCCACGGCACGTGGAAGTCAAAGACGGCGACCAGACGATCGCGGCGGCCGAGGTGACCACGGCCGCGGGCGCCGAGGGCACCGCCCGGACCTCGCTGCACGCCCCGTCCGGGCACACGGTCGTGGGCAGCCGGGCCAGCCTGGTCGACGCGGTCATGGACTTGCCCGAGGTGCAGGCCAGCAACCGGCTGGAGGCCAGCGTCCCGCTTGGCGACGGCGAGGCGCTTGACCGGCTGCGGGAGCGGACCGCGGATGCCGTCACCCGGCCGGCCGGCTCGACCGCGCTGCTCGACGCCAACCTGCCCGCGCACAGCAGGCCCGCGGACAACGAACCGGAAGCGGGTCACTGAGCGGCGCGGCGGTCGTCAGGATCGGCACCTCCGGCTGGAGTTATGACCACTGGGAGCCCGAGCTGTACCCGCCCGGGCTTGCGGCCAGGGACCGGCTGGCCCGGTACGCGGCTAACTTCGGCACCGCCGAACTCAACAGCAGCTTCTACCGCTGGCCCAGGCCGTCGGCGTTCGGCTCCTGGCGGCGCCGGCTGCCCGACGGCTTCCGCCTGTCGGTGAAGGCGCCGCGGGGCCTGACCCACGGACGGCGGCTGTACGGGCCTGAGACCTGGGTGCAGCGCATCGAGCCTGGCTGGCACGAGCTCGGTGACAAACGCGCGGTGCTGCTGATCCAGCTTCCGCCGGCGCAGCCGCGCGATGACGAGCGGCTGGCCTATTTCCTGAAGGTGATCCCGTCCTGGATCCGGGTCGCGGTCGAGTTCCGGCACCCCAGCTGGCACGACGAGGACGTCTTCGCGCTGCTGGCGTCGCACGGCGCCGCCTACTGCGTGATGAGCGGGGCGAACCTGCCGTGCGTCCTGCGGGTCACCACGGACTTCGCCTACCTGCGGCTGCACGGCCCGGACCAGCATCACCTGTACGCGGGTTCCTACCGCGACGCCGACCTGGCGTGGTGGGCCGACCGGATCAGGGAGTGGCAGGCGTCCGGCCGGGATGTGTTCGCCTACTTCAACAACGACGGGGACGCCAACGCGGTCCGCAACGCGCGCACCCTGCAAGGCCTGCTCGCCGGGTAACGACCCGGGCGGGAAGGCGCGGGTGCTCCCGCTTCTCGCGGCCCTGCTGCATGATGGTGCCATGTCATCGCCGCCGCGCGCAGCGCAGTGACCCATGGCGGTCACGCCCACCTTCCCCAGCCGGGACACGCTGCGGCGGTTCAGGTTCCGCCCGGTCGACGTGCTCGTCGGCACCGGCGTGTTCTTGCTGCTGTACGCGGTCGTGCGGGTGGGTGCGAGCGCCCACGTCCCGTACCATCCGAGCCACGTGATCCCGTTCGACACCTCGCCGTCCCGGCTGCCGTACTACGCGGCCCGCAGCTTGCTGCGCATGTTCGTGGCGCTGTTCTTCTCCTACGCGTTCAGCCTGGGCTACGCGCTGGCGGCCGCGCGGAGCAGGCGCGCCAGGCGGATCCTGATCCCGGCGCTCGACATCCTCCAGTCGGTGCCTGTGCTCGGGTTCCTCGCGGTCACGGTGACGTTCTTCATCGCCTTGTTTCCCGGCTCCGAGCTCGGCCTGGAGGCGGCGTCGGTGTTCGCCGTCTTCACCTCCCAGGCGTGGAACATCACGTTCTCCTTCTACCACTCCCTGGTCACCCAGTCCGGTGAGCTGGACGAGGCGAGCCGGCTCATGGGGCTGTCGCGGTGGAAGCGGTTCTGGAGCATCGACGTTCCCGGCGGGGCGATCGGGCTGGTGTGGAACGGGATGATGAGCTTCGGCGGCAGCTGGTTTTTCCTCACCGCCTCCGAGCTGATCACCGTCGGCGGCCGCAGCTACACCCTGCCCGGGGTCGGCTCGTACGTCGGCGAGGCCGTGGAGCATGGCCACCAGCTCGGGCACGTCGCCTGGGGCATCGTCACCATGATCATCATGATCCTGGTGGTCAACTTCGTGTTCTGGCGGCCGCTGGTGGCCTACGTGGAGCGGTTCCGGCTCGAGCAGACCGAGGCGAGCACCAAGGCGCGCTCGATCGTCCTGAACGTGCTGCGGCGATCCAGCTGGCCGGCCGTGGCCGGGCGAGGTCGGCGCGCCCTGGCCCGGCCGGTCAACCAGCTGATGGGAACGGTCACCGGCATCGACGACCGCAGCCTGGTCGGTCACGCCGCGCGGCGGCGGGCCGGCGACACCGCCTTCACGGTCGTGGTGGTGGTCGCGCTCGGCTGGGGCCTGTACAGCATGCTGGCCTACATTGCCGGGGGGCGGCAGGGCCTGGGCATCTTCGGGCACGCTTTCGTGCTTGGCTTCTATACGTTGCTGCGGGTCGCCGTGGTGGTGGCGGTGTCGTCGGTGATCTGGGTGCCGGTCGGCGTGTGGATCGGCTTCAACCCCCGGGTGGCTCAGTTCATGCAGCCGGTCGTCCAGGTGCTGGCGAGTTTTCCCGCGAATTTCATCTTCCCGTTCGCCATCGCTCTCTTCCTGGACATCGGGCTCAGCCTGAACTATGGCAGCGTCCTGCTGATGGCGCTGGGCACCCAGTGGTACATCCTGTTCAACGTGATCGCGGGGGCCAGCGCCGTGCCTTCTGACCTGAAGGAAGCCATGGACAACCTCGGCGTGCACGGCTGGCAGCGCTGGCGGCGGATGATCATCCCCGCGGTGTTCCCCGCCTACGTCACCGGGGCGATCACCGCGGCCGGCGGCGCGTGGAACGCCACCATCGTGGCCGAGTTCGTCACCTACAACAGGCACGTCCTGGCGGCCAGCGGCCTGGGCAGCTACATCACCGAGGCGACCACGAACAATAACTACCACCAGCTCCTCGCGGGCATCCTGGTCATGTGCGTGTACGTGACCGGGCTGAACGCCCTGTTGTGGCGGCGCCTGTACGCCATCGCCGAGACGAAATACGCCCTCGCATGAACGGGCCGCTGATCAGCGTCAAGGCGCTGAGCAAGTCGTTTGCCGGCGCCGACGGGCATCCGGTGCCCGTGCTCGAGGGCATCACCCTGGATGTCGCGGAGGGCGAGTTCGTCGCGCTGCTCGGCCGCAGCGGCAGCGGCAAGTCCACCCTGCTGCGGTGCATCGCGGGCCTGATGGCGCCGACCGACGGCGAGGTGCTGTTCCGCGGAAAGAAGCTGACCGGCACCAACCGGGACACCACCATGGTGTTCCAGACCTTCGCGCTGCTGCCGTGGCTGACGGTCCAGCAGAACGTCGAGATCGGGCTGGAGGCGCGAAACGTACCGCCCGGGCCGCGCTCCGAGCGGGCGCTGCGCGCCATCGACCTGGTCGGCCTGGACGGCTACGAGTCCGCCTACCCCAAGGAGCTGTCCGGCGGCATGCGCCAGCGCGTCGGTTTCGCCCGTGCCCTGGTGGTGGAGCCCGCGGCGCTGCTGATGGACGAGCCGTTCAGCGCGCTTGACGTGCTTACCTCGGAGAACCTGCGCGGCGAGCTGCTCGAGCTGTGGGAAGGCAAGCGGTTCCCGACCAAGACCATGGTCATGGTCACGCACAACATCGAGGAGGCGGTGCTGCTCGCCGACCGGATCCTGGTGCTTGGCACCAATCCGGGCCGCATCCGGGCCGACATGCGCAACCCGCTGCCCCGGCCGCGCCGCCGCCGCACGCCGGACTTCGACGCGCTCGTCGACGAGATCTACCGGCTGATGACGCACCGCGACAGCGTGCCGGCCGAGCCCGCCCCGGTGAACGGCGCCCGGGCCGGCACGATTGGCGACGTCCCGCTGCCACAGGCCGGAGTGGACGGGCTGTCCGGCCTGGCCGAAATCCTGCTCGGCCGTCATGACGGTGCGGCTGACCTGTCCGACCTGGCCGACAACCTGGGTCTTGAGGTCGATGAGCTGCTACCGCTGGTGGACGCGCTTGTGCTGCTCGGGTTCGCCGAGCTGACCGGTGAACGGCTGGCGCTGACGCGGGAGGGGCGGATCTTCGCGGGCGCGAGCATCCAGGACAGCAAGGAAATGTTCGCCCGGGCGTCGCTGGACCGGGCGCCGCTGGTCCGCACCATCTACCGGGCCCTGCGCGGGACCTCCGACGGCAACCTGCCGTCCGGCTTCTTCACCGACATCCTGCGCACCAGGTTCGGCGAAGACGCGGCCACCGCCCAGCTCGACGTGGCGGTGAACTGGGGCCGGTACGCCGAGCTCTACGCCTACGACGCCACCCGCGGCCAGATCATCCGCGAGGACAACGGCATCGGGGCCACGCTGGCCGGCCCGGCCGAGCCAGCCAGGCGGGGCACGCTGCACCTGTACCTCGGCGCCGCACCCGGATCAGGCAAGACCTTTTCCATGCTGCGGGAGGGCCGCGCGCTGCGGGACCGGGGCGAGGACGTCGTGGTCGGCTTCGCCCAGGCCCGCGGGCGCCCCCGCACCGCCGAGGCGATCGCCGGCCTTGAAGTCATCCCGGCCGCCCCGGGCCCGGACGAGGGCGAGGAGATGGATGCCGACGCCGTGCTCGCCCGCAAGCCCGCCGTGGCGCTGGTCGACGACTTCGGCAGGCACGCCCAGGGCATCAGATCGCTGCGCGACGCCGGGATCGACGTCATCAGCACCGTGGACGTGTGTGACCTGCAGCGCGCCGCCGAGACCGTGCAGCAGATCACCGGAGCGTCGGCCGCGGCGACCGTGCCCGATGCCGCGCTCGCCGAGGCCGAGGAGATCCGGTTCCTTGACAACTCGCCCGAGGCGCTGCGCAAGCGGCTGGGCCACGGGAACATCTATCCCACGGGGTCGGCCACCCAGGCGCTGGAGAGCCTGTTCCGGACGGAGAACCTGGCCGCGCTGCGCGAGATCGGGCTGCGCGTCGTCGCGGAGACGCTGGCCGTGCCGGGCGCCGCGCGGCCGCGGGAGCCGCAGGACGTGCTGGTGGCCGTGACGGTGCCGGATCAGGCCGGCCTGCTGGTGCAGCGTGGCGTCCGGCTGGCCCGGCGCAGCAGCGCGACGTGCACCGTGCTCGCCTTCAGCGCGCAGCCCGGGTCCGCGGCGGAGGCGGCGCAGGCGGCCGGGGTGGCCGGGGTGGCCGGGGCCGCGGTCATGGTCCGCCCGGGGAAGGATGTCGCGGCGACGATCGCCCAGGCGGTGCGCGAGACCGGGGCCAGGAACCTGGTCATGGCGGTGCCGTCGGCTGGCTGGCTTGACCGCTGGCGCCCCGGCCTGGTGGAGCGGGTGGCCGATCAGCTGCCCGACGTCTACCTGCACCTGATCGCCGGCCGCCCGAGCCCGTCGGCTGGATCCGATCATGGCGCGGGCTCGCCGGACAGCGCGGTCGGCGCCGCCCGCGGCCCGAGGCGGGGTGCCGTCCGGGTCTATCTCGGCTACGCCGCTGGCTGCGGCATCACGACCGCGATGCTCGAGGAAGCCGGGCGCCGACGCTCACGCGGATCAGACGTCGTGGTCGCGGCGGTCGACTGCCGCGGCCGGGAGGGTGTCAGCGAGCTGCTCCGCGGACTGGAGCTGATCGGCGACGGCACCGCCCTGGACACCGGCGCGGTGCTGGCCCGCCACCCCGAAGTGGTGTGTATCGACGACCTGTCGGCCGTCGACGACGACGGCGAGAGCCGCCTGGCGGCCGCCCGCCGGATCGCCGACGCGGGCATCGCCGTCGTCGCCACCGTGCACCTCGGCCAGCTGCAGGCCGGTGACGGTGCGGACCAGACCGCGGCCCTCGCCCTGGCCGACGAGGTCGAGCTGGTGGACGCGCCGCCGTCGGTACTGGCCGACCGGGTCAGGCGGGGTGAGATCGTCCCGGCCGCCGCGGTCGACCAGGCGCTGTGCACCGATTACCGGCCCGCGGCGCTCGGTGGCCTGCGCGAGCAGGCCTTCACGATCGTGGCCGAGCACGCCGACCAGCAGCTGGCCGCCTACCGGCAAGGCACCTGGCCGGCCGGCGGCGACGCACCGCCGGTCATCTTGGCCTGCGTCGCCCCGTGGCCCGGCCAGGAGCCGCTGATCAGGTGGTCGGCCGCCCTCGCGTCCCGGCTGGCCGGGGAATTCCGGGTGGCCGTGGTCACGCCGTCGTCGCCGCCTGCTGACCCGGTCGTGGCGCGCTACGCGGCGCTGACCGTACAGCTCGGCGGCCAGTTCGATGCGCTGCGGGGCGCCCCGGCCGCCGCCTTGGCCGCGTTCGCCCGCGAGCACCACGTCACCGAGCTGGTGCTGGCCCGCGCGGCCGAGCCGGCCGGCCGTCGCGCCGCCGTGCTGCGCGAGCTCACCCGTGACGCCGACGGCATCGAGGTGCACGTCCTGCCGGCCCAGGCTGACTAAGCATCAGCAACAGGGGTCCCCGCTGCCTCAGTGGCCGATGGCGGCCTCTTGCGGTTCAGGACGTTGGACCCTAACCGGCACCGGACCCGTTTGGATGACTATGAGGCTACGTGTTCCGCAGCCGCCGCGTGTCGGCGGCAGGGGTGCGGCCATGCCGATTGGAGCAGGGCGTGCGGGCCTGGCAGGCGCCGGTCCTGCGGGTGCCGTCCGCAGGCAACGGAGGAGAGCCATGACTGCCCATGCTGACGTGTCCCTGTTCGCGGGTCCGCGCATCGCCATGCGGGCACGGGAGGACGGCTGCCTGCTGCTGACATCTGCTGACCTATTGCAGGATTACCCGGACACCGTCGTGCACAGCCTGCGGGCATGGGCGGCAGCCGATCCGGATTATCCGCTGGTCGCCCAGCGCGGCGAGGACGGAGCGTGGCGCGCCTGCAGTTACGGGGCCGCCGTCGGCGCGGCCGCGGCCATCGGCCAGGCCCTGCTGGAACGGGGCCTGGGCCGCGGCCGGCCGCTGCTTGTGCTGTCCGGCAACAGTATCGACCACCTGCTGGTAACGCTCGGAGCGATGACTGCCGGGATTCCCGTGGCCCCGGTCAGTGTGGCCTACTCGCTGCAGAGCCGGGATCACGCCCGAATCCGGGCGATCACCGAGCTGATCGATCCGGGTGCGGTATTCGCCGAGGACGCGAACCGCTTCGGGCCGGCCCTGGACGCACTGGGCCCGGTGCCCGCGATCATCAGCACCGGCCGCCGCCCAGGCGCCGCCCGGCTGGCCGAGCTCACGGCCAGTACGCCTGGCCAGCTGGTCGAGAGCGCCTTCTCGGCACTGGCGGCCGGCGTGATCGCGAAGATCCTTTTCACATCCGGCTCGACCGGCGCGCCGAAAGGAGTGCTGAACACCCACCGGATGCTGGCGGCCAATCAGCAGATGATGCGACAGGCATGGCCGTTCCTCGCCGCCGAGCGGCCGGTGATCATCGACTGGCTGCCGTGGAGTCATACCTTTGGCGGTAACCACAACATGGGCATGGTGCTCACCAACGGCGGCACGCTCTACATCGACAGCGGACGCCCCGCCCCTGGCCTGTTCGCGCAGACGATTGCCAACCTCAGCGACATCGCGCCGACGGTGTACTTCAATGTGCCCGCAGGCTACGCGCAGCTCATCCCGGCGCTGGAGGGGGACCCGGAGTTCGCGGGCAAGTTCTTCGCCCGGCTGCGGCTGCTGTTCAACGCCGCGGCCGCGCTGCCGTCCGGGCTGCGTGACCGGCTCCGTGACCTCGCCGCCCAGGCGGGCGGCCGCCCCATTCCCGTCACCGGCTCCTGGGGCACGACCGAGACCGCGCCCGCGGTGACGACGGCGAACTTCGACTACACCGACGCCCGGTGCATCGGCGCGCCGCTGCCAGGTACGCAGGTCAAGCTCGTCCCGGCCGAAGACGCCTACGAGATCCGGGTCAAGGGCCCGATCGTCACCCCCGGCTACTACGGCCGCCCGGACCTGACCGCCGAGGCGTTCGACGACGAGGGCTTCTACCGCTCCGGCGACGCGGCTACTCTGGCTAACCCCGCCGATCCGAACGCGGGGCTGGTGTTCCGGGGCCGGATCGCGGAGGACTTCAAGCTCATCACCGGCACCTTCGTCCGCGTCGGCGCCGTGCGTACCGCGCTGCTGTCCGCGGCGCCGATCCTGGCCGACGCGGTGATCGCAGGCGAAGGCCGCGACCGCCTGTGCGCCCTGGCGTGGCTGAACCTGGCCGAGGCGCGCACCCTGACCGGCGCGGACATCCAGACCGACGGCGAATTCGTGGTACACGAGATCCTGCATACGGCGCTGGCGCGCTGGCTGGCCGACCACAACGACACCGTCGGATCAGCTGCCCGCATCGAGCGGCTCGCGGTGCTCGCACGCCCGGCCGACCTGGACTCCGGGGAGATCACCGACAAGGGCTACGTCAACCAGCGGCAGGTTCTGAAGAACCGCTCAGCACTGATCGAGCCGCTGTACGCCGACCCGCCGCCCGGCCATGTCATCATCCCGGGAAGAACGCGCTGATGCGTAGACGATCAGCTAGGACGAAAGGCTCAGTGCAGGCCTTCGGCGAGCGGGCCGAGCGACAGCGCGGGCAGGAAGGTCAGGAAGACCAGGATCAGGGCCACGCCCAGGGTGAGCGCGACGAACGTCGGCCAGTGCGTGCGCAGGGTGCCGTCGGTCACCGCGACCGGCCGCTGCCGGGCCAGCGCGCCGGCCAGCCCGAGCACGAACACCGAGCCGGTAGAGCACCTGCTCGGCCCGCCAGTGCCGGGCGGAGCCGAAGGTGCGCGCCATGTAGTCCCCGAGCGGCACGTGCAGCGTGCCGACGACCGCGATCACCACGACGGCCTGAAGCCAGCCAGCCACGACGGCGCCTCCTGGAGGAAGTCAGGTTCACCCGGCTCCCACTCAAGCACCGGGGACGGCCGGCCCGGCCTGTGCTAACAGTCCCTAAGCGCCCTTCGCGGCGGATCCTGACGGCATCCATGCCCCGGCGACCCACGCCACCCGGCCCGGTCAGCGCAGCGTATCGGCGTACGCCTTGAGCGCGGCCAACGTCCGTCCACTCTCGGCCCGGAACGCCCGGACCAGGACCGGCTGGGCGAGCGTCAGCCGCCGCGGGACGTCGATCGTCACGACCCGCGTCACCCGGGTCGACCCGCCGCTGGGCGTCAGCGTGTAGCGCAGGGTCACTTCGATGGTCCCGGCCCGCAGCCGCAGCGTCATCGGCTGGTGGAAAGTGATCTTCGTCGGTCGCTCGAACTCGGTCACGGTCCCGTGCCGCACGCCGAACGGCCCAGGTTCGGTATACGTCGTGCCCATCGTGACCGGGTCCGAGGAGATTTGGGTGGTGCCATGGAAGGCCGAGGACGCGGTCAGCCACCGGTCCTGGCCCTTAAAGTCGGTGATCACGTCGAAGATTGTCTCGGCCGGGCAATGAATATTGGCCTGGGCCGGGATGACGGGCACGGGTTAACCATGGCCTCGAGGCTCTGCCCTGTCAATGATCCATGGGGCGGATCTTCGGGGGAGCCGGCGTCAGGCGGTGAGCGCCTCGGCGGGTTCGGCGCAGGCCTGCACGATCTCCTCCAGGGACAGCCCGAGCGCGGCGGCCAGCGCGACTACGGTAAAGAACGCGGGGGTGGCAATGCGGCCGGTCTCGATCTTGCGCAGCGTTTCCGCGGGCACGCCGGAACGAGCGGCGATCTCGGCCATGCTGCGCGGCCCGCGCGCCTCGCGCAGCAGCATGCCGAGGCGCTCGCCGCGGGCGTGCTCGAGGTGGCTCAGTGGGGGGCGGACCATACCGTGATATTAATACCGGTATAGTTATACCGCAATGGGAGGTGGTGCAGGTGGTTGAGATCAAGACGGCCGGCGAGGTTCAGGCCATGCGGGCGGCCGGGCGGGTGGTGGCGCAGATCCTGGCGTCCGTTCGGGATCAGGCGAAAGCAGGCGTCCGGCTGAACGAACTGGACGAGGTCGCCCGTGATGTCCTGGCCCAGGCGGGAGCCACCTCGCCGTTCCTGGGCTACCAGCCGGGGTTCGCCCCCATCCCGTTCCCCGCGGTCATCTGCACCTCGGTCAACGACGCCGCGCTGCACGGGATCCCGACCGGGTACCGGCTGGCCGAAGGGGACCTGCTCAGCGTGGACTGCGGAGCCGTGCTTGACGGCTGGGCGGGCGACGCCGCCGTCTCCTTCACGATCGGGCCGCCGGGACCGGCCGACGCACGCCTGATCGAGACGGCCAGCGCGGCCCTGCGCGCGGGCATCGCCGCCGCGTCCCCCGGCGGCCGGATCGGCGATATCTCGGCGGCGATCGGCAAGGTCGGCCGCGGCGCCGGCTACGGCATCTGCACCGATTTCGGCGGGCACGGCGTCGGCCGGGCCATGCACGAGGACCCGCACATCCCGAACGAGGGGCGCCGCGGCCGCGGTCACCGCCTCGTGCCCGGGCTGGTCCTCGCGATCGAGCCGTGGTTCCTGGCCGGCGGCAAGGACATGTACGAGATCGACGACGACGGCTGGACGATCCGCAGCGGCGACGGCAGCCGCGCCGCGCACATCGAGCACACGGTGGCCATCACCACCGACGGCCCGCAGATCCTGACGGCCCCTTAAATTTTTCGGCCGAACGGACCGTGGTTTCCCGCCCCAGCCCAACTCAGCCGCCCGGCGGGTGCTCGTACCATGGCCGGATGCTGCTGCCCAGGCCACTGCGCCTCCCGGCGGCCGTGCTGCTGGCCGTCTGCGTGGCGGTGACGGTGCTGCTCGCGATCGCCTACGCGGGCCAGGCGCGGCCCAGCCGGGTGGATGCCGCGGTGGACCCGGCGCTACAGGACAGCCTGGGGCGGGTGAGCGTGCTGCTCCACGTCTCCACTGTGGCCGGCACGCTGATCCCGGTGAGCCTGATGACGCTGGCGCTGGCGCTGGCCTGCCTGGTCACCCGCCGGTGGTCCGGGGCGGTGCTGGCCGTGGTCGCGGTGCCCGCCGCCAGCGCGCTGACCGAGTTCGCGCTCAAGCCGCTGGTCGACCGGACCCTCCACGGCAACCTGACCCTGCCCAGCGGGCACGCCACCGGCATGTTCGCGCTGGCCGCCACCTGCGCGGTGCTGCTGCTTGATCCGCCCGGGCGGCGGGTGCCCGCGGCGGTCCGGCTGCTGCTGGCCTGCCTCGCGCTGCTCGCGGCGACCACCGTCTCGCTGGCGATGGTGGCCCGGGGCGTGCACTACTTCACCGACGCCGTGGCCGGCGCCGCGGTCGGCACCGGGGTGGTGCTGGCCTGCGCGCTTATCCTGGATCGCCGAGGGCGGCTGGCGGTGCGCTCACCGCGGCAGCTCGACACAGGAGAGGTCCGCGAGGTAACGCAATAGCGGATGAGGAGACAAGCATCATGCGAGTGCTCGCCATCAGGCACCACGGTGTGGATTCGGCCGGGTTCATCGGCGCCGCCTTCGAGGCGCGCGGCGCCGAGCTGGCCGTGCACCTGCTGCCCGACGACGGGCCGCTGCCCGCCCCAGGAGTTTTTGATCACGTCGTGGTGCTCGGCGCCGAGAGCTCGGTCAACGACTCCCATTCCTGGATCGCCGAGGAACTGGCCTGGCTGCGGACGGTGGACGCGGCCGGCCTGCCGGTGCTCGGCATCTGCTTCGGCGCGCAGGCGATCTGCGCCGCGTTCGGCGGCCAGGTCGAGACCATGGCCCGCCAGGAGATCGGCTGGACGCTGGTCGACTCGGTGGATCACGAGCTGGTCCCGGTCGGGCCCTGGCTGGAGTTCCACGGTGACCGATGCCTGCTGCCCGCGGCGGCGACGGAGATAGCGCGCAACGACACCGGGGTGCAGGCCTTCCGCCTCGGCCGCCACCTGGCCGTCCAGTTCCATCCCGAGGTCGACGGCCCGCAGCTTAAGCGCTGGCTGGACGCGGGTGGCGACCAGGACGCCGCCCGGCTCGGGCTCGACCCCAGCCAGTTCCTGGCCGACACCATCCGCGCGGAGCCCGCCGCCGCGCAGCGCGCCGCCCGCCTGGTCGACGCCGCCCTACGGCTGGGAAGTTTGCTCCGCTGACCACTGCGCCGCACTGACCATGACCCGCTCCACTGACCGCTGCCCAGCCAGCGGCTACCCGCTGATGTCCGGCCGGTTGTGCAGCACGCTCATGGTGGCTTGCATGATTGCGAACGGGCGCTGGTCACCGTCGGCGAACGCATTCCCCCGGCAGACCACCGTGGTCCGGCCCGCGCGGACCACCTCGCCGGTGATCGCGAACCGTTGCCCGGCCGCGGGCGCGAGCAGGTTCACCGTGTACGTCGCGGTCAGCGCGGCGGCCTCCGGCGGTATGACCGTGTAAGCGGCGTACCCGCACGCGGTGTCAAGCACCGAGGCGACCGCCCCGGCGTGCAGGAAGCCGTGCTGCTGGGTGAACCGGGCATCATGGCGCAGCAGCAACTCCACCCGGCCCGGCTCGACGTTGAGCACGTCGACGCCGAGGGTCGCCATCAGCCCCTGACGCTCGAAGCTGGTCCGCACCCGCGCCTTCATGACGGCCACGGACTCGGTCTCCGGTTCGCGGTCGCGGGCTTCGGTCACCAGCCGATTGTGGCAGAACCGCGGCCGCCCAGGCGTCCCCGGGTCCCAACAGTCCGGCCCGCTGCCCCGCCACGCCCGAGCCGTCATGATTGTGGATCGTTACCTTCGAAATAACAAGCTAACGATCCACAATCGTGAAAAGCTGGCGGTCGGGGCGAAGGCGGGAGGGTGACGTGGCTGATTTCGGTGCTGGGCTGGTGGTGCGGGACGTAAGGGTGCGGGCGGTGGTGGTGCCGTTGCGGCGGCCGCTGGCCACCAAGGTGGGGGATTTCTCCCAATGGCCGTTGCTGCTCATCGACGTGACCACCGAGCAGGGCATCACCGGCCGCGGCTACCTGGCTCCCTACCTAACCCGGGCGACCGCGGGCCTGCGGACGATCCTCGGCGATCTCGGGGCCGCGCTGCGCGGGCAGCCGGTTTCGCCCGCCGCGGCCTACGCCGGAGCCCGGGGCTGGCTCGGCCTGGCCGGGTACCAGGGCCTGGCCCTGGCCGCGATAGCCGGGCTCGACATCGCGCTGTGGGACGCGCTGGCCCAGGCGGCGGGCCTGCCGCTGGCCGTCCTGCTGGGCGGGACGACGGGCCCGGTGACCGCCTACAACAGCAACGGCCTCGGGCTCATCCCGCCGGACCGGGTCGCCGACGAAGCGCTGGAGCTGCTCGACGAGGGTGGGTTCACGGCGCTGAAGGTCCGGGTCGGGCGGCCCCGCGCGGCCGACGACATCGCCGCGGTCCGCCGGGTCAGGGCCGCGGTGGGCGACGAGGTCACGCTGGTCGCGGACTACAACCAGGGACTCGGGCTCGGAGAGGCGATCGAGCGCTGCCGGGCGCTGGACGCCGAGGGCCTGACCTGGATCGAGGAGCCGCTGCGCTACGACGACCTGGACGGGCACGCCAGGCTAGCGGCCGATCTGGCCACTGCGGTGATGCTCGGGGAGAACTTCTACGGGCCGCGCGCCATGCACGACGCGATCCGGGCGCGGGCCTGCGATCTGGCCACCTGCTGCGAGTCACCCCGACCCGGCACTGGCTGGAGTGGCAGGACTGGGCCCACCCCGTGCTGGCGCGGCCCTTCGAGGTCCGCGCGGGCCAACTGCACCTGCCCGAGGTGCCAGGCAACGGCCTCGCCTGGGACGAAGGCGCGGTCGCACACTACCTGTCCGATCTGTAACGGTGTCTCCTGGTGAGACGCCTCCTTACTTGACACCGCGGTCCGGGGCTGCGGGATCATTGGTACCAATGTGGCCAGTCAGGGAGGACTAACCAGATGATCTTTATTACGGCCAAGTTCAAGATCCGGCCAGAAGATGCCGATCATTGGCCGGAGATCGCGGCTGACTTTACCGAGGCGACCCGGAATGAGCCGGGCTGTCTGTGGTTTGACTGGTCCCGCAGCCTGGCCGACCCGGAGGAGTACATCCTGATCGAAGCCTTTCGTGACAACGAGGCTGGCGGCGCACACGTCCAGTCCGACCACTTCAAGAAGGCCCAGCAGTCGCTGCCGCCCCACCTCGCTCAGACGCCACGGATCATCAACGTGACGATCCCGCAGGACGACTGGTCCCTGCTCGGGGAGATGGCGGTGCCAGGCTCCGGCTGAGCCACTCAACCCGGGTCCGGACCCGTATTTCCCGGCGCTGGAAACGCCAGGCCACGGAAGCCTGTTCCGTGCCCGCTGCCGGCCCGCGCCCTTCCTGAGCCAGGCCTTCCAGGCTCGGTTCGGCGCCACCCCAGCCAGCCGCAGGCGGCCGCACTGAGCAGGTCATCCGAGACAGGCCTGCTGTCCGCTGATGTCATGCTGACGGTCGGCTTCAGCGCTCTGGCGACGGTGACGCTGGTGCCGCCCTTCACGCACGTGACCACGGTGGGCGTCGCCCTAGTGGTCGGGGAGCCCAGCCCCAGCCGCTCCATTCCAAAAGCATGTTTTGCCCGGAAACCGGACGCTTACGGGTAGATATTCGACCTTTAATTCGATAGAATAGCGGGGTAGTCAACTCCTCCTGATCTTCTGAACGGAGGGTGGTCCATGCCCGACGAACCGTCCCCCCCAGCCGGGCCCGGCGCCGAGGAGCCCCCGGGCCCCGCGCCGCGGCCCGGGCGCGGGAACGGCCCGGATGGCGGCCCGGATGGCGGCACGTCCGGCGGCCCGGAGGGCGGCTGGGAGGAGCCCCCGCCGGGCGGGCCGGAGCAGGGCTTGTTCGTGTGCCTGCCGGCCGGGGCCACGGAGCTGTCCCGGTTCGGCGGTGATGACCAGGGGCCTCCGATGGCGCCGGGCCCGCTGCTGGCCGGGGTGGCCTACGCCGTGGCCGGGGGTGACGGGACGGCCTTGGCCGGGGTGTCGGAGGATTTCCTGTTCGCGGTGATCTCCGGCGGCCGCCGGCTGGCGTCGTGGGGGACGTGGCTGGAGTTCTCCGCGATGCGAGAACTCGCGGTGCGCCACCCCGCCGTCCCGGCCCGCCCCCGCCCGGCTGGTCCCCGCGCGGCTGGTCCCGCTGCTCCCGGGCCGGCGCCGGCACCGGAGCCGCCCGGGTCACCGGAGCCGGCGGGCGCCGGCCCGGTCGGCCACCAGGGCGGCGCGCCCGCCAGCGGAACCGGAACCGCCGGAACCGCCGGAACCGCCGGAACCGCCGGGCCCGATGGCGCCGGGGGCGGCGCGGCGCCGGCTGCGGATGATGGGCGGGTGCGGTTCGGCGAGTTCGTGGCGGATGAGGTGTCGCTGGACCTGCGGATGAGCTGGCGGGCCGCGGCGGACCGGGTCTCCTACGCCTGTGACCTGGCCGGGCGGCTGCCGGTCACGTTCGCCGCGATGGGCGCGGGGCTGATCGACCCGGTGCACGCCAAGATCATCTACGAGCAGGCCGATATCTTGTCCGCGGCCGATGCCGCCCAAGCCGACCCGGTGCTGGCCGCCGCGGCGCAGGTCAAGACCTACGGGGAGCTCCGAGCCGCCGCCGCCCGGCTGGTCCTCAAGCTCGACCCCGGGTCGGCGGAGCGGCGTAAGCAGGCGCGGCGGAAAGAAGCGCACGTGCGGCCGTTCCGGGAGGACTCCGGGAACGCCGGGATGTCTGCCCGGGAGATGCCGCCGGATGAGGTGCTGGCCTCGTGGCAGGCATGTGAGCAGCGGGCCAGGGACCTGCGCGCCGCCGGGGTCCCCGGCAGCCTGCGCGAGCTCCGCGTGAGGGCTTACCTCGATTTGCTGCAGGAACGCGACAGCCGGGACACCCTGTCCGGCCCCGAGCCAGACGGGCCGCCCGACGGCCCCGACGGCCCCGACGGCCCCGACGGCCCCGGCGGCCCCGGCGGAAACGGCGGGCCAGGCGGAAACGGCGGCTCCGGCACCCGGCACCCGGCCGGCCGGGTGCCGGATCCCCTGGGCCGAGCCTGGCGGCGCTGGTGAACCTCACCGTCCCGCTGGACACCTGCCTGGGCCAGTCGGGCACCCCCGGGGAGGCGGCCGGGTTCGGGCTGCTGGACGCCCAGAGCGCCCGGGACCTGATCGCCGCGGCCGCCCGGGACCCGCGCACCCGCTGGTGCGTGACCGTCCTGCACCCCGACGGGACCGCCGCCGCCCACGGTTGCGCCCCCGGCCAGCACCCCGCACCACCCGGCCCGGAACCACCCGGCCCGGAACCACCACCCGGCCCCGCGTCCCACCCACCACCCGACATCGCCAGCCCCGGCACCACAGGCGGCACCAGCAGTGGCCCGGCCCAGCGGCCCCCACCCGGCGTGCCCGAGGTGCCCGGCGTGGCGGGCACCCCGGCCCGGGATTACCTGCGCGCCCTGCAGGTCCGGCTCACCCCGATCGCCCGCGGCCGCTGCGACCACCGGCACGCCGAGACCGGGTACCGGCCCAGCCGCACCCTCAGGCACCTGATCACCACCCGGTCGGCCCGGTGCACCGCCCCCGGCTGCGGGCAGCCCGCCGCCCGCTGCGACCTGGACCATACCCTCGCCTGGCACGCGGGCGGGAACACCTGCGAATGCGGGCTGGCGCCACCGTGCAAACGGTAATGACACAATTTGTCCGCCTGGCTCCTGGAAGGAGCCGGCATGTACGAGGACGAGGACAACGACGGCAAGTTCCCTGATGAGAGCCGGTCGAGATCCGCTACACCCGCAGCAAGCAGGAAGAGCGGGGCGACCGCGAGCAGTGGCCGTGGCTACCTGGCACGATTGTAGAACAGTGCGGCCCCGACGAATGGTACGTCTGCGTCGAGGTCCGGGAGCTGGCCGTCCTGCGTGACGGCCGGCGCGCACCGCGCGGCACGGCCAGCCGTAACCTCTACTACCCGCGCTGCTTCAGGGACGGCTCGGAGATCCGGCCGCGCACCGCATCCAGCGGTGCCGCCTCGGCGACGCGGCGCGGAGCGGCCCGGTGACCGGGGACCGGGTGATCCGCTTCACGAGGGCGGCCGTGGTCAGCGCCGTGGCCACCTTCGCGGCGGTCGTCTCTTACTCCCACATCTACGGCCTGGGCCGGGACCACGGCCAGGACGGCACGGCGGCACGGCTGCTGCCGCTGAGCGTGGACGGGCTCATCCTGGCCGCCTCCCTCGTGCTGCTGCACGAGGCCCGCAACGACCGCGTCGCGCCAGGGCTGGCCCGTTTCATGCTGTGGCTCGGCATCAGCGCGACGATCGGCGCGAACATCGCCTACGGGGCGGGATACGGGCTGCTCGGGGCGCTGATCTCGGCCTGGCCCGCAGTCGCGTTCATCGGCACGGTGGAGATCGCGACGCAGCAGGTGAGGCGAGCCCGCGCCACAAACGGCCACCAGTGGGCCGGCCGTGCCAGAGGTGCCGGGCGACGTGGAGCAGGCGGTGCGGGCGGCCTACGCGGCGTCGGTCGCGGCGGGTGCGCCGCTGAGCCAGCGGGCCATGGCCGAGCGGTTCGGCTTGTCCCGCCGTAGGGTCAGCCAGCTCATCGCCAGCGGCGCTGTCGAGAGCGACGGGCATGCGCTGGCGGGGAAGGCAGCGTGAGCATGAACCGGTACGGGGTGAAAGCCCAGCGGCACTGGGCGCGATGGCTGCCGAGACAGTACGCCGCGATCAGCGACCCGGAGAGCTTCTTCACCACGCTCGGCGAGGAAGTAGCCCGGCAGATCGACGACCTGACCGACGAACTCGTCGGCGAGATCCGGCAGAGCGACTCATACCTCGCCCATGTGGGCCGGCTGTTCGCTGCCGCGCCATCGCCGAGGAACTCATCTTGCCCCAGCGAGTACTGCCAGACCCCGAACTGGCAGCAGACAATCAGGACTACGTGCCGCCAGGGAGCGGGGAACGCCCGATGGTCGTGGAGCGCGACCACCCGTCAGGGCGGAAGTGAACGCCGAGCGCAGGAACGCATCCACGGTCCCGCGACTGACTAGCCCTGCTCTGGGTCAGGGATGCCAACGCTCCGCCGAGCCTTCTATCAGCGGGGCATTGGCGTGCTGAACCCGCCTGCGGTCCCGGGTGCTTACAGGTCTTCGAGGGCGCATCTCCGCACGATGGGCGTCGGCCGCTGGTTGACGCTGGCCGACGGCACCCTGCGCGACGTCGACGGACCTCCCGACGTTTGACGTGACCGGTTTATTTCACTCGCCGAGGACTACTACCTCGGCCGAGCCGGGCTGGTGGATGTTGTCGAGGTAGTAGCTCTCGGCCGCCATCCACCGCTTGATCCAGACGCCCTGGTTCTGGCTACGCTCGAACTGGCGGCGGACGCGTTCCTCCTCGGACGTGGTCACCCACAGCACGAGGTCGGCGTACTCCCTCAGTTCCGGCCGGCTGGAATACACACCTTCGACCAGGAGCAGTTCCACGCCGGGAACGGTCAGCCAGTCCCCCATGCGGGCGTTGCCCCAGTCATATCGTTGATACTTGATAGGACGGCCCTGGCGTGCCGGAACGAACACCTGGTCGCGCAACCTCTGCCAGTCGAAGTACTCGCGGTACCCGTCCTTGGCATCGAGGCCGGCGCGGTAGTCGTCATCGAGGTCGGCGTAGAAGTCGTCGCCCTCGACGACCGCCGCTAGTCCGTCGTACGCCGCCGCGAGCTCTCGCGCCAGCGTCGACTTACCCGACCCTCCCGGCCCGTCGAGGGCGACCACGAAGGCCCGTCCGGCAACAGGGTGACGCCTCGCCAGGATGTCGTCGATGACGGCCCGGCCGAAGTGCGTTTCCTCAGCCACGGAACTCCTGGTGATTTCGTTGCCGGACGCGGGGAATGCGAGCCAAGATTATCAACCTCCGCATTAACCTCGATGTTTCGTGACGGCCCGTCAGTTGTGCTGGCGGGCCGCTTCGGGGCCTCGGATGGGTTGTGGGCAGGTCGGTGGCCCAGCTGTCGCGTTGGGCGGGCGCCAGCTTCCTCAGGGCCGGGGCGGGGCGGGTTTGTCGGGGCAAGGGGTGTTTCGGTTGGTCAGCCGGGCGCGGACAGGGCCCGGAGGCAGTCGAATGCGCCTGTGATCATCTGGGTCCAGGGCCAGTGTCGGGCGGAGAAGACGGCGGCAGCCGGTGGTGACGAGGTGGGCTGCGAAGAACAGCCGCAGCAGCATGCCTTTGGGCTCCCATCGGCAGGCCCCACCGGTGAGGGCGAGCATGGGAGGCCAGGCGCGGAGATCGAGCGCGATCTAGACGACCTCCAGCAGATCCGATTCTGCGCGGTGGACTTCAGCGGCAGATTGCGCAGGCCGCTGTCGCGGGCGGCGCGGATGCGGCATGCGGGACGACACCGCGGCTGTCGCCCTGCACGCGGACAAACGGACACCCGGATAGGAACCGATACGCTTCTTCACCTGAGAAGTGCAGCTTTCTCAACGACGGTCAGGACCCTAGACGAGCCCTATTGTCCCAGGTCAGCGGCTCTCCTCTCCTCTTGGGTCACATCCCGGGCAACCTCGCTGGTGAAAGCCCGAGGTCAGCTCCCCGCGTGCTTGCCCCCTGACGCACGCCAGCAGTAGCCGCGGGCCGGTACGGCGTTGCCTGACGGTCTGCGGCGCATGCGATCGATACCATTGCTTGTGTGGAGATGCAGGCGTTCGAGACGGTTGACCAGGCCGCCAGCGACGCTATCGGCATGCTCGCCGACGGCGAGCGGCTGAGCAGGCTCTGGCGCTACGTCTTCGTCCAGATGCTTGACGACTACACGAGCGTCCTGCGCCACGCAGGAGTCCCGGCCGCCGCGCGGATGTGGGCAAGCGCCCCCCGGAGCACCGGAGACATCCGCGTCGATGCCGCGTTCGCGGCGATGGCCGAGTACCTGGCCCGCCGGGACGAATGGGACGTTCCGTCCTGGGCCCGGCTGCCCGGACGGGAGGCCTGGCCCTGGTGGTTCGTCACCGACCTGCGAGGCCTCCACCCACGCGCCCTGGTCGAGTCGCCGTCTTCGTTCCGCCGCCGCGGCGTCTTCATCACCAGCGGGGCACTTGATCGCGCATGAGCACCGGTCTCGGGCGGGAGGAGATCCGCGCGCTTCTCGACGACCTATCTGCGGAACTGGCTGCACGGGGGGCGAGAGCCGAGCTCTTCCTTGTCGGAGGTGCCGCCCTGGCGGTGGCCTATGATGCCACGAGGGCGACCAGGGACCTCGATGCGGTGTTCGTCCCTGCCGGCATAGTCCGGCAAGCGGCGGCAGCGGTAGCGGAACACCGGGGACTCACCGAAGACTGGCTGAACGACGCGGTGAAAGGATTCCTGCCCGGCCCCGACCCGGACGCGCAGCGCTTTTACTCAAGCGACTCGCTGATCGTCGACGTCGCGTCCCCAAGGTACCTGCTCGCGATGAAGCTGTTCGCGGCCCGCGCCGAGATCGACGCCGACGACATCATCCTGCTCTACCGACAGCTCGGGTTCACCACGGTGGACGAGGGCCTTGACCTGGTTGAGCAGGCCTATCCAGGACGGCCGATCCCGGCGAAGGTGAGATTCCTCCTCACCGAAATCGTGGACTCAATGCATCAATAAAGTCCACCACGATCAAGGCACCGGGGACCTGATGTGCGTGTGACGACAGCCCATCGTGCAAACGATAATGACACAGGTTGTCGGACAGCACTTGGTCCGGCCGGGCTGCCAGTTTAGCGGGGCGTCGGGGAGGCTGGCGCCCGTCGAAGCTGGGCAGTCCGGTGGGGGTCCACGCATGCTTTACCTGTTCCAGCGTTAACGAGCCGACCGCTCATTCGGGACGAGCGGCCTGATGACCGCAATGATGCGGATTAGGGTGTCCAGGCCGGTGAAGTCGGCGGGTTGGTCGTGTACAGCGGCAGGCCCTGCGCGCTTAATCAGTGACGCTGACCCTCACTGCTCGCAGGCAGCGCGGGAGCCGGTCGCATTGGGCGGGCGCGGCGCGCTACGATCCGATCCAGAATGGGAAAAATCCGCGTCGTACTGGCCGAGGACCATGTACTCCTCAGGGAGGGCATCTCCCGCCTGGTTGCGGCCAACGACGACTTCGAGCTGGTCGGGACGGCGTCCGACCTGCCGCAGCTGCTCGCCGTCATCGGTGAGCAGATGCCCGACGTAGTCGTCACCGACATCCGGATGCCGCCGACCGGCACCGATGAGGGCATCAAGGCCGCCGCCTGGATCTGGCAGAATCACCCGCGAGTCGGAGTGCTGGTGCTGAGCCAGTACGCCGCTCCCAAGTACGCGCTTGCCCTGCTCGAGCACGGCTCGGCCGGACGGGGCTACCTGCTCAAGGAGCGGATCGGCAGCGTGGACGAGCTGGCCAGGGCCATCCGCATCGTCGCGCAGGGAGGGTCGGTGATCGACCCTCTCGTCGTCGACGAGCTCGTGCGGGCGCGCTCGCAGGAGCGCCCGCCGGGCCTGTCATCGCTGACGCCCAGGGAGGCAGAGATCCTGGCCGAGATGGCTCAGGGCAAGAGCAACGCCGCGATTGCCGCCACCTTGCTCGTCACCGAGCGCGCCGTGGAGAAGCACACCAACTCGATCTTCGCCAAGCTGGGGCTGTCGGAGGAGAAGGACGTTAACCGAAGGGTCAAGGCGGTGCTGGTCTTCCTCAGCCAGCAGGAGGAACGGTGACGTACCTCGGCTGCCCAGGGAGGCTGGCCACACCCCCGCTGCGGATGGCAGCACCCTCGGCAGCGGCGGCGGCTCGTGCGAGGCTGATTCCGTGACCAGCCCGCGTTCCGTGCTCGTGGTAGATGACCAGACGCCGTTCCGCTCGGCCGCCAGGGCCGTGCTGCGCCGTCTTGAGGGCTTCGAGTTCGCTGGCGAGGCGTCGAGCGGCCCGGAGGCGATCGAGCTGGTCGACCGGCTGCACCCGGCCCTGGTGCTGATGGACATCAACATGCCGGAGATGAGCGGGATCGAGGCGACCCGCCAGATCACGGCCGCCCATCCCGATGTGGTCGTGATCCTCTGCTCGAGCTACGACGCTGCCGACCTTCCTGCCGCGGCCGCGGCCAGTGGCGCGACCGCCTACGTCAACAAGGAACGGCTTGCCTCCGATACGATCCGCCGGCTGTGGGAGCAGCGGGACTCGGGCTCGTTCGCGACCTGCTGACCGGGAGTCCCGGCTGACCGGGAGCCCTGGCTGACCGGCGGTCCGGGCAGCGGCCGGTCAGAGCAACGGCACAGTGCCAAGGACCTGGACGCCGTGGCCCGGCTGCGACTCCCAGCGAATCGTGCCGCCGATGGCGCCCAGCCTGTCGGCCATGTTGACGAAGCCGTGGCCGCGGCGGGCGGCGCCGGCGGCGAAGCCAGGGCCGTCGTCGCTGACCGAGAACAGCAGGCCCCCTGACTCCTCCCAGACCCGCACCTGCACGCGTGCCTCCACCGCGTGCTTGGCGGCATTCTGCAGCGCTTCCAGGCAGCAAAAGTAGATAGCCGCCTCGATGTCGGGGGTGTACCGGCCGATCCCGTCGGCGGACACGGTGACCGGCAGCGGGCTGCGGTTTCCTGCCGCGCGGAGCGCCTCGCCGAGCCCGCTGTCGGCCAGCAGCGGCGGGTAGATGCCATGGGCAAGCTCACGCAGCTCCTGGATGGTGTTCTTGACTTCGCCAGCCATCTGGTCCAGCATCTCGGCCGCCGCCTGGGGATCGTCGGCCATGATGTCACGCGTCAGGCGCAGGTTCACCGCCATCGCCACCAGGTGCTGCTGCGCGCCGTCGTGCAGGTTGCGTTCCACCCGGCGGCGCTCGGCGTCGCCGCTCGCGACGATGCGTGCCCTGGACTGGCGCAGTTCGTCGGCCTGATTACGCAGCTCGTCCAGCGTGGTCTGCAGCGCCGTGTCGAGCCGCGCGTTGTGCACCGCGAGGCCGACCTGCCTGGCCAGTTCGGTCAGGACGCGGTCGTCCTCCTCGGAGAAGGCATCCCCGGCGGCGGGCCGTTCGGCGATGATCAGCCCCAGCAGTTCGCCGGCATGGCTGACCGGCGCGACCCTGATCTGGACCTGCGCGCGTCCGTCAAGCAGCGCGGGCAGCCAGACCGACGCCCAGGCGTTGCCGGACACGCCAGCCCTGGTCACGACCGCGCGTTCCCTGACCGTGACAACGACCGACCGTGGTCCGGTATCGGGCACCGCGGCGACGCGTTCCAGCACGTCGCCCGTGCCCGTGTAGACCTCGGCGCTGGTCAGCGCCATGGTCTTGCGCAGCGACTCGGCCAGCTGCAGCAGCAGCTCGTCCATGGGGATGGCGCGGGTCAGCCTGCTGCCGAACGTGCGGAGCGTCTCATCAGGCGCTTCCCTGGCCCCGTAGACGAAGCGGGTGGCCGATGCGACCAGCCGGTCCCTGGCCGGCAGGTACCCGATCGCCGCGACCGCCGCCGCCAGCATCGACAGCCCGAGAATCTCGCGATCTGCCGCGTCACTCGCCCCGCTTCCGATGCCGAGCACGATCACGAGGTAGATGGCCGCGACCACCGCGGTGAATCCCGCTATCGCCAGCACCTGGACCAGCACCCGGCCGCCGTAGGGCCCGAGCGAGCGCAACTCGCCGGCCATCATGCCGAACGCGAGGAAGGCCCCGCATCCGGCCGCCACGGCGGCGACCGGCCCGGGCCAGCCGACGAGCAGGTGCAGGACGGCAACCACCAGCGCCGAGTCGGCCGCCAGCATGCCGCCCGCGGCCATCCACTGCGTCCGCTGCCGGTCACGCGCGGACGCCGCAAGATAGCGGAGCCGCACCGCCGGGAGGGCGCACGCCGCGGCCAGCGGCCAGGCCACCGCGGCCGCCCAGACCGGGAACGGCCGCCCGGCGATCACCAGCGCCAGGCCAGCGCCCACCGCCGCGGCATAGGCCAGCCCCGCGACGACCCTCCTGCCCTGCCCGGCGAGCCGGCCATCAGGCAGGGCGAGCAGCATATGCACGGATACGGCGATGAGGATCGGCACGGCGAGAGTGGCCACGGCACGGTCGGCCTGGTGGTGTCCGCCCGCCGCCTGGTCGGCCATCCGCGCGGCGGTCAGCGCCACCGAGGCCGCCAGCGCGCCGAACGCCACCTGCCAGAGGGCTACCCGCTGCGCGGAGCGGGCGAGGATCGCGCCGGACACCGCGCCGACGCCGACCAGGCCGAAGGCGACGGCCTGCACGGCAGGGAACGGACCCGGCGTGCGCAGCCCGAGCACGGCGATCACGACGCTGGCCAGGGGTATGAGGACTCCGGCCAGGAGCCGGCGCGCCGTACTGCCGCCCCGCGGCGGCGTCACGGCGGCCTGATCGCCGACGGCTGCATTCGTCATCACGTCCATCGTCACTCCGCTCTCAGGACTTCCGCTGGCGTCTCTCGCATCGCATCACTCCGCTCGCAGCAGCGGGCCCGCCCGGGTACGGGCGGCCGCGCGGCCGGGCAGCGCCGCGACGAGGTTGGCTAGGACTAGTGCGGCCAGGGCGGCCAGCCCGATCGACGCGGCCGGGACCACGGGGTCCGGGACGGCCGACAGCTGGTTGGCGAAGGCCAGCCACAGCCAGCGGCCCGCGACGATGCCGACCGGCACGCCGATCACCAGGCCGGTCAGCGCGATCGCCGACGACTGCCAGGCCACCGCGCCCGCCAGCTGCCCGCGGGTGAACCCCAGCGTCTTGAGCAGCGCGAAGTCACGCCGCCGTCGCCGCACCGACGCCACCAGCGTCAGGCCCAGGGCCGCCACGGCCCCGGCGGCAAGGCCGCCGGCCAGCACCGCCGGCATGGCGCCCATGGTGCGGTAGTTCACGATCTCGGCCGGCCGCTGGGCCCCCAGGAGATCCACGGTGTCCGCGACCGAGAGGCCGCCGCTGGCGGCCTCCACCCGCGGCGAGTTCAGCGTCCCGGTGAGCTGCCGGCTGATCGCCTGCATCGATCGCAGGCCGGCCGCCTGGCTGACCCCGGGCCGCAGCCGGATGAGGATGGCGTTGGGCCCGGACAGGAGCGGACCGAACGGGCTGGAACCGGCCCCGCTAGGGAGAATCGCGGTGGAGAACAGCGCCCCTGTGCTCATCGAGGTATGGACGGTCAGCACGCTGCCGATCGCCGGCATGGTGGCCGTGCCTGCGATCTTGAGCCGGACATGGAAGCTGCCGCTGGCCAGCGTCACCATGCCGCCGACCCGTTGCCGCAGCTGAGCCAGGGTGGCCGGGCCGAGGACGAGTTCGTGGCTGCCGTCGAGCCCGTGCCCGGACAGGATGTGCGGGCCCACCGCCGGCCGGGTGGGGGCCACCAGGGCGGGGACGGTCTGCCCGTCGATCTGGACCGTTACGAAGTCCACCCCGGTGGTGGCGGCCACCGCCGGGTCGCGGGCCAGCAGCGGGCCGGCCCACGTGACGGGCACGCTGCCCCAGCCCTGGACCGCGTAGAGGGCGTAGCTGAAGTTCCACCCGTACAGCGCCGGATGCGAGACCAGTGTGGTCAGACTGGCGCCGAAGGTGAGGGTGGCGCTGACCACGGTCATGGCCAGCACCGCGCCCGCCAGGACCGAGCGGACCGGCACCGCGGTGCGTCCCCGCCCCGGGTCCAGGGCAAGCCGCAGGCCCTCCACGGCCGGGACCGGGAACCCGGCCGCAGCCAGCGTCCTGACCGCGGCTGGCCTCCGGCCACCGGCGTGCTCGCGGGCGGCCAGCCGGTGCGGCACCTGCCGGTAGGCGATCACGGCCGCCATCCCGCCGAGCAGGAGAACCAGCCCGAGGGCCCCCAGCCCGAGTACCGCCCAGTCGAGATAGATCCCGCGTCCGGGATCTACCTCACGCACCGGCCCGAACAGCGAGAACGGCGACAAGGCGACGGCGACGGCGACGGCGAGCAGCGCCCCGGCCGCCACCGCCGCCATGATGCCGGGGAGCCCGTCGGCCATGATCATCGCCGGCCCGGCGCCGATCGCCCGCAGCGCCCCGGCGTCGTCCGCCCCGGCGCGGAGCTGCCGGGCAATCGACTGGGTCCCGATGATCAGCGCGGCCAGCCCGGCGATCAGCCCGAAGACGGCGAGCGCGATGGCCTCCGGGCGGATCGCCCGCTGCGCCTGAGCCTCGATGGCGGCGGTCACGTAGACGTACAGCTCGGATCCGCTGGACGAGATGTAGGGGCTGGTCGCCACCAGCTGCTGGTACTCCTGGCCGACGGCGGTGTCGTACCTGCCGCCGCCATCCAGGCGCAGTCCGACGGTCATGCCACTGGCACAGCAGGAGGCGAACTCCCGGGTGAGCGCGGGCGTGCCCACCAGGAAACCGGTCCGGCCGGAGTCGATGCTGTCCTGCAGGACCTGGGTGTTGAGCACCCCGATCCCCACGACGGTGAGATTCGCGCGGCCGGCCAGGCCGCCGTTGGAGTTGCTGATCAGCGCGACCCGTACCCGCGACCCCACGTGCAGGTGCAGCAGCGCGACCGCAACCGGGGTGGCCACTACCTCGTCCGGCCGTGCCGGATCGGCCCTGCGTCCGGCCACGATCGTCATCCGGTCCTGGGCGGAGTACAGGCCGCCGGCACCGGATAGCGTGCCGGCCAGCTGCACGTGCGCGAGCAGGACGGTGCCGAGGTTCCCGCCCGGGGTGAGGGTGGCCGCGGTGAGCGGCACGGCGGCCGCGACCCCTTTCACGTGCGGCAGCCGGGCCAGCTGGCGGAGGAAGCCGGGCGAGTAGTTCGTCTTCGTGAACGGCTCGACCACGAGATCCGAGGGGTTAGTGCTGGCCAGGAACTTCGGGTACGACGCGTCGGTGCGCCGGGCCGCGGTGACCGACCCCAGCGCCACGCCGCCGACCATGCCGATCAACACGGCCAGGGCCAAGTAGCCCGGCCACCGGCGGCCGAACGTGGCCCGGAACCGGTACCAGGCCACCCGCGCCGCCGGCCCGGCCGATCCGGCGGTCCGGATAGGCGTCTGTGTCGCTCCGCTCGCCATGCTCATCTCCTCACTCGGCCCGGAGCACGATCGCGGCGGGGGTACGGGCGGCGGCGCGGCCGGGCAGCGCGGCGACCAGGTTGGCCAGGACCAGCGCCGCGACCACGGCCAGGGCGATGGAGCCGGCCGGGATGACCGGGTCGGGCACGGCGGACAGCTCGTGGGCGAAGGCCAGCCACAGCCAGCGGCCGGCGGCGATGCCCACCGGCACGCCGATCACCAGGCCGACGACCGCGATCACGGTGGACTGCCAGGCGACCACGGCGGCGAGCTGGCCCCGGGTGAAGCCAAGGGTCTTCAGCAGCGCGAGGTCGCGGCGGCCGCGCCGGACCGACGCGATCAGCGTCAGGCCGAGCCCGACGACCGCGCCGGCGGCCAGGCCGCCGGCCAGGATGGCGGGCATCGCGCCCATCGACCGGTAGTTCACGATCTCGGCCGGCCGCTGCACCGGCAGGACCGAGACCGCCTGCACGTACCGTCCGAAGTCGCCGAAGATGCTCGTGGCCAGCGGCGAGGTCGTCAGCTCCCTTTGGAGTTGCCCGGCGATCTGCTCGAGCGAGCGCAGCCCGGCCGCCGGGCTGACGCCTGGCCGCAGCCGGATGAACATGGCGTTGGGTCCGGAGATCGGGCCGTAGTTGGTCAGGTCCCTGGGCGGCAGGGCCTGGGTGGAGAAGATCGCCCCCGTGCTCAGCGACGTGTGCACGCCGAGGACGTCGCCGATCGTGGGCAGCGCCGCCGTGCCCGCGATCCGCAGCCGCACCGGCGGGATGATCTTCCCCTCGGACACCGTCACGGTGTCGCCCACCCGCTTGCGCAGCTGCTCCAGGGTCGCCGGGCCGAGCACGATCTGGCCGGGCCCGGCCAGCGCGGTGCCGGTCAGCGGCCGCGGCGTGATCGCCGCGTGGACGGGAGCGGCCATCGCCGGTACCGTCTGCCCGTCGATCTGGACCGTCTCGAAGTACACCCCGGTGCTGGCGGCCACGTCCGGGTCGCGGGCCAGCAGCGGGCTGGCCCACCGGAGCGGCACGGGCCCGTAGCCGTCAATCGAGTACAGGGCATAGTCGAAGTTCCAGCCGTACAGGGCCGGGTGCGAGATCAGCGTGCTCAGGCTGGTCCCGAAGGTCAGCGTCGCGATGCCCACGGCCACGGTCAGCACCGTTCCGGCCATGACCGACCGGACCGGGACGGCGGTCCGGCCGCGGCCTTGCTCCAGGGCGAATCGCAGGCCCGCGCCCCCCGAGGCCGGCAGCCCGGCGGCCAGCGCCGCGGCGGCCACGCCAGAACCCCGCCCGGCCGCCCTGACGCGGCGCGCCGCGCGGTGCGGCGCCAGCCGGTAGGCGACGGCAGCCGCCACCAGGCCGAGCACGAGGGTCAGCACGAGCATGCCAGGCCCGAGAACGGTCCAGTCGACGTCGATGCCTGGCGCCTGTTCTACCTGCCGCACCGGCCCGAACAAGGACAGCGGCGACAGGCTGACGGCTACCGCCGCCGCGAGCAGCGACCCGGCCACGGCGGCGCCCACGACGCCGAGCAGCCCGTCCGCCATCGTTGCCGCCGGGGCGGCGCCCAGCGCGCGCAGCACCTCGGCCTGGCCGGCGCCGGCGTAGAGCTGGCGGGAGAGAGACTGGGTCCCGATGACCAGCGCGGCGACCAGCGCGATCACCCCGAACACGGCGAGGGCGATGGCCTCGGGGCGGATGGCCTGCTGCGCCTCGGCCTCGATGGCCGCCGTGTCGTAGATGACGAGCTGGCCGTAGCCGTTGGCCGGGTTGTCGACGAGCCGTTCGTACTCCTGCTCGACGGGAACGTCGCTGCGGCTGCCGCCGTCCAGCTGCAGGCCGTCGTAGCTGTTGAAGGCGCAGCAGGACTCGTATTCCCGCAGCAGGGCGGGGGTGCCCACCAGGAACCCGGCCCGGTTGGTGTCGATGTCGTCGTGCACGAGCTGGATGCCGAGCACGCCGATCCCCACGACCGTCAGGTCGGTCTTGCGGAAATCCTGCGGGTTCGTAGCGTTGTACCCCTGCTGGATCCCGACCGGGATGCGTGATCCCACGTGCAGGCCGAGGACGGCAGCGGCCTCGTTCGTGGCCACGACCTCGTCGGCCCGTGCCGGGTTGGCCGCCCGGCCCTGGGTAATTGTCAGGCGGTCCTGGTCGGAGAACAGCCCGTCCGGGCTGGCGACCAGCTCCACCTGGGTTATCAGGACAGTGCTGATCTGGCCGGCCGGTGTCAACGTCACGGCGGTGATCTGCTCGCCCGCCTCCGCACTGCGCACGTGCGGCAGCCGGGCGAGTTCGTGCACCAGGCCAGGTTCTGGACCGTTTGTCTGCGGTAGCACCAGGAGGTCGGAGGGGTTCGTGCTGGCCAGGAGGTTCGGGTAGGACGCGTAGGTGCGGCGGGCCGCGGTCAGCGACCCCAGCGCCACGCCGCCGACCAGGCCGATCAGCACGGCCAGGGCCAGGTAGCCGCTCCACCGATGGCGGAAGGTGGTCCGGAACCGATACCACGCCACCCGCAGCACTGGCCCATTCATTCTGGTCGCCTCCTGTGCATCGCCGTCACTCCGCTCGCAGCAGCAGGGCGGCCGGGGTGCGGGCGGCGGCGCGACCGGGAAGGGCGGCGACCAGGTTGGCGAGGATCAGGGCGGCCAGGGCGGCCAGGGCGACCGAGGCGGCGGGGATGACCGGGTCGGGGACGGCGGACAGAGAGCGGGCGAACACGATCCATAGCCAGCGGCCGGCCGCGACCCCCACCGGGACGCCGATGACCACGCCGCCGGCCGCGAGCACGGTGGACTGCCAGGCGATGGTGGCGGCGAGCTGCCGGCGGGTGAAGCCCAGCGTCTTCAGCAGGGCGAGGTCACGCCGCCGCCGCCGGACCGACGCGACCAGGGCCAGGCCGAGGGCGGCGACCGCCCCGGCCGCCACGCCGCCGGCCAGGATGGCCGGCATCGTGCCCATGGACTTGTAGTTCACGATCTCGGCCGGCCGCTGCACCGGCAGCACGTTGGCCACGAGCTCCAGCGCTTCGGGCCCGATCGCGGCCACGACCTGCGGCGAGTGCGTGAGCTTGTCGTACGCGCTGGTGATCTGCTGCAGCGACGCCAGGCCGGCGGCCTGGCTCACGCCGGGCCGCAGCCGCACCAAGATGGCGTTGGGACCGGAGTCGGGGCCTCCCTCGTCCAGCGCGGCCTGTGACACGACCCCGGTCGGCAGGATCGCGCCGGTGGACAGCGAGGGATGGATCCCCAGCGTGTCGCCCAGGGCCGGCATCGCGGCGGTGCCGGCGATCCGCAGCCTCGCGTCGCGGATCACCGGGCCGAGCTGCACCGTGACCTGATCGCCGACCTGCTTGTGCAGCTGGGCGAGCGTGGCCGGGCCGAGCACGATCTGGCCGGGGCCGTCGAGCCCGTGACCGGACAGGAGACGGGGCGCCACCGCCGGGCTGGTCGGGGAGAGGATGGCCGGCACGGTCTGCCCGTCGACCTGGACGGTGAGGAAGTACACGCCGGTGCTGGCGGCCACCAGCCGGTCCCGGCGCAGCAGCGGCGTGGTGAAGGACGGCGGGAACGGTCCCCACCCGTCGGTCGAGTACAGGGCGTAGCTGAAGTTCCACCCGTACAGGGCAGGCCGGGAGACGAGGTAGCTGAGGCTGGCGCCGAACGTCAGCGTCGCGGCGACCACGATGAGGGCCAGCACCGCTCCGGTCAGCACCGACCGGACCGGCAGGGCGGTCCGGCCCCGCCCCGGCTCCAGCGCGAACCGCAGGCCCACCACGCCCGCGACGCCCAGGCCGGCGCCGGCCCCGGCCCGCACCACGGCCGAGCCGCGGCCGGCGGGCCGCTGCCGGGCGGCGGCGCGGTGCGGCGCCTGCCGGTAACCGATGACCGCGGCCACGCCGCCCAGGACGAGGACCAGGCCGAGCGCGCCCAGCGCGAGCACGGTCCAGTCCAGGTAGATCCCGCGGCCTGGCTCTACCTGGCGGACCGGCCCGAACAGGGAGAACGGCGACAGCCCGATGGCGATGGCCACGGCGAGCAGCGCCCCGGCCACGACGGCGGCGAGGATCCCGAGCACGCCGTCCGCGGCGGTCGCCGCGGGCCCGGCGCCCAGCGCCCGCAGGATCTCCGCGTCGTCGCCGGCGGCGCGGATCTGCCGGGAGATGGACTGGGCGCCGATGATCAGCGCGGCGAGCGCGGCGATGAGCCCGAAGGCCCCGAGCGCGATAGCTTCTGGCCGGATCGCGCGCTGCGCCTCGGCCTCGATCGCCGAGGTGTCGTAGACCTCCAGGAGCTGCAGCAGCTGAGCGGCGCGGCCTGCGAAGTAGGGACTGGTCTTCGTCAGGTTCACGTATTCCTGGCCGACGGCCGCGTCGTACCCGCCGCTTGCCAGCCGCAGGCCGACGTAGGACGTGGCGACGCAGCAGGGCGTGAACTCCCGGTCCAGGGCCGGCGTGCCGATCAGGAAGCCGGTGCGCTGCGAGTCGATGTCGTCCTGCACGACCTGGGTGCTGACCGCGCCGATGCCGGTCACGGTCAGGTCAAGCTTCCGGTAGAACGGGGGCAGGCCTCCCTGGGGGCTCGGGGCCCAGATGCCGACGGGCAGTCGCGAGCCCACGTGCAGGTGCAAAGTGGCTGCGGCCCGGCTGGTCGCCACCACCTCGTCCGGGCGCACGGCCTTGCGCCCCTGGACGATCGTCAGCCGGTCCTGGCTGGCGAACATGCCGTCGCTGCTGGCGACCAGCTGCACCTGGGTGAACAGGACCGTGCCGTACCCGCCGTGCGGCGTGAGCGTGGCGGCGTAGAAGGCCTCGGCCGTCGCCACCGCCCGCACGTGCGGCAGGTGACGCAGCTCGGTCAGCAGTTGCTGGTAGACCCGGTAGGCCTGAGCGGCGGTCTCCCCCGGGCTGCCGTTCGAGTTAGGCTGGATGATCAGGCCCGATGGGTTGGTGCTTGCCAGGTAGTCGGGGTAGGAGGAGTCGGTGCGCCGGGCGGCGGTCATCGAGGCCATGGCGATGCCGCCGATCAGGCCGACCAGGACGGCCAGGGTCAGGTAGCCGCCCAGCCGATGACGAAGCGTGGCCCGGTACCGGTACCAGGCCAGGCGCGCGGCCGACTGACTCATGGGCTAGCGGGCCTCGACCGTGAGGCTCTTGCCGCGCCCCGGCTCGCCCTGCGCGTCCGGGGGGAGGATGCGCCCGTCGAGCATCCGCACGATGCGCTGGGCGGCCCCGGCCACCTGGGCGTCGTGAGTGACCAGGACGATGGTCTGCCCGCCTCCGTGCAGTCGGCTCAGCAGTTCGATGACTTCCTGGCCGCCGTCGGAGTCGAGTGCGCCGGTCGGCTCGTCGGCCAGCAGCAGGGTCGGCTCGTTCGCCAGCGCCCGCGCGATCGCCAGCCGCTGCCGCTGGCCGCCGGACAGCACGCCGGGCACCGCCGCCGCCTTGTCGCCGATGCCGAGCAGGTCAAGCAGGTCACGGGCCCGGGTCTCGGCCATCTTGCGCTTACGGCCAGCGATCACCGCAGGCAGGGCCACGTTCTCCAGCACGGTCATCCCTTCCAGCAGGTTGAAGAACTGGAAGATGATGCCGATGTGCTTGCGGCGCAGCCGGGCCAGGTCGTCCTCGCCGCGCCCGGTCACCTGCTCACCGGCGACCGTGATGCTGCCCTCGTCGGCCAGCTCGAGCCCGGCCACGAGGTTCAGCAGCGTGGATTTGCCGCAACCCGACGGCCCCATCAGGGCGACGAACTCCCCTGCTGCCACGGTCAGGTCGACGCCTCGAAGCGCGCGCACCGGTGCGTTCTCGGCCTCGAATGTCTTGCGTACGCCGCGCATGATCAGCGCGGGCAGGTTCTCGTTCATCGGCCCCCCAGGGGTTTCATCGGGTCAAGGAGTGGGTCCAGCAGCCGCGACGGGGGCGCCGGGCGGCGCGAGCTTGTAGGCGACCACCGGTGTGTCGCGGCCCTTCACCAGCTGCGAAGGGAGCGCGATGGCGTTCGCGGGCACGGTCAGGGCACGATTGGTGGCCTCGGAGAGCACGGTCTCGCCGGCCGCGGCGAACTGCTGCAGCCGCTGGGACAGGTTGACCGTGTCACCGACCAGCGTGTACTCCAGCCGTTCCTCCGAGCCGAGCAGGGCCGCCGCCGCCTCGCCGGTCGACAGCCCGATGCCCAGGCCGAACGCGTGCAGCCCGTCGGCCGCCCAGACAGCGTTGATCTCGGCTTGCAGCGAGTGCATGGCCGCCGCCGCGGCCACCGCGTGGTCAGGATGGTCCGGCTGCGGGAACGGCGCGCCAAACACCGCCATCACCGCATCGCCGACAAATTGCATGACCGTGCCCCCCTCGCCGAGGATCGCACGGTTCATGGCCGCACGGTGAGTGTTGAGCTGCCCGGCCAGCTGGCTCGGGTCGGCATGCTCGGCGATGGTCGAGTAGGACCTGATGTCGCTCATCAGCACGGTCACGACCACGGTTTCGGTCTCGCCGATGCGCTGCCTGCCGTCCCGGAGCTTCTCGGCGAGCCCGCCCGGCAGCAGCCTTGAGAGCGTCTCGCCCTGTTCCTCACGGTCGACGATGGCCTGATGCAGCAGCCTGAGGCGGTTCAGCGCCGCCGGACTCCCGGAGGCGACAGCCCCGGCCAGCTTGACGAAGACCGCCTCCACCTCGGCGTCGATCGCCTCGGGCGGAACTCGCCTGGCCGCCGCGATGGCCTTGATCGGCTTGCCCTCGGCGATCATGCCGAGCAGTCGCTCCTCGGCGGAATCGAGCGCGCCGGGTGAGACAACCGGCCGGACCAGCGCCTCGACGATGGCAGGATCGAGCGCGGTGCCGCCGCTGGCCACGCTGCGGATGGCATCGGCCAGCTGATTGCCCTCGGCGACCCGGTCCTTCAGCAGGTAGCCGTAGCCCGCGGAGCCCTCGGCCAGCAGCGAGACCGCGTACTCCGGATCGTCGTACTGCGACAGCACCACGACCCCGGTCCCTGGCAGGCGCTTGCGCACCTCCTTGGCGGCGTCGATGCCCTCGCGGTGAAACGACGGCGGCATGCGGACATCGGTGACCAGGACCTGCGGCTCGGTGGCTGCGGCGCCGCTGACCACCCCGTCGTAGTCGGCGGCCACCCCCACCACCCGCAGATCGGCGTGACGCTCGATGAGCGCCCGCACGCCCTCGCGCACGATCAGGTTGTCGTCCGCGAGGAACACGTCGATGGCACGTTCTGGAAACGCCGCAGTTTGCCCCACGCCATAAGTTGTCGCACACGTCGGCCCTGGCCGCCAGTGAGCAGCCACCAGGACACTGGTGGTGCTAGGCACACCTCGGGCCGGCAGGCAGCCTGCGTGCTGCTCGCTCCGCAGCGGCCGGGCGGGGTACCTGTACGCGGCGACCGTGGTGGTAGGCACACCCGGAAACGCCAGCCACCATCCTGGCTCCGCGGGCACGGGAGGGCGACGATGGGCACATGCGATACGAAAGCTGCGTCACCTCAGTTTCCTGGATTCCATCCGAAGCGGTCACCGGCGGCACGCGGGTGGCCTTCGACGCCGGGTTCACCCACTACGACGATCCGCCCCCCGGCGAGCTCGCCGACGTCGAGGCGCTGCGGGTCGCGGACCGGTTCAGGTTTGCCAACGTCCTGCGCGGCTGGATCGAGGTGGACGGCTCGGGCCGGATCACCGGCTCCGG
>Ga0224557_1000217_pt1 | contig 67127 bp, 73 predicted proteins | sample 714S31014metaG_FD_180677 | JGI IMG/M metagenome (GOLD analysis project Ga0224557, IMG submission 180677) | Peat soil microbial communities from Stordalen Mire, Sweden - 717 S3 10-14 | ecosystem: Environmental > Terrestrial > Soil > Wetlands > Peat | place: Sweden: Norrbotten County, Stordalen...
GTCGAGCCCGCCGACCCTTGCCGAGCTGTACGACGAGGCCAAGCGCAACAACCTGTCTGGCCGCTCCAAGATGGGCCGAGCAGAGCTCGCCCGGGCGATCGGGAACACTTGACGGCCGTGCCCGCGTCGCGCGCCCACCCCGGACCGTCCGCCGGCGACACACCGAGCCTGGGGCTGCTCCTCGAAGCCGAGAGGGCCGCCACGCTGGCACGGCTGCGAACCCTGCGGATCGAATTCGACGGCGTGGTGCTCGACGCCCTCGACGCTAATCTCGACGACGAACACGACCCCGAGGGTCCGACCATCGCGTGGGAGCGGGCCCAGCTGGCGAGCCTCATCGACGATGCAAGCTCCTCTCTGGCGGACCTCGATGAGGCCCTGCAGCGCCTTGAGCGCGGGACATCGGCTACGTGTGAGCGGTGTGGCGGCACGATCGCCGCTGAACGGCTCGAGGCGCGCCCGGGCACGCGCGAGTGCATCCGCTGCGCCTGGTTCGGCCGCACGCGCTCACGACTCTCAGACCCCGCTGCCACCGTCGGGCTGGAGCCCGGGAAATGTTTCCCTCAAGGGAGCGCAGGACGAACGCACGGCCGATCGTTTTGAGGTCGTCGCTCGAGTAACGGCCTGCGGCCGCACCGACCGCGGTTGCGCCGGCCGCGTGCGCCGCCTTCATGTCGAGGGGGGTGGCGCCGACCACGTCGATGTCGCCGGCCCGACCCAGCTCGTGGAGCCGGGTGGCCCTCTCGATGGCGAGCCGGGTCGGCTCGCTTCGTTCCGGCGAGTCCGATCCGTGAGCGCCGAAGGTGAAGGAGCGGTTGAGGTTGGCAGCCATGAGCTTGGTCCGCGGCGCCCCTTCCATCGCCCCCGACACGAGTCCCTAGGTGGCGCCGGCGTCGCCGAGAGCTACGAGCGTCGCCTCCGCGCTCGGCAGGGCCCGATAGCCGCTCGACTCCCAGAGGTCCTCGGCCAAGTAGTGGAGGCAGCGGGCGTAGAGTCGACCGAGGTCATCCACGCGGGGCTCACGCTGCAGCACGCCGCGAAGGGTCTCCGGGGCGACCTCTGGATCGGTTGCACCGGCCCAAGTGTGCGCACCGATGTCGGCCGGCTCGTCAGAGAGTTGCTCGGACGCCCGCTCCAGGGCCGGCCCCGGATCCACCGGCGTGGACCGGGGTCTCGTCGATGTCGAGGAGAACCACTTTGGTGCCGGCACATGCCTCCACCCTCCCCGCCCGCGGCCCTTCGAACGAGCCGGATCCCTCGATCGGGTGAGGGCTCAATCGAGTTCGATGCCGCTGCGTCGTTGGCGCTTCACGTTGGATCGTTTGGTCTTGTCGTCCATGCGCCGCTGCCGGGCCGCCCGGGACGGCTTGGTCGGGCGTCTCGGCGTCTCGGGCTTCAGCGCCTCGGCGAGCCGCGCGGCGAGCCGGTCGAGGGCGATCTGGCGGTTGCGTGCTTGGGAGCGGTCGTCGCCCGCAGTGGCGCGCACGACCGGACCCAGGCGTTCGAGGAGGCGTGCGCGCTGGCGGGGACCGAGCGACGAGGACCGCTCGATGTCGAAACGGACCTCCACCTTCGAGCTGGCCCGGTTTGCGTGCTGGCCACCGGGGCCGCCTGACGTGGTCGCCCTCCATTCGATCTCACCCATCGGCAACGACAGCGAGCGCGACACCCGGAGGCGGCCCTCGAGCGATTCGCTCTCGGACACGGCCATGGCTGCCAGCGTAGGGCGACGCCGAGCGTCAGGCCGGCTGACCGGGGCGGGCCCTCGTCGTTTCGGTACCGCTACGCTGCCGCGCATGGAACATCGACACCTCGGACGCAGCGGCATGGTGGTCTCGGCCATCTCCTACGGCAACTGGATCACGCACGGCAACCAGGTCGAAGAGGACGCGGCGGCGGCCTGCGTGCGAGCGGCCCTCGACGCGGGGATCACCACCTTCGACACCGCCGACGTCTACGCCAACGGCGCAGCCGAAGAGGTGCTCGGGCGTGCGCTGCACGGCGTGAGGCGTGACTCGATCGAGATCTTCACCAAGGTCTACTGGCCGACCGGTCCGAACCCCAACAACCGCGGCCTGTCACGCAAGCACATCATCGAGTCGGCCGAAGCGTCGCTGAGGCGCCTGGGCACCGACCACGTCGACCTCCTCCAGGCGCACCGTTACGACAACGAGACACCCCTCGAAGAGACCCTGCGGGCGTTCGACGACCTCGTGCGTGCCGGCAAGGTGCACTACATCGGCGTCTCGGAGTGGACTGCGGACCAGATCGCCGACGCAGTGCGTATCGCCGACCAGATGGGGCTTGACCGGATCGTCTCCAACCAGCCCCAGTACTCGCTGCTCTGGAGGGTGATCGAGCCCGACGTGGTCCCGCTGTGTGAGCGCGAGGGGATCAGCCAGATCGTGTGGTCGCCCGTTGCCCAAGGGGTGCTCACCGGCAAGTACCCGCCGGGCGCCGCCCTTCCGGAGGGCTCGCGCGCCCTGTCCGGCGATGCGAACTTCATGTCGCGGCTGCTGCGCGACGAGGTCCTCGGCCCCGTCGCCGAGTTCGCTGCCCTGGTCAAAGAATCCGGACTCACCCCGGCGACCGTGGCGATCGCCTGGGTGCTGCGCAACCCCAACGTGGCCTCGGCGATCATCGGTGCGAGCCGCCCCGAGCAGGTCGTGGAGAACGTGAAGGCCCTCGACATCGAGCTCGACGACGACCTCGTCGCCGCCATCGACAAGGTGCTCGAGCCCGCCATCGTGCGCGATCCGGCCCTCACGACAAGCCCGAAACACCGTCCCTGAGCTGGCAGTTCAGCGCAGCGCGGTGCCGATCGCGTCGTCGGGGAAGCGCACCTGGGCAAGTTGGACGCTCTGGGCGACGAAGCGGCCCGAGCTGTCCCAGAGATCGCACACCTGGTCCACCATGCCGCCTTCGACCAGGCGGGCACGCTGGCGCGCCCGCAGGGGGCCGGGCTCTGGGAGCGCTCGCACGTAGGCGGTGAGCTGGAGGGTCGGCACCCATCCGGTGCTGCCGAGGTCGAGCGTGGCCGGCGGGAAGGCGTCGGACAGGTAGAGGAGCGAGAGGGGGTCGGGCTGGCGGCCGTCGGTGAAGCGGAGCCAGCCGCGCATCTCGGCCGTGCCACCCGGGGTCCCCCCACCGAATCCGAGCACCGCCGGATCGACGCGCTCGATGGTGTGGCTGAGGACGCCGCTCGGGAAGTTGCCGCCTTCGGACACCGGTGCCAGCTGGTCGCAGTCCTCCTCGGGCGGCACCTCGACGGGGGGCACCCCGCTCCACCGGGGCTCGGTACCCGTCTGCAGCCGCCCGAGGGTGAAGGTCGATTCCACCTGGGCGCGGCCGTCCTGGCGCAGGCAGGCCCGCACGTGGCTCGCCGAGCGCCCGGCGCGCAGCAGCTCGACGACGATCTCGGCTGGCCCGAAGCCCGGTGCGCGCAGATAGGTGGCACTCGCCGCCAGCGGGTGGGGGTGGTCGCTGCCGGTGTGGACCACCGAGTCGATCGCCGCTCGGCCGAGCATGGCGAGCAGGTACCCACCGTTGGGTTTGTCGCCCACGGACCACTCAGGGTCCACCGTGACGTCGTAGGTGGCGTTGTCCCGGGCGTGGACTGCGGTTGCCCCGTCGAACGAGGAGGTCGTCGTCATCGGTTCAAAATCGGGTCGTGAACGAGGAGAGCTCGTAGGTCGAGTGGGCTCGGCGCTCCTCGAAGATCCGCTCGTAGCCGGTGTGGGCGATACGCCACCGGCAGCCGTCGCGCACGTAGCGATCCTCGTAGAACGCGGTTCCTGCGATCTCGATGTCGAACTCGGGGATGATCACCCGGTCCTCTAAGTACCAGCGACCGGTGGCCTCGTCGTCGCCCGAGAAGGTGATCTCGGGGTGGTGGCCGTGGTGCTGGGTGACGAAGCCTGGATTGCCGAGCGCCTCCTTGAGAAAGCCGACGATGGCGTCGCGGCCCTCGTAGCTCCGACGGCCGTCCTCGTAGGAGGCGGTGGCATCGGCGGTGAGCAGCGCTCCGAGATCGTCGAACTCCTTTAAGTCGAGGTGGCGGAAGTAGGCGTACTTGAGCGCCTTGATTGCCTCGAGGTCCCCCTCCTTCACTGCCCCTCCCCTCCCGATGCGGTCACCGGCCGCCCCGGGAGTGTACCGGCGGCGGTCCCTTCGCCGTGGCGAGTAAGTTCGTCGGGCGGATCGAACACCCGCAAACGGCGCCGGCTCCGCCCGAGCCGCAGACGCTGAGAGGCCAGGAAACCATGCGACAGATCGACCACTGGATCGGTGGGGCCGAGGTTGCCTCGACGAGCGGCCGTCGGACCCCGGTCTTCAACCCGGCGACCGGGCTCATCCAGGCCGAGGTCGGCATGGCCTCGAACGAGGACGTCGACACTGCGGTAGCCGTGGCGGGCGATGCCTTCGGCGACTGGCGCTCGACGTCGCTGTCCGCCCGCAGCGAGATCATGTTCGCCTTCCGCCACCTGGTCGAAGCCCACACCGACGACCTGGCCTCCCTCGTGACCGCCGAGCACGGCAAGGTCCACTCCGACGCGGTGGGAGAGGTGACCAGGGGGCTCGAGAACGTGGAGTTCGCCTGCGGGATACCGAACCTGCTGAAGGGCGGCTTCAGCGAGCAGGTCTCGACCGGCATCGACGTCCACTCGATCCGCCAGCCCCTCGGCGTGGTGGCCGGCGTCACGCCGTTCAACTTCCCCGTCATGGTGCCGCTGTGGATGCTCGCCAACGCCATCGCGTGCGGCAACACCTTCATCTTGAAGCCGTCCGAGAAGGACCCTTCCGCCGCCCTGCTGCTCGGCGAGCTGCTGGCCAAGGCGGGCCTGCCGGCGGGGGTCTTCAACGTCGTGCAGGGGGACAAGGTTGCCGTCGACGGGCTGCTCGACCATCCCGACGTGCGTGCCGTCAGCTTCGTCGGCTCCACGCCGGTGGCCCGGTCGATCTACAGCCGCGGCACGGCCAACGGCAAACGCGTCCAGGCGCTCGGCGGGGCCAAGAACCACATGCTGGTGCTCCCCGACGCCGACGTCGACCTGGCTGCGGACGCCGCCGTCAGTGCCGCCTACGGCTCGGCCGGCGAGCGTTGCATGGCGGTGTCGGTGGTCGTCGCGGTGGGGGCGGTCGCCGACCCGCTCGTCGACGCCATCGCCAGCCGGCTGCCCAAGCTCATCATCGGCCCCGGCAACGAGGCCGACTCGGAGATGGGACCCCTCATCACCGCCGAGCACCGCGACCGGGTCGCAGGGTACGTGGGAGGCGCCGGCTCGCAGGGGGCGACAGTGGTCGTGGACGGGCGAGAGCAGCACTTCGACTCGCCCACCTGCGAGGGGGGCTTCTTCCTCGGAGTCTCGCTGCTCGATCACGTGGCCCCCGGCATGGCCGCCTACGACGAGGAGATCTTCGGACCGGTGCTCTCGGTGGCGCGTGTCGACACCTACGACGAAGGCCTGCGCCTCATCAACGCCAACCCCTATGGGAACGGCACCGCCATCTTCACCCGAGACGGTGGTGCGGCCCGCCAGTTCCAGTTCGACGTCGAGGTCGGCATGGTGGGCGTCAACGTGCCTGTGCCCGTGCCGGTCGCGTACTACAGCTTCGGCGGTTGGAAGGAATCTCTCTTCGGCGATGCCCACATGTACGGGCCGGCGGGCATCGACTTCTACACCCGCACCAAGGTGGTGACCAGCCGGTGGCCCGATCCCGCCACGTCGGCCATCGACCTCGGATTCCCGAGGACTCGCTGAGGGGCCGGCGCCTCGTGGCCACTGATCCTCTCGAATGGCTGCGGGCGCGCTGCGCCGCGCTGCCCGAGGTGACCGAGCGGCTCAGCCATGGGACCCCGACCTTCTTCGTGGGCCAGAAGAGGCCCTTCGTCATGTTCTGGGTCAACCACCACGAAGACGGCAGGGCCGCTCTCTGGCTGGCGGCGCCTCCAGGCGCCCAGGAGGCGTGCGTGGCAGCCCAGCCCGATCGCTACTTCCGCCCTCCCTACGTCGGCCACCGAGGGTGGCTCGGCGTGCGAGTCGACGGTGACCCCGACTTGGAGGAGGTCGGCGAGCACCTGCTCGAGGCGTTCTACGCCATCGCGCCGGCCCGGCTCCACCCGCCGGTGAGCCAGTGATGCCAGAAGGAGCCGAACGGCGCCAGCGCGTTGCGGCCTACGGGGTCTGCATCGACGCCAGTGGCCGCGTGCTCCTCGCTCGGGCCGCCCTGTCCCTCACCATCGCCGGGCGGTGGTTCCTGCCCGGCGGCGGGCTCGACCACGGCGAGTCGCCGGTGGCCGGTCTCGAACGCGAGTTCGAAGAGGAGACGGGGCTCACCGTCGTCGTCGGCAAGCTACGACGCGTGCTCTCGGACACCATGACGCTGCCGTCGCAGGTCAGCCTGCACACCATCCGTCTCATCTACGACATCGCCTCGTTCGCCGGTGAGCTGCGCGCCGAGGTCGGGGGCTCGACCGACGCCGTCCGCTGGGTGCCCCGGGACCAGGTCCGCGAGCTGCCGATCATGCCCTACGTGGACGAGGCGCTGTTCGGCGCCGAGGACCTGTCGCTCCCCTAGTCGCCGGCCGAGACGGCCACCGCTTCGGATGCCGCAGCGTCGGGGCGCACGGGCTCTCGGAACAGCTTGCCCGGCCACCAGAACCAGTGGTCGACGTCGTAGACGAGGGCCGGGACCAAGATGCTGCGGACCAAGAGGGTGTCGAGCAGTATTCCGAAGGCGACGAGGATCCCGAGCTCGGTGAGGAGCAGGATCGGGAGCACCCCCAAGACCAAGAAGGTGGCGGCGAGCACGATTCCCGCACTAGTGATCACCCCTCCGGTGACCGCGATGGCGGTCAGGATGCCCGGCCGCGTGCCCTCGACGGTCGCCTCCTGGCGCGCCCGCGAGATCAAGAAGATGTTGTAGTCGACCCCGAACGCGACGAGGAAGAGGAAGCCGAGCAGCGGCAGGGTGGCGTCCACGCCGGCAAAGTTGAAGAGGTGAAAGAAGGCGAAGCTGGTTGCCCCCAGGCTCGCGAAGTAGCTGGCGAGCACGGTGAGGATCAGGATCACCGGCCCGAGCAGGGCACGGAGCAAGAGGATCAGGACCACCAGCACCACGGCGAGCACCGAGGGGATCACTACTTTCGTGTCGTGGCGCGCCGCATTGTTGGTGTCGAGGTCCGTCGCGACCGAGCCACCCACGAGCGCGCCCGAACCGGGTAGCGCCGCCACCCGCTCGCGCAGCGCGGTGATCGTGGCGTAGCTCGCCCCCGAGTCCGGCGCCGCCTTCAAGGTAGCGGTGAACTGGACCAACCCGCCGCTGCGGCCCGTCTCGGTGACCGAGGCCACACCGGGCTCGGCCCGCACTGCGTCGAGGACCTCTGGGCTCTTGTCAGCATTGGCCACCACGTAGACCGGCGCCGAGGAGCCGGCCGGGAAGTGCTCGGCGATGAGGGTCTGGGCCTTGGCCGATGGCACCTGCGTGCGGAATTGCTGGTTCTGGCTGAGCCCGGTGTGCAGCGAGAACATGCCCGAGGCCAAGATCGCGAGGAACACGACGCAGCCGATGGCGATGAGCCGCGGGGCGCGCGCCACCCGCTCCCCCGTGCGGCTCCAAAAGCCGGTGCGCGTGGGATCCGCCTCGCCGACCTTGGGCACGAAGGGCCAGAACAAGCGCCGACCAAAGAGGAGCAGCACCGACGGGAGGAGGAAGACCGTGAACAACAGGGCGACCAGGATGCCGATCGCCCCGACGAAGCCAAGGCTGCGGTTGTTGTTGAGCGTCGAGACGAGGCCGAGCACCAGAAGGCTCACCGTGACCGTGGCCGCGCTGGCCAGGATGGCCGGGAGGGCGCCGAGCAGTGCCTTTCGCATGGCGTCGTGACGATCCTCGTTCTCCCGTAGCTCCTCGCGATAGCGGGCGATAAGGAGCAGGGCGTAGTCGGTGCCGGCGCCGAACACGAGGACGCGCAAGATCCCCGCGCTCTCGCCGTTGACCACGAGCCCGGCATGTGACGCCAGCAGATAGACGATCGCGCTCGCCGCCTGGTCGGCGATGCCGATGACCAGAAGCGGCACCAGCCAGAGCCACGGACTTCGATAGGTGATGATGAGGACGAGTGCGACCACCAAGATGGTGGCGAAGAGCAGCTTCGAGTTGATGCCGCTGAACGCGTTGGAGAGGTCGACGACGAAGCCCGCCGGCCCACCAACCTCCGCTCTGACGCCTGGGGGCAGGCCGCTCTGGGCGACCGTGCGTAAGTGGGCCACTTCGCTCTTGAAGGTCGCCTCGGGGAGTCCGGCACGCAGCGGCACCACGACGATGGCCGCCTTGTCATCGGCGGAGTACTCGACCGGGGGCACCACGCCATGGGCGGCGACCTTGGCGAACTCCGCTCGGTCGGCTTCGATCTTGGACTTCGCCTGGTCGGTGAGTGGCGACGACGAGGCGTACACAGCGATCGCCGGATTGCTCTGCCCGCTTTCGAACCTGCCCTGGAGATGGACCACCTGAGTGGACTGGGCGCTCGACGGGAGAAACGCAGTGGGATCGGTCGTGATGTCCTGTTTGCCGCCGAGCGGCCCGAACACGCCGGCAACCACCAGGCCGATGAGGACGACTGCCCACTTCGAGCGCCGACCGGTCAAGAACCCAGCGATGGCTCTCAAGATGCCCATCAGTGTCGCATCCCTCTCGAATCGGCCCTGATCTGAAGTCGCAAGCGGAACTTGCGACGGTGACTCTAATAACCCGTGCTTGGACTCATGCGCGTTGGGGCGTCGCCCACGACGCAATGGACGAGTCGCCTCTAGGCTGGAAAAGGGACAGAAGCGGTGGAGCGGGACCACGAGGGAGTTGAAGCACAATGAGCGCCAACAGCCCCCACGGGGTGGTCATCATCGGGTCGGGCTTCGGGGGGCTCTTCGCTGTGCGTGCCCTGCGCAAGGCTCCTGTCGCGGTCACCATCATCGACCGCACGAACCACCATCTGTTCCAACCGCTCCTCTACCAGGTGGCCACGGGGATCCTCGCCGCTGGTGAGATCGCCCCGGCGACGCGTGACGTGCTCCGCCGCTATCCCAACACCCGCGTGGAACTCGGCGAGGTGTACGACATCGATCTCGAGAACAAGGTCGTGTACGCCGAGCAGATGGGCCGGCAGCTCGAGACCCCCTACGACAGCCTGATCGTGGCGGCCGGGGTCCAGACCAGCTACTTCGGTCACGACGAGTTCACCCAGTGGGCGCCGGGCATGAAGTCGATCGACGACGCACTCGAGCTTCGGGGCCGCATCTTCGGCGCCTTCGAGGTCGCCGAGACCGAGCCGGACGAAGTTGCTCGAAAGGCATGGCTCACCTTCGTCGTCGTCGGTGGCGGCCCGACCGGTGTGGAGATGGCCGGCCAGATCGCCGAGCTCTCCCACCGGGCGCTGCAGAACAACTTCCGGACGATCGACCCGGCATCAGCCCGGGTCATCCTCTTCGAGGGCGCCGGCCAGCTGCTCGCCCCCTTCGGCAAGCGACTGTCTCGACTCACCAAGCGCGACCTCGAGCGGCTCGGCGTCGAGGTCCACACCGACGCCCTGGTCACCGAGATGGGCGAGGACTACGTGGTGGCGAAACTCGGCGACGGAACGTCCTGGCGGGTGGAGTCGTGCACCAAGGTCTGGGCCGCGGGCATGAAGGCGAGCCCGCTCGCCTCGCTGTTGGCCGAGAAGGCTGGTGCGACGACGAATCGCATGGGCTGCATCGAGGTCGAACCGGACTGCTCGCTGCCCGGGCACCCCGAGGTCTTTGTGGTCGGCGACATGATGGCCCTCGACGACCTCCCGGGCATGGCCGAGGTGGCGATGCAGTCAGGCCGCCACGCAGCGAAGCTCATCACCGCCCGAGCCGAAGGTGCGCCACCGGCCTACACCGAGCCCTTCCGTTATCACGACCTCGGCAGCCTGGCGGTCATCTCACGCTTCCGGGCAGTGGCGAAGTTCGGCCCGATCGGCATCGGCGGCGTGGTCGGCTGGACGCTCTGGCTGGTGGTGCACCTCGCCTTTCTCACCGGCTTCAAGAACAGGCTGAGCGCCCTCGCCCGCTGGGGGATCAGCTTCATCGGGCGGGGCCGTTCCGAGCGCGTGATCACCGAGCAGCAGGTCCTCGCCCGCCACGCCATCCGGGCGCACTACGGCGAGCCTTCCGAGGTCCTGGACCTGCCCGAGCTCCCGAGCTCGCACGGCCCGCCCCACTGAGCGGCGCGAGGAGCGTCAGCCGGGCTCGTCGGCGAGAAACTCGTCTCGCAGCTGGCGCTTCAAGATCTTGCCCGAGGGGTTCCTCGGGAGCCGGTCGTCGATGAAGTTGATCTGCGTGGGCACCTTGAAACCCGCGAGTCGGCTGCGCACGTGGTCTTGGAGCTCGATGATGCTGAGCTCGGCGCCCGGCTTCAGGCAGACGACGGCGGCCACCTGCTCGCCGAGGCGCTCGTCGGGCACCCCGAAGACGGCCGCCTCGTAGACGGCGCCGTGCTCGTAGATCACGGCCTCGACTTCGGCCGAGTAGACGTTCTCGCCGGCGCGCAGCACCATGTCCTTGGCCCGGTCCTCGATGTAGACGAAGCCATCGTCGTCGACGCGGCCGATGTCCCCGGTCCGGAGCCAGCCATCGACGATGGTGGCGGCCGTCTCCTCGGGCTTCCCCCAGTAGCCGCGAAACAGGTTCGGGCCCTTCATCCAGATCTCGCCCCGCTCGTCGGTCGGCACAGCGTGGCCTGACGGGTCGCGCACCTCGAGCTGGAGGATCGGCGTCGCCCGCCCGGTGCTGGTCGGATGGGTGAGGTAGTCCTCGCCGTGGTTGCCCGGGCCATAGGCATTCGTCTCGGTCATGCCGTAGCCGATCTGGGGGCGCCCAGCGGGGAAATTGTCCCCGACTCGCTGGACCAGCTTGGGCGGGGCCGGGGCACCACCGCCCCCGATGCTGCGCAGGCTCGAGGTGTCGAACTCGGAGAAGCGGGGCGACTCGAGAAGGTCCCAGCTCTGGGTGGGCACGCCCACGAAGTTGGTGACCCGCTCGCGCTCGATCAGCTGCAGGGCGACGTCGGGGTCCCAGCGGTACATCATGACGAGCTTGAGGCCCGCGGCGAAGCACGAGAGCATCACCGGCACGCAGCCGGTCACATGGAAGAGCGGCACGATGAGGATGAAGGCCAGCGGGTCACCCGGTGCCGCACCCGCGTCCGCCTCGGCCTCGCGCTCGGCATCGGGTCGGCGCAGCCCGAGGATCGCCGCACCGCAGGCGAAGCCGAAGAGGGCCTGGAGGATGGCCCGGTGGGTGGAGACGGCACCCTTCGGGTGCCCGGTCGTGCCCGAGGTGTAAAGGATGGTGGCATCGTCGTCGGGGAGCACCTCGACGTCGGGCATCGGCGACCCCAGGACGAGGACGTCTTCGAGCCGGTCCACGCCCTCGGGCACCTCGTCGGAGCGGACCGCGAGAACCGAGATCCCGAGGCGCTTGGCCGCCGCCTCGGTGTGGGCGACCCGCTCGGGGTCGGCGATCAGCACCGTGGCACCCGAGTCGGCGAGGCCGTAGTCGAGCTCGTCCTCGCTCCACCAGGCGTTGAGCGACACCGAGATCGCCCCCACCGACAATATGGCGGCGAAGGAGATCACCCACTCGGGCACGTTCCGCATCCCGATGGCCACGCGGTCGCCCCTCCTCACGCCGTAGCGACCGACGAGCAGCGCAGCCACCGCGTCAACATGGCGCATCACGTCGGCGAAGCTCCAACGCTCGTCTTCGTAGACGAGGAACGTGGCATCACCGCGCTCGCGGGCACCGGCGAACAGCTCGCGCAAGCTCGTCGGTGCGTTGACGAAGGCCCGGTAGGAGATGCCGTCGATCTCGGTGTCGGCGATCTCCATCGGCGAGCCAGGCCCGGTCACCAGCGCGGTGGCCTCCTCGTAGCTGAACGTCACGTGCTCTCCATCTCTTTGCTCGGGCGCTACGCGCTCTGTTGGCTGGCGACGTTCGCCGGGGCGGCCGGGCGGGCCTCGACCAGCGGGAAGTGGCAGGCGACGCGCTGGCCAGTGGCCACCTCGCGCAGCACTGGCTCTTCGGCTGCGCACCGCTCTTCGGCACGCGGACAGCGGGTCCGGAACCGGCAGCCCGACGGTGGGTCGATCGACGACGGGAGCTCACCGGTCAGTCGTCCCGTCGTCGATGGGACGATTGCCGGGTCGGGCTCGGGGATCGAGGCGAGCAGCGCCGCCGTATAGGGGTGCGCCGGCGTGCGGTACAAGACGTCCGACGGTGCCAGCTCGCAGAGCTTGCCCAGGTACATGACCGCCACCCGGTCGCTGATGTTGCGGACCACAGCGAGGTCATGGCTGATAAACACCAAGGTGAGCGAGAACCGGGCCTTCATCGCCTCGAGGAGGTTGATGATCTGGGCCTGGATCGAGACGTCGAGCGCCGAGACGGGCTCGTCGCAGATGAGCACCTTGGGCTCCAGGACCAGGGCACGGGCGATGCTGATGCGCTGGCACTGACCGCCGGAGAACTCGTGCGGGCGCCGCCCCGCCGCCGAAACCGGGTCGAGGCCGACCGCCTCGAGCACTTCGGCCACCTTCGCCTTGCGCTCCTGCTTAGAGGCCACCGACGACTCGAGCTCCGCGCTCCACACGCTGAGCGGGTCGCCCACGATGTCCTCGACGCGCCGGCGTGGGTTGAGCGACGAGACCGGGTCTTGAAAGATCATCTGGAGGCGCGGCCGGAACCGGCGGAGCTGGTCACCATCGAGCTTCACGAGGTCGGTCCCTTCGAAGAGCACCGACCCCGACGTCGGCCGCGGGAGCTGGACGATGGCCTTGCCGGCCGTCGACTTCCCACACCCCGATTCCCCCACCACGCCCAGGGTCTCGCCGGCCTGCACGTCGAAGCTGACGTCGGACACGGCGTGGACCTTGCGCCCCCGACCGACGGGGTACTCGACAACGAGGTTCTCGACTGAGAGGAGTGCGTCGTTCGTGGTCATGTCGTCACACTCCGAGCGGGGTCGAGAGCGACGCCGCGCACCCTGTTCTCCTCGAGAGCCTGGCGTCCTTCGGGCGTACCAACCGGGAACCAGCACGCGAAGCGGTGCCCTTTCGTAGGGGCTTCGCGCAGGGGTGGCTCCTCATGCCGGCAGCGGGGCTGCGCGTACGGGCAGCGCGGGGCGAAACGGCACCCAGGCGGTGGGCTGACCAGATCCGGGGGCCTCCCGGGAATGGCCTGCAGCGGGGTGTGGCTCGGTTGGTCGGCGCGCGGGATGGAGCCGAGCAGCGCCTCGGTGTAGGGCATCCTCATCTCGGCGAAGAGGGTCTTGGTCGGCGCCTGCTCGACGATCTTGCCGCCGTACATGACCGCGATGTCATCGGTCCGCCCGGCCACCACGCCCAGGTCATGGGTGACCAGGATCATCGCCATGGACCGCTCGCGCTGCTGGGCGGCGAGCAGGTCGAGGATCTGGGCCTGGACCGTCACGTCGAGGGCGGTCGTCGGCTCGTCGGCGAAGAGGAGCCGGGGCCCGCAGGCGAGCGCGATGGCGATGGTCACCCGCTGGCGCAGACCGCCCGAGAGCTGATGGGGGTAATCGTGCAGCCGCCGCTCGGGGGTCGGGATCCCGACCGAGCTGAGGAGGACGACCGCGTGCTCGGTCGCCTCGCTCGAGGACATGCCGAGGTGGTACCGGAGGGACTCGGTGATCTGGTTGCCGATGCGCATCGTCGGGTTGAGCGACGTCATCGGATCCTGGAAGACCATGGCGAGCTCGGTGCCCCAGATGCCGCGCAGCTGCTTCTGGGTGAGCCCCACCATCTCGTGGCCGTTGAAGCGCACCCGGCCGGTGCTCGTCGCACCGCGCTTGGGCAGGAGCCGCATCACCGAGCGCGACAGCACGGTCTTGCCCGACCCCGACTCCCCGACGACCCCGAGGGTCCGTCCGGCCTCGAGCTCGAAGGACACGCCGTCGACCGCGGTCAGCTTGCCCCGGGGCGTGTCGAACGTCGTGCGCAGGTCCTCGACCGTGAGCAGGGTCTCGGCGGGGATCTCGGGGTACTCGTGGCCGGCCGTGGTGTGTCCCCGGCTCACAGGGCGGAGTCCTTCACGTCGAAGAAGGAGCGCAGCCCGTCACCGGCGAAGTTGAGGGCCAGGACGGTGAGGCAGAGGACCGCCGCGGGGCACAAGGCGAGCCAGGCGTTCTCCGAGAGGTACGTCGAGCCCTCCGCGATCATGTTGCCCCAGGTCGGTGCTGGTGGCCGTACCGACAGCCCGAGGAAGGAGAGGGCGCCTTCGGCCACGATCGCCACGGCCACGGCCACGATGGCGAACGACAGCGTCGAAGGCATCACGTTCGGCAGCACCTCGCGAAAGAGGATCCGCCGGCTGCGAAATCCCATCATGCGCGCCGCCGTGACGAACTCGCGCTGGGCGTAGACCACGGTGCTGGCACGGACCAGCCGGGCCAGTGGCGCGATCGAGAGCAGGCCCAGGATCAAGATGACGTTGCGCAGGCTCTGACCGAGGAAGGCGATCACGGCGAGGGCGAGCACGAGGGCGGGGAACGCCAGCAGCACGTTCATCGCCGAGCTGATGATCAGGTCGGTCTTCCCGCCGAAGTAGCCGGCGACCAGCCCGGCGGTCCCGCCGAACACGAGGCCGATAAACACGGCGGTGAAGCCCACCTCCAAAGAGACGCGCGCACCGAACACGATGCGCGACAGCATGTCTCGACCGAGCTCGTCGCAACCGAGCAGATGGTGCCAGCTCGGGGCCGAGTTCGGGATGCACGCAAAGACCTGGGTGGGCGAGTCGAGGGGCAGCACGCTGGCGAACACCGCCAGCGCGATGATCAGCACCAGCCACACCACGGCGATCCAGAACAACACCGTGAACCGCCGGGGCTGGCGGACCCCGACGGTGTCGGGCAGGACTGCTGGGTCCTCGATGGCGACCAGGGCCTCAGCCAAGGGTCTGCACCCCCCGTGCGCGCGGGTCGAGGAACAGGTACAGCAGGTCGACGCAGAAGTTCACGACGACGTACGCCACCGCCACTACCACCACGATGCCCTGGACGACCAGGTAGTCCTTGGAGAAGATCGACTCGATGGCGAGCACCCCGACGCCGGGCAGAGCGAAGATGTACTCGACCAAGAACGCCCCTCCGATGAGGGCACCGACGTTGAGGCCGGCCACGGTCACGAGGGCGATGGTGGACGGCCGCAGCGCGTGACGGGTCAGGATTCGCCACGTCGGCATGCCCTTGGCGACCGCCATGGTGATGTAGTCCTCCTGCAGCGTGGCGATCATCTCGGCGCGCAGCACCCGCAGGTAGACAGCCAGCGAGCCGACCGCCAAGGTGATGCTCGGCAGGATCATGTCGTGGATGTTCGCCCCCGGGTCGGTGAGGAACGGCGTGTAGCCGGTGGCGGGGAACCAGTGCAATGACACAGCGAAGATCAGCACCAGGATCACGCCGAGCACGTAGGGAGGGAGGGCCAAGAAGCCGAAGGCCGTGATGCTCGAGATGTTGTCGAGCCAGCCCCCCGGCCGCAGCGCCGCCAGGATCCCGAGGGGGATCGCGAAGGCGAACGCCAGGATCTGGGAGATCACGAGGAGCTCGATGGTCACGGGCAGGCGCTGCGCCAACGACGTGGAGACGGCTTCATGCGTGTGGTACGACTCGCCGAAGTTCCCCTGCAGCACCTGCCAGAGCCACTCGATGTAGCGCTGGGGCAGGGGCTGGTTCAAGTGGAGCTCGGCCGTGACGTGGGCGATGCCGGCCGCCGTGGCGTTGGGGCCGAGCACCGCCACCGCCACGTTGCCCGGCAGCAGGTTCAAGAGCAGGTACGAAAAGAAGGTGACGACGAGGAGGACCCCGACGAGCTGCACCAACCTGCGGGCGAGTAGGGCCATACGTAGAAGGTCTACCCGCTACGAGTTGTACAGCGCTTGGGGGAAGAACACCCCCGAGATGAACGGGTAGGCCAGCCCACCGGTGGGGACCTTCGGCGTGAGCAGCCCGCCCACGCTGGGGCTGCTCACCGAGGCCCAGACCGCCCTGGTGAGCCAGAGGAACGGCAGGTCGACGGCGAAGCGGCGCGAGACGCTCTGGTACGCCTTGGTACGGGCCGTGGCGGACGGGTTGCTCCGGCCGGTGTTCATCGCCTGGTCGAGGAGCGGGTCTTTGTTCCGGGCGAAGTTGAGGGCGGGGGCACCTTCAGCCGCCGCCGTCGGCGACGTCCAGAAGATGTAGTTGCTGTCGGGGTTCGGGGTGCCGAACTGACGCCAGAGGTAGAGCTGGTACTTCCCGAACAATGCGTTGGTGATGTAGTCGGCCTGCTGAACCTCGGTGATGGTCGACTTGATCCCCACCTGTTGGAGCTGCGCTTGGACGAGCTCCATCAGCTGGACATTTCGGCCGGTGTTCGTCACGCCGAGCTGGAGGTTGATCGGGCCGAGGCTCTTCTCGGCCGCGCTCACCAATGCCTTGGCCTTGTCGACGTTGTACTGCGGGTAGCCGGTCGGCACGTAGAGCGGTGTGCCCTGCGTGAAGGGACCGGTGGACAAGGGGGCGATCCCATAACCAATGGTGTCGTTGATCAGCTTCGGGTCGATGGCATAGGCGAGCGCCTGGCGGACCCGAGAGTCAGTGAGCGGCGGTGTGCCCGTGTTGAGCATCAAGAAGATCTGGTCGGTCTCCCCGATCACCTTGTGCAGGTCGGTGATCATCTTGTAGCTGCTGTTCCCCGTGAAGTCGTGGATCGTCTGCGCGTCGCTCGAGAGGATCATCTGGACCGTGCCAGACTTGAGCGAGTTGCTGCGCGCCTCGACGTCGACGATCGGTCGGTAGGTGATCGAGTCGAGGTAGGGCAGCCCGCTCTGCCAGTAGTTGGGGTTCTTGGTGGCAGTGAAATGGTCGCCGGGCACCCACTCGCTGAACACGAACGGTCCTGTCCCGACCGGGTGCTGCATGGCCGAACCGTCCTTCAGGGTGCTCGGCTCGGCCACCATGCCGGCCTGTGACGTGAGCCCGTAGGGGAAGGCGATCCAGGGCTCTTTCATAGTGAAGGTGATCGAGAGCGGACCGCTCACGGTGACGCTGGCGATGTTGGCAAGGGCGGGCCCGACGATGGCCGATGAGGCCAGGGCCTCGGCATTGGCGAGGAGGGCGTTGGCGTCGAGCGGTGTCCCGTTGTGGAACGTGATGTTGGGACGCGCGGTCACAACCCATTGCGTGTAGTCCGCGTTGGGGGTGATCGACTGCGCCAGATAGGGCTGGACGGACCCATTGGCGGCGATCACGGCCAGCGAGTCGTAGACCGTCCGCGCGTAGATGATCCCTGTCGAGTCCCACGTGACCTGGGCAGCGTCGAAGCCGTCCTCTTCGGCCTCGACGCCGATGGTCATCGAGCCACCCGACTTCGGCTTGCTCGCCGCCCCCGCCAAACCTGCCCCCGGGCCGGCCAGCAGCGCGCCGCCGGCCACCCCGGCTGCGGCCGCACCGGCGCCCAGCCGCAGAAAGTCCCTTCGGTCGATCTCCCTACCCACAGCTTTCCCCCCTCATCGTTACCTACTGCCCACCCGGCCGCCGTGCGGTGGACGGGGTACTGCACCACATTGATGAAGCAGACCAAGGTGAAGCGCCGGGCGAGCGGCGATCGACGCCGAACCAGCTGAGCCCCAAGTTGGTCGTCGCCTGCGCTGGGATCCTCCGCACCCACACCCCCCGCCCCCGAGGGTCCGATGTCCTTCCGGCCGTCCCTCACCCGAGGCACTGCACTCCGGCCGTCCTGCTGGTCGAGCCGATACTACGGTGCGCCGCGTCGGCGTGCAGGTCATGGGGCCAGGAAGTTCGACGGGATCGCCCGGTTCCTTGCTAGGAAAGGAGCATGCCAATCAATGTGACACCGATTCCGACGCTCGACGACCGCATCAACGACATCCGCATGCGCACCGCTCGGATCATCAACGAGGAGATCCTGCCCCACGAAGAGGAGCTCTGGCGCACCCGCCGTTCCACCAACGTCACCGACGAGGACCGGGCCGCGAGCGAGAAGCTGCGCGCCTCGATCAAGTCCAAGGTGAAGGACGAAGGCCTGTGGGCCCCCCATCTCCCGCTGGAATACGGGGGGATGGGACTCGACTTCCTGGCACACGCCTATATGAACGAGATCCTCGCCTACGGCGTCGGCGCAGCGTCCCTCTTCGGCGTCGTGGCCCCCAACTCGGGCAACCAGAGCATCCTGGTCAAGTACGGGACCGAGGAGCAGAAGCGCAAGTGGCTGCTGCCTCTCATCGAGGGGACCATGGAGTCGGGCTTCTCCATGACCGAGCCCGAGAATGCCGGCTCGAACCCGCGCTCGCTCAAGACGACGGCGGTGCGAGAAGGCGACGAATGGGTCGTCAACGGCCACAAGTGGTTCACGTCGAATGGAATCGACGCCGACTTCTTCATCGTGATGTGCCGCGCCGAGGACGCTACGGGCGAGCTCGGGCGCTCGGGCCAGATGGTCCAGATCATCGTCCCGACCGATACCCCCGGCGTCACCATCGTTCGCGGCATCGGCATCTGGGGCTCTCGCAGCTCAGACCACTGCGAGGTGGTCTACGACGACGTCCGCGTGCCGGTCGACAATGCGCTCGGGCAGGTCGGCGACGGGCACCGCGCCGCACAGGACCGGCTGGGCGCGGGACGTATCTTCCACTGCATGAACAGCATCGGGCAGATGTGGCGGGCCTTCGACCTCATGGTCGAGCGCACCCTGACGAGAGAGGTCCACGGCGGCCTCTTGAAGGACATGCAGTTCACCCAGGGGGCGATCGCCGACAGTTTGATGGACGTGCAGTCCGCTCGCCTCATGACCATCGACGCGGCCGAGAAGGTGGACCGCGCCGACCCCCAGGCGCGCACCGCCATCTCGGCCATCAAGGTCTTCGTGCCCGCCGCGTACAGCCGGGTTGCCGACCGAGCCATCCAGATCTGGGGCGCGGCGGGTGTGTCGAACGATCTCCCACTCGCCGGCATGTACCTGACGGCGCGCACCCTGCGCCTCGCTGACGGTCCCGACGAGGTCCACCGCATCCTCATGGCCAAGAACGTCCTTCGTCATTACGAGTCGGGTGGCACCTGGAACTTCAGCGCCTGAGCACATGAGGATCAGCGTGCACGTCCAACCCGGCGCCCGCCGGCCGGGCGTGGGCGGCCGGCACGGCAGCGTGCTGAAGGTGAGGGTGGCTGAACGCGCCGTCGAGGGCGGCGCCACCGATGCGACCCTCGCAGCCCTCGCCCACGCCTTCGGCCTCGCCCGCCGCGACGTCCGCCTGGTGGCCGGTGCCCGCGCGCGCGAAAAAGTGGTCGAGCTCGACGGGGAGGCCCAGTCGCTCGCCGACACCCTCGAGCGACTGCTCGAGGGTCCGACGACGGCCGCTTAGCCGTCGGCCACAATCGAGTCGTACTCGGGATGGCGCTCGAGGAACGACTCGATGAAGGGGCAGCTCGCCACGATGGTCAGTCCCCGCGCCCGGACATCGTCGAAGGCAGCTGTCGCCATGGCGCTGGCGATGCCCCGCCCCTCGACCTCGGGGTCGACCTCGGCGTGGAACATGACCAGCGTGTCGTTCCGCCGTCGGTAGGCAATAAAGCCCACCCGACGGCCCTCGAGTTCGGCTTCGTAGCCCGAGAGCTCTGCATTGTCGACAACGGTCAATTTGGCAGCATCGTCGCCCATAGGGGTCCCTCCTCACGCGATGACCGGTCGTTTTCCCAGGCACGGAGCCGTGCAATACTTCGGATCGTAACGGCGGGAAGCGTCAACGTGGACGCTCCCGAATAACTGAAGGAGAAGCTGTGCTCGCGAGTTCGTATCCACTTCTGGACATCTTCTGGACGATTCTGGAATTCTTCATCTTCTTCCTCTGGATCTTCCTCGTCATCACCATCGTGATCGACGTCTTCCGCAGCCACGACATGTCGGGCGGGGTGAAGGCCCTGTGGCTGCTGTTCATTCTGATCCTGCCGTTCCTTGGCGTCTTGATCTACCTCATCGCACGGGGCTCGGGCATGCACGAGCGCTCGGTCAAGCAGGCGCAGGACCAGCAGAAGGCGTTCTCGGACTACGTGGCCCAGACGGCGAAGGGCGCCAACCCCGCCGAGCAGCTGGCCACGCTGGCGGACCTGAAGGAGAAGGGCGTCATCACCGACGACGAGTTCCAGGCGCAAAAGGCCAAACTCCTCGCCTGATTCGACGCTGGTATAGCGATTGGCGAAAGGGCCCGGGCGCTGCCCGGGCCCTTTCGCGTGCCACAGCGCACCCGGCGGTTCAGACCCTTCGCCAGTAGATCAACGCCTCTTCGTCGTCGACCGCATCGGGGACCCGGCCGATGACCTTCCAGCCGTGGCGCTCGTAGAGGGCCCGCGCCGGATTGCTTGCGAAGACCAAATTGAACTGGATGGCATCGAAGCCGACTTCGGGGGCACGGCGGATCGAATCTTCGACAAGGAGCTCACCGATGCCCATTCCGCGCGCTGAACGAGCCACGACGTAGCCCGCATTGGCGATGTGTGCGGCACGTCCCGGGAAGTTGGGTTTCAGGTAGTACGCGCCCATGACAACACCGTTGACCCGGGCCACGACCGTCGCCGAGGAGTGCACCCAGATCGCGTCGAAGACGTCCTTTGTGAGGGGTGCGACGTTGGGGTAGCCGTCCCCGCGCTCGACGACGTCGTCGAAGATATCGAAGATGGCGTCAGTGTCGGCGTCCTGGCGCAAGCCGAGCACCACGACGGCCCCTGACTTGGCAATTGACGTGACGCTCGGTGAGATCGTCGGTTCCTCTTGCTCGCGCATCTCGATGTCCGGCTCAAGCCGGCTCGGCAGCTGCGAGCCGCTTGTCGACGAACTCCGCCAACTCCTCAATTACCCGGCGCGACGCCTCTGCCCACGGCATGAGGATGGGAAAGACGTGGAACATGCCCGGCTGCTCGCACGCCACCGTCTGGACGGAGGCGGACTCGAGATGGGCCGCGAACCGTCGGATCGGGTCGCGGAACATCTCCTCGGCGCCCCACGCCACGAACGTGGCAGGCCAGTGGCTGACGTCCTGATTGACTGCAGACACCGACGCCGACGCCGGGTCGCGCCCATGGAGGTAGGCGGTGGTGGGAATGTTCCACGGCAAGATGTCGGTCTTGGCGTTGGCGCTGACCGATGGCTCGTCGAGGACCAGGTCCACCTCCGGCGAGAACAGGAGTGCCCCGCCGATGCTGCGCACGTGGGCGTGCTGTGTGGCGAAGATCAGCGTGGTGACCAGACCTCCACCACCAGAGTCCCCGGCGAGGAAGAAGCGGCCCGGGTCTGCGTCGCCGTGGAGGAGCGCTTCCATGACGATCGCCGCATCCTCGAGGGCAGCCGGGAAGGGGAACTCGGGCGCCAACCGGTAGTCAGCCACAAAGATTTCACAGTCAATGCGGCGTGCGAGCGTGGCCACGAAGAATGCGTACATGCGTGGCGATGTGCCAATGTACCCGCCGCCATGCAAGTACAGCACGGTGCCCCGGGGCTTGCCCTTCGATGGCCGGTACCAGACGCCGGGCACGCCACCCACACTCGACTTCTCCGTGTCGACGCCAAGCGATTTGGCGAGCGGCGGCATGACCACTGCGCACAGATCGTCGAGGACGACTTCGATCGAACGGAACTCGTCGATCGGGAGTGACGAGCAGTAGCCCATGAAGGAGCGAATGGTCTCGCGGGTGACGGCCACGCCGACGTTGTGCAGCGCGTTTCCCTCCCCGGAGAGTGGCGAGCGCATGGGGACCCTCGCCATGGCGATGGCGAGCTGTCCGGCCATGCCGGCAAGATCCGCTGTGGTGATTGGCCACGAAGCGGTGGCCACACCTGGTCGTCGGCCCATGACCATGGTTCTTGCGCCTCCCGGTGCTCGTTGGCCGCAGCCTACGCTCGTCGGGAGGCCGCCCCAGCTAGCAGCAGGTCCCCTCGTTGCTGGCGAGCGTTCCGCTCCCCGCCTCAGCCGATTCCGCCTGCCGATGCCCCCCCGAAGCCGCCGCTGAGGCGGCTCCCACCGAAGCCGCCGGCCCCGCCGCCGAGGCCTGCGCCACCCAGCCCCCCACCTCTGAACGAGGTGCTGGTGTTCGACGTCGGCACCGGCTGTGCCATGTCGGCGAGTATGACCCTTTGCCCAAGGTCGACACCGGAGCTGATCTCGGTGTACTCGCCTCCGACGGTGCCGACCTTCACATCCTTGCGCACAGCGGTGCCGTTGCTTCCGACTGCGAGCACATAGCTGAGCGTCCCGAGCGTGTGGACCGCGGAGGTCGGGACAGCCGTCACGCCGCTCGCCACGCTGGTCACGATGTTGACCTCGGCGGTCGAGCCATCAAAGAAGTTGCGACCAACAGGCAGGCCCACGACCACCGGGTACGAGTAGCTGCCACTGCTCACCGCCACAGGGCCCACTTGGACCACGGAGCCGGGGACAGAACGGCTCGTGCCGTCGACGGTCGCGACCGCCTTGTTGCCGACATTCACCTGAGCCGCCTGGGCGCTTGTAAGGGTTGCGGCCACCTCGTAGCTGTTCTGGCCGACGATCACGATGGTGCTCGTGGAGGAGTCAGCCGAAACGCTGTCCCCCACGGCGATGCCGACCGATGCGACGGTGCCGGCGATCGGACTCGTCAACTGCGCGTCGGCCAGTGACTGCTGTGCCCTGACCAGTGCCGCCTCTGCGGTGTCGATCTGGGCTTGGTCTGAGTCCAGCTGCGCGGCGGTGGGCGTCGATGTGCCCCCGGACGTGCCGGTTGCGGTCGGCGACGTGCTCGAGTGGGTCGCGCTTGAGGAGCTCGAACCGCCGGTGCTGGCCGATGACGTCGATGAAGAGGTGGATCCGAGTGCGGTAGCGAGTGCTGCCTCGTCCTTCGCGACCGTCTTTTGGTCCGCCTGGACCTTCTGCTGATCGGCCAGCGCCAGGGCCAGCGCGCTCGTGCACGCCCCGCTGGTCGTACTCGACGGGGCGGTGGTGGTGGTGGTGGTGGTGCCCGACGGAGGCGTGCCCGACGGAGGCGTGCCCGATGTCGTGGCGGTCCCGCAGGCTGCCTGGGCCGATTGGAAGTCCGCCGCGGCCTTCTGGGTGTCGGTGTCGGCCGTCTTTTGGTCGGCGACAAGCGTCTTTTGCGCTTGGGCGACCGCCGTGGAGCTGCCTGTCGATGACGCGCCCGACCCGGTTGACCCTCCAGCCGCACTCCCTCCGCTCGCCGTGGTCGATGCGGCGGTCGACGTCGACGCGCTGGACTGTGCCGTCTCGTCGGAGGCCAGTTTGGCCTGGGCGGAGGTGAGGGCGGTCTCCGCTGAGGTGACCGTCTGCGACAGGGCAGTGGTATCGAGGGTGGCGAGCGTCTCGCCCGCACTGACCGTGGCCCCGAGGACCGCCGGCACGGTCGACACCGTCCCGGCAACCTGGAAGGCAGCGGTCGCGCTTTCGACGGGCTGCACCGTACCGGTGAGGCTCAATGTCGCAGCCACGGTCTGGGTGCTCACCGCCGCCGTGCGATAGGGGGTGCTCCCACCTGAGGACGCGGCCCACGCGCTGGTGGCGATGGCCACTGCTGCCACGACAACGGCAGCGACGAGAACGGCCGGGCGAAAGACCCGAGCCATCCACCCCGGGCTCGACTGCTCATCCACCGAAGCCTGCACCTCCTCGGAACCCACCCGTCGAGCAGGTCGAGCCGCTGGTCCCGGTGATCCGGACCGTCGAGGCGGTAACACTGCCGTTGGTTGCGGAGGGCCCGATGGCGCTCACGCAGTCCCCCACCGCCAGTGACGATGCAGTGGTCGACTGCGTCTGGGAGTAGGTGGTCGACGATGACGTCGCGACCTTGATGGTGGTCGTCTTGGGCGTCGTTGGCTTCTTGGACGACTTTGTCGACTTGGACGCGCCCGGCCGGATGGACGGTGAAGTGCCGACGACGGTGATGGTCGAGCCACTCATGGCAGTGACCTTGCCCGAGGCGAAGGCGAAATTGGCGAAGCCCCCGGTCGGGAAGTGGCGCGCTGATGTGCCGCTCGGGGCCTCGCCGCCACCGAAGGACGGTCGAGTCGCGCCGCCCGACCCACCCCCGCCGAAGCGGCCGAAGCCGCCTGTGCCGGCTCCGCCGAACCCGCCGGTGCAGGTGCCGGTCGACGAGGCCGAGCTGATCGACACGGATGTGGCGTTGATCGCCGTCGAACCCTTCTTCGGGTGTTGTCCGCTCACGGTCACGCAAGACCCGACAGACAGTGCACTGAGCGAGGCAGTGGCGGTCTGCGAGAAGGTCGTGGTGGACGTCCAGCTCACCGCCGTCTGGCCGGTGTTGGGGTTCTGCACCTGCATGCTGGTTCCCGAGACGGCTGCGACTGTCCCGGTGGCGGCGGAAAAGGGCGCCGAGGTTGTTGCCGCACCGGCAGCAGACGACACGGCGAGCGCCGAGACGGCCGCGAGGGCGGTGAACAGTCCGGCTCTGCGGCAGATGCGGCCGGACGTCGTTGGGGATCGCATTTCTATTGTTTCTCCTTGTTTCAGAGGACCGTAGTGGTGTGGTCGGAGCTGGTTCATTCGCTGCGCAGCGCGTCGATCGGCGCCAGGTGCGCGGCGCGGCTGGCGGGGTAGACCCCGAAGATCACGCCGATGGCGATGGCCACGAGGAGGGCACCGACGGTCGCCCAGGCCGATATCGAGATCGGGTCGCTGATGAAGTGCGGGAGGATCTCGGCGCCAAGTATGCCGAGCAGGGCCCCGAGCGCCCCACCCACAAGCCCGAGCACCGACGCCTCGACGAGGAACTGCCGGCGGATCAGCCTGGGCGTGGCGCCGAGGGCCTTCCGCAAGCCGATCTCACGAACCCGCTCGGTGACCGAGACCAACATGATGTTCATCACGCCGATCCCACCGACCAGGAGAGAGATGCCTGCGATCCCTCCCAGCAGGACGGTCAAGGTCTTGTCGACCGACGTCGCGGTCGAGAGCAGCGATGCGTTGGACGTGATGGTGAAGTCGGCATCCGCCGGCGTCGTGACGTGGTGGAGGGCGAGCAGCTCCGTGTCCGCCTCCTGATAGGCAGCCGAGAGCTGAGAGGAAGAGCCTGCCTGGACGATGATGGAGCTGACCGAGCTGCGCGAGGTGCCCCCGAACACCCTCTCGGCTGCGGTGGTGATGGGAATGATCGCCTCGTCGTCCTGGTTCGTGGTCGATGAAGAGGACGATCCGGTCGAATCGAGCACGCCGACGACCGTCATGGGAACCCCGTTGATGTTGACCGTCTCGCCGACTGGGTCACCGCGACTGAAGAGCTCGGACGCGGTCGTCGCCCCGAGGACGACTGACGCCTCGTGGTCGGCGACATCCTGGTTGTCGATGAAGCGACCTTGGGCGAGCGTCCAGCCCCGCACGGTCAGGTAGGAGGGCGTCGTGCCGACGACGCTGGCCGTCCAGTTGCTGGTGCCCGCGGTCATGGCCTCCGAGGATGAGGTCGATGGAGCGACGGCCGAGATATCGGGTGCCACGGTCTTTGACTCGAGTGCGGTCGCGTCGGACATCGTGAGGGTCGACGCCGTCCCGAAGCCGGCGCGCAGGCCCGTGCTCGACGTCGAGCTTCCAGGCGAGATCGTGAGAACGTTGGTCCCGAGCGAGGTGATCTCCGAGCCGACCTGTGCTTGCGCTCCTTCCCCGAGGCCGACGGTGAGGATGACCGCAGCAATGCCGATCAGGATCCCGAGCACGGTCAGCGCCGAGCGCAGGCGGTGGGTGCGGACCGCCTCGAGACCGGTGCGGAGCGTCTCGAGCCAGCTCACCTCGTTGCCTCGAGCGCGCGCGAGCGGCGCCGGCAATTCCTCATCGGAGTGCCTCATTGTGCTGGGCGATCGGGTCGTCGACCAGACCGTCGAGGATCTGGATCACCCGTCCGGCATTCTCCGCCACGCCCGAGTCATGGCTGATGAGGACCACGGTCCTTCCGGCACTGTGGAGCTCTTCGAGGAGAGCCAGCACATCGCGCGCAGACGTCGAGTCGAGGTTGCCGGTCGGCTCGTCCGCCAGGATCAGTGCGGGGTCCGTGACGAGGGCTCTCGCCACCGCCACCCGCTGTTGCTGGCCACCCGAGAGCTCTCCGGGCTTGTGGTGGACACGATCAGACAGGTCGACGCGCTCGAGCGATGCCATCGCCCTTTCCCTGCGCTCCACTCGGCCCACACCCGCATAGATGAGCGGGAGCTCGACATTTCGCCAGGCCGAGAGACCGGCCAGGAGGTTGAACTGTTGGAAGACGAAGCCGATGCGGCGGTTCCGCACCGCTGCCAACTCGGTCTCGCTCATTGCGCTGACGTTCTCGCCGGCCAGGTGGTAGCTGCCGGCAGTCGGGACGTCGAGGCATCCCAAGATGTGCATGAGCGTTGACTTGCCCGAGCCCGATGGGCCCATGATGGCGACGTATTCGCCTTCTGAGATGGTGAGGCTGACGCCTCGGAGGGCCGCGACCGAAAGCGAGCCCGTCTGGTAGATCTTGGTCACGTCGACGAGCTCGATGACCTCGTACTGATCCCGAGATTCCTCGCCGTCGCCCGCACGACCCTTGTCGAGCATCGTCATCCGGCACCGCCGCCGGTCAACCCGCCGCCACCGGTGAACCCGCCGCCACCGAAGCCGCCACCGCCGGGGAAGCCACCCGAGCCGAAGGTGCGTCCCACTCCGGCGTTGATGTGGACAACCCGTTCGAGCACGCGATCACCGGCGACGACCCCGCCCGTGATCTGGGTCTCGCCGCTCGCGCTCTGGCCAACCGTGACTGCTCGCGTCGTCGTCTGGCCGTTCTTTTGGACCTGCACGGTGGCGTTGCCACTCGACGAGTAGGTGATGGCAGTTGTCGGGACCTCCACGACGTCGTTCAGCTGCTTGACAATGATGGCGACGGTGGCGGTGGCGCCCGGGTAGAGGCCGCTCGGTGACCCAGTGATAGCGATGGTCACGGGGAACGATGCGACGCCGGAACTCTCCGACGCGATGATCCCGACCGTGCTCACTGTGCCGTAGACCGGCGTGGTCGCCCCACTGGGCGTGATGATCGCCTGGTCGCCGGCCGCGATCTGCGAGACCTCAGTGTCGTCAACAGTGGCACTCACGATGTAGGAGCTCGTGGAGACGACGACGATCTGACCAGATGTGCCCGACGATGACGTTGACGAGCTCGACGCCGAGCTTGTCGAGCCCGTGCCCGATCCCGAGGTTGCGCCCGACCCGGTTGCTCCGCTCGCCCCGGAGGACCCGCTCGCCGCGGAGGAGCCGCTCGCACCCGAGCCCGACGAGCTGCCGCCGCTGCCCGAGACCTGTTGACCGACGGTGAGGTCGACCGATGCGACGGTCCCTGCGATGGTCGACGTCAAGGTGGCATCGGCGAACGAGGTCTGGGCCGACGTCAACTGCGACTGGGCAGAGGTGACCGACGCCTCGTCCGAGTCGATCGTGGCCGCCGATGCGCTTGCCGATTCGTCGGCCGACAGCTTCGCCTCGGCGCTGGCGAGCGTGGCCTGTGCGGCATCGAGGTCAGCTTGCAGGGCGGTGGTCGACACCGTCGCCAGTGCCTGGCCGGCGGTCACGACGTCACCCACCTTCACGTTCACCGCCGTCACTTGACCGGACACCCCGAAGTTGAGGTCGGCCTGCTCCGCCGGCTCGATCGTCCCGCTCGCCGAGACCGTCTGCTTGATGGTTCCGGTGGTGACGCTCACCGTCTGGGTAGTAACGGAAAAGGCGGGGGTAGAGGACCCCGAACTCAACCAAAGGCCGAGAAGTGAACCACCAACGGCGACCACCACGACAACAGCAACGATGATGACCCTGCGGGAGATCCGCCTCTTCGGAGGCATGGGGGCGCCGGGTGCGGCCGGAATCTCGGCAGTTGCCTCGTCACCGCCGTCGCCGAGGGCCGAGGTCGTCAAAGCGCGCATGGGCGAAGTAGAGCCCACGGAACTTTGAGCCAGCCGAGTCCAACCTGTGTCCCACCTGTGAGGCAGCGAATCATGCTGGCGCCATCAGGCCTCGACCAGGGAGTTCCGATGCAGCCGGCACCGCTCGGCGCGCCGGGTCGACGCTCCAATGCCTATCGACGAGGCTGTCCTGGGCGAGTTCTCTCTCCACACCCTTCGAGAGTGCGCCCTGCTGGCCGACGGGAAGCGTGGCGCCCTGATCGGTCCGCGAGGCGACGTTTCCTGGGTGTCCGCGCAGAGCTGGCACTCCGATGCCATTTTCTCGATCCTGATCGGCGGCGACCGGTGCGACGCGGTGACGCCCTCGGGTCGTCACACGTGGGGCGGGTAATGCGACCGCAAGCCCGCCCTCGCCGGACTCGCGGTCGGCCGGATCGGCCTGCTCGTGTCAGGCGTCCTCAGGACCGGGTCCCCTTGGCCGTGATGCTCATGGTCGACGAGATGACGGGCAACTTCTCACTGCTCCCTGCGGCCGTACTGGCCGTGGCGTGCGCCAGGCTCGTGGGCGGCGACACGCCCATCTACGGTTCCCAGTCGGCCTGTCGGGGTCGACAACCCACCTGGGAGTCTCCTCCAGAACTCTGCTGGCGCCGGCTAACGCGAGCTCACGCGCGCCGGCGCACCGTCTCGAAGCGACGGAAGATCCTCGACCTGGCCCGCTCGGCGTCGGTGCCGAGCCCGGTTGCGGTCTCGAGGCCCCACTCCCCCACGATCGGTTCGAAGACTTCGGTCAGCAGTTGCTCGGCACCGAAGATCCCTACGTCACTGATCGCCGCTGAGTGGGCGTCGAAGTCCTCAATCCCCTCACCGGGCATGGCGAAGCGGCGAACCTGCTCCCACACGGCGATCATCGCAGCGTCGGGCCAGAGCTCATGCCCCGCACCCATGAGTGTGCAGTACAGCTTGTAGTGGTGAGCCTCGTCGGCCGCCACCTTCTGCATCACCGAACGGCCGAGCTCGTTGCCGAGTGCCTTGCCGGTGTTGCGGTGAGCCACCGCAGTGGCCTTCTCCTGGAACGAGACGTAGGTGAGCGCTTCGAGGACGTTGGGGGGCTCGGGAACCCGGCCTCCGCAGACTTGGTGCATTCGGCCACGCTCGAGAACATCGAGGTCAAGAGCACCGGTGGCTCGGATCCAGTCCCGCAGGACGATCGAGTGCTGTCCCTCCTCGGCCGTCCAACGACGGATCCACCCGCCCCACACGCCCTCATCACCGAGAAGATTGAGCAGCGTTCGCGAGTAGTAGGGCAGGTTGTCCTCGGTCAAGAGGTTCACGTACAACGCACTTGCCACGCCGTCTTCGACGTCGACCTGCTCGTACGCACCGGGCGGCACGACATCGTGTGCGAACCAGTCGCGACGACGGCGCAGGTGGGTCTCGAACGCTTCTTCAAGTACGGGGGCGAGCTTGCCGAGTACTTCCTCGTCGCTGGGGTACACGATGCAACCACTTTTCTGGGTTGTCGGAGCTCGTTCGGCGAGCCAAACCCCATGCCTAGCACGGCCACAGGTCCGATCCACCACGGATCCTGTGCCACTGCGAAGAATGGCGAGGAGCCGGCGGTGGCGTGCCCGGAATATTGCGGTCCGGTTACGAGCCGCGGCGGCCGTATGAACAAACCCCCGTTGTGACGCGAGCAGTATGAAATGGATCAGGAAACGATCGCGCAGATTGGCTGCCTCGTCCCCTGCTGACGAAGACTGCGACACCAGACAATGCCCTTTGACGTGGTATTTCGAAGCTCACCGGCAGCACTAGGACGCAAATTTCGTTCGCTGCGAAGAGTTCTTATGGCTTTACTAAGCACCTCACAGCCGACCCTTAATCCCGTTCTTTACCTTGGTCATCGAGGAGGACAGAGCAGTCCAACCAACCAACTGCTCTCAATTACCTATGTTGTGGATCTGGCTGACCGTGCCCTTCGCCATCATCGCCATCGCAATCGCCACCGTCCCGGTGCTGTACCACTCCCTCAAGGAGGACCGGCTGCTGCGGGCCGAGCACCAGGCCGTCCAGGCCCGGATGTACTCCCCCGAGTTCACCAAAGGCCGCGAACGTGAGCCCATGGCCGCGTAGCCGAGTTCGCCCTCGTGACCGCCCACGAGGAGCGCGCGCCGCAGGTCCCCGAGTGGGGGCCTGCGGCGCGCCAGGGATCGCTGTCGCCAGGATCACACACGGGACATCGACGGCGCCGACAACGCGATCGCGCAGACTTCGCCTGCCTGACGAACAGGACGGGCCCTGGCCGGTGGCAGTCGCTGAAGGCACAATGACGCCATGACCTCAGAGACGCGCTGGCTACCGGTCGACGGGCTCGAGACGTTGCGGCTGCGAAAGAGCGCGAAGTGGCGTACGTATCCGGCCGACGTGTTGCCGCTGACGGTGGCAGAGATGGACTTCGGGCTTGCCCCGCCCGTCCAGGAGGCGCTGCGGGCCGCCGTCGAACGATCCGACACCGGCTATGCGATGCCCGCACCCGAGCTCGGGGGCGCATTTGCCGACTTCGCCCGCCGACGCTGGTCCTGGAACGTGGACCCCGAGGCAGTCGCCGCTGTCCCCGATGTCGGTGTTGGCGTGGTCGAATTGCTGCGAGTACTTGCCCACCCCGGTGACGCGGTGGTGATCAGCCCACCGGTTTACCCTCCGTTCTTCGAGTGGGCGTCCGAAGCACGAACGCGGCTGGTCGAGGCGCCGCTCCGGCTCAACGAGGTTGGTTGGCGACTGGACTTCGATGAGCTCGAGAAGGCGTTCGCCGCCCACCCTGCCGTCTACGTCCTGTGCAACCCGCACAACCCGGTTGGGCGAGTGCACTCGAGCGAGGAACTCGCCACCCTCGCGGGACTGGCCTGCCGGTACGGGGTCACCATCGTGAGCGACGAGATCCACGCCCCACTCGCCCTTCCCGGTGCCACCTTCACCCCGATGCTCACGGTGCCTGGAGCCGCGGCGATCACCGTCAGCGTGCTCTCGGCGAGCAAGGCGTGGAACCTCGCCGGCCTGAAATGCGCTGTCATTGTCACCGCCTCCGAGGAGATGGCTTCGAGAGTGAACCTCCTGCCGCCCGATGTCCGCTGGCGCACCGGCCACTTCGGCGTGCTCGCCACCGTTGCCGCCTTCGCCGACGGCGGCTCCTGGCTGGATGAGCTCCTCAGCACCTTGGAGCAACGACGGACGTTGCTCACAGGCTTGTTGCACGATCGCTTGCCGGAGGTGACCTGGCAGGCGCCGGAGGCGACGTTCCTTGCGTGGCTCGACTGCCGGGCGTTCGGCGACGGGGACGAACCAAGGGACCGGTTCCTCGAGGCCGGAAGGGTGGCACTCGAACCCGGGCTTCGTTTCGGTCACCCGGGCAGCGGTTACGTGCGACTCAACTTCGGCACCAGCGCCGAGATCCTCGACGAGGCGACGGCCCGCATGGCGCGGGCCGTCGCTTAGCAATCCGAACCGGTACGAGCCCCGCTATGCCATCGCAGGCTCCCGGCGATCCGGGTGGGAAGCAGCGTGACGGAAGGTATCGAGTCACCTGACTGTGGGGATCCAGGACATAGGAGACCGCCGGCCCGACGCATGTGTCAGGACATAGGAGACCACCGAGTGGGGGTGTGCTCCTATGGACATGGGCCGGTTCTTGATCGAGACGCATCTGCGGACCGGGCGACCCATCAAGGGGCTGGCTCAGCCTTTACCGCGCCGTTACCCGGGGGCTGCAAGGTCAGTGCCGAAGACCGGATAGTCCGCTCCGACTACTTCGAAGCGTCATCCATCCGGTCCGATGGGTGCGAGAGGCGCACCCGAAGGAACATGGAGGGAGCGGCCATGACCACCGACGGAATGAACCGGCGACAGCGCAGAAGGCTCGATGCGGCCCGGCAGCTCGTCGGGCCCGACACGACGATCCTGGCGTATGGGGGAGGGCGGGGCCACGCCCGGATGTCCAAGGGTGTGGTCGGGCTCGCCGCCGGCTTCCTCGTGGTGTTCGTCGCCGTCCTCGCGTTGTTGCATGCCGTCCTCCTCCCCGGCGGTGTGCTCCTCATCGTTGGCATCGGGATGATCCGCCCGCGCCGCGGCGTGGCGCTCACTCCCGACGCTGTCCTCTTGCTGCACGAGAGCGAGTGGAACGGTAAGCCCAACCGCCTGATCTTGCGAGCCGCTCCTGTCGCCTTCGTACCGACCGGTTCGGGGAGTGCCGGGAGCGTCTCGTTTCAGCTCGGAACGGAGCGGGTCACGCTGAAGCGCAGGGAGTACGAGCGCCTTCTTTCGGCGGTGCAGTCGGCGCACTCCGACCAGCCGCTCCGCTGAAAAGCGATCGCTGCTGCTGCGGACGGTAATTTCGAGCATGGCCGCAGGCGTCCTGCTCGACATCGACGGGGTTCTCACCGTGTCGTGGAAGGCGCTGCCCGGGGCGCGCGAGACGCTCGACTGGCTCGAGGCACATGACCTCGACTTCCGGTTGGTGACCAACACCTCGTCCAAGTCCAGGCACCAGATCGCCGAGGCGCTCGCCCGTGCCGGACTACCGGTCGACCGCGACCGGATCCTGACCGCGGTGAGCAGCGCCGCGCAGTACCTGCGCCAGCATCATCGGGACAGCGGCTGCTTCGTCGTGAACGACGGCTCGCTCGATGACGACCTCGAGGGGATCCAGATCACGGGACCTGCTGACGCGGGTGTGGTCCTGCTCGGTGGCGCAGGACCGACTACCGGTTACCAAGCATTCGACACCGCTTTCAAGCTGGCGGCAGCCGGAACACCGGTCGTGGCGTTGCATCGAAATGCCCGCTACCAGACCGCCGAGGGCCCGGCCCTCGACATGGGTGCGTTCATCGTCGGACTGGAGGCTGCAGCCGCCATGGAGGTCACCGTCGTCGGCAAACCGGCACCCGCGTTCTTCAGCGCCGCCCTCTCGGATCTCGGCATCGGTGCCTCGGATGCGCTCATGGTCGGCGATGACATCAACTCCGATGTGCTCGGCAGCCAAGCCGTCGGCATGACCGGCGTGCTCGTGAGAACTGGCAAGTTCCGTCCGAGCGATCTGGATCTCGACGGCACCGGGCCCGATCATGTCATCGACGACATCGGTCAGCTTCCTCAACTCCTACGGCAGCTGCAGGCCGGTGGGCGTGGCTGACTGCCAATGCCGTCTGCGCTCAGGCCCCAGTCCAACGCCATTCCCGACGTTCGGCGAAGGCTCTCTCGGCCGTCGTCCGATGGTTCGGATGGCCACTCACAACGGAGCGAGATGTCAAGACCACCTTGACAGTCGCTCCCCTGTCATGCCAATCTTGACGCATGACCACCACAGGAATACAGGGTGAGCACGACGGACGTCGCCAGGTTCCGCCGCTAATGACCGCAGCGTGGGAGGCAACGACGACGGACCTCGATCCGCTGACGGCCCTGGGCGCATCTCGGGCCCTCGTGGCGCTGCTCTCCACCTGGGAGGCCCAGCTGGTCGGCGAGGCCATCGCCGCCGGCGCCACGTGGGAGACGATCGGCGGAACGGTTGGAGTGAGCAGGCAAGCAGCATGGGAGCGCTTCCACAATGACACGCACGATTTTCGGCGCCGGGTGAAGAGCGACGCACAAGTGCTTCGCGACCGGCACCGAAAGGAGATGCTCGAGTTCCGGGATTCGGTAAAGAACGAGGCAAGGAAGCGACGCCAGAAGAGCCACTGACGAGAAGGCGCCGCAGGTCCAGGCGGTTCGGCGACAATCCTGTCGCTGCTCAAGGTAAAGGGCCGCGAGCTCGTCGTCTCACATCTGGGTGCGGTCGTCCTCGCCACCCTGGCGATGCTGACCGGTCGTACCAAAGAGGAGATGCTCGCGACCATGCGGCCATGACGAAGTGGGTGACCGAGGAGGCCGACGATCTCGACGGCGCCGACTGAATCGGGAGCTGCAGCAAGGAAGGGCCCCATCCGCATCCCGGCATTCGGTCTTTGATCGCCAGAGGGCAACGGCTGGTCGGTTGGGCCGCCATGTCGGGGTCAGGCCGGAAGGTGCTCCAAGAACTCGACAAGTCCGCTGAAGTAGCGACGCTGGTCGTCGTACATTGCGAGGTGGCTGCCATCGGGACAGTGCAGGTAGCTGCCGTTGCCGAGTTCCCTCGACATCATCTCGAGATATGCCGGATCCATGGTGTCGTGGGCCGCTCCGATCACGAGGGCCGGCGTTTCGATCTGCGCCAACCGGCCGGTGCACTCCCAGCCGGCCAGCTTTGCGTCTGCGCTGATCCCCAGTTCACTCGGACCCTGCATGGACACATAGATGGCGGGATTGATGTGGGCAAAGGCGCGCTGCACGGGGTCGGGCCAGTTCGCCACCGGCATTCGCAACACGTGGTGGACGTAGTGCTGTTCATTCAACAGGTCGGTATAGCGAGGGTTCTCGATGTCGCCAGCCGCTTCGAGCGCCTGGATCTCAGCCAGCGCCGCCTGATCCATCTCGGGCATGAGCACACGCCGCGCATAATCGTTGTAGGCCGGCGCGCTCGACATCATGTTGGAGATGACCAGTCCGCGCAGGTGCTCTTGGTAACGAAGGGCGTACTCCATAGCGAGAATGCCACCCCACGACTGGCCGTAGAGGACGAAGTTGTTTCGCTCGAGACCGAGTGCCTGGCGGACCTGCTCAACCTCGTCGACGAAGCGGTCGAGCTCCCACAGCGACGGCTGCTCGGGTTGGTCACTGAAGCCCGATCCGAGTTGGTCGTAGTAGTAATACTCGACGCCCGCTGCTGGAAGGTAACTGTCGAAGGCTTCGAGGTACTCATGGGTGCATCCGGGCCCCCCGTGGAGCAGGAGCAGCTTGAGGTCGGAGTTGTTTCCGACCCGCTTGGTCCAGACCCGCCACGTTCCCGCTGGCGTGTCGACCGGGATCATGCGGGAGCCACCGCTTAGCGCGTCGTCACGCCCGGAGTAGTCCAGGTAAGCGTCCGTTGCTCGCATCCCGCTCCCCTTTCGCGCGTCGGACAAGAAGCTAACCCCATGCCCGCCATCTGCGCCCGAGGTGTCCTGGAAGAGTAGTGAGCCTTCCGGCGTCTCGAAGAGGTACAGCAGTGTCCCACCGTCGCCGCGATCACTGTGAGCCGGTCCAGCTGTGATCAGGTGCTCGATCGCTGAGGTGTCGAGCGTGGTGGCGAGTCGCGACCCCAGCTCCTTCATTTGTGCCGCCGAACTCGAATCGGCCGGCATCAAGGTCAACGCCGCGTGCCCGGGCTTCACCGCGACGGACCTCAACTACTTCCGGGGGCGCACCGTCGAACAGGCTGCCCATGAGCCAGTACGCCTCGCGCTGATCGACGCCGACGGTCCGACGGGCACATTCTCGAACGAGGACGGCCCGCTCCCTTGGTGACGTGGTCTCCGAGCGCGTCGCCGAAGGGCAAGAACCCACTCTGCGGCTCGTGACCCACGCCAAGGCCGTATGAACTCTGAGAAGCCCGAGCAATAGCGATCACAGCGACTCGTCCAGGTCCTCGACGGGCGGTGGACTCTTGCAGTGCTCGCCTTCAGCCATGCAGCCGCGACGAAGACGTGGAGATCTCCGTCGTGGCTGCACATCGACACCCGGCGCAGGTCCGTCCCTTTCGGCAACGCCAGGCGACCAGTCGTGCGCTGCTCGAAGCGATCACCTTCGAGCGAGCCCCGCACCAAGCGCAGCGAATCCCGGCGCAGCCGCTGATAAGGACTGCCGCAGATCCACCAAGCGGCCCTTCCAGACATCTGCTCCCGCAGGCTTCACCGGCACTTCCTGAAGGGTAGAGCGCCTCGCGGTGCAAGACTGGAGGCATGGCTAGTCCATCTAATACAAAGCTGGATGCTGCGATCCGGCGACGTGCCGTCTCCCTCTCCTTCGGCGAACAGCTGGCCGCAGAAGGCGTCGCTACGGTGGCACTCGCTGCAGATGGCTCGATGGTCGAGTCCCGCCCTGACGGCTCGACCAGGGTGGTCACCACGGCGACCAGCTCCGACTGACACCCCGTGTCAGTCACCCTGTACTGGCGCCCCGGGTGCCCTTTTTGCATGGTCCTCCGTAGAGGACTTCGCCGAGCCCACGTCACGGTGACAGAGGTGAACATCTGGGAGGAGCTGGCCGGGGCTGCCGTGGTCAGGGAGATCGCCGGCGGGAACGAGACCGTCCCGACCCTTGTGGTGGGCGATCAGTCGCTGGTGAACCCCTCCACACGCAGCGCGGTCGAGGCCATCAGGACCTACGCCCCTGAGCTCATCGGGCCGGTGCCCGAACGCGGAGCTCGTCGGTGGCGGCGTACTCGGTGAGCGAGATTGACGCGACCAGAGCATGGGTGCAGATGACAGGATGGGCACTGACGTCATCGAGTTCCGGCTCCGGGGCGGGGGCATCAACGAGCGGGTCGTGGTGACGATCAACGGCGTCGAGCTCTCCGACCTCTGGGCACGCGCCAAACAGCAGCCGACCGACCCTCTACCGACGGCTGAGGTGGGCATGGGGCTGGCGCGGCCTGGGGTCCATACCGCGAGTTGCCGCCTCGCTCAGAGGCACACTCGGTGCCCGATGGGTACGTACCGGTGCTGACCTGCACGTGTGGCGAGTTCGGCTGCGGTGGTGCCTCTGCCCACATCACCTTCGACCTCGGCACCGTGACCTGGGGTGACACCAGAACCGCCACCTATGAGCAGCCGGTCGACCTCGGGCCCTTCCGCTTCAAGCGACAGGCGTACGAGGCCGCGCTTCAGGCGCACTAGGTCCTCCCGGCTCGGCCGACGTCGCTTAGCTGCCGGTTCTCGAGGTGACCGGTGAACGTGAAGTGCTGGGACACAGCGGCGCCAATCAGTTGTGGGAGAGACGCTCCAAGTTCAAGTACTGGCCCAGATCCGATGTCACCTGCCCTAAATTCGGGTGACACCTGGGATCAAAAGCCGATGACACCTGGCGACAGAGCACACTACGAGCACCCGCTCGTCGTGCCGCAACTCCCGCAGACGTAGCACGAGCCCGCACGCTGCATGACGTTGCCGCAGCTGTAGCAGTAGGGGGCGTCGCGCTGCTCGGCTCGGGCCAGGGTCTCGGCGGCCGGGACCGCCGGGGCGACCGGCGCTTCGATGACCGCCGCCGGGCCGTCGTCAAGGACGCCGACCGAGAGGGTCGCGCTCTCCTCGACGCCAGGCAGGGTGGGCTGGGTCCGCTCGGCCGTCGACAGCACACCGAGCTCGGCGCGCTCGTCAGCGGGGAGGTACTCGAGGGCGACCCGGCGGAAGATGTAGTCCACCAGGCTCGAGGCGATCCGCAGCTCAGCGTCGTCGGTGATGCCGGCCGGCTCGAACTTCATGTTCGAGTACTTGCGCACGTAGGTCGACAGCGGCACGCCGTGCTGGAGGCCCAGGCTGATCGAGATCGAGAAGGCATCCATGATCCCCGCCAGGGTCGAGCCCTGCTTGGAGACCTTGATGAACACCTCGCCGGGGCGACCGTCCTCGTACTCGCCGACGGTCACATAGCCCTCGCAGTCAGCCACCCGGAAGGCGAAGGTCTTCGACTGGCGCCGCCGGGGCAGACGCTCCCGCACCGCACCGACCACGACCGACTCGTTCTTCCTCGCCTGCTCGTTCGCCAGCGCCACCTCGAGCTCGGCGATGCGCGCCGCCACCGCCCGGTCGTGGGCCTCCGCCTCCGAACCGGCCGGCGCGTCGTCCCCGCCCTCGGCCCCGGCCTTCTTCGTGGTCGAGAGCGGCTGGCCGACCTTGCAGTTGTCACGGTAGATCGCAACGGCCTTGATGCCGAGCCGCCAGGCGTCGATGTGGAGCTGTTCGATGTCGTCGACGGTCACGTCCTCGGGCATGTTCACCGTCTTCGAGATCGCACCGCTGATGAAGGGTTGGACCGCACCCATCATCCGCACGTGGCCCGAGTAGTGGATGGTGTTGTCGCCCATCGAGCAGGCGAACACCGCCAGGTGCTCGGCCGTGAGGTCGGGGGCGCCGACGATGGTCTTGTGCTCGTCGATGTAGGCGACGATGGCGCCGACCTGGGCCGGGCTGTAGCCGAGCTGCTGCAAGGCACGCGGCACGGTCTGGTTGACGATCGACATCGTGCCGCCACCGACCAGCTTCTTGGTCTTGACCAGTCCGAGGTCGGGCTCGACGCCGGTGGTGTCACAGTCCATGAGCAGCCCGATGGTGCCGGTCGGTGCGAGCACGGTCGCCTGCGAGTTGCGCACACCGAACTGCTCGGCCAGCTCGACGGCACGGTCCCACGCCTCCTGTGCGGCCGAGAGCAGCTCGGGCGGGACGACGTCCTCGTCGATCTTGGAGGCCTCGGCCTGGTGCATGCGCAACACGTTGACCATGGGCTCGGCATTGTCGTGGAACCCGGCGAAGGGGCCCATGCGGGCCGCCGTCCGAGCGGAGGTGGCGTAGGCGTGCCCCGTCATGAGGGCGGTGATGGCACCGGCCCAGGCGCGGCCCTCGTCGGAGTCGTACGGCAGGCCGTTCGCCATGAGCAGCGCGCCGAGGTTGGCGTAGCCGAGGCCGAGCTCGCGGAACAGCCGGGAGTTCTCGCCGATCTTCGCCGTCGGGTAGTCGGCATTGCCCACCAGGATCTCCTGGCCGGTGAACATGATCTCGATGCCGGCCTTGAAGCCCTCGATGTCGAAAGTGTCGTCGTCGTTCAAGAACTTCATCAGGTTCAAGCTGGCCAGGTTGCACGCCGAGTTGTCCAAGTGCATGTACTCGCTGCACGGGTTCGAGCCGTTGATGCGGCCGGTGTTGGGGGCGGTGTGCCACTTGTTGATGGTGGTGTCGAACTGCATGCCGGGGTCCGCGCACTCCCACGCCGCGTGGGCGAGCTGGCGGAAGAGGTCCCGGGCTGGCGCGGTGCGAATGACCGCCCCGTCACCACGGGCGCGCAATGCCCACTCCGCGTCGTCGACGACCGCCTGCATGAACTCGTCGGTGACCCGGACCGAGTTGTTGGCGTTCTGGTACTGCGTCGAGTGGCTGTCCTTGCCGTCGAGGTCCATGTCGAAGCCGGCGTCACGCAGCACGCGTGCCTTGCGCTCCTCGATCGCCTTGCACCAGATGAAGTCCTCCAAGTCGGGGTGGTCGACGTCGAGGATCACCATCTTGGCGGCGCGGCGGGTCTTACCACCCGACTTGATGGTGCCCGCCGAGGCGTCGGCACCGCGCATGAAGCTGACGGGGCCCGACGCCGTGCCCCCGCCCTTCAAGAGCTCGTGGGACGAGCGGATCTTGGAGAGGTTGACGCCCGCACCCGAGCCACCCTTGAAGATCACGCCCTCTTCGGTGTACCAGTTGAGGATCGAGTCCATCGAGTCCTCGACCGCCAGGATGAAACAGGCGCTCGCCTGCTGGGGGACGCCGTCGACGCCGATGTTGAACCACACCGGAGAGTTGAAGGCCGCCTTCTGATGGATGATCAGGTGCTTGAGCTCGTCGCGGTAGATCTCGGCTTCCTCTTCGTCGGCGAAATAGCCGTCCTTCAGCCCCCAGCTGGTGATGCTGTCGGCCACCCGGTCGGCCACCTGCTTGAGCGAGGTCTCGCGCTCAGGGGTGCCGAGGGTCCCGCGGAAGTACTTTTGGGCGAGGATGTTGGTGGCGTTGACGCTCCAGGACTCGGGCACCTCGACGCCCAGCTGCTCGAAGGCGACGGTGCCGTCGCGGTAGTTCGTGATGCGAGAGTCACGGCGCTCCCAGCGCACCTCGTCGTAGGGGTGGACGCCCTCGGTGGTGAAGTGCCGGCGGATGCCGATCCCGAGTCGCTGGGGTGCGATTGCCATGTGCTCTCTCCTGTAGTCCTTGGGGTTCTCGTGGAAAGTGCGTCGTGCGCCCCCCACCCGATCTGCAGTGCTGCATTCCGACTCGGAGCGACCTTACTTCCCCCCGAACCACAACATATTGTGGTCGGTGCTCCCCCGAGGCACGAGATGCTGGGGTTCATTACAGCACTGTAGTTACGTCCCTGTCAACGCTTCTCGACGTGAATTCTTCCAGTTCGGCGGCCCTTCGAAAAAGAAACTGTCGGCCGGGCACCCCGTTGCGCCGGAGAATGGCCGGCGCAACGACCGGGCAGCCACCAGCCCCAACCCGTCCAGCGGTGGGGGCGGTAGCGTCGGCACCCATGACGTGCATCGTGGCTGTGGATGCGGGGACCACCGGGGTGCGCGCGCTCGTCATCGACCACGCCGGCCAGGTCACCGACATCGCCTACCGGGAGCTCGCGCAGTACTTCCCGCGCCCCGGCTGGGTCGAGCACGATGCCACCGAGATCATCGACCACGTGCGCGCCACGCTTCTCGAGGTGGCGGGGCGAATCGCCGAGCGGGGCGAGCGGGTCGCCGCCCTCGGCATCACCAACCAGCGCGAGACGGTGGTCGCCTGGGACCGCTCCACCGGGGCGCCGCTCCACCGAGCCATCGTCTGGCAGGACAAGCGGACACGGGGCCACTGCCGGTCGCTGCGCGAGGCGGGCCACCTCGACCTCGTGCGCTCGCGCACCGGGCTCATGCTCGACTCCTATTTCTCGGCCACGAAGATGGCCTGGCTCGCCGAGCACGGGGCGCTGTCGTCGACACCGGTCGGCGACCTGGCCTTGGGCACGGTCGACTCCTGGGTGCTCTGGCACCTGAGCGGGGCCGAGCACGGCGGGGTCTTCGCCACCGACCCGACCAACGCCAGCCGGACCCTTCTCTACGACATCGACGAGGGCGCCTGGTCCGACGAGCTGTGCGCGCTCTTCGGTGTCGAGCGCGCCGTCCTCGCCGACGTCCGGCCCTCCTGTGGCCGCTTCGCCGTTGTCTCTGCCGCCGCATTGGGCGACGGCGGTCGCGGGCTCGCTGGCGTGCCAATCAGCGGCATCGCCGGCGACCAGCAGGCCGCTCTGTTCGGCCAGGCCTGCTTCGCCTCCGGCATGGTCAAGGCCACCTACGGCACCGGCAGCTTTGTGCTGGCCAACGTCGGAGCGAAGCGCCCACCGCCGCCCGCCGGGCTGCTGACCACGGTCGCCTGGGACCTGGGCGGCCACGGCGGGGAGGGCGGCCCGCTCGCCTATGCCCTCGAAGGATCGGCGTTCGTGTCGGGTGCGGCAATCCAGTGGCTGCGCGACGGCCTTGCCGTCATCGAGCGCTCCGAGGACATGGGGCCCCTCGCCGGCTCGGTCGCCGACAGCGGCGGGGTCTACGTGGTCCCCGCCTTCACGGGCATGGGGAGCCCCTGGTGGGACGAGAGCGCGCGCGGCACCATCACCGGCATCACCCGGGGGGCCGGGCGCGCCCAGCTCGCCCGGGCCACCGTCGAGGCCATGGCCTACCAGGTCCGGGCCATGGTCGAAGCCATGGTCGCCGCCACCGGCACGCCGGTTAGTGAACTGCGCGTCGACGGCGGGGCGAGTGCGATGGACCTGCTGCTCTCCCTCCAAGCCGACCAGTTGGCCACGTGCGTGGCGCGCCCCACCTCCATCGAGACCACGGCCCTCGGGGCAGCGACGCTGGCCGGACTGGCCGAGGGGGTGTGGGACTCGCTCGATGAGCTCTCGGCGCGCTGGTCGCTCGACGCCCGCTTCGAGCCGGCCGCGGACCGCACGATCCCCGACGCGCTCTACGCCGCCTGGCAGCGCGCCGTCGAGCGGGCCCGGCACTGGGCCCGAGAGGATGAGGCGCAGGGCTAGCAGGCAGTCAGCTCGACTGAGGGTCGACGGCTCGCACCGTGTCGATGCTCGCCCCGTCGACCTCGAGGATCTCCGAGCGGAGCAGTCCCACCAGTTCCTCGCCGGCCAGCTCGATGATGAACTCGTCCATGGCCTGCCCGTCGGCCCGGTCCAAGATGTCGATGGCGATGATGTCGCCCCCGACCGCGCCGATACGACTGGCGACGGCGCCGAGCGCCCCAGGCCGGTCCGGCAGGTGGATTCGAACTGCGTACCTCACCATGGCATCACGCTAGGCGATGGAAGTGAACAGGGCGTTTCCCGCCGATTACGGTTCCGCGACCGTCAGCCGACCGATTGCGCTGAGCGCTTCGGGATGTACTCGTCGACGTACGGGCGCCCCGACAGGCGCGAGATCTCGCGCATGAGCGCGTCGGTGAACTCGCGGAGCTCGGCATGGTCGAGCTCGCTCGCCCCGTGGCTCTCCAGGCGCATGGGTGGGCCGAACCGGATGGTGACCCTGTGGAAGGGGCGCATCATGCGCCGGTTCACCGGCTGGACCTTGACCGTCCCGATGATGCCGACCGGGATGACCGGCACCGCGCTCTCGGCGGCCAGGCGGGCCACGCCGGTGCGGCCACGGTGCACCGAGTCGTCACAGGCCCGCGTCCCCTCGGGGTAGACGCCCAGCAGCTTGCCCGCGCCCAGGACCTCGGCGGCGGTGTCGAGCGCGCGCTGGGAGGCGTCGCCACCGCTGCGGCGGATGGGGATCTGGCCCGCCGAGCGGAAGAACCAGGCGGTGCGCCACGTGTCGAAGTACTCGGCCTTGGCCAGGTAGGTCAGCTTGCGCGAGACGACGAGCGGCAAGAAGAACGAGTCGCAGAAGGACTGGTGGTTGGCGGCGAGCACCGCCGCCCCCTTCTTTGGCACGTACTGGCGCCCTTCGACCTTCACCCTGAAGACCAGGAAGAAGATGGGTGAGAGCAGGATCTTGAACACCCAGTAGGCCACGTCAAACGGTACCCGCGCACGGCCGCCGCTGCTCGGAAAGCCGCCCGCTGCCGGCGCCCCCTCAGCCGAGCTTGGGCAGGGCGCGCTTCAGGTTGCGGATGGCCTGCTGGGTGCGTTGCTCGTTCTCGATCAGCGCGAAGCGCACGTGCCCGTCACCGCCCGGCCCGAAGCCGACTCCCGGCGAGGTGGCGACGTCCGCCTCGCGCACCAAGAACTTCGCGAACTCGAGCGAGCCCATCTCGCGGTACGGCTCGGGGATCGGCGCCCACACGAACATGGTGCCCTTCGGCGGGGTCACCTCCCAGCCAATGCGGCGCAGGCCGTCGCACAGCACGTCACGGCGGTGCTGGTAGATGTGGTTGATCTCCCTCGGGTACTCGGGCGCCTCGTTCATCGCCACGGTCGCCGCGATCTGGATCGGCTGGAAGGTGCCGTAGTCGAGGTAGCTCTTGAGCTTGGTCAGCGCGCCCACGATCTCGGCATTGCCGACCAGGAAGCCCACGCGCCACCCGGCCATGGAGAAGGACTTGGTGAGGGTGTAGAGCTCGACGGCGACGTCCTTGCCGCCCGGCACCTGGAGGATCGACGGCGGTTCGTACCCGTCGAAGCCGAGGTCGGCGTAGGCGAAGTCGTGCACGAGGACGACCTCGTGCTCTTTGGCGAACGCCACGAGCTTTGTCATGAACTCGAGGTCGACGCACGCCGTCGTCGGGTTGTGCGGGAAGGAGAGCACCACGACGCGGGGTTTCGGCCATGCGGACTCCCACGACTCGGCGAGCCCCTCCAAGAAGGCGTCGCCCGGGCTCACCTGCCCGTCAGTCGGCGTACCGGGTCCTTCCAGTCGGACCTGGCGGACCTCCGCCCCGGTGAAGAGCGGCGCGTAGATGTGGATCGGGTACGACGGTGAGGGCACGAGGGCGGTGTCGCCCGGGCCGAGCAGCACCCACATGAGGTGCGAGAAGCCCTCCTTGGCACCGATGGTGGTGACCACCTCGGTGGCCGGGTCGAGCTCGACGGCGAACTTGCGCGCGTAGAGGGCGGCGACGGCCTCGCGCAGCTTCGGGATGCCCTTCGAGGCCGAGTAGCGGTGGTTCTTCGGGTTGTGGACCGACTCGGCGAGCTTTTCGACCGCGATATCGGGGGACGGTAGGTCAGGGTTCCCGAACCCGAGGTCGATGACGTCCTTGCCGGCGCGGCGGGCCTCGGCCTTGAGGTCGTTGATGGTGGCGAAGACATAGGGCGGCAAGCCGTTGATCCGTCGGAACTCCATCACCCAAGGGTAGCCCTGTGCCCCGGGGCCCTCGGGACCCCGCCCTCACCCGGCCCAGGTGCCGAGGGCGGCGACCTCGTCGAGGGGTGCGGGCCACCCGAAGACCGCCCAGGTGGCACCGGCGCCGGCCAGGTCGGCCCCGAGGGGCCCGATCGCCTGGGCCCCATCCCCCGGCACCGGCGTCGGGCCGGCCCAGGTGACCTCCGAGCGGGCCACCTGTGCCGCCACCTCGCCGGGGCTGGCCGCCCACATGTTGAGGGCGATCCCGAGCTCGGCGGCGAGGGCCACCGTGCGCGTCGACCCACTGCCGACCCACACCGTGATGCCGCGCTCGACGAGCGCCGAGGCACACGCGGCGAGGGAGCGGCGGCGCTCGTCGGGCGTGCCCATCGGCACCCCGTAGGCCTCGTTCTCCGCTGCGCTCAGCCGGTCGCCGGTCCCGAGGCCGGCAATCACCCGGCCCGGGGCGATGGCGGCGAGCGCGTCGAACTCGGCCACCACGACGTGGTCGGGCACCAGGCCGATGCGCGCCACGAGCGTGCCCACCCAGAGCCCGGGGTTGGCCCGGGCGATGGCGGCGAGCAGCGGAAACGGCGCCAGCGCGGGGCGCTCCGGTTGACCCATCGGCCAGAGGTGGTCGTAGCAGAAGACGCCGTCGAGGCCCGCCGCCGCCGCCTGTCCGGCGGCCGCGAACGCGGCGTCGGCGTCGGCGCGAAAGCTCGGGAGGATGACCCCGGTCCTCATGCGAGGGCCCGACGTGCCCGCAGCGCAGCGCCGACCGCCCCGGCGCGCTCACCGAGTTCGGCCACCACGATGCCGACCGGTGGCCGGCGGTCGCCGCCCTCGACCAAGGTGGCGTACGCACGCCTCGTCGGAAGCACAAGGAGGTCGCCCGCCTCGGCCAGGCCACCACCGAGGACGAACAGCTCGGGGTCGACCACCGCCGCCAGGTTGGAGAGCCCGAGCGCCACCCACCAGCCGAGCTCCTCGAGGACGGCGCGCGCGCCCGGGTCCCCCTCGAGGGCGGCGCGCGTCACGTGCTCGCCGCGCACCGCCTCGGGGTCCCCACCGGCGAGCTCGACCACCTCGACGAGATGCCCGGCGAGCGCCGCCTCGAGGGCCAGGCGCCCGAGCCCGCCCCCGGAGGCGTAGCGCTCCCAGCAGCCGCGCGAGCCGCACGGGCACGGCGGCCCGGCCGGGTCGACCACCATGTGGCCGATCTCCCCGGCGAAGCCGTGGCCCCCACCGACCAGCGAGCCGCCGAGCAGGATCCCCCCGCCGATGCCCGTCCCGAGGGTCGCCATGACGACGTCGTCGAAGCCGCGGGCGGCGCCGAAGGCGTGCTCGGCGACCACCGCACAGTTGGCGTCGTTCTCGATGACCACCGGCGTGGCGGGGAGGAGCCCCTCGAGCAGTCCCGACATGTCCGCCCCCGAGGCGCTGAGGAGGTTCGGGGCATAGCGCAGGACCCCCTCGTGGTCGAGCATGCCGGGCACGCCGACCCCGACCGGCGCCGGGGTTCCCCCGGCGCTCGGAGGGAGCATGGCGTGGAGCCTCCCGACGACCTCGGCCACGGCGTGGGCGACCTCTGAGCCCACAACCCGGCCCGCCGGGCCAGCGCCGGTGGCGACGTGGGGGGTGGCCACCCGGGCTTCGGCGAGGAGGCTGCCGTCGGCATCGAGCGCGACGCCGAGCACCTTGGTCCCCCCGATGTCGACTCCGAACGTGGGCCGGGTCCGCGCGCCCGCCGGCGCGCCAGGGCTCACTCGGGCGACTCGGCCCGGGCCCTCAGGTCACGCAGTGCCGTCGACATGATCCTGCTCTGGGCGCGCATCTTGATGAAGCCCGGGATCGGCACCCGCAGCTCGACCTCGAGGTGGTAGTCCACGTCGGTGCCCCCGGCGTCCCCCTCGCTGAAGACGTAGCTGCCGTCGAGCTTGGTGGTGATGTCGCCCTGGGTCTGGCGCCAGGCCAGCACCTTCGGGGCCAGTTCGTAGTCGTAGGCGAGGGTGTAGCTGGTCGAGCGGCCGAAGGCCGCGGCGCGAAAGGTCACGAGTGAGGGGCGCCCCTCGGCGTCGCGCTCGTGAACGGTCACGTCCTTGATGTCGACCGCCCAGTCCGGGTAGCGCTCGATGTCAGCCGCGACAGCGAAGCAGCGCCCCGGCGACGCCGCCACCACCATCCGCTCAGTGGCCTGTTCCGCCACGGTCACCCTCCTGATCCCGACTCGGCGGGGGTCGCCCGCACGGCAATCACGCTTGGCACGACTCGAGCCATCGGTCAGCCTCCCAGATGGGCGATTGCGTCCGCCAGCCTAGGTGCGAGCCTTGCATAGTCGAAGGATGCCACGGCTCTGCGACGCGCCGCGTCGCCCATGGCCCGCCGCAGCGGCTCGTCGCCCAGGAGCCGGCGCAGGGCCGAGGCCAGGTGGGTGGGGTCGTTCGGGTGCTCGAGCACGAGCCCGGTGACGCCGTGCTCGACCGCTTCTGCCGCTCCCCCGCTGTCGCCGGCGATCTGGGGCACCCCGGCGGCGGCGGCCTCCAGGAAGACGATGCCGAAGCCCTCCTGCTCGAGACCGAGCCAGCGGTTCCGACAGGCCATGACGAACACGTCGGCCGCCCCGAGGAGCCGGGGAAGGTCGTCGTCGCTCACCCGGCCGAGGAAGTGCACCGCCGCCCCCGAGTCGGCGGCGAGGCGCTCGAGGCGACCGCCGTCGCGCCCGGCGCCGGCGATGGCGAGGGTCAGCCCGGGGAAGCTTGGGGTCAGTCGGTCGACGGCGTCGATCAGCACGTCCATCCCCTTCCTCGGGACGAGGCGGCTCACCGAGACGACGACGGGTCCGTCCGTGGCGAGCCCGAAGCTGCGCCGGGCTTCGCTGCGCTCGTCCGCGCTGGGCGGGGCGAACCGGGTCGTGTCGACACCGGGGGGGATCTCCACGATGGGCGGGAGGCGCCCCCGAGCGGCGCGGCGGGCCTCGGCGGCGGGATAGCCCCCGGCGGCGATGACGAGGTCGGCGTGGGCGAGCACGTGGCCGAGAGCCTGGCGGGAGCCCGGGAAGCGGGCGGGGACAGCGACCTCGGCGCCGTGGAGGAGGACGCCGTAGGGCAGCCCGAGCCGGGGGCCGGCGAGGCCGAGCGGCAGCGCGGGGTCGAGCAGGATCAGCGATGCGTCGATCGCCGCCGCGGCCTGCCGGATGTGCTCGATCGCACCGGGTGTCGGGAAGAAGAGGGTGGCCTCGGGCACCCGCTCGATGCGCACCCCCCTCGCCGCCTGCTCGGCGTCGAAGTGCGCGGCGTCAGGGTGCGACGAGGCGGTGAGGACCGCGAAGCTCTCCGGGTCGAGCCGGCGCCACAGCTCCCAGAGGTAGACCTGGATCCCGCCCACCTTGGGGGGGAAGTCGTTGGTGACGAGGAGGTGCCGCTTCACGGGCCACACCTTTACCCATCGCCGGGTGCCCGGCCAACGCCTCAGCCGGTGCGGGCGACGAAGCGGACGTTGGGCACGAGCCCGACCCGCTCGAGCATCCGCACGGCGCGCGCCTCGTCGGCGTCGATGATGACGGCGTCGTCGGGCTCACGCTCGACCAGGAAGCTGACCAGGCAGTCCCCGCACGCCGAGGTGTCGCGCATGGTGCAGGCCTCGCAGTCGATGACCAGGTCCGGAGTCGTCATGGTGTGCCCTTCTGCCGTGGTGTCTCGGCACCCAACCGCGGTGCCACCGCCAGCATGGCGTCGGGGTGTATCAGTCCCCGAGGAACGACACTCGCACCTGGCGGTGCGGATTGTCGGTGTTGAGGTCGACGAGCACGACCGACTGCCACGTGCCGAGCGCCAGGCGCCCGCCGAAGACCGGGACGACGAGCGACGGCGACACCAGCGCGGGCAGGAGGTGGTCCGCGCCGTGGCCGGTCGCCCCGTGGCGGTGGCGGTAACGGTCGTCTCGGGGAATGAGCCGCTCGAGGGCGTCAAGGAGGTCGGCCTCCGAGCCCGAGCCCACCTCCATCAGGGCCAGACCGGCGGTGGCGTGGGGGGCGAAGACCGAGCAGAGCCCGTCACCGCGTCCGGCGCAGAAGTCGCCCACCGACGTGGTGAGGTCGACGATGCGCGACCTCCTCGTGTCGACGTCGAGGACGACCGAGTCCATCAGCGCCCCCTCCCACCCGGCGCCAGCCGTGGAGCCTCGATCGTCGGCTCGCCCCGTCGCGCCGAGGCCACCAGGGCGGCGACCTGTGCCACACCCCAGGCGAGGCCCTCGGTCACGACCGAGCGCACCGAGCCGTCGACGAGCGAGAAGAAGGGAGCGGCGCTCACCCCGTAGGCGGGGAACGCTGCTGGCGCGCACACGACCAAAGCGCCTCTCGCTGCAGCAGTCGTGGCTGAGGCCCCCGGGGCGCGCACCACCGTCACGACGTGTTCGTCACTCGCCAGCCCCGAGCCGACGGGATCGGTGGCCGCATCCCAGAAGTCCCGGCACCCGTCGCACTCCTCTCCGAGGAAGAGGAGCAGCGTCCACCGACCCGGGGTGAGCACGGTTACCGTCACCGGGTCCCCGACCGGCGTGGTGCCACCGAAGTCGGCGGGCGTCGGGGCGGGCTGCCCGCGATAGGTGGGTATGGCGACGGCGCTCTCGAGCGACGGAGGCCGCTGCCCGGCGCTCACGGGGCGCTCGGGCCGCTCTCGGATGGCACGGCGTCATCGGAGGTCTCAGGCGCCGCGCTCAGCACCTCGACGCCGCGACCGTGTCCGCACCAGCGACACGCCACCTCGTCGGTGCGCTCGTCGAGCACCACTTCGTCATCGACGACGAGATCGCCGCCCACCGTGAAGTGCTGGAACTGGCGGGTCGTGCGAGTCGAGGTGACGTCGAAGCGGGTCAGGTTGCCGCATGCGGTGCAGCGGTAGCGGGTCGTGCTCATCGGCCCCACGGTACTCGGGCGACCGGGGCGCTCCACCTCAAAGCCGGCTCAACAACTCTGCCTTTTTCGTCTCGAACTCACTGGCGGTCACGATCCCCCGGCGGCGCAGGTCGTCGAGGGCGATCAGCTGCTCGGCGATGCCGCTGCCCGTGGCCGTTGCTCCCGGCAGCGTGCTGGGAAGCCCATGCGGGGGCGTCGCCATCGCCTGGGGGGCCATTCGCGGTACCCACTCCTCATCGTCGGTCGCCTCCGCGTAGGCGCCGCTCGCCACGTCGAGCTCATGGTTGAGCACCCGCTGGAAAGCGCGGGGCTGGCGGACATCGTCGATGGCGATCGACTCGTCGCCGGCGATCTCGATCAGGACGCGCCCGGTGCCGAGCGCCCGTTGGACGATGCTCTGGCGGACGTGGACCTCGGCGATTCGGACGAGCCGGATCTGGACGAGGTCGCGCACGAGCAGCCCGCGGCGCAGCACTACGCGTGACGTCGTCACCACGAGGCTCGTCGCCAGCCAGCGCGCCAGCCGCACGCCCAGCCACGCCAAGCAGGCGGCCACCACCGCGGCCAGCACCCAGTCGAGTGCGATCGGCTGACTCGGGAAGAAGGCAACGAGGGTGATGGCGCCGGCGACCGCTACCGCGCTCAGCAGCAGCGGCGCAGTGAGCATGCTCCAGTGCGGGCGCACGTCGAGGACGACGCGCTCACCGTCGTCGAGCACTCGTCGCGAGATCGGCACGATCCGATCGTAACGGGCGCTCCTCGGGCCGTCGGGGCACCTGCACGAAGGGCCATAGGGTGAGAGCACATCTCGAACCGAGGAGGGCCGATGGCCGCGTCCGACGTCACACCCGACCAGCTCCGCCAGCGCCTGAGCGGTGGCGAGGACCTCTACCTCCTCGACGTGCGCGAGCCCGACGAGGTGCTCGAGTGGGCATTCCCCGGCGCCGTCAACATCCCCCTGGGCGAGCTCGGGGGGCGCACCGCGGAGCTCCCGACCGATCGCCCGATCGTGGTGCTGTGCCACTCGGGTGTGCGCTCGGCGGCCGCCGCCGACGCCCTCGAGCGCAGCGGGTGGGCGGCCGCCAACCTCGCCGGCGGTGCGGTTGCGTGGGTGGCCAGCGAGTCCTGAGCTCGACACCCTGCGCGTCGAGCTTGAGAGCTCGGCCAAGGCGATGACGTTGAAGAGCGACCCGCGCGGGTCGGCGAGGAGGGCGAAGCAACGGCACGCCGGGTTCGCAGGCAGTCAACTCCACGGCGGACCTCTTTGCTCTTCGCGCACCTCGCTGCGGCGCTCGTGCCAGTGCCCGCTGGCCGGCGCGGCTGGCGGATCGGCGGCCGGTCATGGGCATCGCCGCACGTCAATGGCATGATGGCGAGGTGCTGGACGGGGGATGCGAGCGCCGAGCGGGGCGACGGGGGCCCCGGACGCGGCCCGACGCCGGGTCATGACCCCCTCGGTCCCGCGGCCCGACCGGCTCGCCCAGGCCATCGCCGAGCAGGTGGTCAAGGTGGTCGTCGACGCGCTCGACATCAACGCCCTGCTGGCGCGCATCGATGTCAGTGCACTCCTCGACCGGGTTGACATGAACGAGGTGGTGGCCAAGATCGACATCGACGAGCTGGTGGCACGGCTCGACGTGGACGCCCTCATCAGCCGGGTGGACGTGGACGCGCTGATCGGCCGGGTCGATGTGAACCACATCATCGAGCGGGTGGACGTCGACCAGGTGGTCGCCCGCGTGGACGTGGACCAGGTCGTCGCACGCGTCGATGTCGAAGCCGTGGTCGACCGGGTCAACGTCGACAAGCTGATCGCCAGCGTGGACATCGACAAGCTGATCGAGCAGACCGAGCTCGGCTCGATCATCGCCCGCTCCACCACCGGCGTGGCCGGCGAGGTGCTCGACGTGGTGCGCGCACAAGGTGTCGGGCTCGATGACTTCGTGGCCCGCTGGTCGGCGCGCATCCTGCGGCGCAAGCCCGGGACCCTCCCGCTCGGGCCACCCCTGCTGGTCGGGCGCACCAAGGAGCCGGTTGCCGCCATCGAGGCCTCGGGTGGCACGACATGACGAACGTGGAGCAGGCCATCGGAGGCCCGGTGGTCGGCCGGCAGGGCAACTACGCCGGCGCGGTGAGCCGACTCGTGGCCTTCGCGGCCGACATCGGCATTTCATGGGGGCTGTATTCCCTGGGCGTGGCCGGGGTCACGCTGTTCACGAGCCTGGTCAGCGGGCACTCGTTCTCGATCGCCAAGCACCGGCTGCTGGCGTTGGTCGTGGTCGTGGTCTGGGAGTTCATCTATTTCACCTACCAGTGGGCGGTGAGCGGCAAGACCCTCGGGATGGCCATCTTCGGCATCAAGGTGGTCAGCGCCGAGGGCGCGCCCATTGGCTTCAAGGCAGCCACCATCCGCACGATCACGCTGCCCATCAGCATCTTCTTCTTCGGGATCGGGCTGATCGGGATCATCGTCCAACGCGAACGACGCGCCTTTCACGATCTGTGCGCCCACACCTGTGTCGTCTATGCGTGGGACGCCCGCGCCGCTCGGCTGCGCTGGCTCGCCAAGAACGACCCGGCCACTCCCGCCCACGGCTCCTGACCCCGGCCCAGAAGGGCGGAAGGGGCGGAGCGGGGTACGACGGTAACGTGGGTGCGTGGACGAACAGATCTCCGACCTCGATCTGCTCGCCTCCTCCCTGCAGGCGGACACCGGTGACGTCCGAGTCCTCTTGAAGGTGCTGGTGCAGCGCCTGGCAGGCGCCCTGGGCGACCGCCTGCACGTCGAGCGGGGGCGCGGCCGGTTCAAGAAGACCGATGACATCGCCCAGCTCATCGTCGACCTCGGCGACGACCAGCTCATCGCCACCGTCGAAGGCGGTCGCCTCGACTGTGTGGTGGCGAGATCGAGTGGCGGGATCCGCATCCGCTCGACGAAGGTCACGATGGACGAGTGGCTCCGGCGCCTGCTCGGTGCACTACGCGATGAAGCCGCAACCAGCGAGGCGACCCGCCTCGCGCTCGAGTCGATAGTGATCGGAGACGGCACAGATGGCTGACGAAGAGATCGGCGAGACCGAAGTCGCCACCGACGAAGAGGCGGCCCACCCGTTCTTCGAGGGGGCGCAGCTCCCGCCCGACGCTGCCCGCCGGCTGGCCGAGCTCGAGGACCGCCCGGGCCACAAGGGGATGTTCACCTCGGACCTGTCGGTCAACGAGTTCCTCCTCATCAAAGAGGTCGGGTTCCACCCGGTGGGCTTCGTGATGGGCAGCTCCATCTACCACCTGGGCATCCAGACTCGTCGCTGGTCCCAGAGCCAGGAGCTCGCCAAGCTGACCGAGGCGATGTACAACGCACGCGAGTTGGCCATGAACCGCATGGACGCCGAGGCCCTCGAGCTCGGAGCCGACGGCGTGGTCGGCGTGCGCCTCGACGTCAACTACTACGAGTGGGGCTCGGACACGGCCGAGTTCATCGCGGTGGGCACGGCCGTCAAGGCCGAGGACGGGAAGAGCTACCGCAACAATCAGGGCAAGCCGTTCACGTCGGACCTCTCCGGGCAGGATTTCTGGACGCTGCTCCAGACCGGCCACGTCCCCCTCGGGCTCGTGATGGGCACCTGCGTCTACCACATCGCCCATCGCTCCTTGGGCCAGACGGTGCGCTCGGCGGGCCAGAACATCGAGCTGCCCAACTTCACCCAGGCGCTCTACGAGGCACGCGAGCTGGCGATGACCCGCATGCAGGACGAGGCCAACGAGCTCGGCGCCACCGGCATCGTCGGGGTGCGCCTCGAGGAGAAGACCCACATGTGGGGGGACCACACCATCGAGTTCCTCTCCCTTGGCACGGCCGTGGTCAAGACCGAGGGCGAGCACCAGATCCCCGTCCCCCAGACCATCATTTCCCTCGACGGCTGAGGTGCCCCCCTCCGACCTGCCCGAAGCGGCAACCGAGCGTTTGGGCCACGGCGCGTGGTCCTCGGCCCTGTCGGTGCCGGACTTCGCCTCGACCCTCGCCCTCGGCCTCGAGCCGGTGGGCTTCGTGCAGGGCTACTGCGTGATGCAGTGGTCCTGGTACCAGCAGGGCACGACCGCGCCGTTCCTCGGCGGGTACGGCCAGCCCGTCGCCAATGCCGGTTCCTACAGCGAGGTCTACCGCTGCCCCCACGGCATGGTGAGCGCCGAGCACCGGACCTTTGGCTACAACTGGGAACAGGACTGGCTCGAGACGAGCTGGGCGCAGGGGTGGGGCCTCGCCTACCAGCGCATGATGGAAGAGGCTGAGGCCTCCGGCGCCCACGGGGTCATTGGGGTGCTCGACGCCGCCGCCCCGCTGGCGGGGTCCTCGACCATCGAATACTCGATCAGGGGGACCGCGGTGGTCGTGCCGGACTCGCCCAGGCCCTCGCGCATCTTCTCAACCTTCCTTTCGGGTGCACGCCTGGCCAAGCTGATCGAGGCCGGGTACACGCCGGTGTCGGTGGTGGCCGCCATGAGCTCGGTGCAGATGATCGGCTACTGCATCACCCGCTACCAGATGTCCGGTCAGGCGAACATGGGATGGCTCGGTTCGGTGGCCGGGGTGTCGTCCATCGCCCAGGTCGGCAAGGCGCAGAGCGCGGCTCGCCACCTGGCACGCGCCAAGGTGCGGGCCCAGCTCGGCTCGGACAGCCTCCACGGCGCGCATCTCGACCAGTCGACCCGCGAGTTCGGCGAGGGCGACATGGCCATCCAGTGCGTGATCAAGGGAACGCGCGTGCGCCGGTTCAAGGACTTCAACCCCCTGCCCCATCCCACCACCGTGGTGCCCCTGCGATGACCGACGAACTCCGCCAGGCCATGGCCGCACTCGGCGCGGGCGCACCCCACGCGAGCTCCACCAACCCCGGCGCCACCTCGGACCTCTCCATCGACGAGGCGCTGCTCTTGCACTCGATCGGGTGGGAGCCGGTCGACCTGGTCTTCGGCGTGGGGTGGTGGTCGATCCCGTGGGGCGCTTTCCAGACCTGGCAGGCCGGTGAGGTGACCGCCGCTTCGGACGCGTTCGGCGGCGCCATGCGCGAGGCTTCCGAGCAACTCCGCCACGAGAGCGCTCGGGCGGGCGGTGCCGGAGTCGTCGGCGTCGAGATCGACATCAGCGTCCACTCGCACCACGTCGACGTGACCCTGACGGGCACCGCGGTGCGCCGCATCGGCGAGAAGCCGAGTGGGGACGAGTTCCTCTCGGATCTCTCGGCTCGCGACTTCTCGCTGCTCATTCGCGCTGGATGGATGCCGCGTGGGTTGGTGGCCGGCGCCAGCTTCGTCATCGCCCCCCGTCGTTCCGCCCGGCAGTGGGCGGCCCAAAAGGGCCAGAACGTGGAGTTGCCCAACCTGACCGAGGCGCTCTACCTGGCACGGGAGCGGGCCATGGACTCGATGCAGCAAATGGGCCTCGGACTGCACGCGGACGGCGTGGTCAACGTGAAGCTGCGCGAGGGTCCGCTCGGGCACAACCCGCGCATCATCCAGTTCGTGGCGGTCGGGACCGCGGTCAAGCTCGCTGACAGCGGCCACCGCTCGGTTGAGCCGATGATGGTGGTGCCCCTCGACGACCCGGTACTCGCGTTCGAGGCCGCGAGCTTGCGAGCCAAGCCGGGCAGCTGAGGCTCGCTTTCGCCCGCTTCTCGCCGGGCCGGTCTCTACACTCTGGCCTTCGCAGCGAACCGAGAAAGGCGGCCACCGTGTCGTTCGTCAAGATCGAGAGGCCGCGGGAGGGCGTCGCCCTCGTGACCCTGGACCGCCCCGAGCGGATGAACGCCATGGCGTTCGACGTGATGATCCCGCTTCGCGAGTCGCTGCAGGCCTTGGGGCGCGACAACACCGTGCGCGTGGTCGTGCTCACCGGCGCCGGGCACGGCTTCTGCTCGGGTGCCGACTTGGAGGATCCTGGCGCGCTCCCCAACATTGAGGGGCTCGGGCTCCCGACCATCGCCCTGCGCTCGATGGAGCTGCTCGACGAGGTGATACGGACGCTGCGGCGCCTGCACCAACCGGTGATCGCCGCAGTCAACGGGGCGGCCATCGGCGGGGGCTTCTGCCTGGCCATGGCGAGCGACATCAGGGTGGCCGGCGTCCCTGCCTACTTCCGGGCGGCGGGCATCAACAACGGACTCACCGCGAGTGAGCTCGGGCTGAGCTACCTCTTGCCCCGGGCCATCGGCAGCGCCCGTGCGGCCGAGATCATGTTGACCGGTCGAGATGTCGACGCCGAGGAGGCCGCACGCATCGGCCTGGTGAGCCACGTCGTCGCCTCCGACCAGCTCCTCGCCACCTGCTTCGACATCGCCGAGCGCATCACCGGCTTCAGCCAGGCTGGCATCGAGCTCACCAAACGCTCGCTGTGGGCCTCGCTCGACGCCTCGAGCCTCGAGACGCACATGGACGCAGAGGGCCTGGGCCAGCTGTTCGTGCGGCTCACGACCAAGAACTTCGAAGAGGCGGTGCGGGCCCGCCGTGACAAGCGCCCTCCCGAGTTCACCGATTGAGCAGCGACGCTCAGCGCGAGTTCATGAGGGAGTCGGCCGCCATCTCGAAGTAGGAGAGCAACTCCTCTTCGTCGCCGGCGTCGAGGCCCGCACCCCGCACGGCGTCGGCCATGTGGCGCAACCACGCGTCGCGCTCGAGCGGCCCGATGACGAACGGCGCGTGGCGCATGCGCAGGCGCGGGTGGCCCCGCTCCTCGTTGTACGTGGTGGGCCCTCCCCAGTACTGGCTGAGGAAGAGGGCGAGGTGGGCCTTCGACTCGTTCAGGTCCTCGGGGTAGAGGGGCCGCAGCACGGGGTCGCCGCCGACGCCCAGGTAGAAGCGGCCCACGAGATCGAAGAAGAACTGCTCTCCTCCGACCCTGTCGTACATCGTCTCCACGGACACCGACGGTAGACGCTCCAGGGAGGCTGCCGCCCACGGGCCGCTTCGGGGGGCCCGTGGATCCCACGGGGACGCACTCGCGTAGTATCGCTGCGGTGTCAGGGGCTCGTCGGGCCCCTTGCGGGTGTAGCTCAATGGTAGAGCTCCAGCCTTCCAAGCTGGCCATGCGGGTTCGATCCCCGTCACCCGCTCTCAGCGAGACGACCTTTTGTGGCTCTTCGGATCTAAGCGGGGTGCGGTCGCCCGAAAAGGCTCGCGCTCGCGATAGTTGCCTCGCCCGGATCGGCACATTCGGGCGTGTGGAAAAGTTGCTTTTCCAGTCGAGAACCAAATTCCGTTCCGCGGGCAAGACTCAGTTGATGGGGGACATCGAACGTGTGGTGCCGACGGATGCTGATGTGGTCCGCGCTTCGCTGACGGACCCCGGCGCGTTCGCAGGCCTTTTCGACAGGCACGCCGGATCGGTGAATCGTTACGTTGCGAAGCGGGTGGCGCGTGAAGATGCTGAGGACCTCGTGGGCGAAACGTTCGCAACCGCATTCTGCTCGAGGGAGCGCTTCGACCTCACGCGCCCAAATGCCCGCCCATGGCTATTCGGCATCGCCACGAATCTCGTTCATCACCACTGGCGAAGCGAGGAACGGCGGATCCGGCGGGAGAGAGCCGCCCACCCGATCGAACCGATTGGCGACCCAGCCGACGAGGCGCTTTCGAGGCTCTTCTTCCAGGGGCAGGCCGCACCGATCGCGAGGGCCCTCGCTCGGCTCGACGGTGCGTCCCTCGACGTCCTACTCCTGGTAGCCGGTCCGGGCCTGACCTACGACGAGGTCGCCGTGGCACTGGACGTCCCGGTCGGCACGGTCCGGTCCCGCCTCGCCCGGGCGCGGCGCCTGGTGCGTGCCGATCTCGGAGAATCCGAGCACTACCTCGATGACCATGGGCTGATGGATCAGCCGTCGGCCGCAACGGAGGGATTGCCATGACAAATGAACTCGACCTCGTGCGGGACTACATGGCAGGTGACGGGGCGCTGGAGACCGAACTGCCGCGAGCCCGATCGATGCTCGAGGAGGCGATCGCCGCCGAGCTCGCTGCAGCGCTGCCGTCACCGCCTTCGGGACGTCGGCGGTGGGCCGTGCGCCTGAGTGCCGTCAGCATCGCCGCAGTTGCCGCCTGTGCCGTGCTCATCCTCCAGGTGGTCGCTCCGGGTAAGGCGAGCACGCCGATCGCGGCCGCCGCCCAGCTCGCCCATCTGGCTGATGTCGCCCAGCCGGCGCCCGTCTTGGAGGCTGGCCAATGGTCCACCTACCAGATGGAAGGCGTGGTCGACGCGCACGTCTCCACCGTCGGAGAGATGCCCACGCCTGACGCCACGGCGGCTATACCTCTGTCCTTCCAGGTCTGGTCCAACAGCACCGGCTCGACGTGCACCTCACAACAGTTCGGAACGGCCACGTTCGCCGCTCCGGTGAATGCTCAGGCGTGGCATGCCATCGGGTTAATCGACACCCCGTCAAACCAACCGGTGACCGGATGCGAAGGGGGACTCCAGGCGGGTTGGGCGCAGAGCCCCGCAGCCATCGACGTGTCCGCCCTCACCCATGATCCGGGTCTCCTCGCAGCCCAACTCCAGTCGGGCAAAACGGGGATCCCATCGCTCGATCAGGCCGGGGTGGGAGACACTCCACATGTCGCGGGCTTCCTCCGGTTGGCCATTCTGCTCGTGGGTCCGACTACCGGCCAATGGTCGGGTTTCGGCCCCCAGATGCTCCGGACCCTGTCGCTGCTGCCCGGGGTGATTGGCCTGGGCGATCGGACGGCGCACTCCGGCAGGTCGGGCCCGGCCTTCACGGTTGGGGAACAGGTGACCGTCAACCCTCAGACCGGAGCAGTCGAGTCCGAGTGGAAGAGGCCCACCCTCATCCTCGACGGGCAGACGGGCGCACTACTCGAGGCAGGCAATTTCAACATCCCGGTGCTGCAGTCGGCTGCCCAGGACTTCGTCGGAAGCCCGGATGCGGCGGTGGTTACCCAGGGCGTCGGCTACGGGATCACGACGGACTGGATCGATCCGGTGGGAGCTCCCAGCGTCGTCACCACGCAAAATCTTCCGTCGTGGATCACGAACTTCCACATCGTGGAGGCGGTCACCCTTCCCGGCACTCCGGCGTCGGCGACCGATGCCGTCATTAATCCATTCCTGGGCAACGGAAACTCGGAAGGACAATCGAGCGGTCTGCCCACGCCGACCCAGACGACCCTCGACATCAGCATCATCGGTTCGGCCGCCGATCTGGCCACCGTAGTGGCGGCCCTCAACAGCTCCCATCTGTTCGCAAGCGTGGTCGTCAAACTGTGAGTTCGAGGATTCCACTCACGAGATGGGCACGAGTGGGCTCCGTGATGACGAGCCCGTCGATCAACGGGGTCAACTTGTTCGGCGACTGGTCTCCCGGCGGATGGGTCGAGTTGTCAGATGACAGCGGTACGACTGACCGCTCGCGAGGCGGAGGTCGTCGTACAGAGGTAGGACGAAGGACGGTCCAACCCATGTCGAACGGAGTCTCAATGTTCCTCGCGAATGGGTCCCCCATCTCCACCGGATCCACACCTTCGACATCCGGTCCGGAGTGACTGCAAACGAGGAGGGTCTTCGGTCGCTCGGAAACCAGATCGCAGCCTCCGGCATCGACTCAGCATCCAGCCGAATGCCACGAAAGCAGGGACGTCCTGGCGCACGACGCCGCCGGTGGAGCATCAGACGGAAGGTCGCGACCCTGCTGACCGTGATCGTCGGACTTCTGGGCCTATTCGCAGCCGCCAGCTACGGCTACGTGAGGTACCAGTTCGATCAGGTCGAGAAGCTCCCATGCCGTGCCTGCGTGCACGTCGAGGGGGGAAAGCCCTACAACGTCCTGGTGATCGGGTCGGACTCTCGCGCCGGCGACACCGGACGGGCCACGTCATCGTTCGGGAGCGCATCCACAGTCGGTGGACAGCGCAGCGACACGATCAAGATCCTGCGCATCGACCCAGGTGCGGGAACGGCGAAGGTCCTGTCCATCCCACGTGACACCTACGTCACGACGTCAGGATTGGCGGCGAACTCGGGTCTGACTGGGCCAGAGAAGATCAACGCGGCGTTCAACAACGGGCCTGAGGCCCTGATCGAGACCATCCAGAACACGTTCGGTATCCCGATTAGTCACTGGATCGTGATCGATTTCCTAGGCGTGATCGACTCGGTGAAGGCGTTGGGGGGGATTAATCTCGACTTCAACTATCCGGCGCGGGACGATTACTACGGCATCAACGAGTCCGGGCTTCAAATCACCACTACGGGCTGCCAGAACATCAACGGAAACGTCGTGTTGTCACTGTCTCGCTCTCGGAACTACCAGTACTACGAGGGGGGCGAGTGGCACGCGGATCCCGGGTCCGACCTCAGCCGGATAGCCCGCCAGAACACCATCATCGAGGCCATGGTCTCGAAGGCGAAGGTCACGTACAACCCCCTGACGCTCCAGGCCCTGATCAGCTCCCTAAAGGGCAACATCGTCATCGACAGGAACCTGACACTCGGGATGATCTACGACCTCGCTGAGCGGTACCACGCCTTTTCACCCTCCAGCTTGGAGACGTGGACGCTGCCCACCGTGGGGCAGTCCGGCACGCCGGCGGGCGACGTCGAGCTGGTCAGCACGGCACCGGACGAGAACTACGTCGGCACAATCCAGCAGTTTCTCAATGGGCCGGCCGCTCCGGTCACAACCCCGCCGCTCGATCAGTATGGAGATCCGATCGCCGTTTCAACGCTTCCTCCAGCGACGACCAAACCAGTAGGAGTCAATAGGGCAATCGGCGAGACTACGTCCGAACCTTCAGCTCCGACGACCACAACGCTCCCGTCCTACGAACCCAAGCTCTGTTAGGCGGGCGACCACGTCTCCCTCGGTCACCGGACTGGACCGAGTTGGCGGCCTATCCCACAGCGCCGGGTTGGTGACCCACTCCGGCACGAGTGGGGCAGTCGGACCGACCATTCGCCAGATGCCTTCTTGCGCTGGTTCCGTACTACTCCTTGCGTTACTACTCACAAAGTAGTAAAACGGGATCATGCCGAGAATGGGAAAGCCAAAGGGTCTGCGTCGGGTGAACGATCCGCCGCTCCTGATCCTGACGAGCCTCGCCGAAGGGCCGAAGCACGGGTACGCGTTGGCCCAGGACATCGGCGAGTTCGCCGGCGTCCAGCTGAGCCCCGGCGCCCTCTATGGCGCGATCGCCCGGCTGGAGGAGCGCGGTCTCATCGAGGCACTGCCTGAGGTCGAACGACGGCGCCCCTACCGGGTGACCGCCGCCGGCTCGGCCGAACTGGCCGAGGCGATGCGTGAAATGCGCCGGGTCGTCGATGTCGGCACCCACCGGCTCGGTCTGTTGCAGGGCAGGCTGGCATGACGGAGTCACACCCCCGACCTCACCACAACCTGAAGTGGTACCCCAGGACCTGGCGGGACCGCTACGGCGCCGACTGCGAGCAATTTCTCGAGGACCAGTACGGGGATCGCCCGCTACCCCTGTCAGCTCGCCTGTCGATGGTGCGTTCGGGAACGGTGGAGCGCCTCCGATCCGGAGGGATCATCGGTTCCTCGGTCGACCCGGACACCCGGGTTCGCGGTGCGTCGCTCCTCGTGCTGTGTGCGTGGGGCGTGTTCATCGTGGCGGGGTCGGTCTTCGCCAAGTACACGGAGCACTGGCCATTGGCCACACCCTCCGTGGACCACTGGCTCCCGGCGACAGCGATGGCCGCCGTCCAGGCGGCCGCTGCTGTCGGCGTGGTCATCGTCATCCTCGCCGGTCTCGCCTGCCTCCCTGCGTTCGTTCAGTTCACCCGATCGGAGGGGTGGCGCGCTCTCTGGCGCCTGACGCGGCCAATGATCCTGTCCGGGATCGCGGCGGGAGCAGCCTCGACAGGGATCGTGGCCTGGAACAACCATGTCGGTCCCAGCACCACCACGCCGTTGGGTCTGCGGATCGCCGGCGTGCTTGCGGGGCTGGTGGTCATCGCTGCACTGGCCGTGAGTCTTGCCACGTTGATTTCCTTGGTCTACCGACTCCGCATCTCCTCTCGGATTACGCGGGTCCTGGGCGTCCTCGCCGTAGCGATGACGTTGGCACTCGCAGTGATCTTTGCCGGGGCGCTCACGTGGTGGATCTCCACCGCGCTCCATGCCCCATGGTTCTTCGGGAGTCTCGTCCCGCAGTCCCCCACCTCGCCGGCCCCACTGCCCATGATCGTGCTGGGCCTGATGATGCTGTCGGGCCTGGTCCTGGCTGGGATCGCTGCCGTCCGCATCGCCACCTTGCGGAGCCACGACGGTGGGACCGCGTCGCCGATGGCGTCCTGACAACCCAGTCCATTTGTCGTGGAGCGCGCTCGCCGGCGCTTCGCTCATCAGATGAAGGAGAGCACGTGACCACGATCGCCCTGGACGAAAGCGCCTCGTCGAATGCTGCAGAAAGCGAGTGGGCCGTCGAGACCCACGGCCTGACCAAACGCTTCAAGGACAACGTCGCCGTGGACGGGGTCGAGCTGCTGGTCCCCCGTGGATGTGCGTTCGGGTACCTCGGTCCCAACGGAGCCGGCAAAACCACCCTCATCCGGGTGCTCCTGGGGCTCACGCACGCCGATGCCGGATCGATGTCCCTGCTTGGCTACGAAGTGCCCCACCACCGGGACCGCGCCCTGGCCCGGATCGGCGCCATCGTCGACGAGCCCCGGTTCCACGGGCACCTCACCGGACGTCAGAACCTGCAGATCCTGGCCGCCGCACGGGAGCCGGCCGCCAGGGGACGCATCGACGCCTCCCTCGACCGGGTGGGCATGACCCAGCGGGGCGATGACAAGGTGTCGAAGTACTCGATGGGCATGCGCCAGCGCCTGGGTGTGGCCGCCTGCCTGCTCGGCGACCCGCAGCTGCTAATCCTCGACGAGCCGATGAATGGGCTCGACCCCGGCGGCATGCTCGAGATGCGCGAGATGATCACCTCGCTGGTGGCCGAGGGCCGCACCGTGGTGCTCTCGTCCCACCTGTTGGACGAGGTCGAACGGACCTGTGACGCCGTCGCCATCGTCGATCGGGGCAAGGTCATCCGACAGGGCCCCATCGCCGGCCTGCTGGCGGACTCGGCATTCGAACTGCAGATCGACTGCTCCACCCCCGATCGCGCCGGAGCACTGCTCGCCGGCACGCAGTGGGGACCGGGCGTCGCGATCGGCCCGGACGGCCTCCGGGTGGGCCTCGCCGCCGGCACCGAGCGCCAGGTGGTGGCCGAGGTCAACCGGCTCCTCGTCGAGGGGGGCGTCTCGGTCTACCGGCTCCAGGAGGTCCACGCCTCGCTCGAGTCCTGGTTCCTCGAGGTCACCACCCGACTGGGGGCGGACCAGTGAGCATCTCCACCGTCGCCGACGCGCCACCCCCCCTGCCGGCAGCCACGGTCCCCGGTGGGCGGATCACCGACCACCGGGGGTCGTGGCTCCCCAACGGCGCCATGATCGCCACCCGGTTCATGGAACTGACCCGCCGCCGCGGGCTGATGGCGGCGCTGATCCTTGTGAACATCGGCATCCCGGCGGTGTTCCTCGCCATCCGGCTCATCGCCCACGCCGTGGCCCCCCACTCCTACGGGCCGGCCGGCGGCTACGACATCTTCTCCGCCATGGTGGCCGGGGAGCTCTTCATCTTCGGCTTCATCGTGGCGGCCACCCTCGGCTGCACGGCGGGGTCAGTCGACCTGACCGAGGGCATGTTCCGCCACCTGGTGGTGACAGGTCGTTCCCGGCTTGCCCTGTACCTAGCCCGCATACCGGCCGGACTGGCCATCATCGTGCCCCTAATTGCCGCCGGCTTCGCCATCGTGTGCACTGTGTGCGTCCTCGCGGCTCCGACACAGCTCAGCTACCAGAACGTCAACGCACCGGTCGGCCTGTCCAAGCCGGCGTTCGAGACGTGGGCGGCCGGTCATGCCCAGGAGGTCATCTGCAACTTCAACTTCAACATCGGCCCGAACTCGGACCTCGTCCAGGTGGTGAACAGCGTCCCGTGCGGAGGCGGCAACGGCCCGGGTGTCAAGATCGGCCCCGGCGCACCCACCACCACGCCGGTCTCCCATGCCCAGGTGCAATCTGCGGCCCGTCAGATCGCCGCCTCGAACTACGCCGATTACTCGGGCCGGTTCCTGTCCCCATCGATCTCGCTGATGGTCAAGGCCGGGTTGTGGATCGAGCTGTACGCCGCGGTCGGCTTCCTTGTGGGTCTCGGACTCGCCTCCCTGATGGGCCAGCGGACGGTCCCGGTGATCCTGCTGATCGTCCTCGAGCTCGTGCTCACCCCGCTCCTGTCCCACACGCCCATCGACCACCTGGTGAACGTGCAGCGAGGACTGCTCGGCATCGCCGTCACCCACTTAGAACCCGGGGGGTTGCCCTCAGTGTTCGGCGGCTCCCACAACGGAGGTGGCGGGGACCCCGGGGTGACCATGACCACGGCGGCAGCTATCGGCGTCGTCGTGGGCTGGATCGTCGTGTGGACCGGCCTCGGTGCCTGGCGGATGGTGAAACGAGACGCCTAGCGAAGGCGCAACTCTGGCCCGACCTTGCCTGTCAGCTCTGACAGAATACGGCGCCCCTGATCGGCACTTGCGGGCGTGTGGATAACCTTCCCGAGGCGGGATGGGAGGGACCTACTCGGCCAGAAGGATCGGTGCCGGTTGATACTCCTCGATCAGAATGGGCAGTCGGTTCGTCTCACCCCTGTTGATTACGAGTTCAGTGACGTGAACGAGGTGACGGCGGACTGGATCGTTATCGACGCCGAGATCACGTCGGACAACGGGGACTGGAGATTCCGAGACGCCTCTCTCTTAGCGGTGGAGTGTGTGGAGCTAGGCAGTTGGTTGTCGGAAGCCGCGGAGTCCCAGGTTCCAACAACGGGGCCGGATGAAGATCCGGCCTTGACGTTCATCGAACCGTCTCTTGGCTTCAGCGTCGCTTCATATGGTGACCGAACCGTCAACCTCCGAGTTCATCTCAGCCACCTGGCTGCGCCGCCCTGGCAGGACATCGACGACAAGTTGAACACCTGGACCTTCTTCGTCGAGCTATTGATTGGACTGAACGATGTACGGTCAGCGGCCTCATCATGGAATCGAGAAGCGGCAGCCTTTCCTCCTCGTACTCAGAGGTGGTGATGACGTAGAACTGCCTCATACCGCCGGTCGAGGGTCACTGTGATCGAACGGCGTATCGGACCATTGTCCAGGACGACTCGTGCTTCTCGACAGGGACGAAGCCCACTGACTCATAGAGGCGGCGCGCTGGATTCGCTTCTGCCACGCTGAGACTCAGCGCTGGATAGCCCTGGCTATCGCTGGCGTTGATGAGATCAGCCAGGAGCCGACGGCCAATCCCTTCGTGCCGACGGGACGCGGCTACTGCGATCGACAGCTCGGGGATATCTTCGGCGATAAAGCCGATGCCATGGCTCACTTCGGTGTACGTCCGATACCAAGCCGCGCCCACCGGTGCGTCTTGTTCTGCAATCAGTCCATGATCGCCTGGCCTCGGCCATCCAGCGAGATACATCGAATAGCGCGGATTGGCAAGCACCTGGTCAGCGGTCGGCGTTGGCTTGTCAGGTCGCCAAACTGCGGCCTCGCCAAGCATCGTCGCCAGAAAGGCGAAGTCCTCGGACCCTGCCGAGCGATACTGAACGTCCTTCATTGTCAGCAGTTTGGCAGACGGTTTGCCCGTAGCAAGGCCCTGCCAGACCATCCGGGATGTGCTGACTCTTGTCAGTTCCGGGCTGCCCCACACCGCCGGGTCGGTGGGACAGTCCGGTGCTCAATCCGTGGTCGATGCCCGTTCGAGAATCAATGCAGCACACGACTCGGAAGTGGCACGGCTCGTATCGACGAACAGGTCATACTCGACGCCTTCGTGGACAACGGGCGCCTGAGAATCGGCCTGACCCGGCACGCGATCCGCCCGAAGTGCTTCCCGTGCCCTCGCGATGTCGCGATCGCAGGTCACCCCGACCCACAGGACCTCTAATCCACCGAGGGCGGAACGCAGTCGTCGCTGACCGGCTCCACCGTCGAGGAACACCTCGTCGACGATGACGCCCGTCCCACTGGCTGCGATCGTCGCAATCCCCGTGTACCAGGAAGCTTCGAGACTTCGCCACCCTGGACCGACCTCGACCTGTCCGGTCTCGCTGACGTGTAGGAGTGTCCCGTCATCGATCCCCTTGTCGGGAACGGCCCTGGTCAGGTCATCGATCCCGAGCAACAGCCACGGCGTGCGCAACATCGATTGAAGGCACCGACCGATCGACGTCTTGCCCGCCGAGGATGTGCCGTTCAGGACGATCACCTGAGTCCCCACCGGCGCAGGTTACCCGTGCCCCCGATCGCCGGGTGGGTGGGACACATTCTGACCTCACAGCGATCGAGTGCTTGCTCTCGCGAGCGGTACACCCCGCTTAGATCCGAAGAGCCCCTTTTGTGCGACCGAGGCCACCGCCTTAGCCCTCCATCCCCCGCCAGGGTCGTCGGCGCGGTCAGACGACGGGGTCCTGTTCCAAGGCCCAAGACGAGCGCATCCCCGACACCACCACTGTCGGCGGACACGAGCGGCTGGTGGCCCCACGCCCTACTGTGGCGAGGAGTGAGGGTCGATTGCGTACGCCCACTCCTCGGCCCGGACGTGGGGGTAGACCCCGCTAGAAAAGTATCGACTCGACGCACACCCCGCAGGGTGTCTCCTCTGTCGTGACACATCCACACTGTGTCGCCGTTCGCGAGCGCGCGGAGCGTCTTGGTGCCGGTTCAGCGCTCGCCGGGGAATTGCCCCGGCGGCAGGTACTCGGGAGGTGCCTGGTCGCCGGTCGTGACGGGACCACGGTGCCTACCGACCCTGCGCACCAACGACCCGACGAGACCGACGAGCACGGCGAGCACGACCAGCCCGGCGACCACGAAGGCCGCAGTGAGAGCAACTGCGAACAGGATGCCGAGCACCACCACGACGCCGAACGCCACGAGTACCGAACCAATGCAACCCAACGGTGCAGGCGCCGTCCCCCTCTGCGTGACGACCACGCGCGGCACGTCAGCGCCCCCTAGGTTCGGGATCCGCACCTCGAGCAGGGTCCACTGCTTGCATCCTTCCCACCCCGCCAGCCTATGTTCGACCACTGCGGGGCCGGCCGCCACGGAGGGTGCTGCGGGCGACCCGGTGAGGCAAGGTGATCGGGTGCACGAGTGGAATGTGGTGGGAGCGGCGTGACGGTGGACCCCGTCGGCCCTGGCGCCCGCTTGCGGCCCCTCGCCGCCCTCATCGCCGTCTTCGCGCTGGCCGTCGCCGGGTGCTCAATGACAACGACGGCGAGCCGCCACGGCCACCTCCGGGCCCCGACAACGCCAGCTCGCGTCACCACCCCCCCGACCGGGACCACCACCTCGTGGTGGGTCCCCGCCCTGGGCAACCAGCCCTGGCAGTGGGAGATCGACCATCCGCTCGACTTGAGCAACGCCACGGACATGGGCACGGGCGACACGCTGCCCGACGGCTCACCCGCCCCCGCCCCGGTGATCTATGACATCGACGGGATCTTGAACCCGGCGTCGACGGTGGCGGCCCTCCACGCCAGGGGGGACCACGCCGTCTGCTACATCGAGGTGGGCTCGGCGGGGAACTACTACACCGCCGCCGACGAGGGCATCGCCACCAGCTACTACGCGCAGCTCCAGGCGGCGGGGGTGCTCGGGTCCAAGATGAGCGGCTACCCCGAGAGCTACCTCGACATCCGCTCGGCGGCCACCGTGTCGATCATCGAGTCGATGATCGCCCAGCAGTGCAAGGCCAAGGGCTTCGACGCCGTCGAGACCGACATCGACGAGAGCTACGGCGACTCGACCGGCTTCCCCCTCACCCAGGCCATCGAGGAGCACTACATGACCACCCTGGCCAACTACATGCACTCGATCGGGCTCGGGTGGTTCATCAAGAACCCCGACGACACCGGTGACTCCTATGCGGCCGACATGGAGCCGTTGGCCGACGCCGTGCTCACCGAGCAGTGCAACGAGTACAGCTCGTGCTCGCTTCTCTCGGCCTACGAGGGCCACAAGGCCGTCTTCAACGCCGAGTACAACCTCTCGACGGCCAACTTCTGCCCGGCCGACAACGCGGCAGGGTTCAACGGGGCGCTCTTCCCGGTCGACCTCACCGGGGCGCGGAGCCCCTGTCGCTGATTCGG
>Ga0224557_1000218_pt1 | contig 67096 bp, 48 predicted proteins | sample 714S31014metaG_FD_180677 | JGI IMG/M metagenome (GOLD analysis project Ga0224557, IMG submission 180677) | Peat soil microbial communities from Stordalen Mire, Sweden - 717 S3 10-14 | ecosystem: Environmental > Terrestrial > Soil > Wetlands > Peat | place: Sweden: Norrbotten County, Stordalen...
TATATCTAAACCGTTATTATACGACTGGAAATATGTCGTGGGGCTTTGGTATAACGAACAATGCTATCGGTTATCCAAACACATTATGGATGTACGGCACTGGCTTTGTTGGCATTGGCACGAATGCCCCCAGTCAACAATTGGAGGTCAATGGGTCGGCGTTGATTGATGGTGCTATAACCGCGACGAATTTCGTTGGCAACGGCTCCGGGCTGACGGGTTTGAATCCGGCAAATTTGAGCGCGGGCACGGCGGCCATCAACATCAGCGGCTCCGCAGCCACGGCGAACACTTTAACTTCGCTTGCTTCTCCCCCGCCTACACCTTCATTGATTGTTTGTTGGGGAGATTCTCTTACTGGCGCTTACGATTGTGCCAGCCAAGCCTATGGCAACTACCTGAGCGGCCTACTCAATATACCAGTCAACATTCAAAGTTTTCCAGGCGCATCGTCGTCCATAATTTTATCAAATTTTCTGGCCGCGCCGAATCTGTGGGGTTATCCAACGATTATTTGGTCTGGGAGAAACGACTTCACAGGAACAAACACAGTTTTGGGCGACATTGCCACAATGGTTTCGGACTTGAACTCGGTTGGCAATTCCAATTACTTGGTCATGTCAATTATCAACATGGAAAGTGAAACGAATGGTTCAACGGCCTATTTCGATATTACAAATCTTAATTATTACTTGTCTGCTATTTACTCCAATCGGTTCTTTGATGTGCGAGAATATCTGGTTAATGCTGCAAATACAAATCTTCCGCAAGACTTATGGACGTTCACGAATGATATTCCGGCTGACTCTTTACGCTGCAGTCCCGGCGATGTACACCTGAATAATGCTGGCTATTTTACAGTGGCAAACGGAATTTTACAAACATCGTTTCTAAACCAAAATATTTATGTTTTTTCCGAAGGGAAAACGCGGTCACTCATAAGTGAAACACTGGCCAATCCACCCGCCATTGGCTTGATTACACCCAACAGCATAAATGCCACCAGCATAAATGCCAGTACTGCAATAACGGTCGGTGGTGGTAGTTACAATTCGACTCTTTCTCCCGGCGAACTTGTACTTTCTGCTTCCAATTTCACGAATGCAGTTATGATTCAATCACAGCCGAGAGGAGTTTCTGGCAACGGGTATCCTGTTGACTCGTGGTATTGCAGCGCAAATTATGGCCTATATCTAAACCGTTATTATACGACTGGAAATATGTCGTGGGGCTTTGGTATAACGAACAATGCTATCGGTTATCCAAACACATTATGGATGTACGGCACTGGCTTTGTTGGCATTGGCACGAATGCTCCCAGTCAACAGTTAGAAGTAAACGGGAATGCGAAGATTGATGGCACGGTGACAGCGACGAATTTCGTTGGCAACGGCGGCGGATTGACCAATGTAACGGCGACAGCGCTGGCAACTCCACAAGGCATGGCACTGATTCCGGCGGGGTTGTTCACGATGGGGGACAGTCTGGATGGCGAGAGCGATGCCACGCCGACGAACATCACGGTGTCGGCGTTTTACATGGACATCAATCTGGTGAGCTATGCGCAATGGCAGTCGGTGTATTTTTGGGCGATAAACCACGGGTATGGCTTTGTGTATGTGGGTGCCGGGAGAGCGGCGAACCATCCGGTGCAGACAATGCTCTGGTATGACAGTGTGAAGTGGAGCAATGCGCGGTCGCAGCAGGCGGGACTGACGCCGGTGTATTACACGGATGCGGGGTTGACGCAGGTTTATACCAACAACATTCCAGATGCGATCTATCCGAATTGGGCGGCCAATGGTTATCGGTTGCCGACGGAAGCGGAGTGGGAGAAGGCGGCGCGTGGCGGATTGAGCGGGCAGCGATTTCCGTGGGGCAACGTTATCACGGAAAATCTGGCCAACTACTCTGGCAACACCGGGTATAGCTACGATTTGGGACCGAACGGCTACAACGCAGCTTTCACGAACGTGTGGCCTTACACGAGTCAGGTGGGATATTTTGCGCCGAACGGTTATGGACTCTACGACATGGCCGGGAATGTGTCTGAGTGGTGTTGGGACTGGTATGGGACACCGTATGGCCAACCAACCAACACAAATCCAACCGGACCGGCAACAGGGGGCAACCGTGTGATACGCGGCGGCTCGTGGGACAGCAGCGCCTACTTCACGCGGTGTGCGGCTCGCAACAGCGTCACCATCGTCGCCGAGCCGGCGGCAGCCTACAGCGACCTTGGCTTTCGGTGTGTAAGGGGGCATTAGTTTTTGCTATTTTACGTTTTAACCCTTTTGAACCTGAAGACCTGAAACAACCAATAACGGAGAAATTGGAATAATTCCTTGGTAGAAAATCGGGGGTCTAAAATGAAAATACGAGAATGGAAAATAGAAGATGGAGGATGGACGGCGCGCAGCATCTTGGAGTGCGGCGGCAAGCGGAGCGCGACGCCGCTTTCGGATGTGACTGGCACCATGGAAAAGCTCCGTCGCCGATTCGCTCTGCCGGAGCAGTCCAAAACCTTGCGGTTTTTCGGTACGTTGCTGACATTACTCGCCATCACAATCTCCGTTCACGCCCAGTCCTACACGATTGATTGGTACAAAATCGCCGGTGGTGGCGGCATCAGCACCGGCGGTGTTTACGCCGTCAGCGGCACCATCGGCCAGCATGATGCCGGCGGGCCGATGACGGGCGGCAGTTATTCGCTCACCGGCGGATTTTGGGCGCTGATTTCCGTGGTGCAAACGCCCGGCGCACCGACGCTTTTTATCAGCCATTCCGGCAACGCCGTGACGGTCTATTGGCAGGCTGTCTCCGGCTGGAGTTTGCAGCAGAACAATAACCTGACCATGCCCGCCAACTGGACGGCCAGCGGCGGCGTGACAACCTCCAACGGCACGAATTATTTGAACCTCACGTCGCCCACGGGGAATTTATTTTTCCGACTGAGCAATCCTTGAAACGCTGAAACAAGTCATCTGACACCGCAGACCAGACGTATTCCGTCAGACGGATACAACTCATTTGCAACGTTGTTTATTTGCCGGTAAACGGACAGAATCACCTTTTACAAATTTGAACACCATGAATAGCCGCCAATATATACTGTCCGCGCTTTGCCTGTTTTTCGCCATCTCAGCCGCCCCGGTTCGCGCCCAATATCCATATCCGTTTCAAGACCCGAACCTGCCGGAGGAAGTGCGCGTCACCAACATTGTTTCGCTGATGACGTTGAATGAGAAAGTGGCGTTCCTTAGCCAGCGTCCCGGCGTGCCGCGCCTCGGCATCAAGCCCATGGGTCACGTGGAAGGACTTCATGGCCTCGCCCAGGGCGGACCCAGTAATTTTGCGCCGCATCCTCCCTTTCCCACGACCATTTTCCCCCAAGCCATCGGCATGGCCGAAACTTGGGACCCAGACATGCTCCGCCAGGCTGGCGCGGTGGAAGGTTACGAGGCGCGCTATCTGCTTCAGAGCACCAACTACCACCGCGGCAGCCTGATCATGCGCGCGCCCAACGCCGACCTGGGCCGTGACCCGCGCTGGGGCCGGACCGAGGAGTGTTACGGCGAAGATCCGTTCTTCAACGGGACGATGGCGGCGGCTTTCATCAAAGGACTCCAGGGCGATAATCCGAAATACTGGCAGACCGCGTCGTTGCTGAAACATTTTTTCGCCAACAGCAATGAGAATGGCCGCGATGGTTCTTCATCCGATTTCGACGAAGCCTTGTTCCGCGAGTATTATTCGGTTCCCTTCCGCATGGGTTTCGAGGAAGGCGGCGCGCGGTGTTTCATGGCGTCGTACAACGCCTGGAACCGGGTCCCCTGCACCGTTCAGCCGGTCATCAAAGACGTGGCGATCAAGGAATGGGGCGTGGACGGCATCATCTGCACCGACGGCGGCTCGCTGCGGAACCTGGTCAACCGGCATCACTATTATGCAACCACGAACGAAGCGGCGGCGGCCTGCGTAAAAGCCGGCATCAACCAGTTCCTGGACAATTACCGCCCGAGCGTCCTCTGCGCGCTGACGAATCATCTCCTGACCGAAGCCGACATTGGCCAGGTCATCAAAGGCACGCTCCGCGTCTTCATCCGGCTTGGCCTGCTGGACCCGGCGACAAACAATCCCTACGCCGGTATTGGCGCCGCCTCCGAACCCGAACCGTGGAACACGCCCGAACACAAGGCCGTCGCGCGGCTGGTGACGCAAAAATCCATCGTGCTCTTGAAAAACTCCGGGAACCTGTTGCCGCTCGACCGGACAAAACTCAAGTCCATCGCCGTCATCGGCCCGCGCGCGGACGAGGTTCTGCTCGACTGGTACAGTGGCACGCCACCGTACACCGTCACACCGTTGCAAGGCATCCGGGACAAGGTCGGTCCCGGTGTCATTGTGAATTTCGCCACCAACAACGCCAATGGCGAGGCGGTCAAACTCGCCAAGGCAGCCGACGTGGTGATTGTTTGCGTGGGCAATCATCCCACGGGCGGCCTCACCAATTGGGGGAAGGTCGCCCTGCCCAGCTACGGCAAGGAAGCCGTGGACCGCAAGTCCATCAAGCTGGAGGACGAGAAGTTGATCAAACAAATGTACCGGGCCAATTCCAACACCGTCGTCGTGCTCATTTCCAGTTTTCCATACGCCATCAACTGGTCACAGAAACACGTTCCGGCGATTGTTCACCTGACGCATTGCAGCCAGGAGGAGGGCAGCGCGCTGGCGGACGTGCTGTTCGGCGATTACAACCCGGCGGGCCGGCTGGTGGAAACCTGGCCCAAATCGCTCTACCAGTTGCCGCGCATGATGGATTACAACATCCGCGATGGCCGGACTTACATGTACTTCAAACACCAGCCGCTTTATCCGTTCGGCTACGGCTTAAGCTACACCACGTTTGATTATTCCGATTTGAAGACCAGCACGCCAACGCTCGCCAAAGACGGCACGATTACCGTGAGCGTGAATGTAAAAAACACCGGCAGCCGCGCGGGCGAAGAAGTCGTCCAGCTTTACGTCAAACACCTGAAGTCTGCGTTGGAACATCCGATTCAGGAACTTCGCGGGTTCAAGCGGGTGGCGTTTCAGCCCGGCGAGCAGAAGACGGTGGAAATCCCGCTGACGGCAAAATCGCTGGCTTATTGGGATGAAAATAAACATGCTTGGAATCTCGAAAGCGGGACCATTGAAGTTCGTGTCGGCTCTTCTTCCGCCGACGAACGTTCGAAAACCACCGTTTCGGTTGAGTAATTGAATATGCAAAAAATCTTGAAACTTCGCGGTGCCATCGGACTGGTCATGCTGGGTCTGGCGTACACCGCGCCGGCTCAATCTCCGGCTTCCCAACCACCGCCGTCGGAACCTTACGTCTGGCGCAATGTGGTCATGGGCGGCGGCGGATTCGTCACCAGCATCATTCCTCATCCCCGCCAAAAAGGTTTGATGTATGCGCGCACCGACGTCGGCGGCGCCTACCGCTGGGACGATCAAGCACAGCGGTGGATTCCCATCACCGACGGGATTGGCGTTGTGGATTTTACCGGCATTGAAAGCCTCGCGGTGGATCCTTCCGATACCAACCGCGTTTATCTGGCGGCCGGAATTTACAGCGGTGGGAAGGCCGCCATCCTGCGCTCCGCCGACCAGGGCCGCACCTGGCTGCTCACGGAAGTCCCGTTCAAAATGGGCGGCAACGAGTCCGGCCGCTTCAACGGCGAACGTCTCGCCGTGGACCCGAATCAGGGCGACATCCTTTTCTTCGGCTCGCGCCGCGACGGCTTGTGGAAAAGCGCCGACCGGGGAGCGACCTGGCAGAAAGTTGAAGGTTTTCCAAACATCAGCACCACCAACCAAACGCCGCCAGCCGCTGCCAGCACGGCCACCAATTCCCGTCCGCGATTCCGCGGTTTCGGCCAGCAGGCGGTCGGCATCGTGAGCGTGGTGTTTGACCCCGCCAGCGGCAAACCCGGCAGCCCGACCCCCGCGCTTTATGCGGCGGTGGCCGCGACCGGAACCAATCTTTTTTGCAGCGCCGATGGCGGCGTCACCTGGCTGGCGGTCTCGAACCAGCCGCTGGGATTGCGCCCCAATCACCTCGTGCAGGCACCGGATGGAATTTTTTACCTGAGCTATGGCCGGGAGCCGGGTCCCAATTCAATGAGCGACGGCGCGATTTGGAAATTCAACCCGAAAGACGGCGTCTGGACCGACATTACACCGGTCCATCCCAAGGATACCGACCAGCCGTTCGGTTACGGCTGCGTCGCGGTGGACGCGCGGCATCCGCAGACCCTCATGGCCACCACGTTCACTCACTGGCATCCGCACGATGAAATTTTCCGCAGCACCAACGGCGGTGCGAGCTGGACGCAGTTATGGAACGACGACACCCGATGGGACTACTCCAGCGCACCTTACACCGCCACCCGCTCGCCGCACTGGATGGGCACCATCGTGATCAACCCGTTTAATCCGGATCAGGTGCTGTTCACCACCGGCTACGGCATCTGGTGCTGCACCAATGCGACTGCCGACGACGCGGGCAAAGCAACCCATTGGGTTTTTCTCGACCAGGGTTTGGAGGAAACCGTGCCGCTGGCGCTGATCAGTCCTCCGAAGGGACCACACCTGATAAGCGGAGTGGGCGACATTGACGGCTTCCGGCATGATGATCTGAACCAATCACCCGCGGAAGGAACTTTCTCCGGCCAGCGTTATGGCAATACGGAAGACCTGGCGTTTGCCGGGAAAAAACCAAACCTCATCGTCCGCACCGGCACCGGCGGAGGCCGCGGAACCAATCGCATCATCCACGCCTCCATTTCCAAGGACGGCGGCAAGACCTGGAAAACCCTCAACGGCGAACCGGCCAGCAATTTCGGCGCCGGACCCATTGCGATCTCGGCGGACGGGAAAACCATCGTGTGGACGCCGCGGGGCGGCGAACCGAATTACTCTGTGGACCAGGGAACTCATTGGACAGTTTGTGCGGGACTTCCTTCCAATGTTCGCGTCGTGGCCGATCCGGTCAATGCTTCGCGCTTCTATGCGTTCGACGGCCAGGCTGGCAGGCTGATGGCCAGCACGAATTCGGCTGCAACGTTTGAACCGACGACGGCGGCGCTCCCCGGTTCGCAGGGCACCGGTCGCGGCGGCGGCGTGTTGGCCGCCACGCCGGATCGGCCGGGAGATCTGTGGGTTGGCTCCCGCGGGATCGGCCTTTACCACTCCACCGATGGCGGAGCCTCTTTCACCAGGCTGAACAAGGTTGACGGCGCGGACGCGCTCGGCTTCGGAAAGGGGGCGCCCGGGAAAACTTTCCCCGCACTCTACCTGCTGGGAAACATCGAACAACTTCACGCCTGTTACCGTTCCGACGACAACGGCCAGACCTGGGTGCGCATCAACGACGACCAGCACCAGTTTGGCGCTTCCAACCGCCCGATCATCATCGGCGATCCGCGCATTTATGGCCGGGTTTACCTGACCACCGGCGGCCGGGGCGTCATCTACGGAGACCGGGCTTCGACCATCGGGCTTCCGTCGGATTTGGCCGGAAAGCATTGATATAAAGTTTCCTATTCCGTCTGGCTCAATCCCGTGAGCCAGTCGCCACCATATTCCTTGTAAGTGGAGAGGACTTTTACGCCGAGGATTTGTGACAGGGTTTGTTCGGTCTCCTGCTGAATGGCGCTCAGCGCGGCCCGCTGGTCTTCGGGCGACAGATTTGAGCTGGCCCGCACCTGGTCCGCCAAGGCCTGCGCGGTTTGTTGCACGTTGAGGCCCCGGGCAACCACACTGTCCGGCAGGCTGTAACGCTGCGTCACGTTGTGCAGCGCCTGATACTGGTCGTCATTCGCCAGTTGATATTGGGCAAAGCGATCCGGCCCCAATGCCTCCTGTACGGAGTTGACAAAATTCGACTGCAACTCGTCTTGTTGCGCCGCCCGTTGCTCATCGGTCAGATCCGGATCGGCCAGCGCGCTCTGGGATGCTTCGAATTGGGACCGCAATGGGGTCAGGGATCGCCATTCGTCTTCGGTCGGGTTGAAACCACCCGGCAGGCTGGCGGCCCAGTTTGCCACATCGGACTCGCGAAGGTGTAATTCGGCCAGTTCCTGCGGCGTCAACAGTTGCTTCTCCGCATCGTCAAAATCCCGTTGCAATTTTTGACGGGCGGCTTCGTCTTCCGGTGTGGGCGCGCCGTTTGCCCGCGAACCCAGGCTGGCGGCCCAGTCGGCCAGTTGTTGCCGGTATTTTTCCTGAAGCTCAAGCATCCGGGCGCGCTTGTCCGGTGGCAACCATGAGATTTTTTGCTCCCCGTCCGCCTGCTGCGCCTGCCGCCCGGCTTCGGTGGCCAGGGCATCCGGGCCAAGCACATCGGCAATCAGTTGGTGCCGTTCCGCGGCCAACGAGGTCAACGCCTGGCCCCATTCGGTCCGGGGGAGCCATTGACGCCTGACCAGTTCCCGGCGCAAAACCATGTCCCAATAGTGGTCTTGAAACGAGGCCAGGATGTCCCGGCGGCGCGTCCTGAAATTTTCGTTGATCACGGCCCGTATGATCTCGCGCACCGTGAGTTCCGGGCAGCCGATGGCGCGCAAATTATCGCGATAGATTTTCAGGTCTGGGGAAGCAATCTGGTTCCATTGAAAGGGCAGGCCGGGCGACGGGGGAGTTGTCACCGGCGGCGAGGGTGAAATCATGCTCGAAGCGGGCGCCGCGGCAACGGGCGCGGACGCCGGCGGCGGGGTTTTTCTTAACGACAAAATAATGGCGGCGGCGAGTATCGCATTCAGCAGGAGAGAGCCACCAATGACCGGCCACGTTTTCATTGCATTTGGTTTGTGGTTTGTGTTTCCGGCGGCGGGGTCAGGGTACCGAGCCACCGCCCCGGTCCCTGTAGATAATCGTGATAACTGCCGCCCAGCGCGGACGAGATGGTGTTCATGGTGGCGGCTTTCAGGACAGCCAGGGCCGCGGCGCGTTCCCCGGCCGAAAGGCTCCCATCATTTTGAATTTCATCCGCCTGTTCGCCGGCATTTAGACGGGACTCATAAACCTTGACGGCGGCAGATGGGGGCAGGTTGTTTTGCTGGCTGAACGCGAAGATTTCACGGAAGTTTGATTCTTGGGCGCGCTGATAATCCGCGAATCGCTTCGGGCCGAGAAGCTGTTTGACTTGCGCTTCAAAGGCCGTTTTTTGGCGTGATTGCTCCGCTTCGGACAAAGGCCGGGCCGGAACAAATTCTTCTGCGGCCATGTCCTTGAAAGATTTTGACAATCGGACCATCTCCCGCAACTCCTCACGGCTGATCGTGACGCCATCAAAATTGATGTCATTGGCCAGCAGAAAGCCCTGCTGCGCCCGCAACTGCAATTCGTCCAGTTCTGACGGGCTGAGCAGCCGGGAGGTTTCGGCGCCGAACTCGTCATAAAGGGTCTGCAAACGCGCGCTGTCCTCGTCAATGAGAATAAAATTTGCGTCTTCCCGGACGTTTTGCGCCGCTTCGGTGTATTTGTCCTTGAGCGACAACACCTGGGTGGCTTTGTCATCCGGCAGAAAGCCAAACGTCAGGCTCGTCCGCAAATCCTGATTCCAGACCTCTTCGCCGTAGTTCTCCCACTCATATCCAAGCAGTGATTTGACCAGCGCCCGTTTTTCCTGCCGCAGCGCGTCCAATTTCGCCGACCGGCTGCGAGCCGCCTTGCGGCGCTGATCCGCCCCCTGCCAGGGTGCAAAGTAAACCGGATCCGTCCGGGATTTTTGCACATAAAGATCATCAATGTCGGCAACAATGATGTCGCGGACCAGCCACTCCGGGCAGCCCACCGCACGAAGGTTGGCGATGTATTGGCGGTAGTCCGCGGAAGCGATCAGTCGCCAGGGAACCACCGGCGCCGGCGTCCCTTTTGTGGCCGACCATGCGGGTGCAATTTTCGGGATCGCCGCCGGGGACATCACCGGCGCCGGGGCCGCCGGACCGGGCGTTGAACCGTGCCGCACCACCAAAAAGACGGCGACCAGCAACAAATTGCCCATCATGGAAATGGTCAGGAAATTCGACCGCATCGTGTCACCTCAAATATCATTCTGTGCAAAACATTATCACGAAGCCGCCGGAATTACTCCGGTTGCGTTGCGTGTTCTTTGCGGAGTGAATCAGCCCAGTTGTGCATGTTTTTTGCATCTTCCGTTCTTTTCATATCCGTGAGCAACGTGGCATACTGGTCAAGAACGTCGGCCACCTGTGGCGCGTTTGGCCCGAAGCCTTTTTCCGTGATCTCCAAGGCCCGTTTGTACTGGCTTTCCGCCTCCGGGTATTTTTTCTGCGCGCGCAAGGCCTTGGCCAGTCCCATCAACCGGGGTGACAGATCCGGGCTGTCGGCCCCCGCAACCTTTTCGACGATCGCCAGGGAACGGCGGTAAACCGATTCGGCCTGGGCGGGCTTGTTCCAGGCAAGGTCGGTTTGCCCCAGGTAATCGCAACAAACCGCCACATCCAGTTCTGCATCGGGGTTTGAACCGGATCCAGCGGCCCGCTCCCGGATGGCCAGCGCGCGCTTCAGCACGGATTCGGCCTGGTCGCACCGTCCGTCGTTCCGGTAAAAATCGCCCAGCGCCTGCAGGTACTGAACCGTTTCCCCCGCCGGCGCATTGGTGGCCGACTCGGCTGAGGCCAGCGCCTTTTGATAAAAATCCTCCGCCCGGGCATTTTGATTTTGCAGGTGATAAACATCCGCAAGGTTGCGTTCCCATTGGGCCACTTCCAGCGGGTCCGGAGCGGGAGCGGCCCGGACAATGTCCAGTATCCGTTGATAGAGGGAGGCCACCTGATCATATCGGACTTTGGTGTAATAGTAAAAGTTCGCCAAGCTTTGCAGCGGAATGATCAGGTCCCGGCTTTTGGGAACGACGGTTTTTTCGCAACTGGCAATGGCGTCCTGGTAGGTCTGTTCGGCCTGATCCTTTTTTCCCTGCTGACGATAGACCCCGGCCATTTGCACCTGGCTTTGGGACAAGCGAATGTCGGCGGAACCAAAGGTGCCGGCCAGCTTCAACGCTTCGCCGGTGAGCCTTTCGGATTCGAGCAGATTGTTTAATCTCAGCGCCCGCGACGAACCATACATCAGCACACGCCATTGATAGGCCCGCCGCAACGTGTTCGCTTCGCCCGACCGGTTCATCCGCTCGAGCAAAGCGGTGTATTCGTGAAGGACGTCCTCCACCACGGGAGCACCGGGTTCCAGATTGTTTTCCGTCACAGCGAAAGCCCGTTGGTAAAGGGCAACTGCCTGGTTGGTTTTGCCCTGATCTGCCAGGGTGGCGGCCAGACCGGTCAGGGGCCGCGCGAGTTCGGAACTGTCCGGCCCGCCTGCCTTCTCCACGATGGCTTCAGATTGCCGGTAAAATTGTTCCGCCTGATCGAGTTTGCCCCAGCTGCGGTAAGTTTCCGCCAGACCATAGAGCGATATCGCCAGATTCATCTGCGAGTCGGTACCGGGATTGGCTGCCGCGGCTTTTTCACGTATGGCCAGCGCCTGCCTGCACAACGATTCGGCCTTGTCATATTTTCCCCACTCCTGATAAAAGCCGGCTGTGGTGAGCAAACAATCGGGTAATTCATCTTCGTTGGTCGCGGCCAGAGCCAGGGTCTGCTGGTAAAACGGCTCCGCCTTTGCGTACTGGCCTTGAATACGATAAACGGCGGCCACGGCGCGCTCCCGTTTGATGATTTCAGCGGCATCCCGCGGCGACGCTTTCTCGACAATTTGAAGGATTCTCAGGCACACCGGCGTCGCCAGATCATACCGGTGTTCGGCAAAATAGTAGAAGTTGGCCAGCTTTTCCAAGGGCATTACGAGGTCGGGCGCATTCGTATCGCCCGCTTTCTCGCGACTGGCAATGGCGGTTTTGAAAGTCTGTTCGGCCAGATCGGGTTTTTTCTCCATCTGATAAATGCCCGCCAGAAAAATCAGGTTGGTGGTCGAGCGCCCGTCGGTCGGACCAAATTTGCCGGCGGTCTTCAACGCTTCCTTGCAACTCTGTTCCGCCATGCCGTAGTCCTTTTGATTCAAGGCCGACCAAGCGTCGTGCATCTGCTCCTGCCAGAGAAGCCCGGAATCATTATCCCCCAACGCCGTGTCCGGCCGGTGAGGCACTTCGTCCAGCTTTGATTGTTCCTGGGCTTCAACGCGCCAGCGACCCAGGCTGATCAAACCTATGGCGAGGGGGGCGGCCAGGTTCCGCCTGGCCAGAAGATAAATTCTTTTAAATTCGTGAAAACTCATGGCGTCCAGATTAAACACTCAAGCTACAAAAGCGACAAAACAGATGGCCGCAGTTTGATCGTAAAAATTGACGGAAGCGATAATACAATCAGGGACGGGCCTGAAAGAAGGCCCGTCCCTTTGTGACCGATTACAATCGGAGATAATTAGGTTCCGATGGAACAGCTGTTCATGTTCCAGGTGTGCGAGCTGCCCGATCCGAAAATTTCGAATCCGATGCCGACGCCGCCCACATTGCCGCCGCTGCTGTAATAGCCCTTGCTGGCGCCCCATTTGATCATGGTGCCCAGGTTCACCGAGCCTGAACCCGCGTTGCTCGTCCGAAGGAAGGACAAGGGGCCGCCACCCTGCCAGTACACATTCCAAGTTGAGCCGGCAATGGACTGGTTGGAATAGACTTTGGATCCGCTCGGACCCACGCCGCCGCTGTTGGCCACCCAGACCATGACTTCGGTGGGAACCCAGCAGTCGAACGAACAGTCCCAATACGTGCCGCCGGGGGTGCTGATGCTCCAGCTGCCGGTGCCGTTGTAGCTGCTGACCGACTTGCCAATGTTGTTTCTAGCCGTGTTGGGATAGGCTTTGACGCCGCCGCCGGTGGGCACGGAACTGACCACGTTCCATGATGTGATGCTGCTGAGATTGCAACACTCGGAAGCAGTGCTGCCCCATTCGTCACAGTAGAATTCGTAGCCGCCGCTTGAATACGTGCCATACTGGCTACAGGAAGTCCACACGTAAGCATGCGAGGCTAATGGCATGGCGGCCAGCGCCAGCGCCAGCGCCAAGGTTAGTTTTAATGATTTCATATTTCTTTCTGTTTTTTCATTTTTTTCCATCCCCAAACACGTCGGGGTTGTTTGTAATATGCGCCCCTTGGAGGAAGAAACCCAAGGGAACACAAGGGACATTTTCGGTACACAATCCGTCCACACAAATGCACATCTTATCGGAAAACCCGCGGCTGGATAGTCCCCAAAATTGATTAGGTACAATTGATTACCCCTTCGACCTGACTGGCGGATCGGTGGTTGTCGTGGTTGCGGTGGAATGCGTGTACTTGGCGATGGCCTGGGCGCGGGAGCGCACATGGAGTTTCTCGTAGATGTGGCGGATATGAGTGCAAACCGTATGCACACTGATGCTGAGAGAGTCCGCGATTTCCTTGTAATAATCGCCGCGCGACAGCAACTTAAGGATGGCTTGTTCGCGTGGTGTGAGGCCGTTCGGCTCCGGTTTTTCCGGCTGGGGCTGGAAGGATTGCACCAGCTTGCGGGCAATCTGGCTGGTCATGGCGGCGCCACCCTCATGGGTCAATTTGAGTGAAGCAATTAATTCCTTTTGCCCGGTTTCCTTCAGCAAATATCCGCTCGCGCCGGCCGCCAGGGCGCTGAAGATGTGATCGGTGTCCGCATACACGGTCAACATCAGAAACTGGGTTTTCGGCATCAACGGCTTCAGGCGGCGCACACACTCGATGCCGTTCATGTGGGGCAGGTTGATGTCCACCAGCAGAATGTCCGACGCCTCCCGCGGCAATGACGCCAGCGCGCCTTCGGCACTGCCGTAGGCGCTCAAACAATGAAATCCCTTCGCCGCGTCAATCCATCCGGTCAAGATTTGACGCACGGGAGCATCGTCTTCGATTATTGAAACAGTGATATTCAAGCTGGGTCGATAAAATGTATCATCATTTGGTCAACGGACGAATTCCCAACGCAAACGACGCGCCGATTGAATCGTGATGAAGGGGGCCGTTCCGCCGGCGCCGGGCTTCTCATGCGGAAAGCCCTTTCAACACGACCGTAAAGGTCACCTTCGTTCCTTTTCCCGACGCGCGCTCAATTTCGCACCGCCCGCCGATTTCGGCCAGCCGCTGGCGCATGTTGGCCAGCCCGTTGCCGCTCCCTTGGGGCTGACCGTGTGGTGTTCCCGCCAATAAAGTTTCCGACGCGAATTTATTCCCGTTGTCCTCGACCGTCAGGATGAAAGCCGCCGGCTTCACCGCAAGAGAAATCCGCACTTCCGATGCGCCGGAGTGCTTGATGGCATTGTGCAACGCCTCCTTGAAAGCCAGAAATAAATTGTGCCGCACTTCGGCGGTAATCACCCGGGCCGGGAACTGTGATGGCATGTCCATTTTGCACCGGATGCCGGCAGTTCTGAGCAAATTTTGCCCGAACTCCTCCAGATAGGCGGCCACACTGTCGAGAGTATCATGCCGGGGATTGACCGCCCAGACCACTTCGCTCATCGCCCGGGTCAATTCCCGCGCCGTGTTGTGAATTTGATCCAGATGTCCGGCCACCTGCCGCGAATCATCCAAACCGCTCCGGGCCGACTCGCTCAACATCGTGATGCGCGTCAGGTTCGCACCCAGGTCATCGTGAATGTCCCGGGCAATGCGAATCCGTTCGCGCTCGATGGCTTGCTGCTGCTGCAGCCGCTCCACCTTGCGCCGCATCCGCCGACGCGCGTCCAGCCACACAATGCCCCCGCCCGCCAGCGCCGTCAGCACCCCGCCCGAAATCCGAAACCACCACGTCTGCCAGAACGCCGGCAACACCGTGAACGCCAGCGTTGCCCCTTGCTTGTTCCAGACCCCGTCATTGTTACAGGCCTGCACGCAAAATTGGTAATTGCCGGGAGAAATGTGGCTGTAATTCGCCCGCCGCGGGTACCGCGTCCCCACCCATCTGGTCTCCAATCCTTCGAGGCGATACCGGAAGTGCACCTTCTCTGGCGCGACAAAACTCAATCCGGTAAACTGGAATTCATATCGGTGCTGGCCCGGCGCGATCCGCAGCGGTTTTTTCGGCATCTCCCCTTCATTTACCGCCTGATCATCCACCAGCAGCCGTTCGATGATCACCGGCGGGACCAGTGTGTTGGTCCGGACGTTGCCGGTATCCACCGCCACCAGTCCCTTGCTGGTTGGAAACCACAGCCGCCCATCTTTCGTCCGGCAGCCCGCGGGCTGGAATCCACCTGAACATTCGAGAGTCGGCAAACCGTCACTAAGTCCATAGGTCAGGCAGTGTAATCGCCTGATCGGGCCATCCGCGCAACGATTGAGTTCGGCTTGGTTGACCCTCATGATGCCGCCATGGGAACTGAGCCAGAAATATCCCCGGCCGTCGTCTTCGATGTCGCAGATGATGTTGTTCTGTAGTCCCTGTTTTTTCGTGATGGCAACGAAGCGGCCATCTTTGAGCCGGTTTAATCCATTGAACGTGCCAATCCAGAGCGTCCCGTCACTTTCGAGGTGAAGGCATTGCACGAAATCACTCGACAAACCGTCGCCGCTCCGAAATTGCCGCAGGACTCCCGCCCGGAGGCGGCCCAACCCGCCGCCGGACATGCCGAACCACAAAGTGCCATCCGGCGCTTCGATCATCGTGCGCATATCCGGTAGCGCAAGCTCCGGCCCACGAGCCAGCCACTTGATCCTGCCCGACTCATACCACATCAAGCCGATGCCCGTTCCAACGAGCAGACCTCCGTCCGGCGTGGCCAGCAGCGCAGTCACCTGAGGAGTGATTTCCCCAAATACTTGCGGGACTTCGAACCGGGAGCCGTTCCACATAAACAAACCAGCACCCCAGGTGCCGGCCCAAGTCCGGCCTTGCGCGTCCAGCGCGACCGACCACACATAGGGATGGGTCAGGCCGATGCTTTCACCAAAGTTCGTCCAGCTACCGTTGACAAACCGGTACAAACCCGCACCTTCGGTGCCAATCCACAGGGCGTCATCCGGACCACAGGCAACGGATAGAACCCTGCGCCCCTGCCAGTGATCGGGTGGGTTAAAAGCGGTGATGCTTCCAGGATGCAGCATGGCCAGGCCACTGTTGCCGGTTCCCACCCACAAGTTTCCTTCGCGGTCTTCACAGAGAGAATCGGTGATCCGATCGTCCGGAAACCCATTCGTGCGGCAGAACTGAAAAGACCCCTGCCCGGGAAAAATAAGATAGAGTCCATGGTCGGCTGTCGCCGCAGCCAAGGTTCCGTCCTCCGTTTCAATCAAGGTGTGAATGGTGTTCCATCCCCATGGCGCCGTTCCCAAATCGGCAGTCCATTTCCCATCCTTCCATTTGCGCATCCGGCTTTCCGTCATGACCCAGAGGCCGCCATCGCGACCGGCCCCGATTCCTTGGATGTAGCGATTACCAGCGGGTTCATCAAAGGACAAAGGTTGCAGGTGGTCATTTTCCAGCACCCACACCTCGTTGTCCCGCTGGATCCAAAAGCCGCCCTTGGGCTTCCTGACCAGGGCGAGCCGGGCCGGGCTCTTGTCGGGAGGTGACGGGATGACGAACCAGTCTTTCACCCGTGCCAATTCGCCGTTGCCATTCAGAAGCCAGATGCCGCCTGCTGAATCGGTGCCGATCCCATAAATCCCCCCCCCGTGCCATGATGCCTTGACGGGGACCGCATAAAATTTCCCGTTCCGATAAACGGTCAACTTCCCGGTTTCATGCCCGATCCAAATTGTGCCTTCCGCATCTTCAAACAGGGCGGTCACGTTGGGGCTTTGTAGCTCCGGTGTGTTGCTGCTGTCAAAGACCGTGAAATGCACACCGTCGAACCGCGCCAGACCGCTGCACGTGCCCAACCATAGATAACCGTCGTGCGATTGGAGGACGGCCGTAACGCTGCTGTCGGGCAGGCCGTCGCCCGTCGTCCACATCCGCGTGACATAGTTCGGCAGCGGGACGGCGAAGCTGGCGGAGGCCAGGCAGACACACCAGAACACGTGGAACCAACCCGCCTTGGCGAACCACCATTTGAGCCTGCGCCTGACCGGCGGCTTCAGGCTGGCGCGGGGCGGCGAGGAACCACCCCCAAGACGCCGTGGCCTGGCCTCGATTCGGCAGGCAGGTTGTGAATGCATGGGACAATCAACATAGTTGAGTTGAGTTTCAAAGTCCACAGGGGTTGGCACTGAGGGTGTTCATCGGAGCCTCCTGATCTGAATGGGATCAACGCCGGCAGTGTGTTATTCCGGCTTGCTTCCCCATGGCCTTTAGGAAAAAGTGCCAGCCACATGAGGAACCTGTTTTGTTCTATCCGTCCGGTCGCCAAGACGTTCGTCGGCAGTATTTTGCTTGCAGCCGTCTGTTGTTGCGCCGGCAATTATACCAACTTCAACGTCGCCATCTACATCCCCGTCGGCGTCGTACAACGTTTCGAAAACCTCGAAAACCTGACCAACGACTGGAACCGGATCAACCGCCAGTTGAAGGTGGACAAGGTGTACATCGAAGCGCAACGGAACCGCACCCTGGCGACGGATGCAGAGCTGGAGACGGTCAAGAAGTTCTTTGTGGACCGCGGCGTCAAAGTGGCCGGCGGCATGGCGCTGTCGGATGGCGGCTTCGGCCAGTTCCACTCGTTCTGCTACACCGACCCCGCCGACCGCCAGTTCATAAAGCAGGCCGCCGAACTGGCCGCCCGGCATTTCGACGAAATCATCCAGGACGATTTCTTTTTTGTCTCGACCAAGAATGATTCAGACATCGCCGCCAGGGGAACGAACACCTGGACGCAGTTCCGGCTCGGCCTGATGGATGAAGCCGCGGAAAATCTCATCATCAAACCGGCCCGCGCCGTGAACCCGAAGGTCAAACTCATCATCAAATTCCCGAACTGGTACGAACATTTTCAGGGCCTGGGCTATGATCTCGACCGGGAACCGAAACTGTTCGATGGCATTTACACCGGCACCGAAACCCGCGACCCGGCCAGCACCGACCAGCATCTGCAACAATACGAAAGCTACCTCATCATCCGTTACTTTGAGAACATCAAGCCCGGCGGCAACGGCGGCGGCTGGGTGGACACCTTCAGCATCCGCTACATTGACCGCTACGCCGAGCAGCTTCGGGACACGATGTTCGCCAAGGCGCGGCAAATGATGCTGTTTGAATGGTCGGCGATGGGCCGCCCCATCCGCCCCGGCGAGCGCGAGGCCTGGCAGGATTTGCAAACGAGTTTCGATTACAATCAGTTGTTGCAAGCCTGGACGAACAACGCCCCGGCCGGATTGCCCGAACCCACCATCGCCCGTGTCGCCGGTTACGCCCTGGAACAGGTGGACCCGTTCCTCGGCCAGCTCGGCAACCCCATCGGCATCGCCAGCTACAAACCCTGTCAATCCACCGGCGAGGATTTTCTGCACAATTATTTTGGCATGATCGGCATTCCGATTGACCTGTATCCGCAGTTTCCGACCAACGCAAACCTGGTCCTGCTGACCGAATCCGCGAAGTTCGACACCGACATCGTCGCCAAAATCAAAGGCCAGTTGACCGCCGGCAAATCGGTGGTCATCACGTCCGGCCTGTTGCACGCGCTCCAGCACCGGGGCATCGAAGACATTGTCGAGGCGCGGTACACCGACCACAAGGTGCTCGCGCATGAATATTCCGGCGGCTTCGGCTCCGGCAATGGCTCGGTGCTCGCGGGCGGGAAAAACGAGGACATCCTGTTCCCTGAAATCTTCTTTCTCACCAACGACGCCTGGCCGGTGGTCCGCCTCCTCGCCAACGGCAACGGCTATCCGCTTTTGCTGATGGACCGGTATTCCAAGGGCATTCTCTACATCTGGACGATGCCGGAAAATTTCAGCGACCTTTACTCGCTGCCCCCCAACGTCACGGGCGCCATCAAGAATTACGTGCTGCGCGGTTTTCCCGTCCGGCTGGACGGCCCCGGCCAGGTGGCGCTGTTCGCTTATGACAATCACACGTTCATCGTGGAATCGTATTTGCCCGCCGAAACCGACGTGAAAGTTTCATTGACCGGAAATTTCACCCGCTTGAAGAACCTGGTCACCGGCGAGGTGATTACCGGCCAGGCCCCGACTCAGGGCCGTGGACGCTGGCGGAACAACGAGGAAAGCCGCATGTCCTTCAATGTTCATCTGCTGCCGCACAGTTACAGCGTGTTCGCGGCTGAAAAATAGAACCCGTCAATTTACCGCCAACAGACACCGGCCGCATCGGCTGCTTGTGGGCGGCGGCTGACGGATCCCGGTTGGCGCTCAGGTGGATTTGGAATCAGGCATGGTCAGATTGCAAAAACGTGCAACCAACAGGCTCAACGCTCCGTCATCATGTGCAATCGTTGCGAAACCGATAAAAACGTCATCCGCCGTTGATTGCTGCATTGACGCAAAAGGCGGGGTGTGATAAGTTTGTTCCATCACATATTATCCTGTTGAAATTTAATGCGATAAACTCCCGCATCTGTCTTATCCTCATCACCCATCTTTCAATGAAAAAATACATGCGTTCCGCCGTTTTAGTGTTTGCCGCCTGCGCCATGGCCGGGGTTGCCCACGCACAAGTAACCCTTACCGACATTGGGACCACCGCCCCCACTCCGGGGCCGTATGACATCTCCCAGTTGAGCACCAACGGGAACACTGCGGCAACTACAACCGGCAAACCTGACGGACTGAATTACTACACGGATAACAATCCCCCCCCCGGCCAGACGTTCACGACCACCAGCACTTCGACCAATTTGATTTCCGTAGCCATCAGGACGGCCGGACTGGATTCCGGCAATATTTTGACCCCAACCAATTATCTTCTGCGGCTTTACTCGGTCACCGGCAGCTCGGCGACGTCGGTTACGAACTTCAGCGCAACCACCCCCGGATTCGTTGACGGCCACTGGTTGAAATGGAACAACCTCAATGTTGCGCTGGCCGCCAACTCGACTTATGCATTTTCATTCGCCAGGGGCCCCATATCGTCAGGATCCAGTTGGTGCGCCATGGCTGTTGCCACCAACACGTACTCCAATGGGGAGATTGCCTTGATCCCCGCCAATGGCGGGACCATGACCTTCGGCAGCAGCCATAAATATGATGCGGTATTTGACCTGGGCATGAAGGCCGACGCGCCCACCGCCAACACCCCGCTCGTTTCACCCAAAAACACGGTTTACACCAACCAAACGGTAACCCTCACTGAAAGCGCGTTGGGCACGGCGCCCCTGTATTACCAATGGCAAACCGACGGCGGCGGCGGCGGCAGCCTGACCAATATCCCCGCAGCCACCAGCACGAATTTGGTGGTGACCCCATCCACCAACGGCGTTTTCAGATACGATGTCGTTGTGACCAACGCTGTGGGGAGCGCCACCAGCGGCGTCGTCACGATTACCTTTCTGCCGCCCGCCGCTGTGGCGGTCAGCACCGCCCAACCGATGGCGACGATGCCGTTGGAAGGGCTGGGCGTGGCCAGTGCGGTTTATTACGGTCTCATGACGAGTGCAGGGGCACCCGGCAGTGTGGCTGCCGCCGGAATCAAAGCCGTCCGGTACCCGGGCGGATCCTATGCGGACATTTTTCACTGGCAGACCTACTCCGGATGCGGGGGGTATCTTGCTTCGGGCGACGACTTCAACAGTTTCATCAACGATCTCGTCATTCCTGCCGGCGCCACGGCCATCATCACCGTTAATTATGGCTCCAATCCCGGTTGCAATGGCGGTGGTGATACCAACGAGGCCGCCGCCTGGGTGGCGTACGCGAATGTGGCCAATCACTTGGGCATCAAATACTGGGAAATCGGCAATGAACAATACGGCAACGGCTACTACAACACCAATGGTTGGGAAGAAGACCTGCATTACCCGGCATCGCCCGTTGCAAGCCGAGTCGGTCAATTTGCCCTTTCTCCAACGGCCTACGGCTCGAACGCAGCCCAATTCATCACCGCCATGAAGGCCCAGGATTCCACCATCAAATGCGGAGTGGTATTTGATGCTGATTATTCCCCCTACAATACCGCGGTGTTGGGTCAGTGCGGGAATGTGGCGGATTTTGTCATCATTCACTGGTATCCCAGCGACCTGTTCGCCTCGGCGGCCCAAGTCGTTTCAACGATCAACAGCACTCGCACGCAACTGACCAACATTCTCGGGGCGGCTCGCGCCGGTCAAATGGGAATCGCCGCAACCGAGACCGGGGCTGGAAATTACACCGGCTCCCCGGCGGCGCTTTTTGCCGCGGACAATTACCTGACGTGGATCGAAAATGGCGCCATCAATGTGGACTACCAGGAATTGGACGCCGGCTTCCTGGCGAATGGCAATCCCGGCGTTGCCGATAACACCCTGTTGGGACCTGCCTACGGGGCGATGATGTCGCGCCTGCTCGCAAACGTCGGCGACACGACGCTAACAGTTACTTCGGCTGAAAGCCTTTTACATGTGCATGCCACCGCGCGACAGGACGGGAAGACGGGCGTCATGTTGATCAACACGGATCCGACCATCTCCATCCCCGCCGCTGTAAACATCAGCGGACCGACCCTCGCCAGCTCCGGCACTTGCTATCAATTCGGCCTCACCAATTTCATCGGTGCCAACATTTATCCCAGCTATCCCATTTCCACCAACACCGTGTCCGGGCTGGGGAACTCGTTTACCGTCTCCGTCCCGCCCTACACCATCGTTGAATTGTTGATCCCGCCCGCTCCGAATAACACGCCGCCGGTGCTGTCGCCGATCGGCAACCAGACCGTCAACGTCGGCCAGACCGTCGCCTTCACCGCCAGCGCCACCGACACCGACCAACCGCCGCAAACCCTCACCTTCAGCTTGTTGAGCGGCATTAGCGGCGCGACATTGAACACCAACAGCGGCGCGTTCTCATGGCGGCCGGCGGTGACCAACGCCAATACGACCAATGCTTTTGCCTTGGAAGTCGCTGACAACGGCTCTCCCAGCCTGAGCGCGACGCAAAGCTTCTCGGTGACGGTAAATCCGCTCACCCAGCCAACCGCCTCCTCGATTGTGCTGAACAACGGTCAACTGGGATTCCAAGTCAACGGCCAGACGGGACCGGATTACGCGGTGCAAGGATCAACGAATCTCATCGCTTGGAACACCCTGTTCATCACCAACTCGCCGCCCATGCCGTTCTCGTGGACGGACACCAACGCGGCGATTTTGCCGGCGCAGTTCTATCGCATCAAAGTTGGCCCGCCGCTGCCGTAATCCGGATTTTCCGGCCCGGCGTTTCCGGCACGCGCAACCAAGAGATTGCCGGGCGGCTCAAGTTGCTGTCTATTCGCGCGCGGCTAGGGCGGTTCCAACTTTGATGTAGCGCAGACATTCTTGTCTGCGGGTTTGCGGGACATTCTTGTCCCGTGTTTCATCCTCACGAAAGAGGCGACTGGAAAGTCGCCTGAATCCCGCAATGCGGGACTGGAAAGCCTGCGCTACGTAATAACTGGAAATGCTCTACAACGGCGGCAGGGAAATCATCACGGACAAGGTTGAACCCGAACTCCGAAGTTGAATTTTTGCGTTGGCGGAGTGCGGCCGTCCCGGCCGCAGCCAGGTGGGGTGGGCGAGCGCTGGGTAAATGTTCCGTGACTTGAATGAAGCCAATTGCTGCGCCCGGGGACGGGCGCACTCCGACAGGGCATCATCCACACCGCCACCCCCGGCAACTTCGGAATTCGGGTTGAAACCACCGGCGAATCAGCGGCCATCCAGCTCACACCGGATCGCGCGACCTTCAAGGCCGATGGCAGGAACGTCTCAGTTCCCAAGCGGTTGACCCGCAGCCTTCCGTACCGTGATTAAAGCGTCACACCATTATGACGGTTGAAGACTTTCGTGCCGCCGACGCAAATCTCACGTTCACTCTACAATTGAACGATTTGTCCTTCGCCCTGGTATAGAATGACCTTGTCCGGATTGCCCGTGGTGGGCACGCCGGTTCCATGGTCGGTTCCCACGATGATGATGTTGAAATTGCGTTCCTTCAACATGCCGGGGAACGAGCCTTTCCGGTCATCAATGGTGAGCCGGCGGTTGGCGTCGTCCCAGTGAAAAGCGATGGTGGCATGGACCCCCTTTTCATAATTGTAATTGTCGTTCTCGTCTTCATACAGCGTAAAACTTCCGTTTGCGCCGGGATAGATGCGCAATTCAATGGGATCGTCCGGTTTTTCAGTCGCGTATTGAATGAACGGGCCCATGGGAACGATGGAGCCCGCCTTGACCAGGAGTGGAATCTTGTCAATGGGCGCATCGGCGGTGATGGTCTGGCCGCCGGTAATGGTCTGGCCGGTCCAAAAGTCCACCCATTGAGTTCCGGCGGGCAGATAAACCGGCCGGGTTTGGGGCCGGGACTCGACGGTTTTTTCGCGGGCAAAAATTTCCGGGGTCTTCCAGAAAAGCTGGGCTCGGAAAGCGCCGAGGGTGTAATTGGCGGTCTCGCAGGCAAAGGCGTATTCCTTGCCGGCCTGAAGTTCCACGGGGATGGTCCAGGCTTCCGTCGAAACGCAATTGTTGGTCAGTTCCTTGCCGTCCAGAAAAACCCGTTTAGGCCCGAAACTTTTGTAATGAAAGCGATAGGTCCCGGTTTCCGTCGGAATCAGCTTGCCTTCCCAGCGCATGGAAAACTTGGGGCTGGTGATGTATTTCGGCCAGCCGGTGTACCAGAAAAGGTTGACGTTGGTCTCGACTTGTTCATGCACCAGCTTTTTAAAATCCGAATCGGCATAATATCTGGCGGTCAAGCCCGGCTGGCCGTCTTTGGTTTTAAAATGTTCCGGCGTGATGAGGATGCTGTTCTCCGGCGGCCGATGGATCATGTACTCCGTGACCGGGCAAACCATGATGGCCGGCCCAAACATGAATTGATCGTCAATGCCGTAGGTTTTTTTGTCGGCGGTAAAATCCATCGGCAGGCCGCGCATGATTGTGTAGCCGTGGTCGGTCACCTGCCAGGCGAGCGAATAAATGTAGGGCATCAGGCGGTAGCGCAGGTTGTCAAATTTCACGAGGACATTGGTAAACTCGCCGAACTCCCAGATTTCACGCGGGGTTTCCGAGCCGTGCGACCGGAAGATGGGGGAAAAGGCGCCCAGTTGGAACATGCGGGTGTAAAATTCCTGGTAGGCGGGGTCCTTGCCGCCATTGGAAAACACGCCTTCGTAGCTGCTGATGTTGAAAGCGCCGATGTCAAACGTCCAATACGGAATCCCGGACATGCAATGATTTATGCCGGCGGCGATTTGTTTCTTGTAAACATCCCAGTTTGCGCCGATGTCGCCCGACCACGTGGTGGCGGCGGCGCGCTGCTGGCCGGCAAAGGTTGAACGGGTAAGGATATAAACGCGTTTCTGGTCGGTTTCTGCGCGCTGATGATTATAAACCGCTTCGGTCACGAGCAGCGAATAGGGATTGAGATACCTGGCGAAGGAACCCAGGTGATTGTTCTCGACGCGTTTCATCTCGTATTCCTCGCCTTCCTTGGTCAGGGCGTTGACGATGTCCGGCTCGGTCGAATCCATCCACCAGCCGTCAATGCCCTTGGAAAACAATCCTTTGCTCACGTACTGCCAGTACAAATCGTTCGCCGCCGGATTATAGACATCGTAATACCGGAAACCGGCCCAGCCGACCGGCGAGTAGAGGAAGCCCCGCTTTTCCATGTCCTTGAAAATCGCCGAGGACGGCCCGAGTCCCTCCCAGATGGAAATGATGAGGTGAAAATTCTCCTGGTGCAGAATATCAATCATCTCCTTCGGGTGTGGATACAGCGTCTCGTCAAAGAACATGCTGCTCCAGTTGGTGTTGCCGCCCCAGTAATTCCAGTCCTGGACGAGGCCATCAATGGGGATTTGAAGCGTGCGGTATTTTTGCGCGACGCCCAGGAGCTCATCGCGGGTCGCGTAATGTTCCTTGCTCTGCCAGTAGCCATAAGCCCATTTGCCATACATCGGGGCCTGCCCCGTCAGCTCCCGGTATCCGGCAATGGCGCCGTCCATGTTTTTGCCGCAGACGAAATAGTAATCCAGGTTGTCGCCCACCTCGGACCAGAGCGACATGTGGTCCGGGTCGTCGGCAAAAATGGTTTTGGAATAATTGTCCCAAAGAATTCCATAGCCCCGGGTGGAAATCAGAAACGGCGTGACCGCCTCGGTGTTGGCCTGCACCAGCTTGACGGTGCGTCCGCGATAATTCATGTACCCGGATTGATGCTGTCCCAGCCCATAAATGCCCTCGTCCGGCGCCAGTTTGAAATTCTGCTGAACACTGAACGCTTTCTTTTCGTTCTTGATCTTGACCGGCTCAATGATTGCCCCGCCTTGTTCTTTCAAAATAATTTGGTTGTCGGCGGTGAGATATTGAATGGCGCCGTCGCTTTCGGACAACCGCAGCATGATTTTCGCGGAAGCGAGGGTGATGGTTCCGGTGTTCTCCTGAAATTGGATGTTCAAATCCGGCAGGTTGGTTTGAATCACGACCAGACTCGCCTTTTTGGGCGTGCCACCGGACACCCACTTGACGACGCGGACCCGGTCGTCCGCGTAGAACTGCACCTTGACGTTTACTTTGCCGGTTTTCAGTTCAACTCCGTTTTGAATGCGTTTGACCTGTACGTCTTTCGACGCGGGAGATTTCGTCTGGCAGGAGGCCAGCCCAAAGCTCAGCGCGAGGCTGCAGAGCAAAGCCATTGTCCGCAGGGCAGGAGATAAAGATTTCATCATATCACAATTTCTTTCTGGTTGTGCTTCCGGTTGCGAATCCACAATAACCTTCACATTGTGTGATTTCCCGTCGGCGAAAACAAGCCGGACATTGCCGTCGGATTTTTCGGTCGCTGTTAACCGCCATCGCGCAATCGAATTAGCGGCAATGGTGGCTGGAATAGTGCCAAAAGTGAAGACTGACCCGTGACTGATGTCAGTTATATGCCAGTTAAAACGCAGATATTTCCAATCCGCGCCGCGCGTTCCGAACGCTGTGCGGTTGCTCGAAACACGCCGCAGTCACCGTGCCGTCGCTGGATGATTGGGAAAAGGAATGGGGGAAGAATTCACAACGGATCGTGCAACCGACGTTGTAGCCAATACTGCTTGCACACAACAACCTCGCGCTGAATACGTTGAGCGGCACGCAATCAAATTAACTACCACATGGTGCGCGAATAAATGGTTTGAGCGCCTGAAGGTCGCATGGCGCGATTCGATTTTGCGCGGGAAGCATTGGATTCAGTCTCAGACTTACTCAGAGCACTCAAATCTAGCCGCAAGGAAAAGAAAGATAAAGATTGAGAGTGATTGACTGTTTATCATTGCCGGCATCCGCTAGTGAACCGATCCGACCATTTCGTTTGCCGTTGTGGTGATTATCAAAAGTGTCTTAATTAAAACAATTCCCTCTCCACCGGTGCGGGAGCAGACCTGCCTTCGTTATCTTCGGCGCGGCAAATGAGGTCGGGATGCTCGTTGCGGACGTTGTTCATTTCGCGGCTGACGGGATACCAGTCCAGTGGTGTGTCGGCGGTGAAATTCAGTACGGCACAATCGCTGTAGGCGGGCAACCTACTCGCGATTCATCGGAGTCTTCTGCCCGTCGCTCGTCCGCACAACGATTGCGGCGCGCACGGAGTGACGCGCCTTACCAATGAACCTCCTGGGAGCGCTGGCGTCCCGCCGGCCAGTCGGAAGCGGAAAATCGGAACTCGCCGGCGAGACGCCAGCGCTCCCAGGAACTGCGCCCCCGTCAATAATGATTTTACTTCAGTCCGCCAAAACCAATTTCGCTTCCAATTGTTGCAGCGCATTCCGCCTGAATTCCAAATCAGGCACCGGATTTTGGCGGCGTTCGGGAAATTCATCGTAGGTGCGCCGATCCAATTCCCGTCCGGCTTGCGCCTTGCGGACGCCGCCCCATTGTTTGAAGAAGAAGGCGACTTTGGCGCGCTGGCATTGCGCGCGGAGGTCCCGCACCCAGTCGGCAGCCATTGGCCGCGCGCCCGGCCCGCTTTCGCCGCCCACAATCACCCAACTGATGCCCTGCAAATTGATCGGGCCGAGATTTTCCAGCAGCGGTTCGATGGAAAGGAAACGGACCTGTGCCGGCGAATCGCGGAGCAAATCAATGCGCGGCAGACCGTGCTGGCGGTTTTCCACGCTCACACCCCACCAGATGTGCGGCTGCTCCGCCGCGAAACGGAGTTTGCCTTTCAATAATTTCTGCATCCGGTCGGCGCGCTTGGTGAGAATCTGGTAGGTGTGCCAGTTGGCGGCCTTCATCACGCGCGCCACTTTGACGATGTATTCGTCCGGCACCTTTTCGTGGAACAGATCGCTCATGGAATTCACGAAAATCTTCCGGGACGTTGACCAGCGCAGCGGGTCGCCCAGCTTTTCCGGCACGAGGCGCAGATCAAAGCCGAATTCAAACGGATGGCCTGGCACGCCGCGAAAGCGTTCGGCAAACGTCTCGGCGTAGCAATGCAGGCAGCCGGGGCTGACCTTGCTGCACCCGCGCATCGGATTCCACGTCGCATCAGTCCACTCGATTTTTGATTTGTCGCTCATTTAACGTCCTGCATGGCCACGATACTTCTTAAAAATATGTTCCGCAATTTTATTGCCGGTGGGATTCTGTGAAGCAAAAAAGAGATAATAAACCACCGCGCCGCGAGTGTTGCACATCGGCAAAGGCTCCGGCACATATTTGAAACCCGCGACTTCCTTGAGGCGTTTCCGGTAGGCCGCAACAACAGACTCGTTTGGCGCCTTCTGTTCAAATGTCCTAAATAAATCTTGTTCAGTCGTATAAGCAGCAGCATGCCAAGAATCATCACCCCAAAACTTGGTCATTCTCTGTGCTTGATCTGGCGCGACGGAATCAGGGTTCTTCCAAAGAACATTCATGTTCGCATCCATGATCATAAAATTGAGAAAGATTTCGATGCTGCGCATTCTGCCCGCGGTTTCGACCACCTCCCAATTCGGATTAAGTTCATACGGATCCAAAAGGCACAACGCGCGCCGGTAATCTTCATAGCGGCATTGCGGAAAAACTTCCTTCAAGAGCACCTCGTTGCAATCCCCCTGATAAACCGTCACATCTTTCTCATCACCCATGCCTTGCAAGCGCTTCGCGCGTGCCGCATCCATTTCCACAAAATGATAATGGGAAAAACGCGGTTGAATGGATAATGCACGAGCGGGGCTGCCCGCAATGAGTTTGCCACTTTGCTTCGAAATATGAGCGCCAGCACCAGCGAAACCATCAACGTAGGCAACGTGCTTGATAAAATGTTGATTTTGCAAAATCTGCGCATAGGCAACGGCATAATCTTGCAAAATTTGGAGTTTGATTTCAGTCCAATGGCCGACCACATCGAGATGTTCTTTCACTGATTGCCTTTCTGTGGGGTCGCCCAAAAATTATTTTGCATTATGTTTTGAAGCCCGGATTTTCCAACTGTTCGCTGAATACGCCCATTTCAAAACCGTGTCGAGATTTTTTGTTTGGGCCATTCACGGAGCTTGTTTTCTCGCCTGTGCTGCCACGGCGGCAATCGCCGGGATAGGCGGAACAACGTTACCAAATAAACGGGACCAAGCGGTACCGCACCCGGTTTTGATACGCTGAATAGCCCGGCAGGTTCCCGGCCAGAAAGATTTCCTCATCCAGAAGTCTCCAAACGATCACCAGCGTGATCGGAATGATCGTGAACAATCCCCACCACGAACCAAGGGCGAGCGGCACGCCTGTAAACGTGACCAGCCAGCCGGAATACATCGGATGACGCACCAGCGCGTAAGGTCCTGACGATATGACTTCCTGCCCGGTCCCGACTTCGATGATGGCCGAGGCAAAAGTGTTTTCTTTGAAAACGAAAAATCCGATGAGGAACCCGAGCGCAACCAGAACATCTCCGGCGGCGACCCCATACAGCGGCACCGCCGACCATGCGCAGCGATGGTCAATTACGGGAACAGCGACCACCAGGAACAAGGCCTTCGATATGAGAAAATTCAGGATTTTTTGGCGCGTTCGCTTTTCGGAGCCTGGACCCGTGCTTATCCGACGTTCCAAAAGCATTGGATCGTTCTTCATCAAGTTGAGGGTGACCGCCAGCACCGACAGTGAATACACGGCCAGAAAAATCCACGCCTGCCAGTAATCGAAGGTCCACGCCGGAAGGAACAGCAACACGGCCAGGCCGATGAAAAGCTGCAGGAACCCGACAAATACTTTTTTACTCAGATCCTTCATTTTGAACGGCGCGCTTTCAGCCGCGGCGCCAGCCAGCGAAGGGCGCTGTTTCAAAACAATTTCTCACGGAGGGGCGAGTTACACGAGCCCCCATTTTAAGAGGCATTCCATGAGTCAGGGGCTCGTATAACTCGCCCCTCCGATACTTTTGAAAAAACGCGGCTGGAGCACCGGCTCCAGCCGCGTTAGGTCATCCGGCCATCATTTACTCATGAGCGTGACAGCGGCATTGGCCGCGCCGTACAGGGAGATGGAATAATCCCTGACGATATAAACCGGTATCTTCTTCAATAACGGCCTGATGTTGGGATTATAGTTTCTCTCGAAGTTTTTCATGAAGAGATTGTCCTCCAAAAACAGCCATTCGTTTTTGGTCGCAATCCCCCCGGCAAGATAGACCCCGCCGAACGGCATGAAAACAACCGCGAGACTGCCGGCAAAGCTCCCGTACATTTTAACAAAGAGCTTCATGATGTCCCGGCAGACCCGGTTGTCCTTCGCATTCTTGGAAATGAGCGCGGGCTTGTCCTCGTCTTTTGCCTGGTCAATTTCCTTTAACACGCCGTCCATCACCAGTTTTTTGCCGTCCTTCAGGTAGTTATAGATGTTGGCAATACCCTGACCGGAGACAAACGGTTCGGTACCGGGGGCCATGCCGAATTTTTTGGCGACGTATTCCTTGAGCTTGATGGTTTCCTCATCAAAGGCGGCAAAACCGGAATGGCCGCCTTCGGAAGGATGCGCCCGGTATTTTCCGTCTTCATTGGTGAGGAATCCCACGCCCAAGCCCGTGCCGGCGCCAACCACGATCTTGGTGCTGTCGGCGGGCGCGGGGAATTTCCCGTCGGTGGCGGGAAGCCGGGTGATCTGCTTTGGATCGTCCACCGCGAGAGTGGGGATGCCATAGCCGACCGCCAGGAAATCGTTGATGACCAGGGTGTCCACCTTGACCGATTTCTTTATGGCTTGGCCGTCAATGGCCCATTTGCAGTTGGTCATCTGGCAACGATTGTTCTCCACCGGCCCGGCCGCGCTGATGCAGCACAGGTCTATTTTCAGGGCGGAACTTTTCTGCCGGGCGATGGCGATGACTTCCTTGATTGGGTCTATGACCCCGTCAATTTGCTGCGATTTGAAGGCGCATTTCAAGATGACGGTGAATTTGGATTTTTTCTGGCCAACCACCGCCAGGGTCGTATTGGTGCCGCCAATATCGCCGGCCAGAATTATCCGGTCGTGCTTGAAATCCGAACTGAGCCAGTTTGTTTCCATAGTAAGTCCTTGTTGCCGGCCAGTCTATATTTTGGCCCAGGACTGGAAGCCCTTCGCTTTGATGACCTTTTTGCACGTGTCCAGGTCAATGAGACTGGACTGTTTCACCAGGCCTTGGGCGAGATCGAGTTCGTTTTCGCGATACATGGTTTCTCCCAGTTTCAGGAGGAATTTGATCAACAGCTCGTCGCGCTGCTCAACCTTGATTTTTCCATTGGTGATGGCAATTTCCACCGCGCGGGTGAAACCATCGGTGTCCACGCGGACTTTCGTCATGTAAAATCCGTGTTTGCCGCCTTCGCGGGAGCGCGAGGAGGAACCCGCCGTGTTCTGGGGAATCCGGTACAGGGTCGGAACCTTGCCGGAATAGACGAACTTCCCGCCGCCCGCCGAATATCGCATCCAGGCATTTGAATCCTCGGAAACCTTTTCCGGGGGGAAGGGATATTTGTAGGCCAGCTCGGTGTCCACGACCGTGGCCGAGGTAAGATTGGTGTATCCCTTTTCCGTGCCGATGTCGATCCAGGCGTTGATTCCCTGGGGCGGATGGCCCTGGTGACCTTCCAGGATTTCCACGATGGACTGCGTCAATTTTTCCATGGGCACAACCTTGCTGTTCTCATCAATGACCTTGAAGGTGGAATAAACCACGCTGGCCTTGGGATCTTTGATGAAGATTTTCCGGGCCACTTCCAACCGGCGCAGGTCGGAGAGGTCGTCCGAATCGTTGAAGAGCACGATGGGCGACTTGTGATCGTAGGCCCATTTGATGCCCAGATTCCGGCAGTGGCCGGGGCCGTCGTTCGTCTGTTTTTTGATGATGAAAATTTTGCCGGGATGCAGGGCCTTGACCTCGTCCAGATAATCAATCGCTTCCTGGCAGGGGGACAAATCATCAATGATGACGAGCTGCCAGTTGGTATCCGTCTGGTTGAAGATGTTTTCCAGGGTTTCGTCCAGATACCGTTTGGTCACCACATTTTCATTCCGCCAGTGTGGCATGATGAACGTGGCAACACCCTTCGCGTAATTTTTAGCTGACATTTTTTATTTCCTTTATGGTTTGATTGAACTGTTGATTTATCGGACCGGTTTTATCGGGAAAAATCGGGGCGAAAGCCCGCAGGTTCCGGCAGCGTTTGCCGCCGGTTGCGAGTCTTCAACCACATTCCAAAATTTATTTTCTGATAAATTCCTGACTCTGGTGACATAAACAGAATCTCCTGCCTCATCGGCGAGTCCGTCGTAATGTTACAGATTACAGAGGGGCGCATCCCAACGTCAAGCAGAAGCTGCGGCGGCGCTCCTTCTGTGAGCGCACCTCATTTTTTGAACAGCAGCAAAAATTAGCATTAGCACCGGGCTTCAGCCCGGCGATGACGGTCGAAAAAACGTCGGGAAGCTGTTTCAACGGCTTCGGTCTGCATGGAAACCCGTTAAAACGGGTTTTTTTTCCGTGATCGCTGGGGTCACCCGGCTGAAGCCGGGTGCTAATGAGAGGTGCAACTGAGATGCGCCCGCCGGCTGTTTATTCCTGGCGACCAAGCCGGCGGAATTACGCCTTCGCCGGCGGCGACGCGGCCTTTTCCAGTTTGTCGAACCAGTTGAACTTCATGTAAACCGAGGTGGCGGCGAGCACCACGGCGATGCCGACGGCCAGGTTCCATTGGCGCAGCACAATGTAGATGGCCAGCGTCACGAGACAGAGCTGCCAGACGATGCCGACGGCCACGTTGGTGAGGTCGTGGACCATGCCGCGGTTGGGCTTGAAGCTGGGATCCTCCTGCATAACTTTGGCGCGGATCGGTCCCCAGCAGCCCCAAGGGTTGACCGTCTTGTAAAATTTCTTCAGCACTTCCTCGTCCTCCGGTTCGGTCAGCAGCGTGCCCGCCAGACAGCCGATCACCGAAATGACAATCAGGATCGGGATGGTATAAAGCTGGTTGAAGTCGGAGCCAATGATGCTTTGAACCATGGGGCTGTGGTGCATGATGTATTTTGTGATGTCGGGCACCACCATCGCGCCGCCAATTCCCGCAACCATGCCCCAGAAATAACCGTAACCGTTGAAGCGCCACCAATACCACTTGAGCACGTTGGCGATCACGAAGCCGCCGTAGAGCGAGCCCACCAGCCACATCATCGCTTCGGTGATGCTCCGGGACAACACGCCGAAAAGGATGCCGATGGCCAGAAACACGAAGGCGAAGAGGCGGCTGAGCATCACTTCCCTTTTGGCGCCGGCGTTGGCGTTGATGAAACGCTTGTAGATGTCGTTCACCACGTAGGCCGGGGCGGCATTGAGGGTGGCGGCAAAGTTCGACATGAACGCGGCGAAGAGGCCGGCCAGCAGGAAGCCCACCACTCCCGTCGGAATAAACTGGAGCACAATCGGGAGGACCTTCTCGAAATCCGGTTTGTTCATGGCTTGGATCTGCGGCATGCAGAGGGTGAGGGCCAGCACGGTGATGCCCGCGATCATCAGGTAACGCGGGAACATGAGCACCACCGTCACCATCCCGTTCATCAGGCTCGCCTCCCTGGGATTGCGCGTGGCGAGGATGCGCTGCATGTCGTAGTTTGGCGCGGGGCCGGCGAGGCTGGCCAGCACGCCCTTGAAGAACATCAGGCCGAACATGATCGAAAAGAACTCATTGCCGTCCTGTTTTATGGCCGCGTTGGCCGTGTTGAGTATGCCGTCCCAGTTCAGGTTCAGCTTCCAGCCGAAAAACGGGTTCATCCAGCCGGCCGGAACGTTGTGCGCGATCATCTCGGGCGAAACCTTCATGATGGCGATGACGCCGATGGTGAGCGCCGTGAGTGTGAGGATGGTGAACTGCATGACCTCGGTTATGACCACGCTGATCATGCCGCCCTTGATCGCGTAGAGCGAGGTCAGGCCCATGAGGATCAGCGCGTAGATGTTGTCGTCGTTGAAATACTGGGCCCCCCCCGGCAGCACCGAGGAAACGAAATGCCGGACCCCGTCGAAATGCCACGGCAACAGTCCGGAGGCAAATTTGCCGATACCCTTGAAGGCATAGGCGAGCAGGCCGATGACGTTGACGAGCGCGAAAACCACGACGCTCAGGTGGGCAAGGGTGGCGCCGCGGTCGCTGCCAAAGCGCGTCTGCATCCACTGCGCGCCGGTCATCACATTCGAGCGCCGCAGCCAGGCACTCATGAACATCATCAGGAAAATCTGGTTGAACGTCGGCCAGACCCATGGAAGCCAGATGCTTTTGAGGCCGTACATGAACAGCCAAGTCACCAGCACCATCGTGCCGCTGATGTCGAACATGCCCGAGGCATCGGAAACCCCCAGCACGTACCACGGCAACGCATTGCCGCCGAGAAAATAAGCTTCCAGATTCTTGGCTCCGCGCCTTGAAACCCAGAGGCCGATCAGGACGACCGTCAGGAAATAACCGACGATAATGGCGATATCTAACGCGCGCAGTTGCATGGAGTGAGAAAGGGCCTACAATTGGCTAAATTCATGGCGCGAAGCATATTTGGCAGCGAGAGAAGGCGTCAAGGCGTAACCAGACGTCGCGCGTCATACAAATTAATGACGCCGCCGCCGCCTTGGGTGCTTGCAAATTAAGGTAAAAACCGCTTGGATGGATGGATGATGACGCGAAGTTTCTGCCCTGGTTCAAGATCTGAACGACAATGTTGCAAAAAAATTTATTGGGCCTTTGTCCTTCTGGCAACTCTGCTGACAAACCCGGCCTGGGCGGCCGGGGAATCCCTTCTGATTCGCCTCAACACCATTGGTTACCCACCCCCGGCAAAGAAACAAGCATCCATCGCCGCACCCTGCACGAATTTCACCGTTGTCCGCGTCGCCGATGGCTCGACAGTTTTCAAAGGCAGGGTTTCCGGCCCGGTCCTCAATCCGGACACGCAGGAACAGCTTTATACCGCAGACTTCTCGGCCTGCAGCGTGTCCGGCGAATATGAACTCGATGTGCCGGGCGTGGGCCGGTCAGCCCCGTTCCGCATCGCCCCGGACATTTACCGCGACCCCTACTCCACCGCGATGCTGGCCATGTATCTGTGGCGCTGCGGCACTGCGGTCAGCGCGACGTATCACGGCCAGACTTTCGCCCACGACGCCTGCCACACCAACGATGCCTGGCTGGATTTGGTCGGCGGCGGACACGTGCAGAAGGACGGCACGAAAGGCTGGCATGACGCCGGTGATTACAACAAGTACACCGTCAACGCCGGCCTCACCGTCGGCACCCTGCTCCGGGCGTGGGAAGATTTCGCGCCGCAAATTCGCCAGGTCCGACTGCAAATCCCGGAGTCCGGCGGCCCGCTGCCGGATTTCCTGGCGGAAGTGAAGTGGGAAATGGATTGGGTGCTGATCATGCAGGCGGATGACGGCTCGGTGTATCACAAGGTTTCCACAAAGCGTTTCGGCCCATTCATCATGCCGGAGAAAGAGACGGAGGAACGCTACTTCACTCCGTGGGGCAGCGAAGCCACGGCGCACTTTGTGGGCATGACGGCGCAGGCGGCCCGAATATTCCGGCCTTATGACCGGGCTTTTGCCGACCGTTGCCTGGAAGCCGCCCAAAAAAGCTACCAGTTTTTGAAGGCTCACCCGGAATTTCATCGGCCGGACACGGCCGACGTCCACACCGGTACGTATGAGATCCGGAAGAACGGCGAGATCAGCGGCCGCTTGAACGGAATCCCCAACAACCGTTTGTGGGCAGCGGCGGAACTTTGGGAAACCACCGGCTCGCGCGACGTTTTGCGCGACCTCGAAACCCGCATCCGGGCGGTCCATGGCCAGTTCAATTTCGAGTTCGACTGGGATGAAGTGAAAAACCTTGGACTGATGAAGTATTTGTCTTCCCAGCGTCCCGGTCGCGACCCGGCGCTGGTGGCGCTGGTGCGGAGCAACCTGCTGGCCCTGGCGGATGAAACGGTGCAAAACTGTCGCCAACACGGCTACGCCAGCCCGATTGGCTCGCTCTATAGTTGGGGCTACAACGGCTTTGTGGCGCGACAAACCATGATTCTGATGGCGGCCGACCGCCTGACGCGCCATACGCCCGGGACGGTTCTGCACGGGGCCGAGCTTCTGCGGCAGGCACCGGACCGGCTCTCAGGCAAACCGGGGTACCGCGCCGCGTGTCAGGACGCGTTGAATTTCCTCTTTGGCCGCAATTACTTTGGCCGGTCCTTCGTCACCGGCCTCGGGTTCAATCCGCCGGAACATCCGCACGACCGCCGCTGCGCGGACGGGCGTGACGCCTGGCCGGGATATCTGGTTGGCGGCCCGAATCCCAAGGCGACCGACTGGCAGGATGCTCAGGATGACGCCCGGAGAAACGAAATCGCCATCAACTGGAACGCTGCATTGATTTACGCCCTGGCCGCCTGCCTCCAAAATCCGGAGTAAACCGATCAACCACCCTGCGGAGAGACGCTGTGCATCGCGTTCGCTTTCTGGATTCGATGTTCGGAGTTCGCCTGTCCTCCATGGCGCGTTGCGAAGGATGGAATATTGAATGTTTGATGTTTCACATGATCAACCCTCCATTCGAAATTTGGGCTCCATCCGATCCGCCCATGGCCTTCGCCCGGGAAGCTTCGGCAGCGCGTCAATTGACCAAAACGTCCAATCCCATCAGAGCCATTGAAGAATGGTCGGGAACTGGAGTAATCGTTTTACCAACATCACGGTCCAATCTGGATGCGGTAAAAGCGGATGGGGTAGAGGTTGAAGTTGGTGTCCACCAGCGTGACCGGGATGACCGGTGCATTGCTCGTGAACAGCAACTGCCAGCTTATAAGATTGGTCGAGGCCCATAACGTGTAATCCGGCCCCAAGGCCCCGGTCGCCACCAGACTCACTTGTCCGCCCGACACACTGATTGAACTCACTGCCGGCTGGACCAGTGGATTGACTGTAACCGTAAAACTGTTGGTCGCGCTCAGGCTCGTGCCGTTGTTGATCACTTTTACCGTAACCGGGTTGGTGGTGTTGGCCTGGCTTACCAGCGGCCGCCAGGTGAAAATGGCGTTGGTGTTGTTGAGTGGCGTGAGGGTCGCGTTATTGGGAGCGCCGAGCAGGCTGAACACCAGGGTTGGTGTCGGCTGGTTCGTGTCGGTGGCCGTATTGGTGACGACGAGGGTGGCTCCCGCATTGATCGTTTGATTGGCCACCGGCGCCAGTGTCGGCGGCGTGTTGCTCGGTTGCTGCTGTCCCACAAAGGTCACCACGCTCAGGGCCGGCAGCGCGTAGGTAAAAGCGGCGTTGGTGACGCCAACGGCGGACTGGCTGGCCAGTGAAAGGGTGCCGGAAGTGATCCATGGCGTTACCGAACTGGCGGTGAAGTTGGCCAGATTAAAAATCTGGGTGGCGGTGGCGGTGGAGTAATTAATGGCGACAATGGCAAAGCTGCCGGAGTTCGTGTCTTTGTAGGCGCTGATGGAGGTGAAAGCGTTGTTGGACACCCCGATCCGATAATAACCCGGTCGCACAAACCGGCTGTAGTTGCCCATCACGTATATCCGTTTTGCGGGTGTGGTCCAACTGTTGCCGACCAGCGAACCGGTGCCACTGCCCTGCAGCCACCAATAGTGGTAAGCATTCGCCCCGGCCACGGTCATGAATAAGTGGATTTCCTGCGCCAGCGCCACTCCGTTGACGATGGTGTCGTCCGAGCCAAAATAATGTTCGGTTTCCCACAGCGGCTTCGGGCACGGGTTGCCAAATTGAGTGACCGCCGCGGCGGAACTGCCGTAGTTATGCGCGGCCAGCACGCCGACGAGATTCGAGACATTGTCGTTCATCGCGGTAGCCGCCAGATCCCATTTCCAGCTCTCATCCTCGGCGACCATGATCCTGGTCGAGGCCACATTGCTGGCCGTCAGCGCTGCGGAAAGGTAGGGGACAAAGTCGTGAATTTGTTGCGCGCTCCAGATGCATGATTCGTAGCCAAAGTTGGTGGTGATAATTCCCGAATTGGTCACATAAGTGTCAGGATGATTGCTGTCGGGTTCGTTTTGCACTGAGACGGCAGAAAGACTGATGCCATAGGTGTTTGTCATGCTGGCGACGTAATTTGCAAGTTGCGCGGCATAGCCTTGATAGTTGGCGACACTGGAAACAAAGTTTCCCCCGTTCACGACGCCACTGTCTTTATCGGCAGCCGGGGGGCTCCACGGTGTGCTCCAGATTGTCGCACCCCGCGCCTGGGCTTGCTGGGCGATGTTGGTTTCCCAACTTGTGCCATCGGGTGCGATGCGGGTGCGCAACAACGAAAGCCCCGCGCCATTGTTGGTGGAGAACAACAGTTCGGCATCCGCAGTGGGCAACGACCCGCTCATCCAGGCGGAAGACGCGCCAAAGCCGTCTATTCTTTGATGCACATCGTTCCAATTTACAACGCAGTTGGTCGTGGTGGGTAACCAGCCGACAAACTTTATGTTATCCACCCAGAGGGTCGAAGCGCCGCTCAGCCCCGGACTGTAATAGGGTCCGTAAATGTGTATCAGCACGTCATTGATGCTCTGCAGATTGGGATCGGTTGTCGCATTAAGCGGAATGCTGACATGCACCCAATTGGTGTTGCTGGACGGAACGTCAACACTCCCAAAATAGTCCTGGCTGGCGCCGGTGGCGATGCCGAATTGCAAGTGGCCGAAGGTATTGTTCACGGTGGCAGAACCTTTGGCAAAGCGGACATCGCATTGGAAATTCGTGTACTGCAATCCATTCAGCGGCGGAACGATGCCATTGAAACCATTGTAAACCTCGAACTGATCCCCAAAATTGGCGGTGATTTTCATCGAACCCGAACTGGCATTGGTGTTGGCGTCGCTGGTGGAATCCCACGTCAACGATTGAAACGCGCCGCCGAACCAGTTGCCCCACACGTTGCCGATCTGACCGCCCGAATAACTGTTTCCGCCGGTTCCTGAGGGGTTGAACTGGTCAACAATATAGGTTATCGTCTGGGCCTGACTTGACGCACTCAACGCCACTAACCCCGATAAAACAATGGCATTTCTTAAAACGCGCGTTTTCATTGAGTGTTTTGCATCTTTAACTCTTTCCTTCAGATTCATCTCTTCAATATCGCACAACAGCGGAGGAAAAATAGCGGGATCACATCAGGCCGAACAGTCGCTGCCGGTGATAAAAAACCTCCGCGCGGCACCAGCCGTGCGGAGGAATGTATGTGCGCTGTCGTCGTCCGCAACTTAACTGTTTTTGCGACGCAACCAAGCCAGGCTCGCGGCACCCAAGCCAATCAATGCCAGGGTGGAAGGTTCCGGAACCATGGTAATTGTAACATTATCAATCGTAATTTGTTCGCCAGTAACCGGCCCGCCGCCGGCCAACTCCCAACCGTTGACCTGCCATTGCATTTGATATGTCTGGTCTGTTGGATCAAATCCGGTGGCGTTGCCGAATAAAGTGCCCAAGTTTACAGTAATGTTTTGCCAACCGCCGCCAACGGTCACCGCGCTGGTATCAATGCTTTGAGCTCCAGTTTGGGTCATGGGACTGCCGCCATACCATAGACCTGGCCAGCCCTGAATGTTCAACTGCATATGGTTCAAACCCACACCACTGGTTATATCCATGTCGAACGAGAGCGTGTAGTCGCTTAGGTTCAGGCTCGTGTTCCCGGAAGGGTTGCCGCCGGAATATCCCAACTGGGCTTGCATCCAGCCGGTATAAGAACCGAGAAAATCCGCCCGCCACGTCAGGCCTTGACTGCCTCCTTCGCCTGTTCCCACAGCCGCGGTCAGCGAATAATTGGCTAATTGCGAAACATCGCTGTAGCCAACCAGTTCATTTTGGTTGGGGGGGTAAAAATAACCGTTGTCAAAGTTGTCCGACCAAACGGTTTGTGCCTGGGCAGCGACGGCGAAGCCGCCGAGCAACGCTGCCATGGCGATGGTTAAATAATTTCTGGATAGTTTTTTCATGGTTGATTTGTTGTTGTTTAATTTGTTGTTGTTTATTCGGGTTTAAATTTAATCATTTTGCATTCTGCCCAATCAATTGACCTATGGATTTGGTGGCAGAGTATTATAGAGCCGGAAGAATGCGTTCGGCGAAAGCGGCTGCCCGCTCTGCGGCAAACCATCCACGGTCGGCAGACAATTTGCAGGAATCAGCGTCCATTTCATGGTGCCCTGCTGCGCTGTGCCGGGTATGTTAATACCGGTGTTGTAACCATTGTAATATTCCGGCACCACCCACTGACCACTGGTCAGATTGGTGGTCACAGCCAGATACCCATTCCCATTGTCGTCTATGAAGCCATACGGATTCCCATTCGTATCGGTGAAACCCGTGTCGGGAAGAGTCCAAGTTACCCAGTATGGAGTGTTGGTGGTGACGAGAACGATCGTATCGGGATTATCGCAATTTAAAAGAGTCCAAGCCGGATCAAGGCTGGTGGCCTTCGTGAAGTCGTCAACGATGTTGCCGCCGGCAACGCCGGTAACCGAGATGGCAGAGTAGTCACTTGGCAACCCTTCACCCGAGACCACCCCATTCGGTTGGTTTCCAATAACCAGCACACAGGGATTCTGCCAGTCGGCCACCACATTCGGGTCGTTGATGGTAAAGGGCACATTGTTGGTCCCCGGGCCGCTTAACGTGCCGCTGGTTGCGTTGTTAAATGTCAACGTCCAAGTGCCGACAGGTGAGTGGGCGCTCGCGATCGAAAGCTCGGTGTGGCCGTTCGGTGCATCGGGTGGATTGTGATTGGGCGCATTCGTTTTCCAAGCAATGTCTGCGGTGTAACCACCAGCGCCATCATTTAAAATCTGCAGCCAAAGGCTGTTGGTCTTGCCATAGTCCGCGCCCGAATTGCCCGTGTAGGCGGGACCGGGAATGAATTCCATCATGGCTTGAACCTGGTTAACCGTTGGAAAATCCAGGAGCGTGAACGAATACGTCTTCGGATAACTTCCGCCGATCCAAGACTCGCTGGCATTGACCGTGGTAAGCTGCGAACGGCCATAAATGTTGGCGGACCCAATAAAGGCCCGTAAGGCCGGGGTGATTTTCTGCATGCCCAGAGTCGGCGGCGGATTTGAAATGACGGTCGTGGAGCCGACAAACTTGATGTTATCCACCCAGAGGGTGGAAGGCCCGTTCAAGTTCAAATTGTAATAATTGCGGTCTATGTGAATGAGCAAGCCCCCCATATTAAGGAGATTCGCATCGGAAATGGCATTGAGGGTTATGCTGACATGCACCCAATCGGTGTTGGTGGCCGCAATATCCACACCGCCAAAATAATCCTGCCCATAACCGGAGGTTCTGAGGCCGAATTGCAAATGACCGAATATGGGCTGGCCGCCGGTATTCCCTGCGTCCGAAGCCGAGCCGGGCGCAAACCGCACATCACACTGGAAATTCGTGAACGTCGTGGCGTTCAACCCAAGAGCGAAGTAGTTATTGTTGGTTCCCTGGTCCCAAAGCACAAACTGGCTGTTCGCCGAACTCCAGTTCAACGTGATTTTCAGTGATCCCGAACTCGGATTATTGCTGGCATCACTGGTGGCATCCCATTGGTTGGTTACGAATGCGCCGCCAAACCAGTTCCACCACACGGCGTCAATCTGGCCGTTCTGGTAGTTTTGCGCGCTGGGGTAGTAGTCGTAATTGGTAGGGTTGGCCGGGCCGACTCCGGCGGGAGCAAAATCATCCACCACGTAGTTTTGCGTTTGCGCACGAGCGGCGAGAGCCGCAACCAGCAATGCCGAACAGCCGACCAGCCAGAATGCAATCCTTGATCTTTTTGTCTTCTTCATAACTGAATTTATGTGGTTTTTATTTGGGTTTATTATTCACTTATTATATCAAAAACCGGCGTTTAGGGAATGGATTAAACTATGATTCGCATGGAGAATCGTACGAAATGATGTGATATTGGACAGTTTTCGTCATATTTCTTTTTGTCCGTTAAAGAAATTTTTCAATAAAAGGTGCTTGACTCGGCCGTGTATTGCCAGTGAATGGAAATGGTGTTATGCGTTTCTACATGACCATCGGCAAAACCCACATTAATCGAAGACAAACTGCCATTGTAAAAATGAGCGTTAAAATGAGGGGCGTTATTTTGGATGCTGCCGGGATCTGTTAATCCTGCAGTGGCTTCCGCCAGATCACTGATGATTGGTTGCAGAGCCGCGGTTAAATCACTTGTCTTTAGCGGCCAGGAGAGGGCGCCAGCAGGCACCGACGTACCCCCGGTACCGTCGGTCACAGGAAATAGCGCGCTGCCATTGAATCGCGGCACCCACCATTCGTGTAAAAGTTTTGCATAACCTCCGTTTACCGAACGTCCGGCGGGATAGGTTGAGGATGCTCCTTTGGTGGATATGAACCATTGATTTAGCTGGTCAAGGGAAGTAAGGGGACGTTTAGCTGGACTGCAATTCCAGTAAACCCAGGCGCTGGCGCCGTCCAAATCTCCGTCTCTGACCGGGCAAAAAAACATCGGCACACTCATTCCAAAATTCCCCATAACGGAGAGAAAATTGGTGGCAACGTCAGTCGGATTTGCGCCGGCCATGGAACAGGCAAAAGAGGGCATGCTGCCTTGCGCATCATCCGAGGCATACACACTGGCCATTGTGGTCCACTGTTTGTAGTTGGAAGTGCAATTGATGACTTTGGTGCGGAATTTCGCCTTGGCCAGCGCCGGCAGGATCAAGGCCGCCAAAATGGCGATGATGGCAATGACCACCAGCAATTCAATCAGGGTGAAGCCGCCGGTCGGGAAGTTTTTCTTTTTTGATTTGCAACACATATAAAATTTCACAACAAAATTCAATTTGACGCCTGAATCCCCATCAGCCTTTTTCTCCATTTCTGCAACCGGACACCGCCACGCCGTTCATTCCCGACCGGCTTGTGACGCCGCTTCCGTTGAGGATGGAATACGAGCCGGTGTGTTCCAGACCTGTCCTTGGTTCCTGGGGGTGGAAGAAGTGCGGACCAATCCCGCCATTCCTGGCCGCCTCCTTGGCCCCGTTTTTGAGCAACCGATACTCGCGGGGCGCGACGTGGTTGACGGATTTGAAAATGCGTGAAAAGTAGAAGGGGTCATCGTAGCCGAGCGTGGCGGCGACCTCCTTGACGCTCAACACCGTTTCATCCAGCAAACGGCAGGCGTGCTGCATGCGCAGGCGGATGAAGTAATCAATGGGTGCGCAGCCGATCCGGCGTTTGAACAGCGCGAAGAAGTGGGACGCGGAAATATTTGCCTGGGCGGCGAGCGTGGCCACCTGCAGCGACTCGTCCAGATGCCGCAACATGTAGGTAATGCTTTGTTCAATCTTCCGAACCGCTTCCGATTCGCCAGGCCCTGCCTGACCACCGGGAAAATTCCGAGCAGCGGCTTTCGCGGGTTCAACTTCGATGCTTTTCATTTGGACTCCAGATAAAATTAGTTCGACGCGCGAACAATATGGGCAACCATGACCACCTTGGTTTTGTTAATCAGTTTCATGCGGTGAGTGGTGCGCCAAAGTGATTTTGTAGAACCAACGCGATGGTGCCCCGCAGCCGGGGTTGCGCTTCCGGATCGGTGGGCAAAATCCGGGTTGCGGCATGGGTGAAAGACCGGCGTTTGACGGCTTCGGTCACAATCGGCCCAACCTTGTCCCAGGCGCGCGTCACTTCTCCCACCACCACCAACACATCCGGAGCCAGCCCGGTCACCAGCATGGCGATGCCGGCGCCCAGATGATGCGCCATTTGATTCAATGCCTTGCAGGCCCTGGCGTCGCCTCGTTCCACCAGCCGCAAAATATCACCGAACGGCAACTTGGCCATGTCGCTCTTGGAACCAACTTCGCCTTTGCGGACGGAAGCCGACTCCGCGTAGTAACGCACGGCGGCGACATTGGACGCCAGCACCTCCCAGCATCCGCTGTTGCCACACCGGCATTTGGGACCGTCGGACATCTGGGACACATGGCCAAATTCTCCAGCCACGCCCGTTGAACCCCGCACCAACTGGCCGTTCATGATCATGCCCACGCCGATGTCGTCGGACACGGTCACGGCCACCAGGTTGCGCACACCATCCATGTACCGCCCCGACCATAATTCGGCCAGCGCACAAGCATTGGCGGCATTCTCCAGCTCCACCGGCAATCCAATGGCGTGTTCGAGGCGGGTTTTTAAATCCAGATCGCTCCAGCCCAAGGTGGGAGCAAATATCAGTTGTTGTGACGAAGAATCCATCCGGCCTGGCAGGCTGATGCCAATGCCCTCATAGGAGTTTCGAGGATGTGCCCGCATCAAGTCCTTGATCCGGCGGCTTAACCGGGCGATGAATTCCACCGGATCTTTTTCCGTGGACATGGACTCCTGGGCCAGAAACTGGCTGTCCATGCTGGACACCGCCAGAGTGGTCGTAGCCGGTTGAATATCCACACCGACCACCCCGCATCGTTCGGTATTCAGATGCAGAAAGGTCGGCTTGCGGCCGCGCGGCAAATTACCGACCGCCCCCTCCTTCAACCAGCGTTCCGCAATCAGCCGCGCAGCTATCGCCGACACGGTGCTGCGTTGCAATCCCGAGTAACGTGTCAAATCAGCCCGGGACACGGGTTGGTGTTTGCGCACCAGATTCAACATGATGCGGCTGTTGATGTCGCGGACCGTTTCACTGGTCGCCACCTGAAAATTGTTCAAATCAATTTTGCGCACAAAATGCCTTCAAGACATCGCTCAACAGGATTAGTTCGTGGGTCAAACTTTATCCGCTATTAGCAGGGTGTCAAGGATAAAGTTCGAGCCGCGAACAAATTCATCACAATCAAGCAATTTAGGGCAAAATCGCCAGCGCCTTGTCACCATCCTGAAAGAACGAGACCATTCAATTTGTGTCGTCCATGACACCCACTCATCGCCTTTGTCCCAATATCCGATGTCCGGCAATTCGCCTGGTGTGTCCAACTGGATCCGGTTGCCATGAAGTTCAGCATTGGTGGCGGACAGGAACACATCCCCCTTCGAATCAGGATGGATCACCGTGGCCGTCACCAGCGGGTCGCCGGTTTCAAGCCGCTGCCCGTAATTTTCAACGAGCAGGTCAGGTCGCTCAGTTTTTGCGCGGGCAACTCCACCGTCAAACCTTCGGCGGTCTGCGTGAACTTCAATTTGCCCTGGTAGCCAAGCAACTCGACGTGCCTGATTTTATTCACGCTGGAGTCGTCCGTCCTGGCGAGTGACTGGATGACGACTTTGCCGTCATCCGGCCAGCCGAGCGCGATGGCGTAAAGCGTTTTGCCTTTCGTGGTGAAACGAATGTCCTTGGCGGTATATTGGAAATTTTCTTTGAACGCGCCGCCTTTTGCCTGCGTCGGGCCTTCGCCGAAGACCAGCCACGGGCGCGTGCCGTAAATTGCTTCGCCATTCACCCCCGTCCAGTCCGCCATCTGGTGCAGCATGGTTTCCACTTCCGGATCCAGTGAACCATCCGGACGCAGCACGACGTTGAGGAGCAGATTCCCGTTCTTGCTGACGATGTCCACCAGCATGTGAACCGTCCAGCTCAACGGCTGATATTTCCAGTGGCGGTTGTAAAACCAGTCGCCGATGGAAGTGTCCGTCTGCCACGGATGCGGATTGATGCCGCCATTGACACCGCGTTCAAAGTCCTGCACCCAGCGGCCAGCGGAAGGTTGTTTGCAATTATAGACGGCCGTCAGCTTGTCACTGCGTCGCTCCAGCTCGTACTGCTCGCGGAGGCGGGGTGGCAGGCCATTGTAGAAAGCCATAAACTCGGCGCGATTATGCTGGATGCTGTCGTTGTATAAATCGGCGATCAGGCTCAAGCCCACCTCATTGCCGAACGGCACCGGGCCATCACTGTAGAGCAGGTCGGGATGATAATTGTCCACGAGTTCCTTGATTTCATTGAACCATTGCTGCTGCCAGCACGGGTTTTTGCTGTACCAGGCGACGTCGCCGGGTTCGGCGGGAAAATGGTAGAGGTCCCAGTAATTTGAGTTGGCTCCGTCATACGGCACACCGGCGAGCGGACCGGTATGGTCGGATTTGTGGCTGTCCTGAAACCAGGTGAAGCTCGCGCCGAGATGTTCAGAAACGCCGAAAGGCAGGCCTTGTTTCTTCGCGGCCTTCTGCCAGACGCCCACCACGTCGCGGTTCGGTCCGTAGTTCATGGCATTCCATTTATGCAACCGGGAATTCCACAGGAAAAAATCATCGTGATGGACGCCCATGCTGACGAAATATCTCGCACCGGCTTTTTTGTAGAGCGCCATCAAACGTTCGGGATCCCACTGCTCGGCTTTCCAAAGCGGAATGATGTCCTTCCAGCCGTTCGTGGACGGATGACCGTAGCGCGCCAGGTGGTCTTTGTAGTCGGGTGAGCCTTGCTGATACATTTTGCGCGCATACCAGTCGCCCTCCATCGGCACGGCCTGAGGTCCCCAATGCGCCCAGATGCCAAATTTCGCGTCGCGAAACCATTCGGGACACGAATAATTTGTCAGCGATGCCATCGTGGGCTGGAACGGACCAGGCGTGATCGGCAGTTCAGCAGCTTGAACTCCGGCCGCCATAAGCCACGCGAACAGCATTGCCAGAAACAGGCGGTCAATTTTTATTTTCATGACGATTAACCAAGTCTGTCAGCGAGCCTGCCAGATTGAGATGCGGCAGGCACGCTGAATTTTCAAACGACCGGGAGCAGTCCTTAACCTTGCCGGCCGGCACTTCAGCATCGCAAATCATCGCCGCAGCGAAATCCGGCCATCACACGCTTAAATTCTGGATGGTGGATTCTGGCATCATGTTGCAGAAACTTGTGATGAACCCCGGCGGAGTGAAACCCGGCCATCTCGGTCCGCTCGAAAGCTGTTGCAGCGGCAGGGAACAAAACCGTCCGGCGAAAACCCACTGACCGGCTGTTTTGTTGAACCCGAACTCCGAAGTTTCGAAAGACCGGCCCCAGTTTTGAATGGGACAATTAATGAAATAGCTATTTCAATAATTGTACAAGCGGCATGATGGGTTGTTCAGAAAGCTGGCGGGGATCAAGGCCCTGTCGGAGCGCGCCCGTCCCCCGGACACAGCTACTGGCTGTTTTTGCTGGAACAAAGGCGGCAGAATTCCGGCATGTGACTGAAGCAACTTCGTAGCCGCGGACGTCAGTCCGTGCATTCTTTCCTGGGTAAAGATCAGCGCCGGCTCACGTCGGCGGCTACAGTTCAAGGGCACCGCATTTTGTTTTAGTTGAAATTTTCCGCGGCAGCGTGTCCCCTCTGTAAGTGTTGAAGATGCTTCGCAAAGCCGAATATGTCGAACTGGCGGCCCTGTTCTTTCTTCAGCTGATGGCCGTTGCCATTTGGATGGTGCCGTTGAGCCTGGTGTTCGCTGCTCACGGTTTGCGCGGCCTCGCGCCCTACGCCTTTGCCGCCGCCGCCCTCGCGACCTTCATTTCGCCATTGATCTTCGGCGCGATGGCCGACCGCCACGCTTCACCGGTAAAAGTATTGCGCGGACTTTCCGTGGCCAGCGCCGCCGCCATGACCCTCTTTGCCTGGAGTGTCAAACAAGGCTGGCCACCGGGAGTGGTGCTGGCGGTGGTCCAGATTTATGCGCTCTGCGCCGCTCCCACCGGAAGCATCATCACCGCCATCATCTTTTCGCGCCTGCGAAATTCCCAGCGCGAGTACGGGCCGGTACGGGCCGGGGCGACCGCGGGCTGGATGGCCGGCTGCTGGCTGGTGAGCGCGCTGAATGCCGACGCTTCCACGCTGGCGGGATTCACCAGCGCGGCGACGTGGCTGGTGCTGGCGGCGTTTACCTTCCTGCTGCCCAGTGTGCCCCCGCCAAAATCCGCCGGACATCCGACGCTGTTGCAACGACTCGGCTGGGACGCCTTCGTGTTGCTGAAAAACCACGACCATCGCGTGGTCTTCATCACCGTGGCCTTGTTCAGCATTCCGCTCGCGGCCTTTTATCCGTTCACGCCGCTCCACCTGCAAGCGCTCGGATTCAAGCACGTCTCCGCCTGGATGACGCTGGCGCAAACGACGGAGCTGGTTGCCATGTTCGCGTTGGCCGGACTGTTTCTGCGCTGGCGATTGAAATGGATCTTTGCCGCCGGGCTGGGATTCGGCGTGCTGCGCTTCGCGCTATGCGCGCTCAATGGCCGGGCGTGGCTGCTGGCCGGCACCACCCTGCACGGTTTGTCCTTCACCCTGTATTTCATCACCGCCCAAATTTACATAGACGAACGGGTGGGTTCCGCGTGGCGGGCGCGGGCGCAGGCGTTGATGACGCTGATGACCAACGGCGTGGGCAACCTCATCGGCTATCTCGGCACCGGCTGGTGGTTTGCCGCATGCACGCGCCCGGCCGGCATGCGATGGTCATTATTCTGGGGCGTTCTGGCGGCAGCCGTGGCGGCGGTGCTGGTTTATTTTCTGACGGCGTATCGCGGGCAGGGCGTTGGGATAAATCGCACGAGAGAAAGCAAAGTTGACTTCCAAGCTTTGTGACCATGTGGCGGATTCAAAAGCATCGGAGGGGCGAGTTATACGAGCCTCTGACTCATCGAATGCCTCTGAAAATGGGGGCTCGTGTAACTCGCCCCTCCGACGAAAAATTGTTTTGAGACAGCCTCAACAGCTCGGCCCTGCCAATGCAACAATTTATCCGGCCAGATCAGCCGGCGAGTTCCTTCGCCATGATGTAGTCGTCCATGACGAACCCGCCGCCGATGTCCGTAACCACGGAATCCGCGGTGACGAAGCCATTTCGTTGGTAGGCGGCAATGGCCCGGGCGTTGCGTTTGTTCACGGAAAGAATCAGCCGGCACCCTGCCCCGGCCCGGACTTCATGCTCGACCTGTTGCAACAATCGGCTGCCCAATCCACGACCATGCATCTCCGCCAGGAGATAAAGCTTGTGCAGCTTGATGACACCCGATTCTGACGTCGGCCCGTAAGACGCAAAACCGGCCGGTTTGCCGTCCACGAGCAAAAGGTCATAGCGGATTCCTTGGGAACGGATTTCGTCGCGCAGTACGTCGAGCGAATACATCCTCGCCAGCATGTAATCAATTTGCTCGCTGGTGATGATGCCCGGATAGCACGCGCGCCAGATGACGCCGGCCAGTTCGGAAATGGCGGGCAGATGCTCCTCTTGGGCGCGGACAATCTGTGTGTTGTTCTGCGAAGTCGTGTTCACAAACACCACGCCATCATTTCGTCTGCGCGAAAAGCATGAACAGGCGCGGCCCGCGGCTGGTCATCATCTGGTATCGTTTCTCCTGCGGGCTATGCGGGACGGCCAGCCCGTCGCTGTTCTTGTCATGGGCCGGCTGGCCGTCCACGAGCAGCATGTAATGGTGCGTCTTGTGGGCGGGTACGTCGGGAATGGTCACCTGCCACCCGTCCGCCTTGTGATCGCGAGTCAGCGGCACCTTCTGCCAGTTGGTGAATGTGCCAACAATTTCGACCGTGACCGGCGCCTGCATCCGGTCCTCCGGCAACTGCCAGCGAAATATCTTCGCGTAAGTCGGTTTGGGAGCGGCGGGTGCCTTGCCGGCCAGCGCCGAACGTACCACCGGCTCCGGCACTGGCGGCTCGTGCTTGTGCGGCGGCTTCTTGATGAAAGCGTTCCCGAAATTTTGAGTCATACAACAATATCCAATGGAATTTATCTCATTGTCGTCCCCAACACAAACCGGGAAGAAGAAAAACGGGGCTGTTGCATGTCAAAGTCTATTTGCGACCGCGAAACTCATCCATCAATTTCAGGATGCCTTCGCGGATTTCAAACAATTCCTTGCGCGCTTCGGCGATCATCTTCTCCGACAGCAATTTCTTCGGCGCAACGGCCTCCAGCCCCGCCTGCGCCTGGTGCAGATGGTCGAGCGCGCGCTTCAGGTAGGCAACGGTGAATGCGCCGTCACGCGGCCCGTGGCCTTGGGCAACGCCATGCAACGCGCCGCCGAGTTTTACACCCGCAGTTTGAAATTCAAAAACGAATTGCTGCAAATCTTCGTCTTCGGACTCCTTGAGGCCCAGTTCATCGCATTCGTGCCAGACCTTCATCGCACTTTCATGACAGCGATGCTGGAGCGGATGCCGGATGTCACCGCGAGCGGTGCGAATCCAGTCTATGCCTTCCCGGTGCGGTTCAGGTTCGGGCAACGGTTCGTTCGCGGCTTCCTCACAAATACGGTTCATCTCCTCCACTGACATCCGCTCATCGTCATCCACGCCCGCCGCGCCGAAGCCTTCAGGCGAAGGCGGGTCCTCGGAAATCCAGCCCATTTCCTTCGCAATTTTCTCCTCGGCCTCGTCGGAATCGCCGTATTTCTCCCGCAACTCCATGTACTTGTCCGTGCGGGCGTCGCACTCCTTCATGAACTTTTCGTAATCGTGCTCGTCCCATTCCGCCTCCGGGTCCTTCTGCCCGCGCTTTTGCTTTTCCAACGCGTCGTTCAATTGCTTGGAGAACATTTCCCAGCCCGACTCGGCGTCCTGGGCGCGCTGCTTTTCCTCGGCGGGCGTCAGCCGCCACTCCGGCGCGGAAATGTTCAACTCGTAATCCGCGCTCTCAATGACGACCCGCCCGTTGCCTTCGCTGAACCATTCGAGATAAAGCGCGTTGGCGATGCGTTCCGGCGGTTTCTCGCCGCGATCAATCATGCCAAACGCCTCCTCGTCGGGAATTGTGAACACGCGCACCTTTTGCGACGCCGAAAGATTGCCGATCCGGCCGCGTTGAAGCGGATTGAAAGCCGGTTTCTTGCGCATCGGAAAAGTTTTGGCGGGATTCTTGAACTTGAGCAGACAGCCCGCGAGGTCGGGGCAGGCGTTGCCTTCAAGCTCGAGTTTCACCGGCTCGTCAAGGCCATCAAGCCAAAGTTTGCCGCGCACGCGGCCCTTCACGCGGTTGTCAATCTCGCCGCGAATCACGCTGTCCTGAATGCGCCAAGCCATGCCGCAGAATAATCACAACGCCCGCGCCGGGCAAAAGTGTTTTTTAACCACGGATGAACACTGATGGACACGGATTCCATCCAACTGCTAAAAACACGAACCACACGAAAGGTGGCGCGAGGCTACTGGCGAGGTTTTCTTCCCACTCGCATGAGACATGCAAAACTTTGCTTCAGGTGAAGCAAAGTTTCGTCATCAATTGTGCCCCAGCCACACAGGAGATTCCCAGCGAGCCAGCCGCTTTTCAATTTCACTGCGAACCATTTCCCGCGCCTGCTGCCGGTCACCGTATTGCATGAGGAGTTCGTCGTAGCGGGTGTGTTCGTGCCGGATGTGAGCGATGACCGCCAGCCGCAGGGCCTGCGGCTCGAAATCTTTCGCCGCCGCCGAACGTCCGACGCGGCCTGAATGTTTCTGACAGGTCCACGTTGCGATGCGCGCCGCCTCCTTCGGCGGACAACCCGGGAACAGCTCCTTCAGCTTTGCCGTGACCGCCGACTGGTATTCCAGATCCTCGTTCTCACGGCGTTCCGCCGCCCGCTCGCGTTGCCGGGCGCGGCGATCCTCGTCAGCCAGACACTCCTCCTCCGCCAGCCGCAGGGCCTCAGCGGTGATGAGGATTCCCTGGCGTTCGTAGCGTTTGCGGGCACGCGCCCATTGGACGACCACGGCGCGCAACGGCGAATGCTTCGTGGCCCGGCGCGTGAGGGCCGTATTGCCGCTTGGCAGATACTCCAGATGCGCAAGATCGGCGCAGGTCATGCAAAGCGCTTTTTCGTTCTCGATCCGAATCCAGCGCCCCGACCCCAGTTCCTCGCCACACTCGGCGCATTTCGTGTCGCGGCGGATGATGAAGACGACAATGTCTTTGGATTCACCGGGTGGAGCGTCCTGGGGTTCGGGATGTGTCCGGGTCATGATGATCTATCCTCCACAGCACTTCTTGTATTTTTTCCCACTGCCGCAGGGACAGGGATCGTTGCGGCCAACTTTCGGCGGGGCGATGTAGGGAACGTTGATGGTTTTGCCGGGATCCAAGACGTCAAGCTCCTGTTCGAGTTCTTCCGCCGCCATGCCGGCCCGAAATTCATCGCCGAGCCTCGTCAATGCGTTCGGCCTGGGTGGATGCTCGCGTTGCGCCTTCAGTCCAAATTCAATCTGGACGTCTTCCACATCACCCAGCACCGATTCATCCACGCGCCCCGAAGCGAACGCGCCCTCAATGACCGGCATCGCCTCGACCGCGCGCAAATCCCACAACGGCGAAATCAAAAACGCGTTTAATGTCTCCGATTGTTCGGCGAACTTCTCCAACTGCACCGTCAACCGCGCCACACAGTCCGCCCTCAATTCGGGATTTGTTTTTCCCACGCAACCGATGGTATCCGCCGCCGCCACGCGCGCCCATTCACCGTGCGCCGGGTTGGCGAGAAAATCCGTGACCGGCGACAGCACCGGCGCCCCGAACCGCGCGAGCGCATCGGGCAAATCGGCGTTGATCCAGTCATCAATGTCCTCGTCGGCGCGGCGGAAAAGTTCCACCAGCGGCGCGATGGCTTCCTCCGCGCGCAATTGCGCCAGCGTCCGCCAGGCATGGACCGGCGCCCAAACAATCGGACTGTCCTGCGGACCATTGTGCAGTTGATAATCCGTCGCCATGCGGATCAAGGCCGGCACGTCGTTGAGCGAAAGACCCAATCCGGCGTAGTCCAAGACAATGTGGCGTTGTGGTTCGCCCAGGGAAAGCAACTGTTTCACCGGCGGAAGATAAAGGTCTTCCGTGATGACCACGTCCGGGTCAATCACCACTTCTTCGCCGCAGAGTTCGAGCCATCCGGCCACGACCCGCGGATGCCGCCGGCCAAACACGAAGACAGCTTTCCCCGGCTCGGCCAGGGGCGCTGCTTCCGGCGGATTGAATGAGAACGGAACCTTGTCCTCAGTCAGACAATCGCGCAATTCCCCGACCTCGGCTTCGTCATAGTGGATGAACAGGCCGACTGCGCCATCGGCTTTCAAAATCACAGGCGGTGGATTCGTCGTGGGCGATGGGTTCGTCTCGTTTTTAAGCTCGCTGCTCACGGCGAAACCGTATCAAACACGCCGACGCGGATAAATGCCAAAACAATTTTCAACGGCTGATAAACGCTGATGACTTCTCAACGCCAAGTCGCCAAGTCGCGGAGACGCAGTGAACCACGAAAAACACGCTCGTCACGCCGATTTTGCCGCGCACGCGGCCTTTGACACGGTTATCATTCTCACCCCGAATCACGCTAGCCCAATAGCAATGTTTCCATCACAAAGAGCTGGGGCCTCAGCAAATGCTGCCAAAACCCAATACTGAACGAAGGGTAAATGGCGATATGAAGAACCGGTGACGAGTTGTTGAAATGCTTCACCTACCTGTTCCGGCCGTTTCTTGTCGTATGCATGGACGAGATAACGCACCACGTCAGGGAACACTGTATGCGTCTGAGCGACCACGTCTAGTTTTCCGTGCCGGGTTCTGAAATCATGGCGGCATGGATACATCAAAAACTGGATCAGGCCGGCGGCGTTGGACTTCTAAACAGCGGCAACGATTTCTGGCGCGGTTTCATCAAAGCCAATTAACCCAACACGATTTCGCCACCCAGCATGGCGTCGGGTTGTCCACCCTGAGCAAGTGGTTACGTTTGGAACGTGACGCCGTTCCCGCGAAGGTGAAGTTTAAAGAAATGCGTTTGCCCAGCCCAGCCTCGCGCTGGCCGGTTGAAGTCGTCAGCCCACAAGGTTGGGTTGTGCGGTTGCAAAACAGCTCAGATGTGCAGCAGTTGCCCGAATTGTTACGGGCGCTGCCATGCTGAGTGTCACCAGCGCGACACGGGTGTTGGTCGCCACTACGCCGGTGGATTTGCGCGGCAGTTTCAACCGGCTCTACAGTCTGGTCGTGGAGCAACTTAAAGCCGACCCGTTGTCCGGTCACCTGTTCGTATTTACCAATGGACGGCGGAACCGGATCAAGGTGCTTTACTGGGACGGGGATGGTTTATGGGTTTGTGCCAAGCGATTGGAACAAGGACGATTCACCTGGCCGGTGAGTGAAAATGGACAGGTTGATTTGCGTGGCGAGGAGTTCAGCGCGTTGATTCATGGGTTGGAAGTGCGCTCGAAAAAGAACTGGTATCGGCGTTGAACTACGAACTGAAAAGTATTTTCAAAAATCTTTCGCTCCAGTGAAACTTTTTCCGTGGCGTGTGTCTATCAATGCGAGCCGATGAACACCGACACCATGCTGCTTCAAAAGGTAGATGAGTTGCGTGCGCGTGTCGTCGCGTTGGAGATGGAGAATCGGCTGCTCCGTCAAAAGCTCGACCAATATATCCGCCATTACTTCGGCGGACAGCGCAACGAAGGTTTGGACAAACACCAACTGGAGTTGTTGCTGCAAGGTTTACCCAACGTCATCACGCTACCGACCCCAGAGGCCAAAACCACCACGGTAACGCGCAATGGCACTGCACATCCAGTGCGGCGGATGCTGGCCGAAGACAAGTTGGAGACGCATGAGATCGTAATCGAACCAGCGGAAGTTCAAGCCCAACCTGAGGGCTGGAAAAAGATCAGCGAAGAACGCACCAGCCAACTGGACTGGGTCGCCCCCAAAATCATCAAACGGGTTTTCATACGTCCACGCTACGTGAAGCAGGAAAGATTTGCGTTGGCACCGCTGCCGCCCCAACCGATTGAACAAGGCATGGTGGGGCCAGGCTTGCTGGCGCAGATACTGGTCAGCAAATATGAATATCATCAACCGCTCTACCGGCAGGAGAAGATGTTCCACCAACAGTTTGGGGTTGAACTGAGCCGCAAGACGATGGGCTGCTGGGTGGAACAAGCCGCCGAGTTGTTGAAACCGGTGTATCGGGTAATTCGGGAAGATTTACTGCGAGGCAATTACCTGCAAGCCGACGAGACACCGATTCGATATTTAGACCCGGATGTGAAAGGCAAAAGCCAGCAAGGTTATCTTTGGACCTACAGTCGGCCCAAAAGCGATGTGCTATTTGAATGGCGGGTGAGCCGGTCGCGTGAAGGTCCGCAGGAATTTCTAAAAAACTTTCGGGGCAAATTACAGACCGATGGCTATTCAGCATACGAATCACTGGCCAAAGCACGCGGTGATCTGACCCTGATCGGTTGCTGGGCACATGCGCGTCGGGGATTTCACGAAGCTTTGGCTGAGACCAAATTGGCAGCGTGGTTTGTGCGGCAGATCGGGCTGCTTTACGCGGTGGAAAAGAAATTGCGCGAGCAAAAGGCTGGACCGGCACTGCGGCAGCCGATGCGGGTTTGGCAATCACAACCTGTGTTGGATCGGCTGCGCCGGGCGATGAGCTTGGTCCGGCGACGGACTTTGCCGCAGGGGTTGCTCGGACAGGCGATTGATTACACGCTGAAACGCTGGGAAGCCCTGACGCGGTTTGTGGAGGACGGCATGCTGGAGATCGACAACAACTTGATCGAGAATGCAATTCGGCCCAGCGCTCTTGGAAAACGCAATTGGTTGTTCATTGGCCATCCTGAAGCTGGTGAACGCAGCGCCGTCATATACACGTTGCTGGGCAGTTGCCGTCGGCATGGAATCAACCCTTTTGATTATCTGAAAGATTTGTTCGCACGCCTGCCCTCGGCGATGATCACGGAGATCAAGCGGTTCACACCGGCGGCGTGGGACAGGGCCAAGGCGAAGGAAAAACTACCAGCTCTGGCAGCTTGAATAAGTCAGCACCTGGTCTGGTTCAACTGTCCGGTTTCAACTTCTGCGTCATCTCGCGTGCGTGCTACCCCAGCCGGAAACATCACCTTTGCCTTGACTTATTCAGGTGGCGTGATAAAATCAATTCATAATTGGGATTAGACAACGAAAACGCGCATTAAAAATCTGTTCCTCCTGCCGGCGTTGATGGCCGGTTTCGGCTTGTTGCCAGCCGGCCGCGTCACGGCGCAGATCTTGGCGGAAATTCAACCTGTCTGCAATGGTTAAGGGATGAGCGGAATCTGTTGAATTTCTGTTTGCGAGAATTGCGGCGATATGTGCGATTTGAGAAACGGAAGGGAATCCTTTGGAAACCTCTTTTTTGCAAACCTCAAACGCCCTCAATTCATCAGCTGCTTCAGATGACAACGCAGATTCAGGTTTTTGTTTTTTGGCTTTGATGTCCGTAGGAAAATGGTAAAATCCCGGCAAGTAAAGTGAAAACGAAGCCGCAAAAACAGGCGTCACGGTTTGATGATATGATGCGGAGAATCTCCCTCATCAAACCAGACAAGCCAAAGAAGAACGCCAAGCGCAAAAAGTAAAACGGGCGCGGCGGTCAAATGCAACTATTTTTGAGTCTGCCTTTGTGAAGTGCATAATCCCGATTCCAATCGATATGCGCAAGCGATCTTCTTTTCTTTTGCGATACGGAATCCTTCTATAGCCGGGGCCGCCTCATGAACCATCGCGGTATACAGCAGATGATCAAACGGGTCGAGTTGGGTGGCAATCCGATAGCCCCATTTTCCCTTCGGAGCTAGGAGCTTTAGTGAACATCCGACTTCGTGCGCGGAAAGGTCAATTTTCTGAAGATGATCGAGCACTTCAGTCCACTGGGACTTGTAAGCTTCATACTCAAACGAGTGTGGAAATATGTCGTTTTCCCTGAATCGAAGAGTATGTGTCAGCGCCCAATTTAATGAACCAAGGCTAGCAAAGTCTGGTGAGGAAGCAGACATGATAATTTGGGTTAAAGCCCCAGTTTCTTGAACCGGTTCTTTACTTCCTTGAAATGGAATTCGAGCGAGCAGAGTTTTTCCAGTTCGCCCGGCTTGAAATGTTTCGCCACGGCAGGGTCGGCTTTCAAGACTTCCACGAAATTGGCGTCGTCGCGGCCGGCGTGTTTGACTTCCCACGTCTTCATCGCCGCGTCCTGGACCAGTTTGTAGGCGGCTTCGCGGGTCAGGCCTTTTTTGATGAGCGCCAGCAAAATGGTCTGCGAATTCCACATGCCCAGGCTCAGACCGAGATTCTTCTTCATGTTCTCCGGATAAACGTTGAGTCCGTCCATCAGGCGCGTGAGCAGGCCGAACATGTAGTCGAGCAGCGTGCAGGAATCGGGAAAGATGATCCGCTCGACGCTGCTGTGGCTGATGTCGCGCTCGTGCCAGAGGGCGACGTTTTCCAGCGCGGCAAAGGCGTTGCCGCGAAGTACGCGGGCGAGGCCGGTGAGGCGTTCCCAGGTGATGGGATTGCGCTTGTGCGGCATGGCGCTGCTGCCTTTCTGGCCCTTGGCGAAGGGTTCCTCGGTTTCCAGCACCTCGGTGCGCTGGAGATGGCGGAATTCAACAGCCCAACGCTCAATGCTCGCGCCGACAAGGGCCAGCGTGGTTTGAAATTCGGCATGGATGTCGCGCTGGACGACCTGGGTGGCAATCGGCGCGGGGCGCAAACCGAGTTGTTTGCAGACCGATTCCTCAACCTCGGGAGACAGATGCGCGCTGGTGCCGACGGCACCGGAGAGCTTGCCAACGGCGGCGACTTCACGGGCGCGTTCGAGGCGCTCGAGCGCGCGGCCAAATTCGTCGTGCATGAGCGCAAGCTTGAGGCCGAAGGTGGTCGGCTCGCCGTGGATGCCGTGGCTGCGGCCAATGCAGGGCATGAACTGGGTTTCCCGCGCGCGCCGCGCGATGATTTTGCGCAGCGCCTTTACATCGGCGATGAGAATGTCGGCGCTCTGAACCATCTGCACGGCGCAGGTGGTGTCGCCCACGTCGCTGCTGGTCAGGCCGAAATGGAACCAGCGGCTGGCCGGGCCTTTGATTTTTTCGGCGACGGCGGTGGTGAAGGCGATGACATCATGATTGAGCGTTTTCTCCAATTCTTTTTGGCGGACGACGAGCCCGGGCAAATCGGCAAACCATTTTTCCGCGCCGGATTTGATTTTGGCGAAGTCGGCTTTGGGCACGACGCCTTCAGCGACGAGCGCTTCGGAGGCGAGAAGTTCGATTTGCAACCAGAGACGAAGCTTGTTTTCGTCGGTCCAGATGGCCCGCATTTCGGGGCGTGAGTAGCGCGTGATCATGGCGCGAAGGTAAGGGGTCGAGAGTCGAGAGTCGAGAGTCGAGTGCCACGGGGCGCGGCGAAAAGTCTGGCTCTCGACCCTCGACTCTCGGCCTTCGACCAATCAGTGCTTGGCCATTCGCTCGCGGGCTTTTTCGAGGATTTGCCGTTCGCGTTCGGTCAAACTTTGAATTCCGCGCCTGGAAATTTTTTCGAGGATGGGGTCCACTTCGCTTTTCACAAATTCGTCGTTGGACAAATCCTCGTCCGGTTTGTTCGAAGCCGAGCGCCAGAGGGAACTTTTGCCGACCCAACCGGAGATGAATTCGCCGGGCGCGGCACCGCCCGAAGGAAAGCCCGATCGGCTCCAGCGGCCCTGGATGAATTGGCGGATGAAAATCACGCCCGTCAGCATTCCGCCCAGATGCGCGGCGTTGGCAACGTGGTTGATGGGGAAAACAATGCCGGCCAGCGCAAGCACTGCCGATAACATCAGCAGCATTTTGGCGCTCAACCGGATGGGGATAATGAAGAACAGCAGCAGCACCAATTCGCGCTCCGGGAACAAAACCGCAAACGCCGCGATCAGGCCAAACCCGCCCGCCGACGCGCCGACGACCGGCCCGCCGAAAAGACCGGGCCAAAGCCATCCCGCCAGCACCTGACAAATTCCGCCGACCACGCCGCTGCTCAGATACAGGATCAGGAATTTTTTCCACCCCAGCGCTTCTTCGATGGCACGGCCGAAAACGTAAATCGCCCAGCAGTTGACCACCAAATGTAACAGACCGGCATGCATGAACTGGAAGGTGAGCAACTGCCACACGAAGCCGTGTTTCAACCCTTCAACGCTCAATGCGAAATAATGATCCTCGATGAACAAACTGCGGGAATGACCGGAAACCACCAGTTCGAAGACATAGATGATCGCGTTGACAATAATAAGCGCCACAGTCAACGACACGCGCGGCAGGTAATCCGGCTGGCGCATGTAATCACGATCTTCAAGCATAACGATGGAACCTAGCCGCGAAACGGCTGTTTTTCAACGGGTTTTTGCATCACGCGCCGCCACCGGCGCATTCGGACACTGCTCCCGTAGCGCAGACTTCCAAGTCTGCTGTATCGCGGGTTTCCAAACCCGCAAACTGTGTTATGGCGCACTGCTCAGCGCCAACGGCGTTGGTGCGCTCCTGGGCGCTCTCACGGTGGCGACCTATGGCAGTCGCATGCAGCCACGACGGATGATTCTCGGCGGGGTATGGTTGTTCTCGGCCATGCTGGTGCTGCTGGCCGTCGTGCGGTGGTTTCCACTGGTGCTGGCGTGTCTGGCGGTGGGCGGTTGGGGAATGTTGCTCTTCTTCTCAACAGCGAACACACTGGTTCAGACCAGCGTGTCGGATGCGATGCGGGGGCGCGTGATGGGCATCTGGGCGCTGGTGTTTGGCGGTCTGATGCCTCTGGGGGGACTCGAATCGGGTGTGCTGGCGCAGGCAGTGGGTGTGCCGTGGACAATCTCGGCAGGGGCATTGGTTTGCGCCGGGGCCGGTCTGGTGGCCTGGTGGACGGGTCGCCGCAATCCTCCGCCCCGCGGTGAGCTGCGGGCATGAAGTTGTTCAGCGCGCGACGGCGCTGATCGTTTATCCGGCAGCAGGTGAAAGAACGTCCACAAGCCGGCGACGCACCCTTGTTCCACGACATGTCGCCGGATTGAAAGCGTTGTTCCCAATATTATTGGTTCATCGCATAAACGATTGTGCCTCGTGAAATGAAACGTGATACGTGATGCGTGAAGGTCGCCGGTCGGGTTCACGTTTCACGCCTCACGTTTTACGTTTCCCGTTTCACGCAATCCGCCCGTCCGCCAGCTCCACCACCCGCTCGGCGTGCGCCGCCACCTTGGCGTCGTGCGTGGCGATGACCAGCGTGGTCTGTTTTTCGGCGCGAAGCTTTTTGAGCAACTCGATGATTTCACCGCCGGTGTGCGAATCGAGATTGCCGGTCGGTTCGTCGGCCAGAAGCAACTCCGGTTCGTTGATAAGGGCGCGGGCGATGGCCACGCGCTGCTGCTCGCCGCCGGAAAGTTCGGAAGGCCGGTGCTCCATGCGTTCTTGGAGACCAACCCGGGCGAGCAGGTCGCGTCCGCGCGCCCCGGCCTGGCCGACGGAAGTGCGGGCCATGCGCGCCGGCAGACAGACATTTTCGAGCGCATTGAGTTCCGGCAACAAATGATACGACTGAAAAACGAAGCCGACGCGGTGGTTGCGGAAAAACGTCAACTCACTTTCGGAAAACGCAGCGAGGTTCTGCCCGGCAAAATGGATTTCACCCGCGTTGGGCGTGTCGAGTCCGCCGATGAGATGGAGCAGCGTGCTTTTGCCGGCGCCGGACGCGCCGCGCAAGGCGAGGAATTCGCCGCGCGCCACGTCGAGATTGACCCCGCGCAACACCTCGAGCGCGCGTTTGCCCATGGTGTAAGTCTTGGTAAGGGCGCGGGCGGAAAGGAGAGGCTCGCTCATGGCCGGCCTCCGTTTGGGAAAATAGAAACATCGAACGCTGAACATCGAACGCTGAACATCGAATCAAACGCTGCCCCCAAAATCATTCGGAGTTCGGAGTTCGGAGTTCGGAGTTCGATGTTTCCCAATTTATTCATAACGCAGCGCCTCCACGGGTTTCAACCGGCCAGCCCGGATGGCGGGCAGCACGCCGCCGAGAATGCAGATGACAAACGAACTGCCACAAATCAGGGCGACGTCGCGGGCGACAATTATCGCCGGCAATTCGCTAAAGCCGTAAATGGAAGCCGGAAACAATTCAAAACCGGTCCAATAATTCATGAAGTGCAGAAAGCCGTTCCGATAAGTCAGCGCCAGAATGCCCAGACCGTAACCCGCGAGCACGCCGAGCACGCCGATGATGGCGCTTTGACTGAGAAAGACCCCGGAGATTTGGAGATTCGTCGCGCCGAGCGCTTTCAACATCCCGATTTCGCGCGTTTTCTGGACGACGAACGTGATTTGCGCGCTGAGGATGCACAGCGCGGCGACGAGGACGATGAAAAACAGCAGGTAAAACATGACGTTTTTCTCAACGATAAGGGCATTGAGAATGGTGGAATTTTGTTCCATCCAGGTACTCACCACGAATTCATCACCGAGGGTTTGTTCCAATTGCCTTTTTACCTCCGTCGCCTGGTAAGGATCTCTCAACATCACCTCCAGCTCATGCACGGAATCGCCCAAATCATACAAATCCTGCGCGTTCTCCAAGGATGTGATGATAAACAGGTTGTTGAATTCGTAATAGCCCACGTCGAAGATGCCGCGGACCTCGTAATCCTCCGGCAAAATGGCCTCCTCGTTTTCCTTGCCGTGGTTTTTACGCATCTGCTCAATATCGTGCGGCGAATAAATGGACAGCCGGTCGCCAACGTGAAGTCCCAGATTACGGGCAAACCCGCTGCCGACGACCACGCCATGACCGCTCAAATCAAATTTCCCCTCCACCATGCTCTGCGGCAGGACGCTGACGCTGCCTTCGGCTTGCGGATCCACACCGCGCAAAATGGGCGCATCCACCAGAGTCGGTTTGTTGGTCTCCTCCTGCGTTTCCACCAGCACCTTGCCCATCACCACCGGCGATACCCCGCGCACATTTTTATTGGACGCGATGACACTCGCAACCTGGGCGTAGTTTTGCATCGGCTTGCGGCTGTGAAAGACCTCGAGATGCGCGTTGAAGCCGAGGATTTTTTCGCGCAGATCGTGGTCAAACCCGCTCATCACGCTGATGACGATGATGAGCACCGCGACGCCGAGGGCGACGCCGACGATGGAGATGAGCGTGATGATGGAAACAAACGTCCGTTTGGGCCGCAGATAGCGCAGGGCGAGAAGAAGCTCAAACGGCAGTTTTGACATGAATGGCAGGCTAAAGGCGCAGCGCGCCAGTGTCAATGAATGGGCGGCGGGTTGAAGGGATTGCCCTTGGACGTCGTGGAATCAATTTGCGGCAAAAAAAGCTGGCTGAGAAACAAATAGATCCAGCCGAGCGCCACGTGCGCGCCGAAGAGGAAACAAAATTGGACCAAATCGAGCGCCGCCGAGCCGAAAAGCACAATGGCGGCGGTCAGCAGCAAGGCCCCGGGCATCAACGCCGCGCCCGCCAGCTTCCAACTGCCGGGGAAATTCAAATTGCGGTTCGTAAAAAAGCCGATGAGCCAGACCGGCAGAAAATAAACCGTCGCCAGCGCCGCCCACAACAACATCAAACCGGCAACGACGGCCAGGAGCGTGCTGGCCAGCCATTCCGGCTCCCAGGCGCCCCAAAGCGGCTCCAGTTCGGTTCGGTTGAAGGAGATGATTTGATCGGGCGGATAAGGAAAATCCTGGTAACCGAGCAACGAAAACACGCGAACCGTTTGCGCGCCGAATTCGATTTGCACGTCGGCCGACGAATGGATTTGGCCGCTGTGATTCGGGTCAACGATAAACGCAAGAAACCGGCCTTCGGCGAGGAGTTGCGGCGTGTGGCCGGGCCAATCCAGCCGGCCCGTATGGATTTCACCGGCAACCGGCAAATTTCGAATGGCGGCACGCACCGTCGGGAAACAGCCATCGGAAAGAAACCAGACCACCGCCGCAGCCGCCAGCGATGCGATGACAAATTGCACGAGCAGCAGACGACTGAGCCGGGCGCGCGCAAACGCCGCCACGCCGCGCGGCGTCAACGGTTCCCAGGCAAAAGTTGTGTCAGCGGATGCGCTCATCGAACCGCAGGTTAACAGAAATGGCACGGGAAAGAAACCAGCCTGTATTCAGCCGGTGCTGGAAGAACGCATCTTGGGCACCGCCCCCCCGTAGCGCAGACTTCCAAGTCTGCTGTGTCGCGGGTTTCCAAACCCGCAAACTGGGAGATTCCCAACGCCTTGCCGACTTGGAAGTCGGCGATACGGCAGGTTTGGAAACCTGCGCTACGAGCCGGCGCGTCTGGTCGGTTGGTGGCAGTGCCAAGATGTGCCTGCCGCTGCCATCAGGCTTTTTTTTCTTCCGGCGGATTTTGCGGATTTTGGCCGGGCGGCGGCACGTGAACGACCGGCACGGGATAACGCAATTTCATCACGTCGTCCACCAGCACTTCGACAAAATAAGTTCCCGCCGTCTTGAATTCGACCTGGCCAAAAACCATCACCCCGGTCGCGGACAATGCCGGGTCGCGTAACTCAAATTTCATTTCACTTTTGCTGATGACCGTCGTCTGGTCGGGCGCGATGAGCCGGACGGTTTCCGTAAACTGGCCGATGCCCGCCGTCCAGCGGTTGAAGATGCACAGGCGCGCGGCCACGATGGGCAGTTGCGGCACGCGGATGAAGTTGATGACGCCGATGAGGAACAAATTTCCATTCACTTCCTGGCGGACCTCTTCGCACAGCAGCGAGGCCTGCAAATCGGGGAGAATTCGGGTGGCTTCCATTGGGTTGGGAGTTGAGAGTTGTTAGTTGAGGGTTGATTCGGCGGCACGAACCGTGTTTTGCATCAGCATGGCAATCGTCATCGGTCCGACACCGCCGGGATTGGGCGTGATTTTACCGGCAACCGGTTGCACGTTCGCAAAATCCACATCGCCCACCAGTTTTCCATTCACGCGGTTGACACCTACGTCAATCACCGTCGCCCCGGGTTTGATCATGTCGGCCTTCACAAATTCGGCGACGCCCATCGCGGCAATCAAAATGTCCGCGCGGCGGCAGTGCGCTGGAATGTCGCGGGTGCCGGAATGGCAAATCGTGACGGTCGCATTCGCGCCTTTGGCCTTCTGGCAGAGCATGGCGGCCAGCGGTTTGCCGACAATGTTGCCGCGACCCAAAATCACCACTTCCGCGCCGTCGGTTTTCACATTCGAACGCACGAGCAATTCGCGGATGCCCGCTGGCGTGCAGGGTTGAAAGCCGGTCGGGTCGCCGAGCATCAGTTTGCCGACGTTGACCGGATGAAAACCGTCCACGTCCTTCTGCGGCAAAACCGTCGAGTAAACGATTGATTCGCGAATTTGCTTCGGCAGCGGCGCCTGGACCAGAATCCCGTGCAGCCGCGAATCGGTGTTCAGCTTTTTCAGCAGCACGAGCAATTCATTTTCACCTGCGGTTTCAGGCAAAACGTGCATTTCAGAAAAAATGCCGAGTTCAGCGCAGGTTTTCTCCTTGCGACCGACATAAACCCTGGACGCCGGGTCTTCGCCAACACGAACGAACGCGAGGCCCGGTCGAACCCCGCGTTTGTTCAATTCAGCGACGCGCTGCACCAGTTCCCGCTGGATTTGCGCGGCGATGGCGCGCCCGTCAATGAGCTTGTGATTGTCTGGGGCTGCGCAAGATGACGTGTGGGACGGCATTTTGTTCAATCACCTGGATGCTCTGGATGTTGATGAGCGGCGTGTCCTTCCAGCGCGCATCCAGACCCTCCTCGCCCGTGACAATAATCCGCATATTGACGTAACGGCTCAGGTCGAGGGTCGGTGAAGTCGTGTAAAGATAATTAATGTTAACGTCCGTCGCCGGGTCATACAATTCGTATTTGGTCGGCGCGACGATGCTGCCCACGGCGCGCACGACACCTTCATGGGACACAACGCGCACGGGCGGCGCCGTTGGTTCAGACGGGGCGGCTGCCATCGTTTGAGGTTCGGGAACCGGCGTTGGCGCAGGTGCAGTGGCCGTAGCTTCCTGTTTCAAATACATCGCGGCAACAAAGGCATAGCTGTTGCCGGGCGGATCAATTTGCATCCAATCGCCTTTGGTGGTGATTACGTTCACCGCCGTGCCCCGCTCAACGACCCCGAGAACGCTGAAATTTTCGCCGGGACCGCCGCGCATGTTCAATTTCTTCGCCGACACAGTTTTGCTGGCGGCGTCAACGTACTTCGAGTTGATCCAAACATGCGTGCTCGACGGAAGGGTGATTTTCGCCCATTGCGCGGGTTCATTGGCCTTGTGCTTGTCCAAATTGATCTGGTCCAAAACCGTCACGGTTTGACCCTTTTTCAAATGGCTGACGACTTCACCCTTGAGACCGGCCTGGCCGCGGGCATTGATGTTGGCCGCAACTTCCGCCGGGCCGGGAACAAGTGTGACCGCCGACTCGTTGATGGGTTTGGCCGGCGCGGCCTTGTGCTTCTTCTTGACGGGCGCCGCTTTTGGGGCCGGCTCCACCGCCGGCGCGGGGGTGCTCGGCGCCGGCGCGACCGCCGGAGACGGCGCGGGGATGGGAGGCAGTGTGTTTGTATTGTCCTGCGCGACTGCGCTCATCGCGATCATCACGCCCAAGGTCAACCAGCAATTCATTTTCATATTTCTTGAAGTAAAGTCCTTATTTCTGTCTCTGTCAATGTCCGCCATCGGCCCGGTTTCAACTCGCCCAGTTTGATTTTGCCAATCTGGGTCCGCTGCAACCGTTTCACCGCCAGACCCTGCGATTCAAACAACCGCCGCACCTCGCGGTTTTTGCCTTCGCCCATTTCCAACTCCACCACGCTCCGCGCGTGACCGGCTGAAACGAGCCGCACCGCCAGCGCCCGGAGCTTTTCGCCCGCGTGCCACACACCGCGTGTGAACTGCCCGAGCATCGCCTTGTCCACCCGGCCTTCAACGGTGGCCACGTATTTTTTGCGGACGCCGTAACGCGGATGAGTCAGGTGCAGGGCGAATTGTCCATCATTCGTCAGAAAAATCAACCCCTCACTGTCGAAATCCAAACGGCCCACGGAATGCAGATTTTGCCACTCCTTTGGCAATAAATCGTGTATGGCCGGGCGTCCCAGCTCATCCCGGGCCGAACAAACGCAGCCGGCCGGCTTGTGCAAAGCCACGTAAAGCTTGCGTTTGGCGCGGACGGGCTGGCCATCCACCGTCACTTCGTCATGGATGGGATCAACCCTGGTTCCGAGCTGGCAAACCAACCGGCCGTTGACGCTGACGCGCCCGGCCAGAATGATTTGTTCACCCGCGCGGCGCGAAGCCACGCCGGCATCGGCAAGAAATTTTTGAAGTCGGGTGCCAGGTGACATGTGACAAGTGACCCACCTTCGCGCAGAAGCTTCGGCGTGGCAGGCAGGTGACAGGCGGCGGAAACCCGTGTCACGCGCCACGCGTCACGTTCTACACGTCGGGCTTGGTTTTGCGGAGGCCGGTGATGCGGTCGCCTTCCTTCCACTGGCCGCGCTTTTTGAGGAGTTCGGTGCGCTCGAAGCGCTTGAGGACATTGCGCTTGCCCCCCAGGGTGGACGCCGCGCGCAGACTGCGATGCTGTGACATAAATTGTTTTGGTTAAATTTTCAGCCGCCTAAACAAAAAGCGGACAGTTTGTATATCAGACCCGCGGGCCAAATGCCAATGGTTAATTTGATTGCGAACAAGCAAGCAAGCAAGGGACGCATCCGCGCACTGCCCCGGAGCGCGGCTGTGTCGAAGACCAGCCGCAGCAGCTTCGCAAAACCAGCCTGCTGAAATATGCCTGATGCCGCAGAGCCTTTCAATGTGCTGCGGCTGGTGCTTTGCACACAGCCGCGCTCCAATCCGATTGCGCTCGGGGGCAGTGCGCGGATGCGCCCAACAACGCAAGGCCAGCTTCGTGCGCGTGGACAGATGCCGAGAACGGATAACCCCGTTGAACTGTTCTCTCAACCGCGCTTCGGGATTAGGCAACAATTTGTCCATTGAAACGACCGCAGCTTTTGCCGGAGCATGTTCAAAGCTCTTAATTAAGTGAAACCATGCTGGACAATTGATTACGTCCGAAATACGGTCATTCCATGAATAATGACAGGCTGCAAAACCGGCCGTTCATTATCTGTTAGCCCCAAGTTGCGCATGAGCATTTTTGAACTACTTCCGGGCGATGCGCAGAAGAATGCGCGAGCCGAAGAGGTGTTTCGTGGGCGAGAGCCTTTGGATGACCGCATGCTGTGGGAGAGATTCTTCAGTCAGTATGGGGTGGCCGTAGATACTGTCGCGAGCGTTCGCAAGGTGCTCACGACCGTTCTCCAGACGGACTTGTCGCGCATTCGAGACTCGGATGATTTTTCCAAAGAACTGGCGTTTTTCTGGGATTGGGATTCGATGGCAGACGTTGAGGCTGTGCAGGGGCTTGAGGTTGAGTTCGGTATCACGATCTCTGACGCGGACGCGGAGGCGATGAAGACGCTGAAAGACATTGTTTTAGGGATTCATGAGAAGATCAAAAGCAGGAGCTAACACTCATACTAACTTGCAATCAATAGGCTATTAATATAGGGTGAGGGCAATCTATGCGCCCTCGAACTGAAATTCCCGCCGCGCAGGTTGGCGCGATCCATCGCGCGATGCTGGCGGCTTCCGGCAAA
>Ga0224557_1000219_pt1 | contig 66014 bp, 65 predicted proteins | sample 714S31014metaG_FD_180677 | JGI IMG/M metagenome (GOLD analysis project Ga0224557, IMG submission 180677) | Peat soil microbial communities from Stordalen Mire, Sweden - 717 S3 10-14 | ecosystem: Environmental > Terrestrial > Soil > Wetlands > Peat | place: Sweden: Norrbotten County, Stordalen...
TCGCGGATTCGCTCACTGTGCCGGACAGATTGGCCGCCTCCAGGGCGATGTTGGGCGGGTTCGGGCCGGAGGTGATCACCCCGCCCGCGACCGTCACGGTGATGGAGGTGGCGGCGTCGGTGGTGTCACCGTTGGACGGCTGAGCCGTGATGACCCAGGTCCCGTCGGGGACGAACAGGCGGTAGTGGCCGCTCGAGTCGGTTTGCGTGCTGGTGCCGTTGGGCGAGTTCTGCTCCTGCGCCTGGACGTTGGTGTTCGGGGCCGCGGCGCCGCCGGCGGTCGCGGATTCGCTCACTGTGCCGGACAGATTGGCCGCCTCCAGGGCGATGTTGGGCGGGTTCGGGCCGGAGGTGATCACCCCGCCCGCGACCGTCACGGTGATGGAGGTGGCGGCGTCGGTGGTGTCGTTCGAGGGCGGCTGAGCGGTGACGGTCCAGTTCCCGTCGGGGAGGTCGAACCCATAGTTGCCGCTCGAGTCGGTGGTGGTACTCGTCTGCGCCGGGCCACCGGCCTGCGGGTAGACCGTCACGTTGGTGTTCTGGGCGGCGCCGCCGCCGGCGGTTGCGGATTCGGTCACCGTGCCCGACACGTTGTTGGGGGCCGCACCGGCCGGAGCCTGCACCACGCCCAGCGACAAGACACCGGCGGCGATGACGACGGCCGCTGCCGACATCGCACCGACACGTCTCGCGACGCGACTCAGCTTGAGCGTCCGCTCTCGAGAAGAAAAGAGAGGGTCCGGCGTTCCTTGGCTTCTACGCACGAAAATGCCCATGGATCCTCTGCCTCCTCGACTTCCGCCCGATTGGCCGGGATCACACAAACGTCAATGGCCATTGCTGACCTAGGCGAACCACATGTTCGTCCGGTTACCTCTGAGTAACTAGAGGCTTTAGTCACTGACCTTCGCTGCCGGGCGGCGCAAATGATGGTTCGAGCAGAACTTCAGCCCGCAGCCGCCAATCGGCTGCGGGCCTCGTGGCGAGTGACGACGCCGTCGGGTCCAGGGTGCTCCAGGACCCGCTCAGCGCTCGTGAACGTCGCGGCGGGCGCCCCTCAGGCCGACGCGGGCGCCGATGCCGCGCTCGTGCCGGCGAAGCGACCGAACATCGTGCTGTCGCCGATGGAGAGGCCGCTGGCATACCCGAACGAGCACACACCGGCCGTGGTGCGACCGGCGGCGAACAGGCCCGCCACGGCATCGCCGTGCAGGTCGAGCACCTCTCCGTCGACCGTCGTCTCCAGGCCGCCGAGCGTGAAGGGTGCGTACGGCGCCGGCCCGATCCGCAGGTCGACCGCGCCGATCGGCGGCACCAGCGGTCGCACCCACGACGGGCCCTTGTGGAACAGCGGGTCCTCCCCCGACACCGCGTGCCGGTTGTACAGGTCCACGGTGGCCTGGAGCGACCCGGTCGGCAGGCCCATCTCCGACTCCAGCTCCGCCGCTGTGGCGCACACCCAGGTGGCGGCCAGGCCCATCCAGTTGACCTCGTAGGACGCCTCGTCGACGATGAGGTAGACCTCGCCGTCCTGCTCGTAGAGCGCCGACTGGCCGACCCGCCCCATGTAGGTGTCCTCGTTGATGAAGCGCTGGCCCTTCCCGTTGACGAGGATCCCGTGGATCAGGGTCCGTGGCGGCGTGATCGGGAGCGACACCTCGCCGGCGTACATGTTGCGGACGGAGGCGCCGAGAGCCTGGGCCATGCGGATGCCGCGCCCGTCGTCGCCTTCCGTGCCCACCTTGAACGTGCCCCGGACGAGGGCCGGGCTGTGCTTGCGCAGCATGTCGTCGTTGAAGATGAACCCGCCGGCGGTCAGCACGACGCCACGACGCGCCCGCAGCGACACCGTCACCCCGAACCGCTGCCCTTGGACGCCGACGACCCGGCCGTCGTCGACCACGAGCCGGTCCACCCGGGTGTCGGCCGAGACGGCCACGCCGGCGCCGACCGCAGCGGCGGCGAGGTGCTGCATCAACAGCCACCCGGTCGACCGCTTCGTCTTCGCCAGATGCCCGCGTGGTGCCGGCCGGGCCACCTCGTTGAAGGGGTAGGCGTCCTCGCCTCCCGAGTACACGAGTCCCTCGGTGCCCGTCGGGGCCATGGAGGTCTCGGCGCAGAACGTCGGGTCGAACGGGACGCCCCGCGCCACGAGCCAGTCGAAGTGGCCGAGGCTCTCCGCGCAGTAGCGCGCGATCTTGGCCTCGTCGGGGTCGGGTCCGCACGCCGCCATCAGGTAGCGGTACATGTCGTCCAGGCTGTCGTCGAACCCGCAGGCGGTCTGGATCGGCGTGCCCCCGCCGAGGTAGACGATACCCTCCGCCAGCGCGGCGGCCCCCCCGGGGCCCCCGGTCCGCTCCACCACGAGCACCTGCGCCCCGGCCTCGGCCGCGCTGAAGGCGGCGGTACTTCCCGCCGCGCCGAAGCCGACCACGACGACGTCGGCGGTGTCGTCCCAGCTCGTGATCTCGGACGCCTCGCACGGCGTCACGTCGTCGGGCTCGCGCACTCCGTCCTCCCCGCGGTGTCGCCGAGACGGTAGCCGGTGCCGCCGGCCCGCCCCTACCCTGCACTCCATGCCGCAGCCGCCGGACGCGCCGGACTCCCCGGCGCCACCGCCGGTCCTGGAACGCCTCGCGCCGGGCGGGGACGCGACGTTGGCCTACCGGCTCGTGCCCGGCGTCACCACCTGGCGGCTCACCTCCCCGGGCGGGGCGGTCCGCTTCGCCAAGGTCGACACCGAGGGGCGCTTCCCCACGCTGCGCGCCGAGTGCGAGCGAATGGTCTGGGCCGCCCCCTACCTCCCGGTCCCCACGGTGGTGACGCTCGACCGGGACGGCGGCACCACGACCCTCCTCACCGAGGCGCTGCCCGGTCACGACGGCACGGACCCGGTGCGGCGAAACGACGTCGGTGCCCTGGTGGCCGCCCTCGGGCGCGGGCTGCGGGCCTTCCACGAGGCCGTCGGCGAGGAGTGGTGCCCCTTCCGCTTCGACATGGCGCGCGCGCTGGACCACGTGGCGCGCCGGGTCGCTGCCGATGACGTCGATCCCGCGGGCTTCCACGACGAGCACCGCCACCTGAGCCCGGCCGGTGCCCTGGCCGAGCTGGCAGCCACCGCCCCCGTCGGCGAGGACCTCGTCGTCTGCCACGGCGACTACTGCCCGCCCAACGTGCTGCTGTGCGACGGCGTGGTGACCGGCTACGTCGATCTGGGCGAGCTGGGGGTGGCCGATCGCTGGTGGGACGTCGCCGTGGGGGGCTGGAGCACCTGTTGGAACTTCGGAGAGCAGTTCGAGCCGACGTTCTACGAGGGCTACGGCATCACGCCCGACCCGGAGCGCATCCGTTTCTTCCGGCTCCTCTACGACCTCGTGTCCTGACCCGTGTCCGGCGGCGAGCTCCCGGCCCGGGAGGTCAGCCGCTGCGCCCTGGTGAACACCGCGTCGAACATCGGCACGGTCAACGTGCCGGTGAACGTGTTCTGCTGGCTCGGATGGTACGAGCCGAGCAGGGTCAGCCCGCCCGGGAGCGGGCTCTCTGCGAGGTGCCCGAAGGCCGGGCGCGGCCGGAGGCCGAACTGCGACGACAGGGCCTGCCAGGCGACCTGCCCGAGCGCGATCACGACGGCGGCGTCGCGCAGCAGGGAGAGCTCGCGCTCCAGATACGGCGCGCAGGCCGCCCGCTCGGCCGGTTCCGGCTTGTTCCCGGGGGGCGCGCAGTGCACGGCGGCGGTGATGTACGCGCCCGTGAGGGTCAGGCCGTCGTCGCGTGACGTGCTGGTGGGCTGGTTGGCGAACCCGGCCCGGTGCAACGCGGCGAAGAGCCAGTCACCGGACCGGTCCCCGGTGAACATCCGGCCGGTGCGGTTGGCGCCGTGCGCCGCAGGCGCCAGGCCCACGATGACCAGGGCGGCGTGCGGGTCACCGAAGCCGGGGACGCCGCGGCCCCAGTACACCTGCCCGGTGTAGGAGGCCCGTCCGGTCCGGGCCACCTCCTCACGCCAGCTCACCAGACGCGGGCAGCGGCGGCAGGCCGCCACCTCCCGTTGCACCTCGGCCAAGGAGTCCCGCTCGGCCCGGTTGGACACCACGGCGCAGAGCCTACGATGGGCTGCCGTGCCGCCGTCAGCCCGAACCGCCTCGACCCGACCCGCGTCCCGTCGCAGCCGGAAGGTTCCCCCGGCGTGCGCCGTGCTGCTCGTGCGCCATGGCACCACCCCCACCACCGGCAAGATGCTCCCCGGTCGCGCCGGCGGGCTCCACCTGTCCGAGAAGGGGCGGGCGCAGGCGGAGGGGGCGGCCGAGCGGATCGCCGCCCTGACCAAGGCGCCCCGCGCCGTCTACGCCTCGCCACTCGAGCGGACCCGGGAGACCGCGGCCCCCATCGCCAAGGCGCTCGGCCTGCGGGTGCGGACGGCCCCGGGCCTCGTCGAGGTCGACGTGGGTGACTGGACCGAGAAACCCTTGGCTCGGCTGTACCGGGCCAAGGAGTGGCCCACCGTGCAGCGCTGGCCCGGCGGCTTCCGGTTCCCCGGTGGAGAGTCGTTCGCCGAAATGTCGGTCCGGTCGATGGACGCGGTGCTCGCCCTCGTGGCGGACCATCCCGGTGAGACGATCGTCGCCGTCTCACACGCCGATCCGATCAAGGCCATCGTCGCCGCGGCGGCGGGGGTCCCCCTCGACCTGATGCAGCGCATCACGATTTCGCCCTGTTCCATCTCGGCGATCCTCTTCGGCGCGGGTGGCCCGGTCGTACTGTGCGTGAACTCGACCGGGACGCTGGAGGAGCTGGCGCCGTCGTGAGGACGCGACCGCGGTGACCGACGACTTCGACTTCGACGCGCCCGACCACTGCACGGTCGGGGTGATCGGAGAGGTGGGCCACCGGCTCTTCCTCTTCTACTGCCGTCAGGGGCTGACCGAGACCACCGTCAAGGTGGAGAAGCAGCAGGTCGCCGTCCTCGCCGGCTACCTGGGCCGCATCGTCAAGGAGCTGGGCCGCCCCGGCCACCTGCCCGAGGATCTCGACTTCTACGGCACCGAGGAATTCGAATGGGTCGTGGGCACCATCGGCGTCTCCTACGACGAGGAGCTCGACCGCGTCATCGTCGTCCTCGAGGAGATCGACGTGGAGGACGAGGACGAGGACGAGGACGAGGTGGAGGTGGAGGAGGACGGGCACGTGCTGCGGGTGGCCCTGACGCGCGAGCAGGCCGCCGCCTTCGCCATCCACGCCACCCGCCTGGTGGAGTCCGGCCGGCCGCCCTGCCCGCTCTGCGCGCTCCCGCTGGACCCGGCCGGGCACAACTGCCCGCGCACCAACGGGCACCGGCCTCCGGCTTCCTGACGGACGTGTCCGACGCCGCGGTCGAGCACGTCCTCACCGAGGGTGACATGGAGGTGCACGGGCGGATCGCGGGCAGCTCGAACGCCACGCTGCTCGTGACCTGCCGCCTCGGCGACGAAGAGCTCCTGGCCGTCTACAAGCCACACAAGGGGGAGCGACCGCTCTGGGACTTCCCCGGAGGGCTCTTCCGGCGCGAGGTGGCCGCCTACGTGCTCTCCGAGCACCTGGGCTGGGGTCTGGTCCCCGAGACGGTGGAGCGCGACGAGGGCCCCTTCGGGCCCGGGTCCGTCCAGCGGTTCGTCCACGAGGACGGCGCCTCGCACTACTTCACCCTGCGCGACGAGCCGAGGTGGCACCCCGTGCTGATGCGCCTGTGCGCGTTCGACGTGGTGGCGAACAACGCCGACCGCAAGAGCGGCCACGTCCTCCTCGCCGAAGACCGGCTCTGGGCCATCGACAACGGCCTGTGCTTCAACACGGACGACAAGTTGCGCACCGTGATCTGGGACTTTGGCGGGGCGCCCCTGGAGGCCGAGGTCGAAGAGGACCTGGCGCGGCTGGCCCACGACGGGGCCCCGCCGGCGCTGTGCGAGCTCATTGAGCCCGCGGAGGTGGCGGCCACGCTCGACCGGGCGGCCTGGCTGCTCAGCCTGCGCTCCCTGCCCGAGCTGGTCGACGACGGCGGCTGGCCGCCGTACCCCTGGCCCCTGGTGTGAGCGCCGGGGCGTCGCGGTGGCCGGCCCCTGGACGTGGCCCCTGAATGTGCCCCCTAAATGTGGTAGCCGAGCGTCTGCAGCTCGGCGATCACCTGCTGCGCCACGACCTGCCCCCCGCCCGGCGTGAGGTGCGTGCCGTCGGGTTCCCTCACGTTGACGACCTGCCCGGCCGCATTGGTGACGAAGGCGGTGTAGCCACCCTGCGCCGTCCCCAGTGACTTGTCGGTGCTGACGTAGGTCACGGGCGGGTGTGCTTTGACGGCCTGTTGCTGGACCACGGCGTTCACGTCGGACATCTGCGCGCTCAGCCCCGCGCTCTGCATCGGTGGCATGCCCACCCAGACGACGGTGGCCCCCCCGCTCCCGGCGATCTGCATGAACTGGGCCACCCGCTGGGCGTACAGGGTGTTCCACTGCGGCGACGTGTACGGCACGTCCGGCGGCCCGAGGAAGTCCTGGGCGTCGTTCGCCCCGATCATGACCACCACGACCTGGGGTTGCGTCGACCTGATGTCCGCCGTCAGCTCCGCCGGCCAGTTGAAGTAGTCGGGCCGGGTCAGGCCCGTGCTGACGCGGCCGTCGAGCGCCGCGTTGACGATGCCGGTCCCGGCCAGGTCCGACTGCAGCGGGCCTCCCACGTCGAGCCCGATGGAGTCACCGACGATCAGGACCCGCAGGGGGTCGGCCGCGGTCGGGAGCTTCGGGTTGGGCGGCACCGTCGTCGGCGGGGGGGCGCCACCACTGCCGTGCGCCGGCTTGGGCCCCGGCCGGGTCCCGCCCCGCGGCGGGGGCGGCGGACCGGACGACGTGAGCCCGACGGACCCGCTGGACAGGCCGTTGCCCCTCCCCGTCACCGACACGATGTGCGAGAGCCCGAGCGCCCGGCTCAGGGCCGCCACGGGGCCCACCACGTCGAGGCTGACCGTGCGACGCGTGCCGACGGGCGAGACCTGGGCGTTGTGCTGCAGCGTCGGCGCGAACAGGAGGAACCACACGGCGAACGCACCGGCGCCCAGCGCGAGCACCCGGGTCCACGGTGCCCGCACCCGGCCGTCGGGCGGCGGCGACAGCTCGGCGTGCGGGTGGGACTGCCATTCGGACTTCGACTCCCACTGCACCTGGTGGGGCGGAATACGGGCGTCCGTCATCAGAAGCGGTAGTAGATGAAGGGCGCGACGCCGACCGGACCGAACGTGGTGATGCCGAGGAGGGCGATGCCGAGCAGGCCGACCTGGACGGCGGCGCGCTGGCGGGAGAAGGCGGCCTGGAGGCGACCCACGCTGAGAGTGGGCACGAATTGAGACGCGATCGTGCCGAGGATCGTGACGACGAGCAACGGCGTCACCAGGGGGGACGCCTGGCCCCAGCCCTTGAGGACCCGTCCGAGCACGGCGAAGGCCTGCGCCATGCCCGAGGAGTTGAAGAAGACCCAGCCCAGGCAGACGAACTGGAAGGTGAGGAAGCGCTGCACCCAGATCCGCACGGGGCCGTCGGCCACCGGCGGCAGCCCCCGACGCACGCGGCTGGTTCGACGCAGGTGCCCGAAGCTCTGCCCGAGCCCCTGGAGCGCTCCCCAGGCCACGAACGTCCAGGCGGCGCCGTGCCAGAGGCCGCCGAGCACCATCGTGATCATGATGTTGCGGACGGTCTGTCCCTGACCGCCCCTACTGCCGCCGAGCGGGATGTAGAGGTAGTCCCGCAGCCACCGCGAGAGTGTCATGTGCCAGCGCCGCCAGAAGTCCTGCAGGTCGCGCGCGGTGTAGGGCGCGTCGAAGTTCTGCGGGAAGCGGAACCCGAGGAGCAGCGCGAGCCCGATGGCGATGTCGGTGTAGCCGCTGAAGTCGCAATAGATCTGCACCGCGTACCCCCACGCCGCGAAGATGGCCTCGGGGGCGGAGTGCTGGCTGGGTGAGGTGAAGACGGGCGTCACGATCGCGCTCGAGACGTACGAGGAGATGACGACCTTCTTGAACAGCCCGGCCAGGATCAGCCAGAAGGCCCGCGAGTAGTCGACCGCGTCCGGATCGCGGCGCCGGCGGATCTGGGGCAGCAGCTCCGTCCCCCGCACGATCGGTCCGGCCAGGAGATGGGGGAAGAACGAGAGGTAGAGCGCGAAGTCCAGTGGCTTGGCCGGCTCGAGCTCGCGGCGGTAGACGTCGACCACGTAGCTGATGGCCATGAAGGTGAAGAAGGAGATGGCGATCGGCAGTCCGACCTGCAACAGGGGGATGGCCCGGCCGAGCCCGACGGCGTGGGTGACGTTGTCCACGTTCACCGAGACGAAGCCGTAGTACTTGAACCAGCCGAGGATCCCGAGCAGCGCGCCGACCGAGACCGCCATGGCGATCCGCCGGGTGCGCTCGTCGCGCGTCGCCGACACCCAGGCGGCTCCGCCGAAGGACACCACGGTGGTGGCCAGCAGGAGGAGGCAGTAGCTCCACCCCACCCAGCCGTAAAACGCGTAGCTCAACGCGATCATTGAGAGCTTCCACCAGCGCGCGTAGGGGTTGAGCAGCCAGTTCACCGTGTACGCGACGGCGAAGAAAATTGCGAAGTCGATCGTGGGAAAGAGCATCGGCGGGATCAGGAAGGTGCGCCGAATGTACCGCCGGTCGCCCCGTCAGAACGCGCACGCGGGGCACGCGTGAGCCCGGTGTGGCCCCGGCACAGCCGGCTCAACGCCTCCCACTCTGCCAGCATCGCCGGCCCACCCCCAAATCTGGAGGGCCGGGCGGTCGGCGGCCCGCCGCGCCGCGACGCCGGCCGCCGACGGGTCAGCCCTTGGCCTTGAGCGCCTCGATCAGCGCCGGCAGCACCTTGTGCACGTCGCCCACGATCCCGAGGTCGGCCACCGAGAAGATGGGCGCCTCCTGGTCCTTGTTGATGGCGATGATGTTCTTCGAGCCCTTCATGCCCACCAGGTGCTGCGTGGCGCCGGAGATCCCGCAGGCCACGTAGACGGTCGGCTTCACGGTCTTGCCGGTCTGGCCCACCTGGTGCGAGTAGGGCACCCAACCGGCGTCGACGATGGCACGGCTCGCGCCGGCGGCACCGTGGAGCAGCTTGGCCAGCTCCTCAATGAGCGCGTAATTGGACGCCTCGCCCAGCCCACGGCCCCCCGAGACGACCACCGCGGCCTCGTCGAGCTTGGGCCCGCTGCGCTCCTCGACGTGGCGCTCGACGATCTTGGCCGTGTTGGTGCCGGCGACGTCGGGGACCGCGGCCGGCACCACGGCGGCGGCCGCGCCGCCAGAGGGCTCCGCGGCGAACGACTTGGCGCGGATGACGAAGATGCCGGGCCCCTCGCCGGTGAAGCGCGCCGTCACGATGTGGCTGCCCCCGAACACCGGGTGCTGGCTGGCCAGCCCACCGTCGGCCTCGACCAGGCCCGTCACGTTGGTCAGCACCGGACGGTCCAGCTTGGCGCTGAGGCGCCCCGCCACGTCACGCCCCTCGTAGGTGGCCGGCATCAGGATCGCGTCCGGTGCGTTGCCGCCCTGGACCAGCGCGGCCAGCGCGGCGGCCACGGGCACGCCGGGCAGTGCGCCGCCGAGGTCTCCGATGTCGTACACGGTGGTCGCCCCGTACCCACCGAGGGGACCGGCCAGCGAGGCCACGTCCGCACCCCAGGCGACGGCCTCGACCGTCGAGGCCACGGAGCGGGCCTCGGTCAACAGCTCCAGCGTGACCGGCGTCGGGCCGTTGTCGCCCACCTCGGCCAGCACCCACACCTTGTCGATCGGCATCTCAGACCACCTTCAGCTGCTCGAGGAAGGCCACCACGCGCTGTGCGCCGTCGCCCTCGTCCACCACGATCTCCCCACCGGAGCGCGCCTCGGCCTCCGAGACGTCGGTGATCACCTGGCCGGCGCCACCCGCGCCCACCTGCGACGCGTCGATGCCGAGATCGGCGATGGTGAGGTTGTCGACCGGCTTGGACTTGGCCGCCATGATCCCCTTGAACGAGGGGTACCGCGGCTCGACGACGCCTGCCGTCACCGTCACGACGGCCGGCAGGGGGCACACGACCTCGTCGTAGCCCGCCTCGGTCTGGCGCTCGACCTTGACCGAGCTGCCGTCCACGGAGATCGACTTGGCGAATGTGACCGACGGCAGCCCCAACAGCTCGGCGACCTGCACGGGCAGCGTGCCGGTGTACCCGTCGGTCGACTCCGTGGCCATCACGACGAGGTCGGGATTGGCGCGCCCGATGGCGGCGGCCAGCACCTTGGCCGTCCCGAGGGCGTCGCTGCCCGCCAGCGCGTCGTCGCTGACCAGGATCGCCTTGGCCGCGCCCATGGCGAGGCCGGTACGCAGGCCCGACGTCTCGCCGCCCGGAGCCATGGAGACGAGGGTCACCTCGTCGCCCTCGCCCGAGGCCAGCTGGAGGGCCATCTCGACCCCGTAGTTGTCCGAGTCGTCCATGATGAGCTTGCCGGACCGGTCGAGGGTGTTGGTGTCCGGCTTCAGCGCACCGGGGGCGGCCGGATCGGGGATCTGCTTGACACATACGACGACGTTCATGGCCGACCATCTTTGTGGACCCGGGCGGTCCGCCGCCATTCGACCCGGTCGCGGGCCCGTTCCAGGGTGCTCCGGCCGGGTCTCAGCCCCTGTTTCCGGCTCCCGCCGCCTGGAGCGCCGCACGGAGCCGGTCCGTGATGACCGTGTCCACCCCCAGCTCCACCATCGCACGCAGGTCGTCGGGGGCGTTCACCGTCCACACGTTGACGGCGAGGCCGGCCGCATGCGCCTCCGCCACCAGCTCGGGGGTGACGGCGGTGACGAAGGGATGGACCGCCCGGAACCCAGCCGCGGTGGCCTCGGCCAGGGCCGGGCCCGGCTCGGTGGCGAACCCCCACAGCGCCCCGAGCGCGAGGCGGCCGTCCGCCGCCTGCACGGCCAGCAGCGTGGCGGGCTGGAAGGACGAGACGATGACCCGGTCGGTCCAGCCGGCCTCCTCGATCGTCGCCGCCGTCAGCGCCGCCACCGCCTCGGCCGGGTCCCAACCCGGGTCCTGGGGCGCGTTCTTGATCTCGACGTTGACGACCAACCCGTCGCAGGCCGCCAGGACGTCGGGGAGGAGGGGCACATGGGCCGGCAGGTCGGCCACGCCGAGCGCGGCGATGACGCCGAGCCCGGGGATCTCGGCGTCGTGGTGCACGGCCAGCCCGCCGTCGGCGGTGAGCCGGACGTCCAGCTCGACCCCGTCGGCCCCCAGACGACGCGCCTCGGCGAACGCATCCAGGGTGTTCTCGGTGAACCCCTCCGTGCAACCCCTGTGGGCGAACACCGCCGTCATCGGCCGCCGCCCCCCGGCCCGTCACAGATGCAGCGCGGCAGAGCCGGAATTTTGCACGAAAACTCCTTGCCAGGCCCCCGGCGGGCCGTTACCCTCTTTCCCGTTAACCCGCTTTTCACGGACGGGCACCATGTGGGCCCGATCATGTGAAAAGGATCACAATGCAGGTGGAGGCACATTCCGATGGCTCTCATGTGGAACCGGACAGTCGACTGGGACGCGGACGACTGGCGGCGGATGGCCGCCTGCCGCAACACCGAACCGGACCTCTTCTTTCCTGTCGGCACGACCGGCCCGGCCGTCGACCAGATCGACGCCGCCAAGCGTGTCTGCCGCTCGTGCGAGGCGCTCGAGCCCTGCCTGGACTTCGCACTGGCGACCAACCAGGAGTCGGGGGTGTGGGGCGGTACCTCCGAGGAGGAGCGCCGCAAGCTGCGCAAGGCGTGGCTGGCCGCACGCCGCTCGCAGCGCACCGCATTCTGAGCACCGCCCACCGGGCGCGCCCGTAGGCCCTCGGCGGATGGGTCGGCCGACCTGAGCAACGTGATCATCGCGGCGCTCGCACCGGCACCGAGATCGCCACCCGCGTCCCTCCGCCGTCTTCCACGGGCATCGCCTCCATGGAGATCGTCCCCTCCAGCTGGCTGACCACCAGATCGCGCACGATCGACAGGCCGAGGCTCGAGGTCCGCTCGATGTCGAACTCCTCCGGCAGACCCAGACCGTCGTCGCGCACCTCCACCCGCAGCTCCGTCTCCCCGCTCGACAGCGTGAGGTCGACGTGGCCCACCGGAGCGGGTCCGGCCGCCCCGCCCGCTCCCTCGAGCCCGGGCGCCCAGTCGCCGCCGCCGGCCGCCTCGGGGTCGAAGGCGTGCTCGACCGCGTTCTGCAGCAACTCGGCCACCGTCACCGCCAGCGGCGTGGCCACGTCCGCCGTCACCTCACCGAGGTCGCCATGGACCGAGATCACGATGGGCTGCGACGACACGACCGAGTCCTCCGCCATCTGCACCAGCGAGCCGACGATCTCGGCGAAGGGCACCTGGTCGCTCGGGTCGCGCGACAGGATCTCGTGCACGAGGGCGATGGAGCGCACGCGGCGCTCGGCCTCGTGCAGCGCGACCCGTGCCGCGCGGTCGCCCACCCGGCGCGCCTGGAGGCTCAGCAGCGACGAGATGGTCTGCAAGTTGTTCTTGACGCGGTGGTGGACCTCCCGGATGGCCGCGTCCTTGGAGAGGAGCAGCCGGTCGAGTCGCCGCACGTCGGTGACGTCGCGCAGCAGGATCATCGCCCCGGTGACCACACCGTGCGACAGCAGCGGGATGCAGTGCACGAGGACGATGACGTCGGGGCGGCGTTCGACCTCCTCGACCACGGGACGCCCGGTGGCCAGCGCCCACTCGACGGCCGACTCCTCAATGTCGAGATCCCCGAACCGGCGACCCTCGGGCTGGGTGTAGATCCCCATCCGGTGGAAGGCGTTCATCGCGTTCGGCGAGGCGAACTCCACCCGGCCGTCGGCGTCGACCACGACGACACCGTCCCCCACCCGCGGCGCCTCCTCCGTGCCGACGTCCTCGTCGGGGAACGGGAAGGCGGACTGCGCCACCATGTCGGCCAGCCGCTCGAACACGTCGAGGTAGGTGCGCTCGTACATGCTGGTCGGCCCCTTGAGCGGCGCCAGGGAGACCCGGAGGAGCGCGCCGATGATCCGGCCCTCGAAGCGGACGGGGATGTTCTCCACCGGGACCTGCTCGCCCAGGATCGGGTGGTGGATGCTGCCCCGGACGATCTCGCCGGTGTGCAGGCAGCGGGCCACGAGCGTCCACTGCGACTCGTTGACGGTCTGGCCCACGAGGTCCTGGTCCACCAGCGTGGGACGATTGTTGGGGCGCATCTGCCCCAGCACGACCAGCTCGGGGTCCTCCCCAGCGTCCCGCGTCTCGCCCTGGCCGACGGTGTGCACCGGCACCAGGAGCAGGAGGTCGGAGAAGGAGAGGTCGGCCAGCACGCTCCAGCTCCCGAGCAGGCGCTGCAGGTGCTCGAGCTCCTCGGGCTTGAGGTCGGTGTGGCTCTGGGCCAGCTCGGCGGGGGTCGGCACCTACGCCTCCGACCGCTCGGTCGCCGGGCGGTCCGAGGCCGCCGGCGGGGCCGCCACCGGCACCGGGTACGGCGCCCGGGCCCGGTACCCCTGCAGCGCGCCGACCCCGACCGAGGCCAGCAGCGCGCGCAGATCGTCGGCCCGGTGCGCGACATGGTCGAGGTGGTGCGCGTCCGACGCCGTGGTGAGCGGCACGCGGCGAGCCACGAAGCGCTCGAGCAACCCCTGGGCCGGGTACTGCTCCCCCATCGGCTTGCGCCAGCCGGACGAGGACAGCTCCGCCGCCATGCCCGACGACGATGCCGCCTCGGCGATGCGGTCCCACCACTCGTCCGGCGCATCGGGCACGTAGCCCGCGACCTTGATCAGATCAGGGTGGGCCAGCACGTCGCAGGCGCCCGAGGCGGCGAGCTCCTCCATCGCCTCGGCGTAGGCGTCCCAGCAGGCGTCGACCTCGCGCACCGACCACTGCGCCATCGACAACGGGTCGTCGAGATCGTCGAAGCGCCAGCCGCCCACCCAGTGCACCGAGCCCAGCAGGACGTCGAAGGGGTACCCGGCGAGCAGCCGGGCCACGTCGTCCATCCGGCCCTCGTAGTAGTCGACCTCCAGGCCGATGACGACCGGCAGGCCGGCCTCCTTGGCCTCGAGCGCGCAGGACACGTAGGCGTCGAGGTCGACGGTGGCGTGGAACTTCCAGTAGTCGGCCATGGACTCCGCCAGGGCGGGCGACACCCGGCCGTCGTCCCAGAAGCCACCGAGGAGCGCGTCGGCCTGGCGGAAGCGGAACAGGTGCTCGGTGAGGGCGAGCTCGGTCACCCCGGCGGCCTGGGCCCGCTCGCAGTACTCGGCCAGCTGCTCCACCCGCAGCGGGGTGTCGTGCTCGTGGTGCGGCCAGAGGTGGAGGTGGTAGTCGAGCACGTCAGACCCTCACGCCTTGCTCCGCGTCACGCCCGCTCCAGACCGGGCCGTCAGCCGGCCCGGCGGATCAGTGTCACGCCGTCGCGGATGGTGGTGAGGACGCACACGACGCGGGGGTCGTTGACGACCTTGTCGTTGAAGGCGCGCAGGGCCCGGGCCCCCTCGTGCGGGTCCGGCTCGGACGCCAGCACGCCGCCGCGCTGGAGCGTGTTGTCGACCACGATGAGCCCGTGCGGGGCCAGCTTGGGCAGCACCGCCTCGAAGTAGGCGTCGTAGGAGACCTTGTCGGCGTCGATGAAGACGAGGTCGAACGGGCCCTGCAGCTCCTGGAGGGAGCGCAACGCCGGACCCTCGATCACGCTGATGTGGCTCTCGAGCCCGGCGGCGGCGATGTTCCCGCGCGCCACCTGGGCGTGGTGCGGGTCGACCTCGAGCGAGATGATGGCCCCGTCCCGGCCGAGGCCGGCCGCCATGGCGATGGCCGAGTACCCGGTGAAGGTCCCGATCTCGAGGACGCTGCTCGCCTGCGTGGCGAACACCAGGAGCTCCAGGAACCGACCCTCCTGGCGGCCCACCATCATCCCCCAGGCGGCGAACCCGTCCCTGGTGGAGGCATCCACCGACTCCAGGTGGGCCGGCGGCGGCGTCGTGTGCGCGTCCGCGTACTCGAGCACCTCTGCGTTGATGAGCTGAGCCATGGCACGCATGGTAGGCGCCGCGCCCGCGGCCGGCGCCCGGCCGGCCGGCGTGCTCAGTCCCAGACCTGCGCGCCCAGCTTGAGCAGCCCACCCATGTCGTAGATGTCGGCGTCGAAGAACGGCACGGTCACCAGCACGTCGGGTGCGCCCGTGAGCTCCGCCTGCTGCTCGGCCTCGCGGCGGGCGACGACGCCGAAGTTGAGGAAGCTCTCCGCCACCTCCCCCAGGACGCGTGCGGCCACGACCGGGTCGTCGGTGAGCCCGTCCGCCAGCTCGGTGGTCCGGCCGGTCATGGACTGGGCCAGCTTGTCCGCCGCCGGGTCGCGCAGGTACTCGGGCAGCACCTTGTTGAGCACGACCGCGCCGAGATGCAGCTTGCGCGCCGTCAGCTCGGCCGAGAAGAACTCGGCCTCCCGCACCGGTGTGGCCTCGAGCGTCGAGACCACCATGAACGTGGTGCGCCGGTCCGACAGCAGCCGCGTCACCGCCTCGGCCCGCTCGACGAAGCCGGCGTACATCGACTGGAAGAGGATGAAGAACTCCGAGATGTCGGCGAGGAACTGCGTGCCGAGGATCCGGTCGGCGATCTGGTAGAAGGGCTTCGACGCGAAGTTCACCAGGCGCGAGCGGTAGGGGACGATCAGCCAGCGCAGCAGCCGGGACGAGAAGAAGTCGGCCATGCGCTGCGGCGCATCGAGGAAGTCGAGCGCGTTGCGGGTGGGCGGCGTGTCCACCACGATGAGGTCGTACGTGCCCTCGGAGTGGATCTCGTAGAGGCGCTCCATGGCGATGTAGTCGTGCGACTGCACGAAGCGCCCCGAGATGTTCTGGTACAGCGGGTTGGCGAGGATTTGCTCACGTGTCTCGTCGTCGGGGGCATGGGTGCGGATGAGGTCGTCCCAGCTCTGCTTGGTGTCCAGCATTGCCGCCCACAGCTCACCCCTCGGGTGGGCCGCCGCCCTGCCGAACACATCGTCGGGGATGCGGACCTCGTCGTTCCCGATCCCCTTCAGCCCCAGGGCGTCGGCCAGCCGGCGCGCCGGGTCGACGGTGAGCACCAGCACGCGGCCGCCCTGCTCGACCACGGCCGTGGCGGCGAGCGCGGCCGCGGTCGTGGTCTTGCCCACGCCGCCCGGGCCGCAGGCGATGACGATGTCCTTGGCGGCGAGCAGCTGCGCGACCGTCTTGGCCGCGCCGGCCGTGGCCGCCGTCACAGCCCGAGCTCCTCGCCGAGGGCGTGGGCCACCTGGCGCGTCGTCCGCGCCCCGAAGCTGCGCGCGAACAGGTACGGCAGCAGGAGCACGGGCAGCCCTTCGGGCAGCCCGGCCTGGAGCCGCTGCATGTGGGCCGAGCGGGTGCGCCGCATGGTGACGGCGAGCCGGGCCGCCTCGAGGACCGGGGTCACGGTCCCGCCCGCCCGGTCCGACAGCACGCGCTCGACGTCCGGCGCCCGCAGCTGCTCGAAGATCTCCTCCTCGCGCTGGCCGAAGAGCTCGGGGAGGACGCGGTTGATGACCACGGCCGACATGCGCACCGTGGTCTCCTCGCGCACCCTCGTCACCAGCTCGAGCGTCTCGCTCACCGGCATCTCCTCGGGCGTGCAGACGGCGACGAGGCCCGTCTGGCGCTCGTCGGAGAGGATGTCGAGCATCCAGTCCGTCTGGCTGCGGATGAGCCCGACCTTGACGAGGTCGTTGATGGCCTGCGGCGCGGCCAGCTGCCCGATGATGTGGCCGCTGGCGGGGGCATCGACGATCACCAGGTCGTAGTGCGACTCCCGGACCTCCCAGCACAGCTTGCCCACGGTGAGGATCTCCCGGACGCCCGGCGCCGCCGTCGCCACGAAGTCGAAGGCCTTGGCCAGCGGCCCGATGCGGCCCACCACCGGGATGCGCAGCTGCAATTTGAGGTACTCGCGCAGCGAGGCCTCCGTGTCCATCGACATGGACCAGACGCCGGGCGCGATCTCCCGCGGGGTGAAGTCGGTGGGCGGGGCCTCGAACAACGAGGTCACGTCACCCTTGGCGTCGACCTCGCAGACGAGGACACGCTTGCCGTGCTCGGCGGCCAGCTGGGAGAGGCCGGCGGCCACCGTGGTCTTGCCCACGCCGCCCTTGCCGGTGACGAAGAGCAGCCGCAGGTCGAGCAGGTCCGGAGCCGCGCTCACCGCCCCCGTGCCTGCCCCGCCGCCATGGCGGTCCTCAGGGGGCGCCGAACCCGACGCGGCGGTCCGACGATGGCGCCCCGACCTCGACGTAGGCGACCTTGACGACCGGGATCCCGACCCGGCGGCCCTTCCGGTCGGTCAGCCAGAGGACCCCGTCGCCCGTCTTGAGCAGCTTCTCGATGTCGGCGACCACCTTGTCGCGATCGGCATCGTCGGGCATCTCCACCTCGAGCTCCTTGGGTGTGTGGGTGATGCCGATGCGCACGTCCACCTGGTCTCACTCCTCTCGGGCGCCCGGATGGTTCCTGGGGCCACCTGGACGTTACAGCGACCGGGCAGACTGCAGTGCATGAGCGGCACGCCGAAGCCTGCTGCGTCGGAGCGCAGCGCCCGCTGGGCGGCGACGATGTCGGGCTACTCGGGCCCGGTGCGCCTGGCCCACGCCGACTCGCACGCCCGTGTCGGGCCGGCACCCGGGTCCCCCGACGCCGCTCCCACCCCTGCCGTCGGGCCGAGGGGACGGGAGGAGCGCCAGGAGCTCGAGGAGTCGCTGCTGGCGCCCGGCGCCACCCGCTCGTCGGGCGCCGGCCACCGGCGCGAGCCCGAGGAGCCCGACGCGTGGCGCACCTGCTTCGAGCGTGACCGCGACCGCATCCTCCACGCCAGCTCCTTCCGCCGCCTGGCGGGCAAGACGCAGGTCTTCGTTTTCCCCCAGGACCACCAGCGCACACGCCTGACCCACGCCCTCGAGGTGGCGCAGGTCGCCACGGCCATGGCGCGGGCCTGCCGCCTCAACGTGGACCTCACCGAGGCCATCGCCCTCGGCCACGACTGTGGGCACGGGCCCGGTGGCCATGCCAGCGAGGACGCGCTGGACCCCTACGTGCCCGGCGGGTTCGACCACGCGCCCTGGGGGGCGCTCGTCTCACTGGCCCCGCTCAACCTGTGCGCCGAGACGGTCGACGGCATCGCCAACCACAGTTGGTCCCGGCCTGCGCCGTCGACCCCCGAAGGCGAGGTCGTCAGCTGGGCCGACCGGATCGCCTACGTCTGCCACGACTGGGAGGACGCCGTCCTGTCGGGGATCGTCGCCCCCCACCAGTTGCCACTGGCCGTCCGCGCGCTGTGCGGCGAGCGGCGCAGCGCGCAGCTGGGCGCCTTCATCGCCGGCGTCGTCTCGGCCACCCTGCGCACGGGACAGGTGGGCATGGAAGAGGAGGCGGCGGAGGCGCTCGCCGCCTTCCGGGCCTGCAACTACGAGCGCATCTACCTGCGCGACGCCTCCCTGCGGCAGGGTGACGCCGTGGTCGGCGTGCTCCGGGCCCTCGTCGAGCACTTCTCCGACCGGCCCCACCTGATCACCGACCGTGCCGGAACCCTCCCGGAGCCGTCCGACGTCATCGCCGGGAGCCCCGAGGCGGTACGGGCCGCCGTCACCTACGTGGCTGGTATGACCGACCGCTTCGCCTTCCGTCAGGCGGTGGCCCTCCTCGGCTGGGATCCGTCCAAGCTCCCGGCCGGCGTCGACGGCTGAGGCGGACTCCCCTCAGTGCGGCCGGTCCGGGAAGGCCGGCGGGCGCTTCTCCGTCAGGGCGGCCACGCCCTCGGCGAAGTCGGCACCGCGCATCATCTCGGCCATGCGCGACGAGGCGTCGGCGACCGACGTCGCCACGTCCCCGTGGAGGTCCCGGTAGAGCTGCAGCTTCGTCACGGCCAACGAGGACGGTGCGATCTCGGTGGCCAGTCGGCCGGCGTAGTCGTAGGTGTGGGGCAGCAGGTCCTCAGGTGGGAGGGCCAGGTTGACCAGTCCGAGCTGCTCGGCCTCTTCGGCCAGCACGACCCGGCTCGACAGCAGGAGGTCGGCGGCCCGGGCCACACCGATGAGGCGAGGCAGGAGCCACGACAGCCCGTACTCGGCCGGGAGCCCGAGCCGCCCGTGGGAGGTGGTGAGCTTGGCGCCCCGCGCCGCGAACCGCAGGTCGCAGTAGCAGGCGAGGACGAGCCCCACGCCCGCGGCCGGGCCGTTCACGGCGGCGATGATCGGCTTGGGGATGCCGAAGTGATAGGCGAAGTCCGCGTCGAACTCCGGTCGCACGCCGTAGCCCGGCATGGCCACGTCGTCGCCCAACCCGGCGTCGTAGGTGCCCCGTTCGACGTGGCCTTCCAGCGCACGGCTGTCGGCTCCCGCGCAGAAGGCCCGGCCGGCTCCGGTGACGACGATGACCCGGACCGCCGGGTCGGTGGCGGCCCGGTCGAGCAGCGCCCGGTATTCGGCGTGCATGCGCCCGGTCCAGGCGTTGAGACGGTCGGGCCGGTGGAGCGTCACGGTGGCGACGCGGTCACGCACTCCGTAGCGCGTCACCTTGAGCTCGGTGAGGTCCACCTCAGTCGAGCGTGGTGTACCGGGTGAGGTGCAGGGTGCCGGACTCCACCGCGTGCTCCAGCTCGACCTGCAGCGGTTCGCCGTCCACCGCCCTCTGAAAGGCGGCTGCGGCGGCGTCGGTGGCCCACAGCGTGACGACCAGCCACTCGTCGCCGTGCCGCGCCGTCGTGCGCCGCAGGAAGCCCGGTCGGTTGGGCACCAGCTCGGTCTGGATCCTGCGGTCGAGGGCGAGGAACGAGTCGTCCGTGACCCCCTCGGCCAACCGGAAGGTCGTGATCTCGACGATCGACACGGGTCAGGCCTGCACGAGCATGAGGGGGTTGCCCTCAGGGTCGGCGATCCCGGCCAGTGTGGGGCCACCGGGCACGTCGAAGGGCTCCGCCACGACGGTGGCGCCGAGGACGACCGACCGCTCCAGCGAGGATCCCAAGTCGGCCACCTGGACGTAGAGCGTCACGCCCGACCGGTCCCCGCCGCGGATGTGGCCCGCCGGGCCGGGCTCGGGGCCCCCGATGCCGGCGGGGATCTCCATGATGAAGCCGTCACCGATCTGCCAATTGAAGAGGTCGGCGTAGAAGGCACGCTGGCGCTCGGGGTCCCTGGCCTCGATCTCCCAGTGCACCACGGGCCGTGCCCAGTCCTGCTCCATGCCACCTCCCAGGCGCCGTGCCCCAGCGTACCGAGACGTGCGGTGGGCGTCACGAACGCGGGGTTGGCCGCCGGCACCGGCCGTTGTAACCTGACAAACGCACGTTTGGAGAGCGCGGATGTGGAGCGATGTCAGCACCGAGGCGGAGGGTGCGGAGGGTGCGGAGGGTGCGGCGCCGACCCGCGTGCTCCTGGTCGACGACCACGAGATGGTGGCGGACTGCCTGGCCGCCGTCGTCGACACCGAGCCGGGACTCGAGGTCGTCGGGACTGCGGGCGGCGTCGCCGAATGCCTCCGGCTCGCCCGCGGGCTCCGTCCGGACGTCGTCGTCATGGACCTCCGTCTCAGCGACAGCGAGGCCGACCGGGGTGGCCTCGAGGCGACACGCCGGCTGCGCACCACGCTGCCGGACGTCAGCGTGGTGATGCTGACCGCCCACCCCGACCCGCAGGTGGCCAGGGAGGCGCTCGATGCCGGGTGCTGCGGCATCGTCGCCAAGAGGGCCCGCCTCGACGAGCTGCTGGCGGCCATCCGGGCGGCCGCCGACGGGCGCACCTGGTTCCCCGACGAGGCCATCGCGCCGGCTCCGCCGGCTGCCGGCGCAAACCTCAGCGCGCGCGAGCGCGAGGTGCTGACCCTGATGGCCTCCGGTCGCTCGACCGGTGACATCGCGCAGGAGCTCGGCCTCAGCGTCCACACCACCCGCAACCACATCCGCAACCTCATGGCCAAGCTTGGTGTGCACTCCAGGCTGGACGCCGTCATGGTGGCGGCCCGTTGCGGGCTGGTCAGGATCCCCGACAATCCGTAGACGGTGTCGGTCACGCGGCGCCCGCGCCGCGTGAGACCACGGCGCGATCGACGGTGTCCGCGTGCCCGCGACAGGGCCGACGCGTGCGAGCGCGGGTCGCACCAAGGTGACGTGGCGCCGGGCGCGAGAAGTGTGAAACACCCGCGACCGAGGGTGTGAAAGCGCGCGGCGCGAGGGGGGCGATGCCCGGCCCCGGTTGCATGAAAGAGCGGCCACGAAGGGTCGAAATACGCGGCGATGCGGAGTGTCGGGAGGTATGGTCTGTGAGGAACTCCGGGTTTGGCGCACCCGGTCAGGGGACCGCCGGCCGCTTCCATGATCCGGGCGGCACGGCGGAGGAGGGCATCACGCGGTGACACACTGGACACAAGTCCTGTCCAACGTCTCCCTGGCGGAGTTCGTCCTCCTCGCCGCACTCACCGCGCTGCAGTGGATCCGCCACCGGATCCCCGGCGCCGGGTGGGTGGCCCTGTCGTTCACCATCCTCGGCGGGCTCGCTCTGGCGGTCAAGATCGATCCCACCCTGGACACGCACCGGAACGTGGCAAAGGCACTGGTCGCGCTGCTGCTCTTGGCGCCGTACTGCCTCTTCCGCTTCGCCGCGACGTTCCGGCAGCCCAGCCGGACCGTCCGCTCCGTCGCCGCCGGCGTGACGGTCGCCGTGATCGCCTACACGTTCGCCCTCCATTCCCTGCCGGTCAACGGGGCCCCGGCCCCTCCGCACTTCATCGCCTACCGGGTGGCGTTCGCATTCGCCTGGGGGCTCCTGTCCGGTTATGTGGTCGTCCGCCTGTCCGTGGCGGGGAGGGGCGAGCCACCCATTGCCGCCACCCGGATGCATCTCCTCGCGGTCGCGGTCGCCGGGCTGCTGGCGCAGGTGGTCGTGGTCGCCCTCGGGCTCACGGGCCCGACGGTCACGCTGGCGACCCGGGCCCTCGCCGTCGCCATAGGCATCCTGTTCCTGGTCGCCCTGGTCTTCCCGTCCTTCGTGCGGGTCTCCCTGAGCCGCAAGGAGGACGAGGCGTTTCGTCAGGCCGTCAGCGAGCTGGTCTCCGCCGGCGACTCACGCGACGTGGCCGAGCACCTGCTGCCCCACGTCTGCGCCCTCGTCGGCGCGTCGGAAGCCGCTCTCCTGGCCGGCGACGGCACCGTGGTGGCGCGGTACCCGATCTGGGTCGACGAGGAGGGCACCGACCTGTGGCGTGGGGGGCCGAAGTCCGATGACGCGCCGGATCGCAGGATCACCGTGCGGACCCACAGCGGGGTCACGCACTCGCTGGCCGTCAAGATCAGCCCCTACACGCCGTACTTCGGCAGCGAGGAGCTCCACCAGCTGGAGCAGCTGGCGAGCATGGTCGGACTGGCCATCGAACGCTGCGAGATGGCCGAGCAGATGGCGTTCCAGGCCTCACACGACGGGCTGACCGGCCTGGCCAACCGGAGCCTGTTCATGGACCGGCTGCACGAGACGCTGCGCCACGTGGGGCGTCGGCGCGGTGCACTGGCCGTGCTGTTCATCGACCTCGACCGCTTCAAGCTCGTGAACGACCGCGTCGACCACTCCGCGGGCGACGTCGTCCTCAACGAGATGGCCAACCGCCTGACCAGGATGACGCGCGGGGTGGACGTGGTGGCCCGCTTCGGTGGCGACGAGTTCGTCGCCTTCGGCGAGGTGGACAACGAGGCCGCCGCGCTGGACATGGCCGAGCGCATCCGCAAGGGGCTGCGCGAGCCGATCGCGGTCGGCGAGTCGCACCTGGTCGTCACGGCCAGCATCGGCATCGTGGTCACCGAGGATTCGTCCGCCGCACCGGCCATGCTGCTGCGCGACGCCGACAGCGCCATGTACGAGGCCAAGCGCTCCGGTCGCGACCAGGCCGTGCTCTACCGCAGCACCACGCGTGATGTCACCCACCTGAGGCGGGGCCCGAGCCCCACCCGCACCGCCCGGCTCACCGCAAGTTGAGCTCCCGCCGGTAGACCCGGGCCGGACCGAGGGCGGCCAGCTTCTCCGCGATCACCCTGAACGCGCGGGCCGCCTCACTGTCCGGATCGACGGCCATCACCGGATGGCCCTCGTCCCCACCCAGCCGCACCGCGCTGACCAGGGGCACCTGACCCAGCAGCGGCACCCCGAGGTCGGCGGCGAGGGTGGGGCCCCCGCCGGAGCCGAACAGCTCGTAGCGGGTGCCGTCGTCGCCCGTGAACCAGCTCATGTTCTCGACGACGCCGCGCACCGAGAGCTTCAGCCGCCGGGCCGCGAACGCGGAGCGCTGCGCGACGCGCTGCGCCGCCGCCTGGGGTGTGGTCACCACCACGATCTCCGCACGCGGCATCACCTCGGCCAACGTGAGTGCCACGTCACCGGTGCCCGGGGGCATGTCGATGAGCACGAAGTCGGGCTCGCCCCAGTAGGCGTCGGTGAGGAATTGCTGAATCGCCTTGTGCAGCATCGGCCCCCGCCAGATGACCGGCTGGTCGTCGGGCACGAAGTAGCCCATCGACAGGCACTTGACGCCGTGCGCCGACGTCGGGATGACGATGTCGCCGATGATGACCGGGTCGTGGTCGGTCCCGAGCATCTTGGGGACGGAGAAGCCGTAGACGTCGGCGTCGAGGAGCCCGACGCTGTGACCGGCCTGGGCCAAGGCGATGGCCAGGTTCACCGTCACCGTCGACTTGCCGACGCCGCCCTTCCCGGAGGAGATCCCGATCACGCGCGTGGAGGCGTCGGGGCCGAGGAAGGCCGGCATCGGCGCGGCCGGGGCATGCCCGTGCCCGGCGTGGTCGTGACCGTGATCGTCGCCGCCACCGGTGGCGGCACTTCCGAGCATTCCGGCGCGCAGCCGGTGCCGCAGCACGGTGCGCTCCTCGTCGTTCATCACCACGAAGTCGAGCTCGACCTCCTCGACGCCGGGCACGCCCATCACCGCCCGGTGGATCCCCTCGGCCAGCTCGTCGGTGCCGGGCCAGGCCGCCACGGGGAGGGCCACCTCCACGAGCACCCGGCGCCGGCGCGTCCGCACCGACCGGACCAGGCCGAGGTCGCCGAGCGTGAGCCCCAGCTCGGGGTCCTCGACCGCGCTCAGCGCAGCCTCGAGCTGTGATTGGTCTGGTGCCATGCACTCCCTCGTCTCGGGCGGGATCGCGATCGGGCAACGGACGGGCTGGGTGCGCACCATCCGCGTCACCCCAGCTCGACGGGCTGATCTCTCGGTAGACTACCCAGCGTGAGCACCGTTTCGATCACCGTGGAGCCGGAGCGGCCGGCCGGCGCGGACGACGGGCGCTTCAGCGCCGCCGTGGCCGCCGTGGCCGCGGCCTTCGGCGACCCGACGCGGCGCGACATCTTCCTGCACGTCCGCGCCGCCCCGGGCGTGACGGCGACCGAGGTCGCGGCCACCTTCTCGCTGCACCCAAACGTGGCGCGGCACCATCTCCAGCGCCTCGTCGACGGGGGCTACCTCCGGGTGGAGACGGGGCGCAACGCGGCCGGGGCCGGCCGGCCCTCGAAGCGGTTCTTCTGCGTGGAGGAGGAGCTGACGCTGGGGCTCATGCAGCGCCGGGACGACCTCCTGATGCGGTTGCTCGGCGAGGCCATGCAGCGCCTCGGGCCCGAGGAGGCCGAGGCCATGGCGGCCCACGTCGGCGAGGAGTACGGCCGCTCCCTCGCCTCGCGGATGACCGCCACCGAAGGGCAGCGGACGGTGCGGGCCGCCATGCACGTCGTGGCGGAGACCCTGACGGCCCACGGCTTCGCCGCGCACGCCGAGGACCGGGGCGACACCACGGCGGTGGTCGCCGAGCAGTGCCCCTTCGGTGACGCCAGCAGCACGAACCCCGTGCTGTGCGCCGTCGACCGCGGCATGGTCAAGGGCCTGCTGGCCGGGCTGTGCGGCACGGCGTCCGAACGGGCGCTCCCGGTGATCATCTCCTCGCGGGCGCGGGGCGACGACACCTGCACCGCCTCGGCCTGAGCCCCCGTGGCGCGCGCCTACCTCGACCACGCCAGCACGACGCCGGCCCGGCCCGAGGCGATCGCCGCGCTGACGGAGTGGTCGACCCTCCCGGCCGGTGACCCCGGCCGGCTGCACGAAGAGGGTCGCATCGTGCGCGACGCGCTCGAAGTGGCGCGCGCACAGGTCTCGGGCCTGCTCGACGTCGCCCCCCGCCAGGTGGTTTTCACCTCCGGGGCGACCGAAGCGATCAACGCCGCCGTGTGGGGCGCCACCCGGGCGGCCCCGGGCGGCCCCGTGCTCTGCGCCGCCGTGGAGCATTCCGCCGTCCGCGACGCCTCGGCCCGCGCCGCGCCCGTCGAGGAGATCGCCGTGGACGGGTCGGGGCGGCTCGACGTCGCCGCCGTCCGGGCGCGGCTCGGGTCGCCGTCCCTGCCGCAACCGGCCCTGGTGCACTGCCAATGGGCCAACCACGAGGTCGGCACCTTCCAGCCGGTGCACGAGGTCGTCGCGCTGTGCCGGGACGCCGGTGTCACCGTGCACGTCGACGCCGCCGCCGCCTGCGGGCACGGGCCGATGGACCTGGGTGCGCTCGATGCCGACCTCGTCAGCCTGAGCGCCCACACGCTGGGCGGGGTGCCCGGGGCCGGGGCCCTGATCGTCCGGCGGGGCACCAGGTTCGAGCCCCTCCTCGTGGGCGGCGAGCAGGAGCGCGGGCGCCGCGCCGGCCTGGAGCCGATCCCCGCGCTCCTCGCCTTCGGCGCCGCGGCCGCGGCGCTGGCGGCGGACGGGCAACGCCGCGTCGCGGCCGAGGCGGCGACGGCCCGGCGGCAGATCGCCGGCATCGTCGCGGCGGCGCTCGACGTCGAAGGGGTCGAAGTCGTCGGCCCCGCGGCGCAGGGAGAGCGGCTCCCCCACCTGGTGTGCCTGGGCGTGCACGGCGTGGAGGCCGAGCCGGTGCTGATCGGCCTGGACCGCTCGGGGGTGGCCGTCCACTCGGGCTCTGCGTGCTCGTCGGAGAGCATTGAGCCCTCCCCGGTGCTCGAGGCCATGGGCGTCGACCCGAGCCACTCGCTGCGGGTCAGCGTGGGCTGGACCACGACCGACCCGGAGTGCGAGGCCTTCGCCGAGGCCTTCGCGCGGGTGGTGGCCGATCTGCGCGCCCTACGGAGCTGACGTCCCCGTCTTGGTGCCGCCGGAGAAGGCGGACGGCACCGGCACCCCGGCACCCTGGTAGGCCGCGGTCACGAGGGCGGCGACCTGCGCCGGCTCCGACGAGGGAGGGTCGTCGGCCAGGAAGTCGTTGAACTGGGCCACCGCGGCCGCGTCGTTGTGGTCCTGGTTCTCGAGGACGAGGCCGTCGAAGAGGTGCCCCTGGTAGTAGGAGGGTGAATCCCGGACCGACGTCTCGATCTCGGCGCGCCCGATCTTCACGAGCGAGGCGACGTGGGCGGACGATCCCACGTTCCACTGCAGGTACCCGGCGTAGGCCAGGGCGGCCGGGTTCGACGGGTCCTCCGAGAGCACCGTGTCGTAGAGCTCGAGGGCCCCCTTGGTGTTGCCCTCGTTGTTCAGTGCCAGCGCCTGCTGCAGTTGCTGCTCTATCAGCTGGGCCTGGGAGAGGCTGACGCTCCCCGATGACGCCTGGCCGGGCTGGCGCGCCTGGACGAAGTGCACGACGAGGATGCCCACGCCCACCGCGATGAGCAGGCAGGCGGCGGCGATCCCGAGACGGGGCCACAGGGGCAGCGGCCGTCGCTCGGGCTGGGCCGCCGTCTGCGGCGCCGGGGTGGCCGCCGGCTCGGGCAGTGCGGCGAGCTCGGCCTCGACCTCGGCCAGGCGGGACGTGTCCCGCGCCACGAGGACCGCGTGGTCCTCGTCGGAGAGGTCGCCCGCCTCGTGCTCGCGGTCGGCATCGTCGAGGGAGCGCCGCAGGAAGTCACGCTCGTCGGCCAGGTACCAGCGGTCGTCACGCTCGGGATGGCCCTCGGTGTCGACGTCCGCCGCGCCGTCGACCGTCACGACACCGGCTCCTTCGCCTTCAGCGCGTCGAAGTCCCGGCTCCTGCGCCAGAACACGACGCCGACGCCGGTCAGCGCCGCGGCGCCCAGGACGATCGGGACGATCCAGATCAGCGGGACCCCACCGGTGTCCGGCGGCACCAGCAGGATGGTCTGGCCGTACTCGGCGACCAGCGCCTGGTCGATGTCGGCGGTGCTGCGGCCCGCCGCCACCATGCCCTCGATCTGGTGACGCACGGCGATGGCCGTCGTCGCGTTGGACTCGGCCACGGAGAGATCGGTGCAGGACGGGCAGCGCACGTTGGCCTCGATGGCCGCCGCCCGCTGGGCCACCGTGGGAGGGCCGCTGTCGAAGGCGCCACTGCCGACCACCAGGGCGACGGCGAGCACGACCAGCGGCACGGCCACGCGGGCCCACAGGGGCAGCCGGGCCCGGCGCTCAGCCACTGGAGACAGGCGCCTGCTGTGCCCTGGCCGCCTTCAGGAACGAGTCGAGGTTCTTCTGGGTGGCCGGGCCCACCAGCACCGCGGCCACCCGGCCCGAGGGGGCGACGACGAACGTGGTCGGCGGCGCCGTGACCCCGTAGTGCTCGGCGATGCTGCCGCCCGGGTCGCTCACGGCGGGCCACAGGTCGCCGTTCTTGCGCAGGAATGCACGCGCCGTCGCCGAGGTGTCGTGGAACACCACGCTGACCATGTCGGCGCCATCGGTCGCGTGCGTCTGCTCGTAGTGGAAGCGGGCGAGGTCCGGCGCCTCCTCCTGGCACGGGATGCACCAGCTGGCGAAGAAGTTGATGACCACGTAGTGGCCGCGCAGCGCCGCCAGCGAGACGGTCGAGCCGGTGCTGAGGTCGGTGCCGTTGAGCTCGGGGGCCGTGCGGCCGAGCAGCGGGCTGGCGACGGCGGTCGCCTCCTGGGGCGTCCGGGTGGCGAGCACCACACCGACGACGACGAGGACCACGAGGACGCCACCCGCCACCCAGCGGGTCGGGTGGCGGCGGCTGCGACCGGTCATGCCGGGCCCACACCGCGGGCGACGAGCGCCCCCACCCGTTCGGGCACCGCGTCCCGGTCGGGGTCGTCCCCGGGGGTCGCGCCGGTGACCAGCCCCGAGGGCGCGGACGCCGGGTCGGTGGCGCGCCGCCGGCTCCCCGGCACCAGGGCGAGCAGGCCGCCGAGGCCGATGAGCAGGCCGCCGGCCCACAGCCAGGCCACCAGCGGCTCGATCACCACGCCGATCGCCACCGAGCCCCGCGGCAGGTTGTTGATGGCCTGGTTCCCCGACGAGGCACCCAACCCGCCCACGGCGTCGAAGGTCAGGTAGACGTCGTCGAAGAAGCCGGAGTCGATGGCCGGCGTGCCGACGACCGACAGCGCACTGCCGAAGCTGGTGGTCGCCGGGGCGAACACGGCGCCGTCCACCTTGACCAGGGCCTCCTGCGACGTCCTTGACGGCGAGGTCACGGTGCGCAGGCCCTCGTACTCGAAGCTGTGCCCGTCGTAGGTGACCACCGCGCCGCGATGCAGTGCCAACTCGTCCTGGTGGCGGTACGACGTGGCGGCGATGATCCCGACGGCGAGCAGGACGACGCCGAGGTGCACGATCATGCCGCCGTTGGCGCGACCGATCAGGCCGCGCCACCAGCCCACGTGACGCGTGTGGGCCGCCCGGACCGAGAGCACCAGCGCCCGGGCCGCGGTGGCGGCGGCCATGGCACCCAGGCCGAAGCCGATGAGGGTGGCGCCACCGCGCAGGCCGAAGGCGACGCACAGCACCACCGTGCCCACGCCGATCCAGACCGGGATCACCAGGCGTTGCCACAGCACCGCCCCGCTCATCTTGCGCCAGCTGAGCACCGGGGCCACCGCCATGAGGAAGAGGAGGGTGAGGCCGGCCGGCACGGCGATCGTGTTGAAGAAGGGTGCGCCGACGGTGACCTGCTGCTGGGTGAGCGCCTCGTAGAGGAGCGGGTACAGCGTCCCGAGCAGCACGACGAACGCGAAGCCCACGAAGAGCACGTTGTTGAGGAGGAACGCACCCTCGCGGCCGAGCGGGGCGTCGATCCCGCCGGGCGAGCGGAGGCGGTCGCCGCGCCACGCGATCAGCCCGAAACCCACGATGACCACCGCGAAGAAGAAGCCGATGAGCAGGGGGCCGATGGAGGACTCGGAGAAGGCGTGCACGGACGTGATGACGCCCGACCGGGTGAGGAACGTGCCGAGGATGGTGAGGGCGAACGTGGCGATGGACAGCGAGAGGTTCCAGACGCGCATGAGGCCGCGCCGCTCCTGCACGAGCACCGAGTGCAGGTAGGCCGTCCCGCACAACCAGGGAAGCAGGGCGGCGTTCTCGACCGGGTCCCAGCCCCAGAACCCGCCCCAGCCGAGCACCTGGTAGGACCACCAGGCGCCCAGCACGATGCCGACCGAGAGGAACGTGAAGGCGACCAGGGTCCAGCGCCGGCACTCGATCTGCCAGCGCTCCCCCACCCGGCCCGTGGCCAGCATGCCGATGGCGAACGCGAACGGGACGGTGAAGCCGACGAACCCGATGTAGAGCAGGGGCGGGTGGATCGCCACCAGCGGGTTGTCCTGGAGGAGCGAGTTGGGCCCGAGGCCCTGGGTCACGCCGGGAGCGGTGACGAAGGGGTTGGCCGGCCCGACCATCAGGCCGAAGAAGAAGGCGGAGACCACGTAGAGGACGAGGGTGGCCCAGCGGATCACCGGGTCGGCGGCCAGCCGCCGGTAGCGCCAGACGAAGATGGTCGAGACCACGGCGAGGATGAGGCCCCACAGCAGGATGGACCCGGCCAGCGCCGACCACATCCCCGTGATGGAGTACAGGAGCGGCGTCACCGTGCTGTTGTTCTCGGCCACGAACACGAGCGAGAAGTCGTGGGTGACGAGCGCGTGCTCCATCGCCCCGGCGGCGAGCAGGGCGCCGACGAGCATGACGGGCGCCAGCAGCCGACCGTCGCCGGCCACCCGTCCCGCCGTCGTGGCGGCGGGACGGGAAGTGGCCTTCCGGCGGGGCACCAGCCCGACGGCCATGACGACGGCGCCGGCGATGCTCGCGAGGAAGGCGAGCCACACCCCGACCGTCCCGAGATGGGCGTCGACCATCAGCAGGCCGGCCCGGTCGTCGAGGCCTTCACCCGGCCGGGGTGCGCGGCGGTGTAGTCCGGCGAGTGCTTGACCATGATGGTGTTCGACTCGAAGTCCGTCGACGTGGTGGACGTGAAGTGACCGACGACGACGACCGGGATCCGGGCCCGGAACAGCCCCGGTGGGCTGCCGGCGTTGGCGACGTGCACGACGTTCGGACCCTGGCAGATGTCGAAGTCCGAGCCGACCGCGGTGGCGTGGATGGTGCCCGGGACCACCGTCCCCTCCAGACGGAAGGTCTGCGTGCCGAGCGTCGTCCGATGGGCGAAGGCCTGGTCGACCGTGTCGAAGTAGTCCAGCGAGCTGCCCAAGCCCTCCACCAGCAGGAAGACGAAGGCGGCGACGAGGAGCGCGAACACGGCCAGGAGGCGCCAGCTGAGGCGCCGACGCCGTGGCTGGGGCATCGCCGGCCCCGGGCGGACGTCGGAGTTCGGCGGGCTGGGGGGCGGGCTCGGCTCGGTGGTCGTGCCGGTCACAGCCGCTCGCCGGGTCCCGGCGCGCTCTCGGTCTCGGCGACCGGCACCTCGGACACCCTGAGGGCGCGCTCCCAGCGACGACGACGCAGGACCAGGCCGACGGCGTAGACGAAGAGGGCACCGAGCGCAACGGCGTAGCCGGCGTCGACGTAGCTCACGGCGCACCCCCACCCGGGTGCGGCTCGCCGTCGCCGGAGCCGACGCCGACCAACTCGGTGTCCTCGTTCCAGCGCTCGGTCAGCGAGACCTCGAGCTCCTGGTCGCCCACCGCGTCCTGGAGCACCTCGACCTGGTAGCGCACGCCGAGGAGCCAGACGAAGATCAGCGAGAAGGCGAGGAAGCCGATCCCGAGCGTCCACAGCATGATCCCGTGCACGTGGAGGTCGAACCCGGGATCGAGCACGGTCCCGCCCTGGTGCAGTGTCTGCCACCAGTCGACGGAGAAGTGGACGATCGGGATGTCGATCGTGATCAGCAGCGCGGCCACCGCGCAGCGACGCGCCCGGATGGCGGGCTCGGCGGGCACGCGCCGCAGCGCCATGTAGCCGATCTCGAGCAGCAGCAGCAGTGCGGTCGACGTGAGCCGGGCGTCCCAGGTCCACCAGACGCCCCAGGCGGGCCTGCCCCACAGCGACCCGGTCACCAGGGTGAGCGCCGAGAACACGGCACCGACCTCGACCGCGGACGCGGCAAGGCGGTCCCAGAAGAACGAGCGCGTGCGCGGCCAGAGGTAGAGGAGGCTGCCGCCGGCGGCGACGATCCCGACCCAGTACAGCGCCACCGTGGCGATCGGCGGGTGGATGTAGAGCAGCCGGGCCAGGTTTCCCTGCACGACGTCGGGCGGCGTCACCCACAGCCCGAGCCAGACGGTGACGCCCATGGCGACCACGCCGAGGACGCCGACGACGTCGAGCCAGCGCGACCGGCCGGGCACCGGCACGGGCTCGCTCACGCCGCCTCCTGGAGCGGGCCGTAGAGGACGATGCCCACGACGAAGTAGATCACCGCGAACGGGACGAGGATCTTCAGCCACTGGGTCCCCGACGACGCGTTCCCGTTCAGTGCCGCCTCCCACGCCTTGGAGCCCGCCAGCAGGACCGGTGCGAGCACGGGCAGCACCAGCAACGGGAGCAGCGTGTCACGCACGCGCAGGCCGGCCGAGAGGGCGCCGTAGAGCACCCCGGCGCAGGCGAGGCCGACGGTGGCCAGCAGGCAGGCCGTCACGGCGAGCCACACGACGTGCACCCGCACGTCGAAGAGGAACGTCACGCCGGCCCACAGCACGAGCTGGAGTGCGAGGAGCTGCAGCCCGACCGCGGCCGCCTTGCCCAGGAAGATCCCGGCCGGGTCGATGCCCGAGAGCCGCAGCCCGTCGCGTGTGCCCTCGCCCGACTCGACCGCCACGCTGCGCTGAATCGCCAGCACCGTCGAGAACAGGAGGGCGACCCAGAAGATGCCGGGGGCGGCGTGGCGGAGCGCGGCCTGGTCGGGCCCGATGGCGAACGCCAGGAGCACGAGGACCAGCAGCGCGAAGGGGACGACCTGCCACAGCCCGACGCGCGAACGCGCCTCGATCCGGAGATCCTTGCCCGCGACGAGCACTGCGTCATGCCACATTGGTCGCCCCCATGGTGCCGGGCTTCGCGTCCGGCGCGGTCGCGGGCACCGCAGCGAGGGTCGCGCGACGCCCACCCGGCTCCTCGCCGGTCACGCGCCCGCCACCCATCGACACGACCCGGTCGGCCAGGGGGACCGAGAGCTGCGGCTCGTGCGAGGAGAGCAGCACCGTCGCCCCATCCGACACGGCGGTGCCGATCAGATGCCCGAGCAGGGAGCGAGACGGCGCATCGAGACCGGCGTGCGGCTCGTCGAGCAGCCAGAGCGCCGGACGGCGGGCCACGAGCGCGGCGAGGGCGACTCGGCGGCGCTGGCCGGCCGACAGGCGCCCGGCCGGCGTGGTCCGCAGACGGCCCGTCAGGCCGAGCCGCTCCAGCGCGTCGTCGGCGCTCTCGACGGGGAGCCCGAGGGCGCGGACGGCGAAGCGGACGTTCTCCGCCGCACTCAGCTCGTCGTAGAGGGGGGCGGCATGGCCCAGCAGCCCGACGTAGCGCCGCACCGAGGTGTGATCCGTGGTCAGGTCGACGCCGAGGACGCTCGCCTGGCCCGAGGTGACAGGCAAAAGCCCTGCACAGGCGCGCAGGAGGCTCGTCTTGCCCGCGCCGTTGGCGCCCACCACGACGACCACCTCACCTTGCTCGAGACAGAGGTCGACCCCGGCAAGGGCGGGGAAGCGGCCGGCGAGAGCGACAGCGGCGCGGAATTGGACGACAGGGGCCATGGCCTTCCCCTCCATGGTAGGGGGGGTCGGTCCCGGGGTTCCAAGCGGGGTCGGGCCCCGTCCCGGCGCGGCGCGAAGATGCCCCCGACCTGGGCGTCGTGCCCCGGGGCGGGCTCAGCGCATGTGCGCCAGCGCCGTGACGGGGGCGAGCGACGTGGCGGTGTCCCCCGCCAGCTCGGCCCGGGCGAAGTCGCGCAGTGCGGCCTCGTGGGCCACCAACAGGTCGGCCGCCTCGCGCTCGGCGGGGTCGAGCTGGGCGATGCGGTCGTAGAGCGGGATGAACTGGCCCGTGATGGCCTCGAGGGAGACCATGATCTCCTCCCAGGCCCTGGTCGCCGAGTCGGGGGCCAGGGCCTCGGCCAGGCTCAGCATCTCGGGATCGGGTGCGGTGGAGATGCCGGCGCGGGCGAGCGCGGGAGCAACGGCCTCCTTCGTGCGGAGCTCGAGCGTGGCGAGCACCCGCATCTTGCGGGCATGGTCGGCGTCGTCGAGCCGGTCGGCGATCGCCCCGAACAGGGCCTCGCCCAGCACCTCGCCCTGGTAGGCCTGCACCCACAGCTTCTCGATCCCGTCGTCGGCCGAGAAGATGTCCGCTGGGGACGGCGCCGTGCCGGTGCCCTCGTCGGCGTCGGTCATGTGCCCGACGCTATCCCCACCGAGCGTCCCGCGCTCGGGCCGCTCCGCCGGGCGCATCGGTAGTGTGCGAGGCACCCATGGCGACCGTGCTGATGCCGCTGCCGGCGTGCGACTTCGACCCGACCGAGGTTGCCGTGAGCTGGCGGATCCTGTCGGACGCGGGGCACCACGTGGTCTTCGCCACACCGTCGGGACAGCGCGGCGAGGCCGACGACCTCATGGTCACCGGGCGCGGCCTCGACCTGTGGGGTGCGGTCCCCCTCCTGCGCAACGTGACGGTCGTCGGCCGCGTCCTGCGCGCCGATGCGGCGGCGCGGCGCGCCTACGCGGCGCTCCTGGAGGATCCGCCGTTCCGATCGCCGCTGCACTGGGGAGCGGCCCGGCGCAGTGAGTACGACGCGCTCGTGCTGGCGGGCGGTCACCGGGCCCGCGGCATGCGCGACTACCTCGAGAGCCCCGAGGTCCAGCAGATGGCCGTCGGCTCGTTCCGCCAGGGCAGGCCCGTCGGGGCGATCTGCCACGGTGTGCTCGTGGCGGCGCGCGCCACGGACCCCGCCACCGGGCGCTCGGTGCTCCACGGCCGCCGCACCACCGCCCTGACCTGGCAGCTCGAACGGAGGGCGTGGGAACTGGCGAGCCGGACGCGCTTCTGGGACCCGGACTACTACCGCACCCACGTGGAGGAACCCGGACAGCCCGGGGGCTACATGTCGGTGCAGCAGGAGGTCACCCGCGCCCTGGCGGACCCGGCTGACTTCGAGGACGTGCCACCTGACGCCCCCGACCACCGGCGCAAGACCAGCGGGCGGTCCCGCGACACCCTCACCGACGCCCGGCCGGCCTGGGTCGTGCGCGACGGTGCGTACGTCTCCGCCCGCTGGCCCGGCGACGCCCACACGTTCGCCCGGACGTTCGCCGAGGTGCTCGCCGAGGTCGGCGCCGAGCGGTCCTCGTAGCCGCCGGCGGTGGGTCCGGGCTCCCGCCGGCTCTCAGCTCTTGGAGAGGCGGCCGAGCCCGATGTCGTTGAGAAGGTTCGAGAGCTGCGTCGACACCCAGTTCACGTTGTCCGTGAGCAGCAGGACGCCGAAGACGATGAGGATGACGCCCGCCACGAGCTCAATGGCCCACAGCCAGTGTCGCGCCCGGGCCAGGGTGGCGGTCAGCCGACCGAAGGCCAGCCCGACGAGCACGAAGGGCACCGCCAGCCCGAGCGAGTAGGCGAAGAGGAGAAGGACGCCACCGGGCAGCGTCCCGTTGCGCGCCGCCAGGCTCAGGACCACACCGAGGACGGGGCCGATGCACGGTGTCCAGGCGAAGGCGAACGCCATGCCCATCAACGGGGCGGCCCAGACGCCGAGCTTGGACGGCCGCACGTCGAAGCGGTGCTCGCCGGTGACGCGCGAGACCACGCCGAGGGTCCCCGTGCCCGCGTGCGCCCAGACGCTCGATGGCAGCGCGCCCAGCAACATCACGGCGCCCAACAGGATGATCACCGCGCCGCTCACGTGGGTCAGCGTGATCTCGTGGGCGTCGAGGAGGCGCCCGATGCTCGAGGCCGCCGCCCCGAGCGCGACGAACACGAGTGTGAAGCCGGCCACGAAGAGGCCGATGCCGCGCAGGACGGGGCGGAGCGCGTTCGACGGCGTGGTGCCGTCGCCGCCCGCCTCCAGCTCGGCCGCAGAGAGGCCCGAGACCATGGAGACGTAGCCCGGGACGAGCGGCAGGACGCACGGCGAGACGAAGGAGAGGATCCCTGCCCCGAAGGCGACGAGGACGCCGGCCGGGTCGGCCGAGATGGTGGCTGGTACGGCGGGTGACAGGAGCGCGACCGCCCCCCGGTTACCTGAGGCTCTTGCGGACCAGGTCCATGTCGGCCTCCACCATCATGGTGACCAGGCCGGCGAAGTCGACCTCGGGCTGCCAGCCGAGGACCTGGTGCGCCTTGGTTGGGTCGCCGACCAGGAGGTCCACCTCCGCCGGACGCAGGAAGCGCTCGTCCGTGACGACGTGCTGCTCCCAGTCGAGCCCGACCGCTTCGAAGGCCAGGCGGCACAGCTCGCGCACCTCGTGGGTCTGGCCCGTCGACACGACGAAGTCGCCCGGCACGTCCTGCTGGAGCATCAGCCACATGGCCCGGACGTAGTCCGCCGCGTAGCCCCAGTCCCGATGGGCGTCGAGGTTGCCCAGCGCCAGCTTGTCGTCCAGCCCCTGTGCGATGCGGGCCACGCCGTGCGTCACCTTGCGCGTCACGAACTCGAGGCCGCGGCGCGGGGACTCGTGGTTGAACAGGATGCCGGACGAGGCGTGCAGGCTGTAGCTCTCGCGGTAGTTGACCGTGATCCAGTGCCCGTAGACCTTGGCCACCCCGTAGGGGCTGCGCGGGTAGAGGGGGGTGGACTCGCGCTGGGGGACCTCTTGCACCTTGCCGAACATCTCAGAGGAACTGGCCTGGTAGAAGCGGATCTCCGGGTCGACGAGGCGAATGGCGTCGAGGACGCGGGTGACGCCCAGCGCGGTGGTCTCGCCCGTGAGCACGGGCTGGCTGAAGCTGGTCTGGACGAACGACTGGGCAGCCAGGTTGTAGACCTCGTTCGGCCGGTGGTCGCGCAGGATGTTGATGAGGGACACCTCGTCGAGGAGGTCGCCGGCGACGAGCTCGATCTGGTCCTGGATGTGCGCGATGCGCTCGAAGTTGAGCGTGCTCGACCGCCGCACCATGCCGATGACCGTGTAGCCCTGGGAGAGCAGGAACTCGGCCAGGTACGACCCGTCCTGACCGGTGACGCCGGTGATCAGTGCACGCTTCGCCATCGGGGCAACGCTACTCCACCGGCCAACCGCGACCCCGCGCGCGTACAGTGCCGTCGTGGCGACGGCGTGCATGGTCTCGTTCCGGTTGGGCGGCGGCGACGGGGTCTCCGTCGAAGCGGCCAAATGGGCCGCTGCGCTGGGCGTCCTGGGCTGGCACGTCCGCACCGTCGCCGGCTCCGGCCCGGTCGACACGCTGCTCCCTGGGTTGGCGATCGCGGCGACCGAACCACCGACCCGGGCCGAGGTGGAGGACGCGCTGGCCGGGGCCGACCTCGTCGTCGTCGAGAACCTCTGCTCCCTGCCCCTCAACCCGCCGGCCGCAGCACTGGTCGCGGCCGCGTGCGCCGGCCGCCCCGCGCTGTTGCACCACCACGACCTCCCGTGGCAGAGGCCGCACCTGGCCCACCTGCCGCCCCCGCCCGACGACCCGGCCTGGGCGCACGTCACGATCAACGAGCTAAGCCGGTCCGAGCTGGCTGCACGCGGCATGCACGCCACGACGATCTACAACGCCTTCGACCCGGAGCCGGTGCCCGGTGCGCGCGCCGCCACTCGCGCGGCACTGGGCACCAGCGACGGGACCCCGGTGCTGCTGCAGCCGACACGGGCGCTCGCCCGCAAGAACATCGCGGGGGCGATCGCGCTGGCCGAGGCCGTCGGCGGCACCTACTGGCTGCTCGGCCCGGCGGAGGACGGCTACGGGCCCGAGCTCGACCGCCTCGTCGGCCGGGCGCGCTGCCGGGTCGTGCTCGGCCAGCCGGGGGGCGGCTGCTCCATCGCCGACGCGTACGCCGCCTGCGACGCCGTCCTGCTGCCATCCTCCTGGGAGGGGTTCGGGAACCCGTCGGTGGAGTCGGCGACCCATCGCCGCCCGCTCGCGGTGGGCCGGTACCCGGTCGCCGCCGAGCTGGCGGCCTTCGGCTTCCACTGGTTCGACGCCGACGATCCGGCGCCCCTGGCGGCGTGGCTGCGGGAGCCGGACGAACAGTTGCTGACGCAGAACCAGCGGGTCGCGGCCGAGCACTTCAACATCGCCGACCTTCCCCGGCGGCTGGCCCGGGTCCTGGGGCAGGTCCCCGGCCCGCCCTCGTTATGACCGTTCGGTAACGTGAGCGGCGTGCCAGGTGCCATGCCGGCCGCTTCGCGGCGATTGACAGCGGAACAGCGGCGCCAGCAGCTCTTCGCCGTGGCGCTCGGGCTGTTCGCGCAGCGGGGCTACCGGGCGACGACGATGGACGACATCGCCGAAGCGGCCGGTGTCACCAAACCGCTCCTCTACCAGCACTTCTCGTCCAAGCGTGCCCTCTACCTCGAGCTGGTCGACTCCATCGCCCAGGACCTGCTCACGGCCATCCGGCGGGCCGTCATGCGGGCCGATGGCCCGCGCCAGCAGGTCGAACTGGGCTTCGCCGCCTACTTCCGGCTCGTCGTGCGCCACGAGGCCGAGTTCCGGCTGCTCTACGGCCGGGACCATGCGGACGACCAGGAGCTGGGCCGGGCGCTGCGCACCGTCGAGGATGCGATCGCCGAGGCGATCGACCCCCTGATCGACGCCGGGCTCGACGACGACCACCGCCGCCTGCTGGCCTACGGGATCGTCGGGATGGCCGAGGGGGCGAGCCGGCGCTTCATGGCCCAGCGCCCCGACTCCGACGCCGAGCTCGACGAAGAGGCGCAGAGGCTGGCCCGGCGCATGGCCCACCTGGCGTGGGCCGGGCTGCGTTCGGTGCACGCCGACTGACGGCAGACCGCCCGCTTCACAACAGCGTCACGAGGGTGCGGCACATTCCCCACAGCTCGTCGACGCAGGCCTCGTAGACGTCCGCCTCGTGCCCGGCGGGGTCGAGGACGTCCTCACTGTCCGACACCTCCACCGCGGCGAGGCCGAGCGCCGCCACCCGCTCGGTCAGGCCCGGAGGGGCGGTGGGCAGGTCGCGGCACAGACGGCGGATGGTGGCGGTCTTGTCGGCGGCGTCGGGAAAGCGGCGACGGACGAAGCGCACGTGATCGGCCTCCATCACGACCACCACCTCGGCATGCACCAGGTCGACCCCGTGGACCTGGCGGCTCCGGTGGCGCCGGAAGTCGGCGCCCGCGAGCTCGGGGAGGCGCGACAGCGCGGCGCGGGTCCGCATCCCCATCGGCTGCCCGTCGATGGTGTGGGTGCCGGCGGTCACGATGTGCAGTGGGTCCCCGGCGCGGCCGTCGCGCAGGTGCTCGAGCATGAAGCCCGCCATGACCGACCGGGCCGCGTTGCCGGTGCACAGGACGAGGACGTCCGTCATCGGGCGGCGAGCAGCAGCGCGGGGGCGTCGGAGTCGAGCGCGTGCTGGGCGTGACGGGTGGTGCTCGTCAGGAACATGAGGTCGCCGCGCTCGGTCCGCTGCACCACCATGGCGGCGACGATGGCCATCATGACGCCGCCGAAGGTGTCCCTCCGCACGTCGGCGCGCAGCTGCTCCAAGGTGTAGTCACGCACGCCGCGCCGGCAGAGGGCGTCGTGGTAGTGGGCGAGGAGGTCGCTCTCGTGGGCGCGGCGGTCCTCGGCGTTGAGGCAGCCGCCGATGAAGTACGCCACGTCGTAGGACGCACCCGCCCAGGCGACCGTCTGCCAGTCGACGACGACCGGTCTGGCCTCGCCCGGCTGGAAGAGGAGGTTGTCGAGGCGGAAGTCGCCGTGGCTGGCCGTGCGAGGGCCGCCACGGAGCCGCAGGTAGGCCGGCAGGTGCTCGGCGAAGAGGCGGCAGACCTCCTGGTGATCGGGGGCCAGGGTGTCCTCGTAGCGCTCCAGGAATCCCGGCAGCAGCGAGGAGACGAGCATGCAGAGGAGCCCGTCCGACTCCGGCGTGGACCGGTTGAGCCACTCGAGCGCGGCGAGGTCGGCAGCCTCCCAGCAGGGCGCGTGCAGGCCGGCCATCTCCTCGAGGACGGAGGCGGCCACGTCCGGGGTGCAGGCGGCGATCTGGTCTCCCTGCGCGGCGCCGACGATGTCCTCGAGCAGGAGGGTGAACCACCCCGTCTCGGGCTCCACCTCGGCCACGTAGGTCGCCGGCACGCGGGCGCCGACACGCGCCGCGACCTCGCGGTAGAAGCGGACCTCGACTTCGTACGCCCGCAGCGCCAGACCGGTGGAACGGCTCTGCTCGTCGGCCGAGGCGAACTTGCCGATCACGGTGGCCGGTCCGGCCCCGGGCGCGTCGTAGGTGAGCCTGAAGCGTGTCGTGTCGGCCATCTGGCCCGTGCCGACCGGCTGGGCCTCGAGCGAGGTGACCGTCACATCGGAGGGCAGGACACCGGCGAACGCCAGGGCGCCGGTCATCCACTCGGGGGTGACGTCGGCCGGGAGGTGGAGCAGGGTGGGCGGGCGCACGGCAGCGCCGACACTATTGGGCGGGAGGCCACAGCGGCCGGGATCGCCGGGCGCCGGGCCTGGAGCAGGACCTCATCGGCGGCGGGACCGCGTGATCGGCGGCACAGTCCGTGGCGATGGATGCCGTGTCCCGGCTCGCGCCGGCGGTCTCACCCGGCGGCTCCACCCCGGCCGCTTCCGGCTCTAGGGGTGACGGCCGCCGGGCATGAGGTCGCTCGCACCCCACTGGTCGAGAGAGTTCAACTGCACCTGATCACCGGTGGCCTCGACGATCTCACCGCCTCCGACGTAGATCGCGGTGTGGTACACGGTCGTCCAGTCGGTCTGGCTCGTCCCCCAGAAGACGAGATCGCCTGCCGCGAGGTCGTTCAGCGCCACCGGAGCCCCGGCGGTGTGGTACTGGTCATCGGACACTCGGGCGAAGCTGATCCCTGCTGCGTTCTCCCACGAGGCCAGGGCCAGGCCGGAGCAGTCGTAGCCCACCGGCCCGTTGCCGCCCCAGATGTACGGCTTGCCCAGTTGGGCGAACGCGAACAGGACGGCCTTGTCACCGGGAGTGACCGGGGAGAACATCAGGCCCTGGGTCGGAGGCTCGGCGGGGGCGTCACCGAACGCGTGCGTCTCCCCGTTCTGGTCCACCACCCAGTAGCCCGCCCCCGTCTCGTCCGCCACCACCTTCTCCGCCGGGTCGGCACTCGGGGCCGAGCCCATTGAGCCGGAGAAGCCGGCGTCGCCGAAGTCGAAGATGCCGCCGTCGCTCGCCATGAGCCAGTAACCCTGGCCATCGGGCGTGGCGGCCATGGAGATGATGGGCTCGTTGAGGTGCAGCGAGCCGGTGGAGCCCTCGAACTTCGCGTCGCCGAACGCGAAGATCCCGCCGTCGGAGGCGACCAGCCAGTAGCCCTGGCCGTCGGAGGTCGGCACCATGGTCACGATGGGCCGGTTCAACGGGACCGACCCGGTCGAGCCGTAGAAGCCGGCATCGCCGTAGGCGAAGATCCCGCCGTCGGAGGCGACGAGCCAGTAGCCCTTGCCGTCCGGGGTGGCGGCCATGGCGACGATCGGCTTGTTGAGACCGATCCCTCCGGTCGATCCGAAGAAGCCGGCATCGCCGTAGGCGAAGATCCCGCCGTCGGAGGCGACGAGCCAGTAGCCGCCCGAGTCCCCGGTCGGGGTCACACCGACGATCGGGTGGGCCAGCGTGAGGTTTGCGGGCGAGCCGAAGGAGCCGGCATTGCCGAAGTTCCACACATCCCCGGTCGCGGTCACCAGCCAGAAGCTGGCGCCGGATTGCCCGGAGGTGTGGGCGACCGAATGGCCGGGCGCGGAGGCAGCAGCCACTCTCCCGGCGGGCGCGACGATCACCAGGGTTGCCAAGATCGCCAGCGCGCCCAACGCCACACCGCGGACTCGCGCCATTGCTTGCCTCCGCCCACGTCATCGGCACAGGGATCACCGCGCCTTAGCGGCGCGACCGGGATCCTCCGCCGGGTCGACACCGACGCCGGCGGAGCCGCGACGAGGCGGTGACTCCGGAGCTGGTTGACGCGGTCCGCGGGCAGAGCAGCGAGACCGCCTCACCGCACCCAGAAGACGCGGCAGGAACGTCCGTGTCCGTCGGCCGCCCAGGGGAAGTCCGGAGCCCCCCTCGGAGGGCCGAGCCGGCCGGCGCGCCCCGGTTGATCAGTTGATGTGGATGCCGCTGATGGCTCGGCTGATGACCAGCCGCTGCACCTCGGAGGTCCCCTCGAAGATGGTGTAGATCTTCGAGTCGCGGTGCCACTGCTCCACCGGATTCTCCCGGACGTAGCCGTAGCCGCCGAGGATCTGGATCGCCTGCTCGGTGACCCACACCGCGTTCTCGCCGGCGTAGAGCTTGGACATGGAGCCCTCGCCGTTCTCGAACTTCTTGCCGGTGGCCGCCATGTTGGCGGCCCGGTGCACGAGGAGGCGAGCGGCGTCGGTGTGCATCTTCATGTCGGCCAGCTTGAAGGCGATCGCCTGGTTCTCGATGATGGCCCGGCCGAACTGCTTGCGCTCCTTGGCGTACTCGAGCGAGTACTCGTAGGCGGCGCGGGCGATGCCGACCGCCTGGGCGCCGACGATCGGGCGGGACGCCTCGAAGGTGGCCATGGCGGCCTGGGTCGAGGTCCGCTTGCCCTCCCGGGCCCGGGCGAGACGCTCGTCGAGCTTCTCCTTCCCGCCGAGGAGGCAACGCCCGGGCACGCGGCAGTCGTTCAGCACGACTTCAGCGGTGTGCGAGGCGCGAATCCCCATCTTCTTGAACTTCTGGCCCTGCGAGATCCCCGGTGTGCCCTCGGGCACGACGAAGCTGGCCTGGCCCCGGCTGCCGAGGGAGGGGTCGACCGAGAGCACGAGGACGTGCGTGTTGGCGATGCCGCCGTTGGTGATCCAGGTCTTGGTGCCGTTGAGCACCCACTCGTCCTTGGCCTCGTCGTAGACGGCGCGCGACTTCAGGGAGGAGACGTCCGAGCCGGCGTCGGGCTCGGACACGCCGAAGGCGGCCAGCTTGACGTCCTCCGGTGTCCCGAAGCACTGGGGGATCCACTCGCCGATCTGCTCGGGCGTGCCGTTGGCGAAGATCCCGGCCACGGCGAGGGTGGAGCCGAAGATGGCGAGCGCGATGCCCGCGTCGCCCCAACTCATCTCCTCGTTGACCAGGCACATGAGGAGACCGGTCGGGTCGGAGAAGCACTGCGCGATGAAGTCGAAGGAGTACAACCCGTTCCGGGCGGCCTCCTCGATGATCGGCCAGGGCGTCTCCTCCTTCTCGTCCCACTCGGGACCGGCGGGACGGACCACGTTCTCCGCGAACTCGTGGACCCACTTGACGATCTGCAGCTGATCTTCGTTCAGCTCGAGCGAGTAGTCGGACATGGCACGCCCTCCTTGTGTGACCCCGGCCACGGCCGGAGCCCGTCAGCGTTCGACGGGAACCAATCCGGAACGAATGCGCCTCACGGGCACCGCTCCTTCCGTTCCCAAGGTTACTCCACAGTAACCTACCGTCCGGTCACCGGCCAGCCCGAAGAAGGATCTTGCCGCTGACCAGGAGATCCCCGGACGTTCAGCGACGGATGGCGGTGCCCGAAGCGGTGTCCTCCACCGTCCAGCCCCGGGCCACGAGCTCGTCGCGCAGGGCGTCGGCCCGGCCGAAGTCCCGGGTCCGGCGGGCCTCGTCGCGCTCGGCGACCAGCTGCGCCGACTCGGTGTCGACCACGGTGTCCGCGGCGCGCAGCGAGAGGCCGAGCGCCGCGGCCAGCACGGCCGCCGTGCGGGCCAGGCGACCGCCCTCCCCCTCGTCGCCGGCGTCGGCGGCCGAGTGCGCCGCCGTCACGAGCTCGAAGATGCCGGCCAAGGCCCCGGGGGTGTCGAGGTCGTCGTCCATGTGCGCCCGGAACGCGGCCGACGCGCCGGGGTCGATGTCCGTCGCCGGCGGCGTCCCCCCGACCACGTAGCCGTCCGGCGTCCGGGCCAGGATCTCGGCGACGTCGAAGCGCCGGGCCAGCCCGTCCAGGCGGGCCAGCGCCTTCTCGGCGTCGGCCAGCGTCTCGGGCGTCACCTCGATCGGCGAGCGGTAGTGGGCCCGCAGCACGAGGAGCCGGTAGGCGCGGGCGTCGCAGCGCGCCAGGAGATCGGGCAGCGTCGAGAAGTTGCCCAGCGACTTAGACATCTTCGTGCCCTCGACCTCCACCCAGCCGTGATGCATCCAGTGCCGGGCGAAGGCCTTGCCGTCGGCGACCGCCTGTGCCCGCTCGTTCTCGTGGTGCGGGAACATGAGGTCCTGACCGCCGCCGTGCAGGTCGAACCCCTCTCCGAGCAGGTCCAGCGACATCACGACGCACTCGGTGTGCCAGCCCGGCCGGCCCCGCCCCCACGGCGATTCCCAGCTCGGCTCGCCCTCCTTCGCCTTCTTCCAGAGGGCGAAGTCGAGGGGCGACCGCTTGTCCTCGTTGGCCTCGACCCGCGCCCCGGCCTGCAGCGACTCGAGCGACTGCTGGGCCAGGAGGCCGTACCCGTCGACCTTGGACACCTCGAGGTAGACCCCGTCGGGCGTCTCGTAGGCCATCCCGCGGGCCATGAGGTCGCCGACCAGCGCCACCATGTCCTCGATGTACTGCGTGGCATGGGGCACGTCCTGCGGGCGCAGATCCCCCAACGCGTCCATCGACTCCCACCAGCGGTCCTCGAATTCGGCGGCCACGTCGGGCTCGGTGCGCCCGAGCTCGGAAGCCCGCTTGATGATGTTGTCGTCGACGTCGGTGACATTGGCCACGTGGTGCACCCGGAGGCCGGTGAAGCTCAGGTAGCGGCGCAGGATGTCGAAGGTCAGGTTGGCCCGGCCGTGGCCGATGTGGGGCAGGTCGTAGACGGTCGGGCCACAGACGTACATCGACACCTCGCCCTCGTTGCGGAGCTCGAGGGGGCGGACCGTGCCCGTGGCGGTGTCGTGAAGGCGCAGCACCCGGGTACGGTAACCCGATCATGTCGACGCCCAGAACCGGAGCGCCACGCGTCCCCGACAAGCCGACCCTCGACGGCCTGGAGGAGCAGTGGGCCGCCGCCTGGGAGGAGGCCGGCACCTACCGCTTCGACGACGGCGCCAGCCGGTCCCAGGTCTTCTCCATCGACACCCCCCCACCGACCGTCTCCGGCTCCCTCCACATGGGATCCGTCTTCGGCTACGTGCAGACCGACGCCATCGCCCGCTACCGCCGGATGCGGGGCTGGAAGCTCTTCTACCCGATGGGCTGGGACGACAACGGGCTGCCCACCGAGCGCCGGGTGCAGAACGTCTTCGGGGTGACCTGTGACCCGTCCCTCCCCTACGACCCCGACTTCAGGCTGCCCGACGAGCCCGGCAAGGACGACATCCCGGTCAGCCGGCCGAATTTCATCGCCCTGTGCCACGAGCTCACCGCCGAGGACGAGCATGCCTTCGAGGACCTGTGGCGCCGCGTCGGCCTGTCGGTCGACTGGGGCCGGACCTACGCCACCATCGACGACCGCAGCCGGCGGACCAGCCAGCGCATGTTCCTGCGCAACCTCGCCCGCGGCGAGGCCTACTCCTCGGAGGCGCCCACGTTGTGGGACGTCGACTTCCAGACCGCGGTGGCGCAGGCCGAGATGGAGGACCGCGAACGGGACGGTGCCTACCACCGGATCCGCTTCGACGACATTGAGATCGAGACGACGCGGCCCGAGCTGATCGCCGCCTGCGTGGCGCTCGTGGCGCATCCCGACGACGAGCGTTATGCGGCACGCTTCGGCACGACGGTGCACAGCCCGCTCTTCGGGGTCGAGGTGCCGGTGCTCGCCCACCACCTGGCCGAGCCGGACAAGGGATCGGGCATCGCCATGATCTGCACGTTCGGCGACGTGACCGACGTCGTCTGGTGGCGCGAGCTCGATCTCCCGACGCGCAGCATCGTGACCAGGTCGGGACGGGTGACCGAGTCCCCGCCGTCCGGCGTGCCCGACGGGGAGGCGTGGCGGGCCATTGCGGGACGCACGGTCAAGCAGGCCCAGCGCGCCATGGTCGAGATGCTCACCGCATCGGGGGACCTGATCGGCGACCCCCGGCCGATCAAGCACCCGGTCAAGTTCTACGAGAAGGGTGACCGCCCACTCGAGATCGTCACGAGCCGGCAGTGGTTCATCCGCAACGGCGGCCACGACGAGCACCTCCGCCGCGCCCAGCTCGAGCGGGCCGGACAGCTCGACTGGCACCCGCCCTACATGAAGGTGCGCTACGACGACTGGGTCAACGGCCTCAACGGCGACTGGCTCGTCAGTCGCCAGCGCTTCTTCGGCGTCCCCTTCCCGGTGTGGTACCCCCTCGACGCCGGGGGCGAGCCCGACTACGAGGCGCCGATCGTGCCCGACGAGTCGAGCCTGCCCGTCGACCCGACGACCGACGTGCCGCCCGGCTACGAGCCCGCGCAGAGGGGCGTGCCCGGCGGCTTCGCCGGCGATCCCGACGTCATGGACACGTGGGCCACCTCCTCGGTGACCCCCCAGATCGCCTGCGGCTGGGAGGACGACCCGGCACTGTTCGCGGCCACCTTCCCCATGGACCTGCGCCCGCAGGGGCCCGAGATCATCCGCACCTGGCTCTTCGCGACACTGCTGCGCTCGCACCTGGAGCACCACACGCTGCCCTGGGCGCACGCCACCATCAACGGCTGGATCCTCGACAAGGACCACAAGAAGATCTCCAAGTCGAGGGGGAGCAACGTCGTGACACCCATGGCGACCCTCGAGGAGTTCGGATCCGATGCGGTGCGCTACTGGGCCTGCAACGGGCGGCCCGGGACCGACACCGCCCTCGACACCGGCGTCATGAAGATCGGCCGCCGGCTGGCGATCAAGGTCCTCAACGCGTCCAAGTTCGCGCTGGGCCGCCTCGGTGACGGGCCGGTGCCCGGCTCCGACGCCGTCCGCCAGCCGCTCGATGCCGCCCTGCTGGCGCAGCTGGCCGCGCTGGTCGAGACTGCCACGGCCGCGCACGAGGGCTTCGACTACGCCCGAGCCCTCGAGGTCACCGAGTCGTTCTTCTGGTCCTTCTGCGACGACTACCTCGAGCTGGTCAAGACACGGGCCTACGGCGAGGGCGACCCGGCTGGGACGGACTCGGCCCGGGCGACGCTGGCCATCGCCCTCTCGGTGCTGCACCGCCTCTTCGCGCCGTTCCTGCCCTTCGTCACCGAGGAGGTCTGGAGCTGGTGGCAGGAGGGGTCGGTGCACGTCGCGCCCTGGCCGGGCGCGAGCGAGATGGAGACGCACGCCGAGGCCGACCCCACCGTGTTGTCGGTGGCGGCCGAGGTCCTGGGCGCGGTGCGACGCGAGAAGACCACGCACAAGCGCTCCATGCGGGCGCGGGTGGCGCGCCTCACGGTGACCGGGCCGCCCGCGACGTTGGCCGCGGTGGAGGCGGCGCGGGGCGATCTCATGGACGCCGGTGGGGTGGACGAGCTGGTGGTGGCGGCGGGCGACGCGCTCTCGGTCGAGGCGGAGCTCGCCGAGGAGGCCTGACCCGGAGGGTCAGAGGTAGGCCGACTCCGCCGCGTCCGCCATCTCCTGGGGCGTGCCCTGGTGGGCGATGCGACCGTGCAGCATGATCGCCGCCCGGTCGGCCACGCCGAGAGCCGTCTCCGCGAACTGCTCGACCACGACGACGGTCACTCCGCCGGCGGCGACGGCTCCCACCAGCTCGTAGAGGTGCGCCACGATGATGGGTGCGAGGCCCATGGAGATCTCGTCGAGGAGCAGCACCTTGGTGTCACCGGCGAGGGCGCGCGAGATGGCGAGCATCTGCTGCTCGCCCCCCGAGAGCGTGCCGGCGAGTTGCCGGCGGCGCTCCTTGAGGCGGGGGAACTGCTCGTAGGCCCTGGACTCGACCTCGGCGAGGCTGATGTCGCCGCGGTAGGTCCACATGCGCAGGTTGTCGCGAACCGTCAGGTTGGGGAACACCCCGCGCCCTTCGGGGATGGCGATCACGCCCGCCCGGGCCAGCGCCTCGGGCGTCCGCCGCGCCGTCTCCAGGCCCTCGACGGTGACGGTTCCTGCGGTCGGGTGCAGGCGGCCACCGATGACCTTCAACACGGTGCTCTTGCCCGCGCCGTTGGGCCCCAGCAGCGCGAAGACGCCGCCGCCGGGAACGGTCAGGTCCACGCCGTGGAGCACCTCGATCCGACCGTACGCCGCATGGACGTTCTCGAGGGAGAGGCCGACGCCCGAACCGGTGGTCATGCGCCGTCACCGCGGTCGTCGGCGTGGCCGAGGTAGGCCTCCTGCACGATCGGGTTGCGCCGCACCTCGTCCGGGGTGCCCGACGCGATGACCTCGCCGAAATCGAGCACGTGCACCATGCCGCACACGCGCAGCACGAGGTTGGTGTCGTGCTCCACCAGGACGATCGCCCGTCCTTCGGCGGCCAGCGAGGTCAGAAGCCGGCCCAGCGCCTGCGTCTCACGTTCGTCGAGCCCGGAGCACGGCTCGTCGAGGAGCAGCACCTTGGGATCGGTCGACAGAGCCCGCGCCAGCTCGACGAGGCGGGCCGATCCGGTCGGCAGGGAGGACACCGGGGACGCCGCCTCGTCCCCGACGCCGACGCGCCCGAGGAGCGCCACGGCGGTCGACGCCGTCGCCCGTCCGGAGGCTTCGAGCCCCACGCGGACGTTGTCGGCCGCGCTCAGCGTCGAGAACAGCTCCAAGCGCTGGAACGTGCGGGCCAGGCCCAGACGGGCCCGACGGTGGGTTCCCATCCGGGTGATGTCGGCACCGTCCAGGTGGACGGTGCCTTTGTCCGGGTGCTGCAGCCCGGTGATGACGTTGAAGAGCGTGGTCTTGCCCGCGCCGTTCGGGCCGATCAGGCCCGTCACCACCCCCGGCTCGGCGCGGAGCGACACGTTGGAGAGCGCGGCGACGCCGCCGAATTGGACGCTCACGCCGGCGACCTCGAGGGCCGGCGCAGCGCCGGTCGCGGCGCGGCCGTCGTCCCGATCAGGCACGGGCCACCTCGCGGTCCAGGAGAAGCTCGCCGGCGGCGGCCGGCGCGTCGCCGAAGGGCAGGTGCACCCGGTTGGTCAGCCACGCCATGCCCAGGATCCCGTCGGGACTGCGGGCGAGCAGCACGATGCCGATCCCGGCGGCCAGGCCCGTGAGGTCCGCCAGCGACGTGGGCAGGTGCGTCTGGAGCACCGGCAGCGCCGCCGCGGTCAGACCGCCGAGCAGCGCGCCCGTGAGGGTGCGGATCCCCCAGATGGCGACGAAGAGGAGCAGGGTGAGGCTGCCGATGAACTGCACGTCGTTGGCCCCGATGCCGCCCTGCTGGCCGGCGTAGAAGACACCGCCGAGACCGGCCATGGCGGCGGAGAGGGTGAAGACGATCACCTTGGTCCGTACCGAGCTCAGGCCCACCGTCGCGAAGGCCGCCGGGGAGTCGCTCATCGCCACCAGCCGCCGGCCGAAGGCGCTGCGACGCACCAGCCCGACGACGACCGCGCAGAACGCGGCGGCGACCGCGACCTCTATGAGCTCGGCCCGGTCGCCCACGACGTGCACGAACGGCAGCCGCAACCGCCCCACTCCGATGGAGGTCCCGTCGGAGATCACGCTGGAGTTGTCGAAGAAGGCGGAGTACATGACCTCGCCGAAGGCGAACGTCGCCAACGCGAGGTACAGGCCGCGCAGGCGGAGTGCGGGCAGTGCCACCAGCGCGCCGACGGCGCCGGACACGACCACGGACAGGAGGAGGCCCCACCACGAGTCACCCCCGAACACCTTGCCCATGGTGAAGGCGCCGATGCCCATGAAGGTCAGTTGGCACAGCGAGACCTGGCCGGCGAAGCCGACGAGGAGCACCAGGGAGAGGCCGACGATGCCCAGAGCCATGCCCTGCGAGAGCGTCGACAGCGCGGTCGCGCCCACCATGGCCGACAGGACGACCATGCCGGCCACCAGGACCAGGGCTCCGGCGGCGGACTGCCGCGCGGTGACGACCCTGGGTGGGGGCCGCACGGCCAGGCGGCCGGCCGGGGACAGCCGGGCCGCGGGGATCACGAGCAGCACCACGAAGAGGAACAGCACCGGGACCACCTCGGTCAGCACCGAGGCCAGTCCGGGGCTGATGTGCCCGGGCAGGTAGCCGACGCAGTACTGCGTGACGAGGCCGAGCGCGAGGGCGCCGACGAAGGTCATGGGCAGGTTGCGCAACCGGCCGACCACGGCGGCGGCGAAGCCGTTGAGGGCCAACAGGGTGAGCTGGGTCGAGGTGAGGCCCGTCTGGCCCACGAGCGGGGCGATGAGCACCCCGGCGACCGCCGCCAGCATGAAGCCGAGGGCCCACCCGGTCTGCGACATGCGGAAGGGCTTGGCGCCGGCCATGGCCACCAGCTCGGGGTCGTCGACCACGGCGCGCATGGCCACGCCGAGGCGGAAGCGGCGGAGGAACACGCCGAGCAGCACGGCGACGACGGCCGCCACCACGACGATGAGGATCTGCTGGTCCTGGATCGTCACGCCGTTGGCCCCGAAGAGGTGCACGGAGGCCACCGTGCCGTCGGCAGACGTGAAGTAGGCCGGAACCGAGCGCACGATGTCGGGGCTGCTCCAGAAGATGGTGGCGACGCCGAGCAGGATCACGAGAAGGCCGAGCGACACCATGAGCGAGCGTTCGACCGAGGCACCGTGGATCCGGCGGAAGAGGACGAACTCGACCACGACGGCGAGCAGCGGCGCCTCGACGAAGACGATGAAGACGATGGCGAGGAGGAAGGGCCAGTGCCAGTCCTGCCACAGCTGCCAGTACGAGAAGGCGGCGAACATGCCCACCGCGCCCTGGGCGAAGTTGAAGACGCCCGTCGTGTTGTAGGTGACGACCAGGCCCGTGGCCAGGATGCCGTAGACGGCTCCGGTGACGATCCCGAGGACCGTGAAGGAGAGGAAGACGCTCATGCCCTCAGGTCCCTCCCCGTCCCCGTCACCCCCGTCACCCCGTCCGTGATGCCGGGCTCAGCCCGTCACCCCGGACGCGTCGTACAACTTGGCGTTGCAGTCGAACCCGCTGCCCTTCGGCACCTCGCGGACGAAGGTGCCGTTCTTGATCCCGGCCATCAGGAAGCACGGCGTCACCGTCTTGGCGGCGGGATCCGACCCGGCCATGATGCCGTTCGCGTTGAAGCTGGTGATCTTCTGGAGCTGTGCCATCACGCTGCCCCGGGTCGGGTGTGGCCCGGCGGCCTTCAGCGCCTGCACGAACATGTCGGCCGAGACCCACCCGAAGAGCGTGTAGAGGTCCGGCACCCAGGAGGAATTGACCGTCTTGACCCAGGTGTCGAACTGCTTCACCGCCGGCACGGTCTTGGCGTCCTGGCCGAGGTAGAGCGCGTAGACCTGGCCGATCTGGATCCCGCTGGTCACCGCCGGGCCCCCGGCGTGGGAAATGAACTGGTCGGCGTAGACCGGACCGGTGGAGAAGATGAGCCCGGGGTGCCAGTTCTGCGTCGCCGCGTTCTCGACGAAGATGGCCGCATCCTGCCAGTCGACGCCGCCGAGGTCGACCGCGTCGACGCCGGCGCTCTTCATGTTGATCACGTCGGTGGTGAAGTCGGACGCCAGCGGGTTGACGTAGTCCACGTAGCCGATCTTGTAGCCCACGCTCTTCATCCCGGCGAACTGCTGGGCCATCTGTGTCTTGGCCGAGGCGACGTCAGAGACGATGGCGCCCACGGTCGTGTCCTTGGGGTAGTGCTGCTTGTAGTACTCCACGGGCCCCAGGGTCCCCTTGCCCGACAGCGGCTGCGCGCTGAAGTCGTTGGGGAGCGCATTGGTACCCGGGTCGAGGGTCACCGAGACGTCGGGCACGGCGGTGTTGCTCGCCAGGGCGGCGCAGCCGTAGCCGTCGAAGAGCGAGAAGCTCCCCACGAGGGCGAAGTCGCTGTTGACCGCGTCCTGGGTCTCCGTCATGTTCTGCTGCCCGCTGAAGGCATCGTCCTTCGCGTCGACGAGCAGTTTGCGGCCGTCGACCCCCCCTTCGGAATTGACCATGTCGAAATAGGCCTTCACCCCGGTGGAGGCTCCTTCGAACAGCCCCGGCACCGGGCCCGAGATGGTGGAGACGTTGCCCACCGTGACCGACTTGGAGGTGATGCCGGTGGTCGAGGCCTGCTCGGCAGCCGTCGGCGCCAGCGCCGGCGTGCAGGTTCCCGAGGCGGTGGACTCCGCCCCGGCGGGCACCGTGCCGACCAGGGCGGCACCCCCGACGGCCAGGCCGCCGGCCAGCAACGACCCGCCCAGCAGGCATCGCAGGCCACGGCCGGCGCGCCCGCCGTGCTCACGCTGCTCGCGCCGGACCCACTCGGATGTCTCCATCTTCCCCACTGCCACCCCTTCTGCGCTCCGGCCTCCTCCGGGGCGAAGCCCAGGGGCGGGAGGCCGTCAACCGGTTTCTGACTCTACGTCAGATGCAATTGGCGCGGCCGTCGCGATCGGATCTCCATCGGGGGTTGCAGCCATCAGGGCACCCTGGAGGAAGTCGGCGACGGCGGAGGTCGTGGCCTGGCAGCGGAGCGAGGCCAGCACGTCGAAGGCGTGCTGGGCCAGGGGCAACTCGGCGTAGGCCACCGGTTCCCGCGACACCGAGCGGAGCCGCTCGACGAACGTGCGAGCCGTCTCGACCGGCACCAGCGTGTCGTTGGCGCCGTGCAGCACGAAGAACGGGGGTGCGTCAGGACGGACCCGGAAGGTGGGGGACGCCTGGCGGAAGAGCTCGGGGTGCTCGGACTCCTTCGTCTTCATGACCGTGCGCTCGAGCATCTCGAGGAGGCCCGGCCCGAAGCGGCCCGACCCCTCGGGCGAGCCGGTCATGTCCATGACGCCGTAGAAGGGGACGCAGGCCTGGACCGCGGTGTCCGCCCCCTCGAACCCCGGCTGGAAGGCGGGGTCTCCCGCGCTCAGGGCCAACAACGCGCACAGGTGGCCGCCGGCCGATCCGCCACTGACCGCGACGAACGACGGGTCACCCCCGTACTCGGCGATGTGCTCCTTGACCCACGCCACGGCACGCTTGGCGTCGACGATGTGGTCCGGCCAGGTGGCTTTCGGGCTCAGCCGGTAGTTGATGGCGATGCAGACCCACCCGCGGGCCACCAGCTCGTACATCATCGGCTTGCCCTGCTCGCGCTTCTCGCCGATGATCCAGGCTCCGCCGTGGATGTACACCATGACCGGCGCCTTCTCCGGCGGGGCAAGACGTGAGTGGTAGACGTCCAGGCGGTGGCGGCGGATGCCGTCGCCCCAGTAGTCGATGTTGCGGGTGGTGTGGATCGCACGCGACCTGAACGGGACGGCCCGGGTCACGCGCCACCAACGGCCCCAGGTCGGCGCCGTCGGCTCGGTGGGGACCGGGTAGGCATCGCTGCGCACCTCGCTCAGCGCGGCTGCGGTCACCGCGGCGGCCCGGCGACCGGAGATGCCCAGTCCCAGGAGCCCCACCCAGGCGACGACGGCGACGGCCAGGCCGAGCCAGCCGGGCCACCCGTGCAGGGCGCCGAGCCAGATGAAGATGGCGGTCGCGATCATCTGCCAGATGATGTTCTGGAAGGCCAGTTCGCCGGCGACCCAGCCGGAGACGAAGCTCACGATGGTGAACGGCTCCCGCCGGATCGGGCGGTAGGCGAGCGCCACCCCCAGGGCGCCGACGAGGGTGACGATCAAGAAGGCGTAGGGCACCCCCCCATTCTCACCCGAGTGGGCCCGCCGTGCAGGTCTGCCCTGGTCGCAGCGGGTGTCCCGTTTGCCCCGGGCCCGAGTTGGTGCGAGGTTAGGAGGGGTAGTGATGACCAAGGAGAATTGATGACTCCCGAACGCCTCAGCGGGCTCGATGCGAGTTTCCTCTACATGGAGACGCCCACGCTCCACATGCACGTGGCGATCACGGCCGTCTTCGACCCTTCCACCGTGCCCGGTGGCTACTCGTTCCGGCGGGTCCGTCAGCTCATCAGCGATCGCATCCCGCTGGCGCCGGTCTTCCAGCGCCGCCTGGTCGAGGTGCCCATGCGGCTGGGCTTCCCGGTCTGGGTGGACGACCCCGAGTTCGACATCGACAACCACCTCCGGCGAGCCGCGCTCCCCTCCCCCGGTGGCATGCGCGAGCTCGCTGATTTCGCGGCCGACGTCATCAGCCGCCAGCTCCACCGCGATCGCCCCCTGTGGGAGATGTGGATCGTCGAGGGCCTCGAGGACGGAAAGATCGCGCTGGTGGCCAAGATGCACCACAGCACCGTCGACGGCGTCTCCGGCGCCGAGTTGCTCGGCGTGCTCTTCGACTTCGAGCCCGAGCCACCCGCCACGCCGACCCTCACCCCTCGACAGCTCGACTCGCGCATCCCCTCGGGCGTCGAACTGGTGTCCCAGGCGATGATCGCCGGCCTGGTCGCGCCCTTCGACGTGGGGCGCATGCTCCTGCGCACGACGCGCAACCTGTTCAGTGTGCGCCGGATCCGCCAGAGCCTGACGGGCAACGCCGCACTGCCGTTGACGGCGCCGCGCACCTCGATCAACGTCGCCGTCCACGCCCGGCGCCGGGTCGCCTTCGCCGCCACCGGCCTCCGGGACGTCAAGAAGCTGAAGAACGAGATGGGCACGACCGTCAACGACGTCGTCCTGGCCATGTGCGCCGGCGCGCTGCGCACATACCTCCTGGCCGGCGACGAGCTGCCCGACATCCCCCTGGTCACCGTGGTGCCGGTCTCGGTGACCCCGGACGTGGCCGAGCTCAGCGGGTCGAACAAGGTGTCGGCGATGTTCGTCCAACTTCCCTGCCACATTGAGGACCCGCTGGAGCGGTTGCGCCTCATCCACGAGGGCACCAAGGGGGCCAAAGAGGAGCACAAGGCACTGGGAGCCACGACGCTGCAGAACTGGGCCGAGCACGCGACGCCCAACGTGTTCGCCGCCGCGGCGCGCCTCTACACCGGGATGCGGCTGGCCGACCGCCACCGCCCGGTGGCCAACCTGATCGTGTCCAACGTGCCGGGCCCGGACTTCCCCCTCTACCTGGGGGGCAGCCAGCTGCTCGGGATGTTCCCCCTCGGCCCCGTGATGGACGGCTTCGGCCTGAACGTCACCATCATGAGCTACCTGGGAGTCCTGTACTGGGGGCTGGCGTCGGACGCCCGGGCCGTGCCGCGGCTTTGGGACATCGCGGCGGCGGTGCCGCGCGCGCTCACGGAGCTGATGGAAGCCGCCGGGCTCGAACCCGAGCCCTTCGACGTGCCCATCCACCTCGGGCCCGGCATGCCACCCACGGCGATGTGGATCAGAAGCCACGCGTCGACCCAGCCAGAGGCGACCGGTAGCGTGAGTGCATGACGGTTCAGGAGCTCGGCCACCTGGTCCTGTACGTCCGCGACGTCGGGCGCTCGGCCGCCTTCTACCGGGACGTGCTCGGCTGGCGCCAGATCATGCCCGAGTCGGGACAGGACCCGGTCGGGGCCGCCGCATTCTCGTCGGGACGCACCCACCACGAGCTCCTGCTCATTGAGGTCGGCGCCGATGCGACGCCGATCCCCCAGGGCCGCCACGTCGGGCTCTACCACTTCGGCCTGAAGGTCGGTGAGACGGACGACGAGCTGCGCGCCGCCTTGGCCCGGGTCCGCGAGGCCGGTGCGACCGTCGTGGGCGCCTCGGACCACACGGTCACCCACAGCGTGTACATCCTCGACCCGGACGGCAACGAGATAGAGCTGTACGTCGACGTGCCCGGGGTCGACTGGCGGTCGGATCCATCGCTGTTCGCCGCGCCGATCCGCCCGCTGAAGCTCTGAGCCGGCCGGTCGGCGCGGACGCAGCACACCGTGAGCAGGTCGTGAGGATCGTCCACGCCGATGACGACGGCGCGCTGGCCGCCGCAGAGGCCCTGGGAGGCGGGGGCGTGGTCGTCGTGCCGACCGACACCGTGTACGGGCTGGCGGCGCGGCCGGCCGACCTGGACGCCGTGCAGGCGGTGTTCCGCGCCAAGGGCCGCCCCGAAGGGATGCACCTGCCCGTCCTCGCCGCGTCGCTGGAGCAGGTGCGCGCCCTGGGCGTGGCCATCACCCCGGCCGCGGCTGCACTGGCCCGCCAGTGGTGGCCGGGCCCGTTGACCATGGCCTTCGGCTTCGACCCTGACGCCGGGCGACCGGCCTGGCTCGCCGGGCGCGACGAGGTGGCGGTCCGCATCCCGGACCACGACTTCCTGCGCGCGCTGCTGGCCCGGACGGGTGTGCTCGTGGTGACCAGCGCGAACCGCCACGGTGCGCCCACGCCACACACGGCGCTCGACGTGGCGGCGACCCTGGGCCGGTCCGTCGACCTGGTCGTCGACGGCGGAGTGCTCCAGGACGTGCCGTCGACGCTGGTCAATGTGCGCCGGAGCGAGGCGGTGGTCGAGCGCGAAGGCGGCATCTCGCGCGCCGAGGTGGCCGACGCCCTGGTGGACACGCCGTGACCCGACTGCTCCTGGCCATAGAGACGTCGTGCGACGAGACGGCCGCCGCTGTCGTCGACGACGCGCTCACCGTGCGCTCGTCGGTCGTGGCGAGCCAGATCGACCTGCACGCCGCCTTCGGCGGTGTGGTCCCCGAGCTGGCCAGCCGTGCGCACGTCGAGACGATCACCCAGATCGTGGGCCGGGCCCTCGACGAGGCCGATGTGCAGGGCGCCGACCTGGCCGCGGTGGCGGTGACGTCGGGCCCTGGCCTCGTCGGCGCCCTCCTCGTGGGCATCGCCACGGCCAAGGCGCTGGCGCTCGGCTGGGGCGTGCCCGTCGTGGGCGTCAACCACCTCGAGGGCCACCTGGCGAGCGTGTACCTCGCGGAGCGTGAGGTGCCCTTTCCCCAGATCGCCCTCCTCGTGTCGGGCGGCCATTGCATGCTGACCCGGTCGACGCGCCCGGGCCGGTACGAGTTGCTCGGCGAGACCGTCGACGACTCCATCGGCGAGGCCTACGACAAGGTCGCCCGCTTCCTCGGCCTCGGGTACCCCGGGGGGCCCATCCTGGACCGCCTGGCCGCCGCGGGCGAGGACGTGCTCGGCTTCCCACGCCCGATGCTCGCCGAGGGGTATGCGTTCTCGTTCTCGGGCCTCAAGACCGCCGTCGTGAACCGTGTGCGCGCCGACCCCGGCTTCTCGGAGACGGAGGTGGCGGCGTCGTTCGTGGCGGCCTGCATGGACGTGCTGTGCGCCAAGCTGCGACGTGCCCTCGAGGAGTTCGGCGACCCGGCCCTGGCCATCGTGGGCGGGGTGGCGGCCAGCCCCATCCTGCGCGCCCGGGCCCAGGTCCTCGCCGACGAGTTCGGCACCCGGCTGCTCATCCCGCCGCAGCGGATGGCGACCGACAATGCCGCGATGATCGGCGTGGCGGGCTGGCACGCGTTGGCCGCGTCGGGCCCGAGCGGGCCGTCCTTCGGGCCCGAGCCGGACCTGCGCCTGCGCTTCGCCTCCACCTAGCGCTCGGCCGGAGCCCGGCGACGGCGCGCCCGCGACCCGTAGGTCAGGGACGAGAGGTCGATCAGCACGCCGATCGCCACGATCACCCATCCGAACGAGTCGACGCCCTTCCCGGGTGCGTAGACCAACGCGTAGAAGAGCGTGGTGTACGGGAGCAGGAGGAAGCCGAGCACGCCCTCCCAGCCGGAGCGGAAGGCGATGGTGAGGCGGTCCGTGAAGATCCAGAGAAGGAAGATCACGAAGCGGGGCGAGATCGCGGCGAGGAGTGCGAGGAGGCAGCCCATGTCGACCTAGTAGAGACCCACCACGTTGCCGTCCTCGTCGATGTCGATCCGCTCGGCGGCCGGGCTGTGCGAGAGCCCCGGCATGGTGCGCATGTCGCCACTGACCAGAGAGACGAAGCCGGCCCCCACGTTGGCCCGCGCCTCGCGCACGGGCAGGCGCCAGCCCCGCGGTGCGCCCGTGAGCTTCGGATCCGAGGAGATCGACAGGTGGGTCTTGGCGATGCACACCGGCAAGGTGCCGAAGCCGGCCCGCTCGTAGGTGTCGAGCTGGCTCGCCGCCGCCGGCAGGTAGTCGACACCCTCGGCCCCGTAGACCTCGGTGGCGATCGCCTCGACCTTCTCGCGCAGCGTGGCCCCGTCGTCGTAGAGCATGCGGAACTCGCCCGGCTCGGCGGCGGCCTCGACCACCGCCTCGGCCAGCTCCACGGCGCCCTTGCCACCGTCCACGAAGTGCGTGCACACCGCGGCGCGCACACCCACCGAGGCGGCGATCTCCCTGATGGCCGCGTGCTCGGACGGGAAGTCACCGTCGATCGCGTTGATGGCGACGACGGGCGTCACGCCGTGCCGTCGCACGATGGCCAGGTGGGCCAGCAGGTTGGACGCGCCGAGCTGCACCTCCTCGGGGTTCTCCTCCAGCATGGCCGGCGGCAACGGCCTCCCGGCCACGACCCGGTGGCGGCCGGAGTGCAGCTTCATCGCCCGCACCGAGGTCACCACGACCGCGGCGTCGGGCGCCAGGCCCGAGGTCCGGCACTTGATGTTGAAGAAGCGCTCTGCCCCCATGTCGGCGCCGAACCCGGCCTCCGTCACCAGGTACTCGCCGGCGTGGATCCCGATCAGGTCGGCCACCACCGACGAGTTGCCATGGGCGATGTTGCCGAAGGGGCCGGCGTGGACCAGCACCGGGGTGTTCTCGAGCGTCTGGAGGAGGTTGGGCTTGATGGCGTCGCGCATGATCACCGTCATGGCCCCCGCTGCCTTCAGCTGCTCCGCCGACACCGGCTCGCCGGCCGTGGTGTAACCGACGACGATGCGTCCCATGCGCTCGCGCAGGTCCCGCAGCGAGCGGGACAGCGCCAGCACGGCCATCACCTCGGAGGCCGCCGTGATGTCGAACCCCGTCTCGCGGGGAATGCCGTCCTGCCCGGATCCGAGGCCGCTGACGATGTTGCGCAACGAGCGGTCGTTGACGTCCAGCACGCGCTTCCACGTGATGCCGTGCGGATCGAGACCGAGGACGTTCCCGTTGTAGAGGTGGTTGTCCACCATGGCCGCCAGGAGGTTGTTGGCCGCCGTCACCGCGTCCAGGTCGCCGGTCAGGTGGAGGTTGAGGTTCTCGAAGGGAACCACCTGGCTGTACCCACCGCCGGCGGCGCCGCCCTTGATCCCGAAGGTGGGGCCCATAGAGGCCTGGCGGATGGCGATGGTGGCCTGCCGCCCGATGCACCCCAGGGCCTGGCCGAGGCCGACCGTCGTGGTGGTCTTGCCCTCGCCGAGCGGCGTCGGGGTCACCGCGGTGACCACCACGTAACGGGCGCGTGGCCGGTCCGCCAGGGCCTCGACGGCGTCGAGGCTCACCTTCGCCACATGGGCACCGTAGGGCTCCAGGAGATCGGGACCGATGCCCATCTGTGCTGCGATGTCGGTGGCCGGGCGGAGGGTCGCACGCCGCGCGATCTCGATGGCCGGGGGGACAGGCACCGACAGGGATCATGCCAGACCCCGGCGAACGGTCGCCGGGAGGCAACGTGGGCAAGCCCCGTCGCACGGTCCGCTCCCCCCGTGGAAGAGTGGTAACCGCAGATCCGAGCGATGCGCCCACCCCGTGGTGGGCGCAGAAAGGAGCGTTGCCATGTCCAAGGCAGACGGTGTCTTCATCTACATCGGGACGTACGCCAGCGAGGTCGATGCCCGCGCCGACTACGACGTCGTGAAGGACCTCCACGCCCTGGGGGCGGTCGGCACCTACGACGCCGCGGTGGTGACGAAGGACGACAAGGGCACGGTTCACGTCAACAAGGACGAGACCACGACCCGGCACGGAGCCTGGGGCGGCGCCGGGGTGGGCGCCCTGGTCGGCATCCTGTTCCCACCGTCCATCATCGGCTCCGCCGTGGTCGGTGCCGCCATCGGAGGAGTCAGCGGTCACCTCTGGAAGGGCATGTCGCGGGCCGACGTGAAGGAGTTCGGGGACGCCATCGACGCCGGTGAGGCGGCGCTGGTCATCGTCGGCGAGACGACGATTGAGTCCTACGTCGAGAAGGCCGAGCTCAAGGCCGAGAAGAAGGTGTCCAAGGAGCTGCAGGTCGACAAGAAGGACGTCGACAAGGCGGTCCAGGAGGCTGCGCAGGAGCTCTCCTGAACGACCGGATCGGGTCCGGCCCTCAGGATGCGGCCCGGTAGCGTGCGGACGACCAGCCGCACCAGCGCGGCGCGCCGAAGACCATGATCGTCCTCCACATACTGTCCCTGCTCTTCGGCACCCTGCTGGTTCTCGCCATCCTGGGTTCGGCGCTCAAGACGGTGGTCCTGCCGCAAGGGGGCTTCCCACGCCTGTCCCAGGCCGTCTTCGCTCTGGTGTACCGCCTCCTGGTGCGCCGGTGGCGCAACGGGTCGCTGGCCAAGGCGCTGCGGGCGCTCTATGCGCCGGTCGCGCTGGTGAGCCTCCCGCTGGTCTGGATGCTCCTCATGGTCGTCTCCTTCACCTTCGTGTTCTGGGGCACGGGCAGCCTCACCTGGCAGAAGGCGTTCGAGATCAGCGGGTCCTCGCTCACGACGCTGGGCTTCTCCAAGCCCGACGGGACGAGCCGCATCTGGATCGCCTTCATTGAGGCGACGATCGGCCTCGGCCTGGTGGCCCTCCTGATCAGCTACCTGCCGACCATCTTCTCCGCCTACAACGGGCGCGAGAAGGGCATCATCAGGCTGCGCCCGGTCGCCGGCACGCCACCCCGCGCCACCGAGCTCCTGCTGTCCCTGCACCGCACGGGGGTGCTCAACAACGCCGACTTCTGGAAGACACAGGCCGACTGGATGCTCGACCTCGAGCAGACCCACACCGCCTTCCCGATCCTCTCGTACTTCCCCGAGACCGACGCGGACCACTCCTGGGTCGCCACGGTCGGGACCCTGCTCGATGCCGCCGCCCTGGTCGTCTCCGCCTCGGAGACCGCGGCAGGGGAGGTCTACGCGGACGTCGAGAAGGGTCCCCTGCTCATCCTCGTGTACGGGCTGCCGCTGATCGTGCGCATCGCGCGGGCGGCCAACGTCCCGCTCGCCCCCCCGGCTCGGCTCGCCGAGCTCGTACCCCAGTTCACGGAGCCCGCGCCGCCCATCAGCATCCGACGGGACGAGTACCTGGCGGCCATGGCCGCCATGGCGCCGGTCCTCGTGCTCGACCCCGGCCGCGAGGAGGAGGGGTGGCGCCGGTTCGCCCGGATCCGCTCCGCCTACGACCCCTCGATCCGGGCGCTGGCCGGCCTCACCACCGCCTACCCCGCGCCCTGGACGACGGATCGCCCGGCCGAAGTCGGCAAGCCGCGGTTCCTGCGCCGGCGTCCCCTGCACGTCGACTGGTCGGAGAGCGTCCCGGTGCCGACGGTCTCCCCGTCGCCCGAATCGTCCTAGAGGTGGCTGAAGCCGCCTGATTCCTCCTTGGTCATCGACACCGTCACGGGGTGGCGGTCGAAGTGCGCGATCGACTGGGTGAGGTCGTCGAGCAGCAGACCGCACAGGTCGCGGCTGACCCCCTGACGCACCAGGATGCGCTGCACCGAGATGTCCGACACCGACCCGGTCAGCGGGTAGGCCGGCACCTGCCAGCCGCGCGCCCGCAGACGGTCGGCGAGGTCGTAGAGCGTGTAGCCCGGGTCTTCGCCCTCATGGATGCGCCAGGCCACCGAGGGGATCCCCGTTTGCGGGTCCGAGTCGCACAGGAGGTCGAACGGGCCCAGCTTCACGATCTCTTCGGCCAGGAACCTCCCGGTCTGGTAGCAGGCGTCGTGCACGTTGCGGTAACCGTCCCGCCCGAGGCGCACGAAGTTGTAGTACTGCGCCACCACCTGGCCGGCGGGGCGTGAGAAGTTGATCTGGAAGACGGGCATGTCCCCGCCGAGGTAGGTGACGTGGAAGATGAGGTCGTCCGGCAGCTCGGCGGCGTCACGCCACAGGATCCACCCGACCCCGAGGGGGGCGAGGCCGAACTTGTGCCCCGAGCTGCTGATGGACTTGACCCGCGGCACGCGGAAGTCCCACAGGATGTCCGGCGCGCAGAAGGGGGCCAGGAACGCGCCGCTGGCGCCGTCCACGTGGATGTCGATGTCGAGGCCGGTGTCCTCCTGCAGCTTGTCGAGCGCCCGGGAAAGCTCGAGCACCGGCTCGTAGGCGCCCGTGTAGGTCACGCCGAAGGTGGGCACGACCACGATGGTGTTCTCGTCGACCTGCTCGAGCATCTGCTCGGGGTCCATGCAGTAGCGACCCGGGGACATGGGGATCTCGCGCATCTCGATGTCCCAGTACTTGGCGAACTTGTGCCAGACCACCTGCACCGGGCCGCACACCATGTTGGGCTTGTCGGTCGGCTTCCCGGCGGCCCGGCGCTTGTCCCGCCAGCGCCACTTGGCTGCCATCCCACCGAGCATGCAGGCCTCCGACGACCCGATGGCCGAGCACCCGACGGGCTGCCCGGCCTCGGGCGCGTTCCACAGATCGGCCAGGAGCTGGACGCAACGGCGCTCGAGCTCGGCCGTCTGGGGATACTCGTCCTTGTCGATCAGGTTCTTGTCGATGCTGAGGTCCATCAACTGATGGACCTGCGGCTCCTCCCAGGTCTGGCAGAACGTGGCCAGGTTCTGGCGGGCGTTGCCGTCGAGGAGCAGCTCGTCCGAGATCGCCTGGAAGGCTTCCGGGGGCAACATCTCGACATCGGGAAACTTCTTCGACGGGAGGACGGCCAGCAGGTCCCGGTTGGCGTAGATCGAGTCGGCGAATCGCTCCTGCGCGGACTCCCTCTTGTGCAGCGGCATCGCGCCCCTCCTGTCGGCTCGGTACTGCGGTGCGACCCACCGTACCGGCCCACCCGACCCGCGGGCGAGCGAGGCACACTCGGTCGTGCGGCCGTCAGGTGCCCCGGACGCGGCCGGAGCTCGACTCCAGGTGAGGTCTGCTCAGGAGGCGACGAGCTGCAGGCGGACCTGCTCGTCACGCTGGCCGGCGTGGACCCGGCGCTCCTGCACGCGGGCAGCGGCACGCTGGTCGAAGCTGTCCGGACGGTCCGCCAGCTTCGAACGGAGCTGGCGCAGTGCCTTGGTGTGGATCTGGCACACCCGGCTCTCGGTGACCCCCAGGACATCACCGATCTCCGTGAGGGTGAGGCCGTCGTAGTAGTACATCATCAACACGGTGCGCTCCCTCTCGGGCATGCCGTCGACCGCCCTGACGAGCGCCTCCTTGGACTCCTTCGCCTCGAACATGTCCACCGGGCCGTGCGACCGATCGGGCAATGTCTCGCCGAGGGTGGAGCGCTCCGAGCGCTCACCTCCCCGCAACGTCTCGTCGAGGGCCATCATGCCGACCGTCGAGATCTTGCGGAGTGCCTTGTGGAACTCATCGACGGTCATCTCGAGCTCTTCTGCGACCTCGGACTCGTTCGGCGTACGACGAAGCGTCGCCTCGAGGTGGGTGACGGCCTGCTCGACGGCACGCGCCTTGGTGCGCACCGACCTGGGTACCCAGTCGATGGAACGGAGCTCGTCGATGATCGCCCCCTTGATACGCGGGATGGCGTAGGTCTCGAACCGGAGGTTCCGGTCGGGCTCGAAGCGCTCGATCGCGTCGATGAGCCCGATGATCCCGTAGCTCACCAGATCCTCTTCCTCGAAGTGCCGGGGCAGGCCGGCGAGCACGCGCCCGGCGACGTACTTCACGAACGGCGAGTAGAAGATGATGAGCTGATTGCGCAGCGTCTGGTCATCGGTCCGCTTGAACTCGGACCACAGATCGCTGACGCCCCTCTCGGCCGACTCCTGCGCCGTGGAAAGCTGACGTGCCGTCGATCCCACGATTCCCCCTCCTTCATGTGGCATCTCCGACAGATGCCGTTCTCCTCCTGAGGTCTGGGTGACCACTCGGATTCCGTATTCGGATTCCGCACGTTTCAGGAGAACTCCAGTTAATCAACCTTGCGTGAGCAGGGCGGTTGCTTGAACGTTGTCGAATGGTTGCAGGGGTCTCCGCAACCAGGGAGCAACAATTCTTCGGCGGCCGGGCTCCCGCCCCGTCGTGGCGCGGTCGCCGGCGGCCGGCGGCCGGCGCCGGGGCTGGGCCGGGCGGCGCCGGGGCTGGGCGGGCGGCGCGCGATCGCCACCCGCGGGGAGCACGTCGCACCCTCAATGACGCCTCCGGAGGCGGCTGCGGTCGTCCGTAGGGCTTTCCTCCCACGCCATCCGGGCGGATCGCCAGCTCCAACCGCCATTTCGGGGCATCCGTCGGCTACCCGGCAGCCGGCGATCGACCAGGCAGCGACAGGAGACGCCGAGCGCTTCCCGGCCGTTCCTCCTTCAGGCGTGTCCCGACGAGCTGCCATCCCCTCAAGGTTGGGCCCCCCCGAACCGACATTCGGGTAATGACTGAGAGGGAGAGCAGGTGAGGGCGCTGTGCTCGACATCCCGGAGAGGACCTTGCCGCAGATGACTCCGCCAATTGATGTCGCGACGCGCGCCACGACCCACACTCGCGACACGCGGGCGCCGAGGCCCGCCGCCATCGCCCCCCTGGTCACGAACGGCAGGGTCGACAACGCTGAGAAGACGATCCTGGTGGCCGAGGACGACCTCAGCTGCCGCAGCGCTCTGCACACGTATTTCGAGCGGACCGGGTATCGCGTCATTGAGGCGGCCGATGGCCCGTCGACGTTGCGGGCGGTCTTCCAGCATTCAGCCAGCCTGGTGCTCCTCGACCTGGGGCTCCCCGGCTTCGACGGCAGCGACGTGCTGGCCAAGATCCGTCGTCACAGCGCCGTGCCCGTGATCGTCTGCTCGGGTCGGGTCTCCGAGGACGAGCGCATCCGCACGCTCAACTTGGGAGCCGACGACTACGTGATCAAGCCGTTCTCCTTCGCCGAGCTCGAGGCACGGGTGCGGGCTGTCCTGCGACGCGGCAACAACGAGCCGGCGGCGACGTGCTTCCACCACGGCGACCTGATCGTCGATCGGGACACTCGCACGGTGACCATCCGCGACGAGGTCGTGCCCATGACCCGCAAGGAGTTCGACCTGCTCGCCTTCCTGGCGGCGTCTCCCGGCCAGGTCTTCTCGCGCGAAGACCTCCTCGAGCGGGTCTGGGGCTCCACCGAGGAGTGGCAGGGCCGATCGACGGTGACCGAGCACGTCCGCCGGGTCCGCCTGAAGATTGAGCCCGATCCGGACACGCCGCGGTGGATCACCACCGTCCGTGGCGTCGGATACCGCTTCTCTGTGCCCGAAGCCTGAGCACCGGCGTCTGTGCACTCGTGGCCTTCACCCGCTCGGGAGTAGCGGGACCGATCCCCGCCCTCCCCTGCCGGAACGCATCGCGGCAGCAGGAATTCTGGGCCGAAAGACCTATGGAGCCGGACGCACTGTGTTCCGACAATTAGTTGTGACGACCCGCACCGCCACAGCGGTGCGGGAACGGACGAGGGGGGATTCCGCCATGACTTTCGGCTCGCTGCGCGCGCCAGGTCGACCGCACCACAACACCGCCATACGCCGCTCCGCCATCGCCGGAACGGGTGGTGCGTGACCATGCCCGTGTCGACACGCTCCACCACCTACAAGGGCGATCCCGGACACGTCGGTGGCGTCGACCCATCCGTGATGATCCCGCCGGCCGCCGGTGGCGCCGCTCGGACGATCCTGGTGGCCGAGGACGACACCAACTGCCGCCGGGCCTTGCAGCACTACCTGAGCCGTTTCGGCTACCACGTGATTGAGGCCGCCAGCGTCACCTCGTCGCTCGAGGCGGCTTTCAGCGACCCGGCCGATCTGGTCATCCTCGACCTGGACCAGAGTGACGGGACCTCGGAGGTCCTCACCAAGATCCGGCGCCGCAGCTCGGTACCCGTGATCGTCTGCTCCGGTCGGGCCTCCGAGCGCGATCGGATCAGCCTCCTGAACCTCGGGGCCGACGACTTCATCACCAAGCCGTACTCCTTCGCCGAGCTCGAGGCCCGGGTGCGGGCGGTCCTCCGCCGCGGCAGTGCGGCACCGACGACGACCCTGGACCATGGCGACCTGGTCATCGACCAGGGCACCCGGACCGTCACGGTCCACGAGTCAGAGGTCGCCATGACGCGCAAGGAGTTCGACCTGCTCGCCTTCCTGGCCTCCGCGCCGGGCCGGGTCTTCTCCCGTGAGGACCTGCTGGAGCGCGTGTGGGGCTCCAATGGACGCTGGCAGGGCCGCTCGACGGTCACCGAGCACATCCGCCGGGTTCGGCTCAAGATTGAGACCGATCCCGAGAACCCGCGCTGGATCACCACCGTCCGGGGCATCGGATACCGCTTCTCCGACCGCGCCGCCTAGCTGTTCCAGGCCTCACGCGGTCCGAGGTCTGGGCGGGGCTGCCCGCTACGACACGGCTGGATGCTGCCCGAGCAGGAGGTAACCACCACCGTCGGGCGTCGGCACCATGGAGAAGAATCGGTCCTCGGGGCTCAGTCCGGCCCGCGCACCATAGAACGGCGCGTCGAAGCCGAACACGCCGCCGTCGGAGGCCACCTCCCAGTAGCCGAGGCCGTCGGGGGTGGCGGCCAGGCCGACGATGGGCGCGTTGAGCGGCGTGGCGCCCATCGACCCGTGGAAGGCCG
>Ga0224557_1000220_pt1 | contig 65919 bp, 50 predicted proteins | sample 714S31014metaG_FD_180677 | JGI IMG/M metagenome (GOLD analysis project Ga0224557, IMG submission 180677) | Peat soil microbial communities from Stordalen Mire, Sweden - 717 S3 10-14 | ecosystem: Environmental > Terrestrial > Soil > Wetlands > Peat | place: Sweden: Norrbotten County, Stordalen...
CGGCCGCCGGGGGACTTAGCGTAACCAGCGTCACTGGTGATGTGATTTCGCTGCAGGACCAGAGCGGCAACGACTTTACGTTCGACCTCGACTCTTTAACGTTCGTCTCTGCCGGAACCGCGGGGGCTGGGTCGCGTAGTGCGGGGGACATCGGGCGAGCACCCGGTCTGGGTGCGCAGAGCGTGTTGTCGCCCCGTCGGATGACTGGGTCGATTACCGGTAGTCCGTCGCGAGTCATTGCGGGCTGCAAGGCGAAAAGTATTCGGGGCAAGCATGGACCCCGTGTGTCACCGGCGAGCGGAGAGGTGGCCATGGTCGTTGCTTTCGTTAACCTCGGTGCGCCCTGTGTACTCGATGGCTATCCGACGGTTCGGTTAACGACGAGCACGGGAAGTGCACTTGATCTTCGTCAGGTGACGAAAGACCAGTACGTTACTCAGGCGAGGCCGAAGCGCGTACAACTAGAAACCGACGACGTCGCGTATGTCGAAGTCGCAAAATATCGTTGCGATCACGGAAACCTGCGTATGGCTATTGACGTCTGGATGAGATTGCCCGGCTTTCGGAGTGGGTTTGACCTGTCAGCAGAGAATGAAGGCTTTGCGGAGTGCAAAGGAGGGCCTACCGACCCGGGGAACTCATACGCGGTAACGCCAGTGGAGGCCACGGTCACCGCGCTCTTGCCCTGATGCAGTTCGTCGGTCCGGTTCGTCTCGAAGGGCTGGCCGTCAAGAGAGGTGTGGCTCCTTGGCGTAGAATCGCGGAGGCTGAAAGCGCTGGTCGGTGACGGAAGCTTACGACGGGTTCGAGAAGTGGTATTCAGGTTGTCACTCCCGAGTGCTAGCTGTTCTGACTGTCGTCTCAGGTAGCGTCGATGCCGCCAGCGAGGCTACCGATGAAGCGTTCGCGCGAGCGCTCGCGCGATGGGATCGGGTACGCGCAATGCAGTCGCCAACGGGTTGGACTTATCGAGTGGCCCTGAACGAGCTCCGGCGGCAGCTGCGGCGACAAGGAAAAGAAAGGGAGCTGCTTCAACAAGCCATTGCCGCGTTCGAGGTCGAGCAGGATTGCTATATGTGGCTCGAGGTAATGGAGGCGGTGCGACATTTGACTACGCGCCAGCGGACTGTCTTGGCCCTCCTATATATTGCCGACCTGCCGCAGAAAGAGGTCGCTCGGTTGATGCGGGTGTCGCGGGGCACCGTCGCCTCGACACTCGCAGACGCGAAGGCCGCTGTTCGGAACCACGAGAGCACGCCTCCGGGAAAAGTGGTGAGGGAGGATTGTCGTGGCGGGTATTGAAGAACAACTAAAGCGGATCGGAGCCGCGTCGTCGCTACGACAGCCGACCCCCGTGGCTGAGTTGCGCGAACGAGCGTCCCACATAAGGAAAAACCGACGCCGGTTGACCTCGGGACTTTTGATCTTCGTTGCAATCATTATCTTCCTCGTTCCTCTTCCTCAGCTACACCTTTTGCACGGCTCCACCACTAGCGGACGGAAAACTGGCAGCACGATTGGTCCCGTTGGAGCTGGGATCCCGGTGCTCGGCGAGCCGACAGGCGCCTTTGCTCAAGGCGATGGCTTTGGGGAGGTGAGACCTTCCCGGATTTACAGCGGGGGAGATAGTGGCGAATCCCTGAGCGGTGTCGTCTGGAAGTCCTGGGGCGGGGTGCGAGCTGTTGGGAGTGGTCTCGGCAAGTACAACGAGAGCGGCGGGAAGGTCGGAACCGGTTCCGAGGAACTCGCGACAATCGTGGCGTTCAAGCTCGGTACCTGCCACGGTAAGGTGATGTACCAGGCGCTCGAGTGGTTCTTTCCTCAGTATGGTCAGAGATTCAGCCCCAACCAGTACGAAAACATCTGTTCAGGGACCTACGTCGGCCGCACGTCGCAGCCGCCTGCTTGTCTGTCGAACGACCTGACCGCAAGGCGCGGACCGCAGATCTCGCCAGCGACCGGGGAAGCGGCACTGGTAGTTGATCTCACTAATGCCGGACCGGGCTCATGCGTGCTCGACGGCTACCCGCGTGTGTTCCTCCTCGCGCGAGAGGGTAACGAGCTCAGCCTCGCGCAGGTCAATCACTCTCAGTTCATAACTGCAGCGGCTCCTAGGCCCCTGACGCTCGCACCGGGAGCTACCGCTTACGTAGCAGTCGCCAAGTACCGCTGTGACCTTGGTGACCTTCAGGTGGCATCTCGCGTGCGGCTCATGCTGCCAGGATCGGGGCCGAGCACCGCTCTTACTATTTCGTTGTCGGACAGCACCGCCAGTTTGTCGTCCTGCAATGGCGGTTCCGACGACCCAGGGAACGTAGTCGCTGTGTCACCGTTCGAGCCGAGCCTTGATGCAACCAATCCGTAATGCGCGCCCAAATTGGTAGGGGCCGTTCATCGCACCGCGGCGACGATTCTTCGCATCTTGCGCTCGAGATCGTCATGCCAAAGAGGAACTGCGGTTCGAAGACCGGCCCCTGCATCAACTTGGCCGCTGTCGTCGCACCCGATCCCGAAAGCGGTCTGAATTCGTCGGCTTGGCCGGGTTGGGGATGTTCACCGCCGCAAAGGTTGGGTGGGCGCAGCGCGGGCTCGCGGCGGTTTGACAGAGGACCCGAGCGGGCAGGATCGTCGCCCTATGAAAGCCAGCAGCCACAGAGTCGAGTACTAGCGCACTGTGGCGGTTGGAACGCGCTCGAGCGGGAGGCGAGCAACCGGCCCCTCTAAGCTTGAATCTCCGTGAGTTGCGTCAGTAGCGTTGTCCATCCCGCCCAACAACGGTCAACGCATAAGCTCGTTGCACCCCAAGTGCGCCTTGCCCTTAGAGTTTGCCGCCCATTTATCGAGTGAGCGGAACGGCCCGCTGAGTAAGTTAGGGCCAAAGATCCCCATTCACTAATACGAGCCGTCGAAGCTGTCGATAGGTCCCTCCGTGCGAGCCACCACTCCACCGCCCGCGTGGAGATCCTGAGGAGCAGCCAGTGGGTGTCAACCGGCACGCTCGGGTCGTATTGAACTCCCGTACTACGCGTGGGTGCGCCGGGAAGCTCCTTGTTGCGACGGCCCTCATGTTCGCGACGAGCACACTCGACCTACATCTGTTCAGGGCGTCCGCTACTACACACTGGCCGAATGCAGAAGGGCCATGATGCTTGAACGCCATAAGGACGGCTCAAAGGGCAGGTGCGGGTCCCGGATTCCGTGAGCCGTGCACCCACTCATCATCATCATCGGCCGCTTGTGCCCTTTCGGCTTGGGCCGATCGGATCACCCTGAGGTTTTGATGACTGTCGGAGTGTCATTAGCGCCACGCAATCACCGTCGGCGGGCTACCGGCGAGGACTAGGCGGCCTTCGCGACCTCGTGGAGCATTCGCCGACTCCGGCCGGTCCACCTTGTGGTCACTTCGGTCGATGATGCCAGCGAGTTTCTCGAGGCGCGCCTGCCTAGGTAGACGCCGCCAGCTTCCCACCGAGCGACGGCAAGCCGAGCTGTTCTGCCAGCTTCCGCTGCGATAGGCCGGCGTCTTCGCGCAGTTTCTTGAATACCAGCCCGATGTCCCGCCCGTGCACTCGACCGCAGCTGCGCGCCGTCGCCTGAGCTGGCGATGGATCAGGGCACCAAGGACCTGTCGGGAGCTGATCGGGAGGCGGCGCGCGAGACTGGACCAATGGGACATAGGAATCTCTAGGCCGAGTGACCAGCCAATTTAGCCAGATTGACTACCGAGTCGCCTTGGCGGCGGTTTGTTCGACTCGCCCGGCGTCTATGCCGTCTTGGTCGGGAGCGGCATGTCATCGGACGCCGGTATCCCCACCGGGTGGAAGGTCGCCCAGGAGCTCGTTCGGCAGGTAGCTCGTAATCACAAAGTCGATATCGGTGAGGCGGGGCTCAAGCCAGAGGAGTGGTGGGCGCAGCAAGGGTACGGTGAACTTTCGTACTCGAACCTGGTCGAAGGCCTCGCTTCGACTGAACTCGCTCGGCGCGGTTTCTTCGAGCCCACTCCCGACAACGCGATCAAGCCAACCCCGGCTCACCGCTCGCTTGCACAGCTCTGTGCGATTGGTCTCGTCAAGGTGATCATCATCGCGAACTTCGATCCCCTTATCGAACGCGCACTCGCCGACGAGAATCCCAGCCCGCAAGTGATTTCGAGCGAGTCGCAAGTGCATGGAATGAGACCTCTTCATCACGCTCCGCTCACCGCGCACATTCCGCCCCAGGAGGCAAGATGGCCTCCGGTCGGAAAGACGCCCATGTCGGCTCCTATCTCAGCCAGGATGACCTCCGCCGAGCGCCGTCCCACCCCGGGGATGCTCTCAAGCAGGAGGCGTTGGGCCTCGAAAGGGGCGGTGGCCGCCTCGATGCGCTCGGTCAAGGCCGCAATGTCGGCTTCGAGGTCGTCGACGTGGGCAAGCATCCGTTCGAGCAAGAAGGCGTGGTGCTCGCGAAAGCGCCCGGTGAGAGCCTTCTCGAGCTGGGGGAGCTTGCCCCGGAGCTTGCCCCGGGCAAGCTCAGCCATGGCGAGCGGGTCGGCCACCCCCTCGATGAGCGCCCGCGTCATGTCGCGTCCCGATGCCCCCATGGCGTCGGAGGCGACCGAGGACAGCTTGATGCCGGCATCTTCGAGGGTCTTGTGGATGCGATTCACCTCCGAGGTTCGCTCTTTGGTGAGGGCCTTGCGATAGCGGGTGAGGTCACGCAGCTCACGGATGGGCTTAGGGGGCACGAAGCTTGGCCGCAGCAGTCCCCGCGACAAGAGCAGGGCCAGCCAGGCAGCGCCGATGGTGTCGGTCTTACGCCCGGGGACGTGTTTCACGTGCCGGGCGTTCACCAGCATCACCTCGAAGTCGGCTTCGAGCGCGTAGTAGATGGGCTTCCAGTAGACGCCGGTCGGCTCCATGGCAACATGGGTCACAGAGAGGCTGGAAAGCCAGTCGGAGAGGGCGAGCAGGTCGGGGGTGGTGGTCCCAAAGGTTGCCACCTGCTTGGTGTGCCCACCTGTTCTATCGGGGAAGCGGGCACAGACCACCAGCTCGGCCTGTCCCACGTCAATCCCGGCGCAGCGCTCGATCAACTCGTCGAGCTCTTCGACCGGGGGCTTGTTGGTTGCCATCACACCTCCGTTCCTCAGTTCATCGGGTGGGTGCCGCCTGCAGGGAGGCCCGCCTGACCAACGAATCTGACCGTCGCGCTCGATGGCAGCAGTACGAGGTGCCGATCGGGCCTCCGCGCCAAACTGATCTGCGGGCTCCTGGCACCAAGACGAAGCCGGCGTCGCAGCAGGCGGCCCCTCCAGCATTTCATTGTTCGGGGTGGCCCGCCTTCAAGGCGGCCATGGGTAACTGATCTGATATGCCTCCCTTCGGTTAGTGGTGCCCCTCTGTCGCCTGTGTCATACACTCGCCCAGGATGTCAAGCCGATCGCCTGAACACCTGAAAGATGGCTCAAGAACTGATATTTCCGTCCGGTGCGGAGGATGGCGGACAGGTCCGGTTGACGCACCTTCCGGGTGAAGTCGGCCGCATCTCGCTAAGAAACCTGAGACTCTGGATTCGATGTCAACTTCCCCATGGTGTAGTTCGTTTACTCTCTGATGGGTCAGAGTCCGCAGAACTTCGAGACTGCCTTCCCCGATCTCTACCGGCGTGCGTACAGCGCGGCGTTCACCATCCTCGGGAGACGGGCCGAGGCCGAAGATCTGGCCCAGGAAGCGCTTGCTCGCACGTATCTGCGCTGGGAAAAAGTGGCCAGCTACGCGACCCCCTTCGTGCTTCGAGTGACAACGAACCTCGTGATCGACAAGTTGCGCAGGCACACGATGGCAAGGCGGCTCTTTACACGGCCAGCAGCAGACGAGGAGAGCGCCGACCGGATCGATCTCCAACGCGCCCTCCTCAGACTGCCGGAACGACAGCGGAACGTCGTCGTGCTGCGCTACGTGTGCGATCTTCCGGAGTCCGAGGTCGCGATCGTCCTGGGTTGCACGATCGGCACCGTGAAGACACACGCGAGTCGGGGCCTGGCGAGCCTTCGCAGAACACTTAAGCCCGTCCAGTTCATGGCCGACCAGGAAACTGAAAAGAGGCTCTAATGAACTTCCAGCACCTGACCGATCCAGACCCGCCTGAACCGACAGAGAAGAACAGACAGGCAGTCATAAGCCGCGCTGTCAAGCTTCGCCGTCGTCGCCGGCTCGAAGGCGGGGCCGTCGTTGGATGTTGTCTTGCGGTAGTCCTAGGGGTGAGCTTGTCGCTCCAGTCGTCCGTATCGCCGTCACGCCTGTTCCGCCTCGGCCCCCCTTACAGAATCTCCGTTACCCTCTCGGCGAAACTATTCCCTCTTAGCGTCTATCCGGACGCCCTTGAGTACCCCCCGCCGGTGCTGGTGGGAGCGGCCAGCGACTGGTCCGGATGCCCCTCCCTAGTCGGAGTCGTTGCTTCGACGAGGCCCACGCCGAACCTAGTCGCCCGTCTCTTGGATCAGCTGGGCCGCAGCAAGCTATCGGCTTTTGAGGCAAGCGACCCGAGTTACTGGCCGATCATCGTCGGGAACGGCTGGGCCCGCTTTAAGGACCTGTCGCCGGGGCGCATTCTGATCATGCCGGCCGCGCAATCCGGATACGTGGGACTCCTCAGCCACTGCACCACCGCTACAGTCCGACACACTTGGGTGGCTGAGACCTGCCCTGGCCCTGACTCGGTACCAGCTCCGGAGACCTGCGATCGCGACCCCGCGTTGGCCGGGCACGTCTTCCTGATCGACAGGCAGGGCCACTGGCTGGTCGTGTTCACGTACCCATGAGTTGTCGTCGGGTTCGAAACACGGTTGCCGCAATGGATTTCGGAGGGGCAAGTCGTCGGGTCCACCGGCGTCGGGCCAGCTCCCAAAAGACACTCAATATCTAAACCACGCACGATTAGGGCCAGAAGGCCCTAGCGCGAGAGATGCCAAAGTTTAGGATCACGGACGAAGTCCTGGTTGTGGGACTCCCGAAGAGGGAGGGTCAATCTTGGACACTCTCGGGTACGGCGCGAACATCGCTCTGGCGATCGTCCTCCTTGGTTCTGGAGCATTGAAATTGGGCCGAGAGGGACGTGCAGCGTTTGCAGCTAGCGCGCCCGCCGCGCTCGTGGTCAAGCTTGCACCTCGATTCGCCAGCGCCTTCCGCGCCAGTGTTGTGATTGTCGAAGCCGGCGTGGCAATCGCGCTCCTAGCCTCATCGAGTGTTGCTGCGGAGGTCGTCGCCGCTGTGCTTTTCGTGTCGATGGCCATCGTTCTCTCCATTTCAAAGCACGTCGCTCCCACAAAACCGTGCGGCTGTGCTGGGACGCTTAGCGTCGAGGTCAACGTCTCGCGGTCGCGATCTCTCGTGCGCCTCGCCGCCCTGGTCGGTGTGTCCCTGGCAGCGGTGTGCGCGACCGCCCTCATCCCATCGACCGGCGCGGCAGAGATCCTGATCGGTTTCGCTGTTACGTGCAGCATCGTCGTTGCCGTCTCTCGTGAGCTTCGCCCTGACGTTCTCGTTCCTAGACTGACTGCCCTCGTCTGGCATGGAAGTCCTCGCGGTTCGCTCTTCTTACTACGGCGTTCCTACAGCTGGCGCTCTCTCTCGCCCTATCTTCTGGATGCGCTGCCCGAAGACCATTGGACGGACAGTGGTTGGGAGTTCTTCCAGTGGTCCGCACAGAGTGACGAGAGCGTGGGCAGCATCGTCTTCGCCCTCCGCCGGACTGCCCGGGAGGTCCGGATTCTCGGGACGTTCCTCGGACCATTCTCCGATGGGGTGCCCCCTCGGATTGTCGCTCGGGTTCACGGTTGACACGCCTTGCTAGTACTTGCGTACCGCTACTGCTGGTCCCCTAAGGAGGTCAACATCGAATGAAACGACATGACGACAGGTCTCCGGTTAGTGATCTCACGACGACCCGTCGACGATTCCTTCAGAGTGCGGCCCTTGGGATTGCCGGCGCAGCTGCTCCTGGCCTGCTGTTTTCGCCCCTCCTTGCTCCAGCGTCACAGACTGCAAGGAGGTTGCGCCGCAGTCCGGGTCCAGCGACAGGGATCAGCTCGTGGAGCACTTCCTCGATACCTACGCAGTCGAAGAATGAGCCTGGAGTTGCGCGACCCAGTGCGAACTCGAGAAGCACGGTCAGGGGTGCCGGGAACTGCTCTACGAGGTGCCTTCGCTTGATGTCAGCCGTGAATGCATGGACTTCGATGATCGTGGCGTCCGTCTGCAGGTAGAGGTCGACAGCAGTAGGAAATAGGCCGCCGGCTACGGTGATCCAACGGAGCATCTCGCCCGCCTCGTGTGGCGCGAACGGCAGGGGCCGCGACGCCAGACGGTCTCGGACATATCGTTCGATCCACCGTGCCCACTGATCCTCCGCGTAGGTGGGTGGCGCCGCATGGAGGAGCCAGCCCACGTCGCGAGCGAACGCGATCAGATTGTCGGGGTCCGTCGCATTCACGAAGGCGCGAATCGTGCCGTGCCCGTAGAGGTCGAGCGTCGTTCCGACGACTTGCACGCTGAACCACCGCGCGAGAGCAAGGGAGAGTTCTCCGGTGACGCGCGAGAAGGTCTCAGGGAGTTCTTCGAGTAGCAGGCCCAACGCGCGATCGTCCGATCGGTCTCCGGCGAAGAACGCTGACCAAGTTCGCGCAGCGAGGGCGTCGTCCTGCCAGTCGAAAAAGGGGAGGATGCTTTCCGTAGCCCAGCCCTCGTCGGCGGATATGAAGAAGTTGAAGTAGCCAGCCGCTACTGCCTTGATGTAGATGGACTTTGGTGCCTGAACCGAGAGCAGCGCGGTCAACGCCGACTTGGTCCGGTCTGGCATTCCGGACCACTCGTTGCCTTCGAGCTTCCATCTGAGACGGATGACGTCGACCCAGAATCGAATCTGTCTTCCCGTCCAATGATTGAAGCCGCGCTCGAAGACCCGCTCCGTCTCCTCGGAGATGACGCCGTCAGGCCCGCTCCAGACGACCATGGCGAGTCTTTCGCCGAGCACCTCGACTCGATCGAGAAGTTCGGTGGGGATCACAGGCTGGCGGACGATCGCCACTAGAAAGTCGCCGACGGGCGGGATCACGAGGCGTGCGGATTCGCTTGATTCGAATGTTCCGATGAGGTCGGCGACGAGGACGAGTGTGCGGCCGAGAGCATGCTCCTCAAGGCCCTCGGAATTCCCGAGGCCGTCGAAAAGGTACGACCAGAACGGGTGGTCCCACGCGCCATTCGCGAGGAGATCAGACAGTAGCCCGATTGCCCACGTCGGATTCTCTCTTGCGGCATCCGAAACCACCTGGGGCATTCTGATCGTCCACCCGAAGAACGTCTCAGGGTCGGCGGCCGCATGCGCCTGGAGGAGCGTCTCGATCTCCGCCACCGTTCGGCTTCCGTGGAGCTCCTCCGCAGAGACCGGCGACGTGGTGCCGAAGTGGGATTCCGTCCAGCGGTCGAAGCCAGGATGAGGTGACGGAGCGAGCCCTGGGTTCGCGGTCTGATACGACGCCAACGCTCCGGTCACGCGTGCGTCGTCTGGGACCGCGCGTGCGAGCCAGTCGAGCAGCTCGAAGATCATCCTCCTGTCTTTGTCCTCTCCGAGCGAAAGGATTGGATCTGGTCCGGCCAAGATCGCGGTGAGAAGGCGTGCTCGAGCCCCATCGGCAGCGGCGGAGGCCGTCGTCTCGATTAAGCGGTACACCTCGCGCCGAGTCGCGAAGGCGAAGAGTTCACCCGATTCGACCACGTGATCGATCTTCTCGTCTGCGGTTCGGTCTGCGCGTACCTGCCACCCATACATCGCTATCCGTCGGAGCAGCGGAACGTCCGTAACACCGAGGCGGGCAATGAGGGCGCCTCCCTCGTCGCTGCGATGCGCTGCGAGATACTCGACGCACTCCCGCAGCATGTCGATCAGGCAGTCGAATACTCGGGGGAACCCGTTCTGGGCGTCGGACTCGATCGCGGTTCGGACGAAGCTCTCCGCATCAAACTGTGCGTTCGCTTGTGATGCCGTCCGAAGGGTCGCGTGGGCGCTCGCGATGTGGTGCTCGAGGATGCGAACAACGGGAATGACGACCTCGTCTAAGTGTGGCTTCAGGACTTGTTCCCACGCCTGCCCCAGCTCGTGCTCCCCTCCGACTAGCGAGTCCACCTTGAACTCCGTCGGATCCTCAGCTCCGTCGTCGCCCAGGTGAAAACCAGGGGTGATCGCCATGTCGACGGCGGTCAAGTGTTCGAACAGCAAAATGGCCGTGTCACGATCCTCGGGCCAGCGGTTGCGTGCGTCGATGAGGAGGTAGCCAAGGAATCGGTCGACCTCGGGACCGCTGCTCTGTGTCAGCAGTAGAGACCAACGGCCGAGAGCCCGGGCTTCCGGCCGACGATCGGTTTGATGGAACGAGAGAGCGATCGTCTCTGCAGTTGCCCGATTGAGATGACCGCCACGTCGCTGCACCGACCTCAGTGCAGCCTCACTGTCCGACTGAATGACGTCAGCGAACCAGGTCGCAAGCGCTCGTCCCGCAGGTGAGAGCTCCCCTTCGACCCGAAACAACGACTGGAAGGGCTCACGCAGTTCGAGCCACGGCAGCCACTCAGCTCCCTGTGCGTACTTCCAGAAGAATTCGGCTCGATCGTCGTTCGCGATCGTCCGCTCGAGGTACGAGACCGCTGCCGGCGTCGAAGGCGGCCCACCGGCGACCAGCTGTCGGACCCGCTCCTCATGTTCGAGTCGACCCATGCGTGTCCAGCGCGCCCAGTCCTCGAGGCAGCGGGCGAGAGCAGCATGTTCGTTCTCTGGGGGGTAGGCGATCGAGCTGAGATCGATCGCCTTCCAACCACTCGCGTCGACGTCGTTTGCAAGGAACCCGTGCCTGACTGTTCCTTCCCTCAACCCTTGCGCGAGGTACCGCATGACGACGTCGTCGTGGCTGTACCCGACGAAAAGCGTCGCGTACTTGCGGAACAGGTCATAGAGGAAGCGAGACGCCCACGCTTCCGTGAGATATGCGCGACCAAAGTCGCGAGACGTGAGTACGAGGTCGGTGAGCTTGTCGCCAAGACAGCCGTGAAGATGGACAATGCCTTCGAAGTCGTCCCCTCGCGGCAGTGCCGGCGCGCGATAGATGTTCGGCGCGATGGAAAAGGCCTCGGCGGCAGCCGTCTCGAGGTGACGATCGTAATTCGTGGTAACGATGCGAACCTTGTCCGCTTGTGGAAACAGCCGGACGATCGCCTCATGGACATCATTCGGTGACGACGGAGATCCGGTGAGCTGCGCGACGACGCGCTCGCGCATCGGCCGACTGGGCGGGGGCACTTTCACTTCGAGTGTTCGCTCGATCTCTTCCAAGTACGCATCGGGCGAATGGTGCTTCGAAGCCAAGTAGGGAGCGAATCCGAGATCGTCTGCGACACGGTTCACGAGCATGTCGAAGAGTGGGAGACCCGAGGGTGCCCTCACTGACGCGCCGGCACCAACGAAGATGACCAGTCGGTCGTCGATCAGAGCATCGACAATCTCGTCCGGGACGCTCACTTCGTCTGTAAACCACATGGCCGTCGCTCCGGAGTTTTCTCTCGCCATCGGGAGAGTTCTTAACCTGAGTCAATCAGATGTCGGGGTCCCGCGTCACCGGTCCATCGTGCCAACAGTCCTGGCCGTCGCGAAACAGAACGCGCACCGGATAGTCGACCAGTTCGAGATGCTTATCGCGGCAGAGCGAGACGGGATGCCCGGACGCCCCTTGTTGTGACGCCGATGCAAGCCGTCAGCGCAGGTCGCCGACGTGCTCCGGGGATCCTGTCGCTCACCCCGTCTTCGTGCTTCAGACTCCCCGCACGCGCAGGCTAACTATGGCGCCGGCGGAGGCTGGGGGTGCCGGGAGCCAATCAGAATCAAGCGCTGCATTGCTCCGGTGCGCTCATGTGGAAGGCCAGCGTGGTTGAGCACTATCCAGAGCCTGACGCGACTGGCACCTCTGCCGATTGAAAGTGTGCTGAGGGCGAGGCGGCCAGCACAGGAGCCACGTTCGCCGCGCTTGGGCGCGTAACTTCAACGGCAGGCTCAATCGTGAGACATGCAGGCGACTGGCACAGAGTGCGAACAGTTGGCCTCCGACTCACTGCGACGACAACCAGAGCAACCTTGCTCTTGCACCACGCGTGACCGACACGATGGCACTCTGGTACGTCCACTGCGGTATCGGGTTCGTGTCTTCGTAGATGACACCACTATTGTTCGCCGCAACGCCAAAGGGCACAAAGCCGATGCCTCGTCCCAGCCGCGGCTGGGTGCCAATCGTGACCACCCTTCCAGACGGGGTGATCTTGAACAAGCCATTCAAACCGGCGACAACGACATCACCGTCCGGGGTAGTCGTGATCGCCGCTTGGTCCGGCACGCCGAAGCCGAAGTTCCTGCCGAAGTTTACGAGCGCGCCGCTCGTTGCTATCTCTGCCACGCCGAAAGAGATCGGATTCACCACGAACACGTTGCCTCGCCCGTCGACGGCCACACCGGTCGAGTTGCCGAACTCCGACTCAATTAGGCCGTATCCCGGAGGCGATGTGTTCTTCCCTCCAGCAACCCAGGAGACCAAGCCGTCCGGCCCGAGTCGGACGATGTCGGTGGCCGCCACGTACAGGTCGCCATTCGGCGCGACCGACAGCGCACGAGGGGAGCCCAGCGCGAATCGGCGCGCGGGCGTCGGTGCAAACCGCAGGGCGCCCGCTTGCGGGCGAGGAGACACTCCGTCGCCCAGGACCGTTGTGATGACTCCGTGCGGAGACACGGCGCGGACCCGATCGTTGCCGGAGTCGGCAATGTACAGCGTGCCATCCCTGGAAAACGCCAGTCCTGCGCCGCCGAGGCGGAGTTCAGCTGCCGAGGCGGGTCCGCCGTCACCGGAGAACCCACGTCGGCCGTCGCCAGCAACCACTCGGAAGCGACCGCTCGGGAGGAGTTCGAGCACCTGATCTCGCCTCGTGTCGGAGATGTAAAGGTTGCCGTTCGGCCCGATCGCAAGCGGACCAGGTGTTTGAGGGCGAACCGCGGGCACGGAACTCGAAGTCCGCCGAAGAGGAGCGGCCACCGGAATACGGAACAGCTCTGTGTAGGGGCCGCTGGCTCCGGTCGTGCCGTCGAGAATGTATAGGTCTCCATCGACAATGGCGCCCTGGTTTTCGGCCAAGTTCTCACCATCGCACTGGTATCCGAACCCGTCTGAGCCGTACGGGAGGGTCGTCACGATGCGCTGGCGACCCGTGTTGGGATTGATGTAGATGACGGCCGGTATCCCGGTGCAGTCCGTGTCGGTGTCAGCGTTCGGGCCGGCACCTGGGGGCAACTGGGAGGCGACGGTCCAGAGCCCCTCGGTCTCATCGCCGATGACCGTTCCGCCGAAGGGAAGCTGCGACGCCGTGTGGAAGACACGCTTTGCCTGCGGCCCGTCGAAGCGCCAGATGGCCTGGCTCACCCGGCCACCGGGTGTTGACACCGTCAATATCTCATCCCAGAGGGTGTGGCCGGAGGCCACCATCCAGGCCGTCGCGCGCCCGCCAGTGAAAATCACTTTCGCCACGTTGGAGCCTACGGCGATGTGGTAGATGGGCGAGCCCGACAACCCTTGGGCGTAGCCGCCGTTGGTGGCGACGCCCATCCAGAGCCCGTCATTGTCGATTGCGAGGATGGGGCGGTCGACGTCTGGAACCGGGATCGTGTTCTCGACTCGTCCGGTCTCCTCAGAGATGCGTAGTACCTCTGCGCCTCTGGTCGTGCCGGCATCGAACAGCCAAAGTGAGCCATCGCCAGCAAGGGACTGCAGGTGCGTCGTCGACCCGTCGGACCAGGTCATCACGACCGGTCCGAGGACGACTTTGCCCGTTCTTCGGTCCCGATGGGCGATACGCGCCGTGGCGTGGTCTGTGTAGTCATCAAACTCGGCGACCCAGAATGGGGACGATCCGTTCTCTTCGACCGAGCAGCTCGCCACGACTATGTCGTAAAGGCGGAGCGTCGAATAATTGAGCTTTGCCGAGGCGCACTTGGCGTAGGTAGGTGGGTTGGTGTTGGCCGAAGGGACAGCCAGACCTGATAGCTCAAGACCCGAGCCGACTTGGTTGATCGCTGTGAAGGTGAAACGCGCTGGCAGGACGGCTTGGGCTCTAGGTAGTGGTTTCTTCGCCACGCTGGTTGGAATCGGCCGCTTGGCAGGCGCGACGATCCGTCCGAACAGGCTCAGGTGAGGCAGCGGGACGAAGAAGACAACGATGATGGCAGCCGCGACGAGCACGACGCTCGCCCGTCTTCGGACCCGCTTCGACCGGGGTCGGCCAGAAGCTTCGAGGATTTTGTGCGCGTTAAGGTCCCAGTAAAGTCCCATCGCGGTCTTGTGGGCGTCGCGCACGAGCTGGTCAACTCGGTCCTTGACGCCTCGAGGTTCGTTGTCATCCATCGTGGTCACCAGTTCCGGTCGCCGGCGCGGCGTCGAGGTCCAGCATCCGCTCCATGCTCGCTCGCGCTCGAGACACCCAGACACGCACGGAGCTTTCCTTTGCTCCCATCTCGTGAGCCGCTTGAGCTGTCGTCAGGTCGTCGATCGCGACGAGCATCAGCGCCTGTCGCTGTCTTATCGGCAAGGACCGAAGTGCCCTCATAACGTCTAGCTGCCCTACGTCAGCTTCCTGGGAAACAGCTTCGTGTGCTACAAGGCGCTCGTGGTCTCGTCTCGTGCTGAGACGGCGCCAGCGGTTCACCGCCAGGTTGTAGATCACCCGGCGAAGCCAGGCCTGCTGACTGTCGAGGGTTGAGACCCTCTCCCATTCGCGCCAAGCGCGAAGGAAGGCTTCCTGAACGAGATCCTGTGACTCCTGGTGATCGCCGGTAAGCAGCAAGGCGTACCCGAGCAGGCTTCGCCCCGTTCGCTCGAACAAGCGACAGAACTCCTCCCGCGGGTCTGAATCCGCCACGACCCTCTCCTCTGTTGGCGCGCCTCACGTGAGTTAACACGTTTGAAGGGATCGAATTGCGACAGCACTCTCGAGGAATTCTCGATCCTGCAGGGGTAATCGCCACAAGGCGGAAATCAGCTAGAAGCGGACTTTCGCTCCAGCCTCTCGCCGTGCGACCTTCTTCAGTCGTCAAGCTGTTCGGTGCGCCACCGCGCGAGGCGCTGATGCGTACGAGAGCCTTGAAGCGTTCTTCACAAGCTCCGACCGCGACGCTTTCCGCACGCGGATGTGCAGACACAGGCACTGAACCCCAGAAGACGCTCCGGGCCAATTCCCCGGGCGTACGTGCGGGGAAGAACGGTTGGGATCGAACGGTCACTGGTAAACTTCATCTGTGGTTAGTCAGCAGTGTTCGGAACTAGAAGAGTCCCTCTATTCGCTTCTGAGCTACCCGGCTCGCCCAGGCGAGTCCTCCGCTAAGACAGCGATCACGGCGGCTGTCGAGACGATCGACGAGGACATCGCCGCGTTGCTTCTTCCCATGATCGAAGGGAAGTCATGCGCGCTCTGACGGAAACCGGCTCCGCCGCTGGCGAGACGTTGATCTCTTTGTACCGGTCTCTGGCTGTACCTGCTCATGATCGAGTAGCGGGATCGACTGGGACGATGGAAACCAGGCGAGTCGAGACGGTCGACAACGATTGCTCCCTCGATCTCCTGCTGCGATCAAACAATGACTGGTGAAGCGCTTGAATAGGCCGGTCAAGTCGCAGCCGTCTCTGTATAGGTTTCTGGCCGTCCCTGCTCGCGATGAAACAGTGGGGCTTGACGAAACGATAGTGACGAAGGCTGTTGAAACGGTTGACAACGACTGTTCCACCGAGTGGCTACTGGCTTCCAACCTGATCAGGTGACTGATCGATCGGCACTAGCAGTTGTCGTCGGCAGTGTCAGTGATGAGCATCTCTTAGCGGTGATTAACCGCCTGCCCATGGATGACGTGGCCATCTTCGACGCCGAAACCTTATCGGGGGCGGATTTTCTTCTTCTCCCCGGGAGCGTCCGGATTGGTGAGTTGCAATTCTCTGCCGCGAAGCCCGTCCGAGGCTGGCTCCGCCGCCTTGCGCCACCGGATTGGCAACGGGGTTTAGTCCTGGAGTCACACGACGCAGTGGTGAAAGCGGCTTGGCTCTCGCTATTGATCTCTATCGCACGAACTTGCGGGGTGCAATGGCTTACCGAACCAGAGGCGTTGGTCGGGGCTGAGAACAAGCTCGTTCAGGCGATAGCCGCGCAACAGCTTGGAATCGCGACGCCCGAGACCATCGTAACGAACGATCCGGATGAGCTGTGCGGAGCCTTCCACGAAGAATTCGTCATCAAGCCGCTTGGCCCAGGTCATTTCTACGACGGTGAGGATGCTCGCGTGGTGTACACAACGGTGCTACACCGCGATTCGCCAGAGCTGGCACGTCTCAGAACAGCGCCGTTCTTGGCTCAGCGAAAGCTCACAGCGATTAAGCACCTGCGAGTCGTTACCGTTTTGGATCGCATTTGGGCGGCTTCGATCGACGGAGATGACTGGCCCCTCGACTGGCGCTCAGCGGCGAACGCGCACTCCGCGTTCGTAGCAGCCAAGCTGCCGACTGCGGTAGCCGACGGTGCGCTCTTGCTTGTCGACCACCTGAAGCTCGGATACTCAAGCCAAGACTGGCTGATCTGTGAAGATGGTTGCTATGTCGTCGATATCAACCCAGCCGGTCAGTGGTTGTTCCTGCCTGAGCCAATCGCCAGTTCTGTCGCAGAGGCGATCGCACGATGGGTAGGTGGCGGAACCCGCTAAGTGCGGAGTCGAGGCAGAAGCACCAGGACAAGTGTAAGGAGCGTCGGCAGATGCATACAGCGATGTGCGACGACAAAAAGCGCCGTACTGAACTGAGGCTGTATATGGCGCACCTTCGTGGGATCTGGCCAGGTGCGAAGGTTCCGGTATTCGCGGTCCACCCGGGTAAGACGGGCGACATCACCACCTGGGAGACCGAGGATTGCCAAGTCCTCGTCGACGAAGGCCGACGGCAACTCGATGCCCAGCGCGATCAAACCGAGCAGATCCGAGGCCGAGCCCAGTTCTTGTTCACTACGTGCTTAGGACTGGCTGCAGTCTCGATTGCGGGTAGATCAACTGTGTTCGCAGGTAGGAGCATCGTCCCGCTCGCCATCTGGAGCCTGGGGCTGTTCCTCACTGCGCTTGGGACGCTTGGAGCTGCATCAGTGATCGTGGCACGAAAGGACTTCGGCTCCATCGATGCCGCCGTCCTGACGACGGACTATGAGACGCCGGTACTTCCGAAAGTGGCCGCTGGGTACTCACGGCAGGTGAGTACAGGTGCGAACACGGTCGCGACACTCGTCACCGTCTACCGAGACGCAGTGCTCTTTGTCCTGCTGGGCGCGACATGCTGGGGAATTGCCTGGATAAGCGCGACGGTATGACGCGGCCACCGTCGCGAGCCCGTACATATCCCGAGGTAACGCGCTGAAGTGCCAGCCCAATCCTCCGTCACGTGAGTAAGGCGCGACCGCACCGTTGTCGGTCGAAGTGCCAACAGCGACACAGTTCGAAGGACTCAGCCAACCCGTCCGGAGAACCGGGGGAAGCTCACAGCGTGGCGAGCAACCAGACGGGGGATGTCGTCGCTGAAGAAGGTCCTGCTGCCCCTAGCGGTAGGGCGCCTCTGGACGTGTTGTCGCAAGAGCTTCTGGAGTTCTGTAAGGCTCGTTGCCACATCCTGCAGTAACGCTATACTTCTCCCCGCTGTACCGAGCTGCCCGCGACTGCTGGCCAAGGATTGGAGAGCGGATGAAGCTCACTGAGCTTGAAGGAACGCCAGCCGAGTTGGCCGAGTACAAGCTTCTGATAGAGACCGCTGAGAGAGAGCGGCCTGCGGTCAACGACCTGCCGAGGCCGAAGGAGCCGCTGAAGCTGACCGAGAGCGGTGAGCTTCCGCAGAAGCTCGTAGCCTTCATCGATGCACACCTTGGCGCAGGTGCCGACCGCGAGTACATCCTCGACGCGCTTCGGGGCGCGCTTCGCGCCGGACCGGAGATCGAGGCCCAAGTCGGATCCTCTGCCAAGACGGCTGACGGTCTGAGCACCTACGTGACGTTGGTCCGGCGGAAGTCCGGTGTCGGGGCGCTCAGCTATCTCGAGCCCCAGAACGGAGGTTCGACCCACCGGGTGCCTCTTACCGAGGTGCGCGCGCCTTCCGTGGCGAGAAGCGTGAAGGACGACGACCCGTACAAGGTGAACGTTGGCGTCACCTCGGAGGCCGGCGTCGCGGAGTTCGTGCGTTTGGTCGGGTGTGCGTACGAACTGGCGAAGCGGTAGTCACCCATGGACACCAACGGAGCAGGCGCTCAGTCGGCGAGGAAACCGGAGGAAGCCGCGAGTCCGCTGCCGCTCCTCCGCGCTCGCCCCGACTGGGCGTCTGCGGTCAGTGCTTTGAAACGAACGGCGAGCCAACACGACAAGGAGACCGACCTTCGAGCCAGGGGATACGCGGCGGCCCTCAGGGGAAAGCCGGCTGCCATGGTCGTCGACGTCGTTCTCTCGAACCAACGCGATTACGACGCCTTCGTATGGCCGGAGGTGCAGGCTTGGATGGCACGGAACCCCGGCACCGACCTGCAGCATCTCGCGGCGCAAGGCCCGGGCTCTGTGAGGCGGCTCCGGAAGGACAAACGCGCCGACGAGGCACGGACGATGCAGGAGGTCGCGTCGGGCCTGCTCGACTATTCGCGGGCTCTTGGGGTCGACGAGAAGCAGGGCTTGTGCGCGTGGGCTGTCGCAGCAGAGCCCTTCCGGTTCGCGGTGAGGAGCGAGCTGTACGTGGGCACCGTGCGCGGGATCGGCATCGCGCTGTTCGCTTATCTGCGGATGCTCGGCGGTGCCGATGCGATTAAGCCCGACACCCGCGTGATCAAGGCGCTCCGACGTGCCGGCCTCAGCGTGGCGCGTGACGCTGGTGCCGCCCTTCTCCTCGGTGAGGGGATGGCGGAGGAGCTCGGGGTCGGCCGGCTCTGGTTTGATCAGCTGCTCTGGTACACGTGAGCCGCGCTCGAACCGCGCACGGCAGAGGCAGGATCATCGCCCGGACGTTCCGCCTCGGTGAGATAGCTCAGAGCAGCAATTGCACGATGGGGCCGGAGGGCGGTTCGTCCATGATGGCCTTCCCGACTGTCAGGGATCGCGCGGTCAACGATGGAGCCGGCGGGTCTTGTACGAGGTGCCAAACGACATGACTGACTCGCCAGACGGCGATCCGGGTGCGAGTCCGTATGCCACCGGCGGCGGCGGCGTGGTCCTTGAACATGCCTATGGCGCTACGTTGCTGGCGGCATTATTGGCGGGCACGTCTATTGACCTGATCGGCGACGCGGTTCTGATCGACGAGGTCGCCTTCCAGGCGCGAGGCCAAAGTCCTGTCGACGACTTCGTTGTGACTGGGGTTGTCGAAGGCCCGCATCCGGTGCCTCGAGAGATCGCCATCGCCGTGCGACGCCAGCCGACGATGGCGCCGTCGGACAAGAAGTTCGCTCAATTGGCCCGCGCGATGCTCCAGGCGGTCGCCGACAACTGGGACCGCGCGCAAGCCGGAACATGGCGGCTCGGCCTTGTCGTCGCCGCGCCGCACACTGGCGCACGCGAGACCTCCGTCCTTGCTGAACTGGCGCGATCTCATCCGGACGCAACCTCGTTCCGAGAGGCGGTGAATGCGCCAGGGACCACGAACGCACGCGTTCGCCAGCGACTGAAGCATCTCGAGGGGGTCGTCCGCAAAATCCTGGGTGAGGACGCATCTGACGCGGATGCCGAAATGCGCTCCTGGCAAATGCTCTTCTCGTTGTTCGTTCAGGCTGTCGAGCTCGAGGGCGACGTGGCCGCGACTCGAACCGGCTGCGTCGCTCGACTCCAGGCCGTCGCGGACAGCCTGGCAGAGGCCGGCGATCTCTTCGTGCGACTGACCCAGCTCGCTGATCGATACGGTCCGAGAGGGGCACGGGTCGACTCCGCGATGCTGCGGCGCGACCTTGCAGGCCACGTTCGCGTCAAGGGATCCCTTCGCTACATGACGGCTTGGTCGAACCTGGACCGCCTCGCGGATCGGGCCAAGTCGCGAACTCGCGCGCACCTCGATTTCGGAGATCGCTCCCTGGAGGTCGATCGAGCCTCACTTCGGTCCAGGCTGAAAACCGCTCTCCTCTCCGCGCCCGAGGAATTCGACGGCCTCATCGTGACCGGCGAGCCCGACGTCGGGAAGTCAGCGCTCACCATGGCGACCATCAGCGAGTTGGAGTCGGAGGCCGCGATCGCGCTGGTCAACCTGCGCGACCTGCCGACCTTGACCATCGAGCTCGAGCATCTGATCGACGCCTCGATCGTCGATGTACTGGCGGCGATGTCGGTAGCTCCCTTGCGGTTGTTGGTGGTCGACGGCGCCGAGGCCGTCCTCGAAGGCTGGTCAACTCTGCTCTCCGATCTCGCCGCGGCTTCTCTGCGAGCGGGGCTGCTGCTCGTCGCTGTCGCCAGGCAGGACGCAGCAAGCTCCGTGAGCGCGGTCATGACCACGCAGCACCGAAGGGGTGACCCCTTTGTCGTGCCTCCCTTCAACCTAGAAGAACGCACACAGGTCGCCGAAGGGTTCGAGTCTCTTGCGCGGTTTTCGGCGGACCCTCGCTCGGCATGGCTGCTTGGACGTCCTGGCCTCGTCGACCTTGTGCTGCGAGCAGACGTGGCATCAAGACTTCCCAACGAATCGCTGTCCGAGGCCCACGTGTTCGCCGCGGTCTGGGACGGTTTGGTACGGCGCGACGAGCACCACGGCCTCGGAGACCCGAATCCAGATGGAAGGGAGCAGGCGCTGCTCTCCCTTGCGCGCACAGCGATCTCGGGCGAGGCGAGCGCCATCACCGATCTCAGCGCCCTGCCCTCGTTGCGCTCGGATGGATTACTGCTCCCCGCCGGGCCTATCGCCGCCTGGTCGACAGGGGAGCAGTTTTCGTCCGACTTGATCCGCGACTTCGCCCTCGCCCGTCTGCTCCTGGTCGAAGGTTTCGGTGTGCTGGACACGGGCGACGCCCCACGATGGACGATGCGTGCAGTTCTGGTTGCGCTCGAGGCTCACCTCCTCGGCGCGACCAACGTGGCGACTGCTCGCAATGACCTCCAAGCCGAAGTTGACGCAATTGCCATAGTTCATGGCGCGCGTTGGTCCGACCTCATCGACGAGGCGGTGCTCAGACTCGGTTCCGCACCTGCCGTTCTTGCGGCTATCTGGTCGGACCTGGTCAGCGCGAATGCCTCGGGCTTCGCTCGCCTCGTGCGCCTGATCCATCAGCGATACACGTCCATCGGTATCGCTGACATTCGCGTGGCCGGCCCGGTCGTTGATGTCTATCTCGCCCACCTTGACGAGGTGGAAGCGTGGCCCGAAGCCGAACGCGAGGCTGCGAGCGACCTCGTTGCCGCATTCATGAAGGGACTGGCAGTCAGGGACGACGACGACCACGACCCGACCCGGATATTGATTCGCGAGCGAACGCTCGCCGTGAGTCCGCACTTCGGTCCAACTGCCGTGGAACGCCTCGGGTTGCTCGGCCCAGACCTCGACGAGCGAGCGGACGCCGCTCTCAGGGGCATCGCCGCAGAGCACCCGCACGTTCTCTCGAGCATCGTTGAGTCTCCCGTCGCGGTGAAGTCCCTCGCGCTCCGTCGTCCGGACCTGCTTCTCTTCCTCACCGAGGCGTATTACGTCGAGCAGCCGCGGGCCGGCGGGAGTCCTTTCGCGATGGTTTCCTTCGACTTCGGGATTCGACGCCACACGAGCCTTGGTCCGGCGCACCCATTCGCTGCCTGGTGGGCAGGTCCGTTCGACTGGCTGCTGCACGTGAGGCCGCTGGAGACACTCGCCCTCATCAATCGGATGCTCGATCACGGAGCGAACGCCAGCGTCATCCGGATGGCGGCCTTCATCGGAACGGGCGTTTCTCAGTTGGTCGAGCTTGACCTACCAGGGATTGGTGCTCGAGAGCTGGCCGGCGATGATCGAGCCTGGTCGTGGTACCGCGGCACGACGCTGGGACCGAATCCGTGCATAAGCGCGCTGCTCGCTATTGAGCGTCACGCAGATGCCTGGCATACCGCCAACCTTTCACTCGAAAGCGTCGTTGGATGCCTCCTCAAGGATTGCAACAACCTCGCCATGGTCGGACTCGTGATCGGATTTCTGGTGCGACACCTCGACGAGGTGACGACCGAGCTCGATCACTTTCTCGTCCAGCCGACAATCTGGGCGCTGGAGTTCAGCCGGATGACATCTGAGCACGGACTCTTCCACGCTCATCGTGATGATCCCTCCATACACGGCTTCGATTACCGCCGTTGCGGCTTCTCCCAGGTAGCGGGCATGCTGGTTGCTGCCGCGATATCCAACGGCGACTCGGACCGCCGGGAGGCGCTCGAGGAGCTAGCCAATCAGCTCGTTGTGAACGCGACGGATGCCTCGACTCAAGTCGATTCGGCCGTTCTCCTCTGGGCGAGCGCTCTGCGGCCGTCGAGCTACGAGATCACGATGCTCGAGGGCGGTCGCCTGATGCTCCAGGCCCGTGTACCGCCCGAGATTGAGTTGGAACACCAGGCCCAACAAGCGGAGTTCACTCTGGCCAGCGAGGCGTATCGCCTCCTCAACACGTATGCGATTCCTGAGGACCGACGATCCTCCGACGTCACACATCTCGATGAGGACCTGCGGGTCGCCCGCACCATCTCGGACAACCCTCCGCCCCAGCTCGGACGATCCGCGGGTGACGCCCTTGTCGTGGTGGCTGCGGCAGCGCTTATTGCACATGGCGATGGACGCCATCTCCTATCGGACGATGACATTGCATGGGCCGGCGGCTACGTAATCGACGCGGTGTCTCCCGGCGCCGGAAATGAGGAGTACGCGGGCTTCCTCTATTCGTCAGCCGCTGACCGTTCAGCGGCGGCATCGCTTCCCAGCCTGCTCCTACCTGCGTTCAGCGAGCTGCATCCCTCCGAGGGACTCGGTCCCGAATCCATGGAGCAAGTCGCCTCGGCGCTTGTCCGATGCGCAGCTAGCGCGATTGACGAGGTTCGGCGTGTGCTCGGTGTCGCGCTCCGGCCCGTCTGGGAGTCGCCGTGTTACGACTTGCTCGACGGCCGTTGCCGGCACCAGATTGCCTTAGAGGCAGTCGTCCACAGTCTCCGTGACTGTCGCCTCGGCCCTTGGACGAACTGCGGCGGCCGGCAGATTGAGCCCATCGAGGGAGATCTTGTTGCGGGTCTCCAATCGGTGAGCGGGGACGACCTTCTCATCGATCGTCTGACCGGTCCGATTGCTGCCTTGGCCCAGCTCATGACGTCCCCGGAAACGTGCGTCACGGCGACTGCTCGAGCTTTGCTCGAGGCGACGCTGGGAGCACATCAGCGCGGCATCGTTGCCGAATGCGGCCGCCAATACTCGATCCGCGACGAGGGACAGGTTCCGGTGGTGACTGCATTGGTCGATCTCTGCCGAGGGGATCAGGTCGACTACCTCGATCGACAGGTGCGTTCGCTCATCGACGACCCAGCGGCGCTTTGGCAACTGTTGCGGCTCCTCGCCGAGCTCGCGACCTACGACCGGGAGCGGCGCGGCACAATTTTCGAGGCGTGGCCAGGATTGATGCGCACCGTCTTTGAGGAGATTGAGCAGGGACACGACCCACGCCAAACGGGTACCGACAAGAGTGACTTTCGGAGGGCTGACGCTGTCGCTGCCCTAGTGCTCCATCCGCAGATGCGACTGACGGACACGGACCCGAACGCCACCATGGAGGAGGCCGAGTCGCATTGGATTCTGCTGGACTCGGTTCGATCCGAAATCGAGATCTGGCTTGAACTGGGGAAGGGAATGCGCGAGGCGCTCGACGACCTCGTCGGCTACTTGCGAACCTTGCCACCGGAGCAACAAGTCAATCCAGGACTGTCGTGGGTGAAGGCGATCGTCGCAGGCGAATCGTTGCGCTTCGCCAACCGGACTTTTCGCGCGGCGTCCTGGCTCAAAGACCTCCGTCCCTTCGTCGCCGCGGCGGAGGACCTTCATAGCTTTCGGGAGCTGGTTGATGGTCTCGCAGCAGCGGGCGATAGCCGGTTCGTCTCCATTCAGCTGGCCGACGAACGGGGCGACTTCGCGTAGTTCCGAGCGAGAGTGCGTCACACGCGCAATTCATCCACCCCGAGACGCACCACGACAGCGATGACGGCGACTACTACCGCGCCAACTGCGCGTTGTCCAGCCTGCGCATCAGCATGCTGGCAAATGCAAGCTCCTCCAAACCTTCCTCTTCATCTAGTGGTTTGAACTGCTCGTGCGCCTCGGGGTTTCGAATGCCTTGCACCGCTCCCCGGAAGAGAAAGTGCAACCCCTGCTGGACGTCCCGCCCCGTCTGGGACGACAGGTCCGCAAATTGAATCTTTGGGCTCGTTCCCGCCAACGCCGCGTCCATCAGCTTGCTTCCGTCGAGATCAAAGCCGGTCATCCCCTTGACCCGGTTGTTGACTGCCTTGAATGCCTCGAAAATGGCCACGTCCAGGTGCTCGTCGACGAAGCGCTCGGTCACTTGTCGAATATCAGCGTGAAGCGCGGCGAGTCGTGCATCGCGCCCGAGCGGCGTGACGGTGCCGGGCTCGACGTGAAGACGCTCGCCGATAATCAGCCGACCGTCACGAACATGCCATCCTTGCTGCCCAAGCAGGGAGATGATGCGCTTGCGCACCTCGGCAGGCGGCGGGGCGTGATACCGCCCGTCGAGCCAGCCTCCGATGAACTCCCGAAGCGCGCGGCGCGTCGCCGAGCCGCCCTCGTGGAGTGCCGAGAGCACGTCGAATACGTACTGCCACTTGTCACCAGTAATTGACGGAGGCAGTGCTTCGGTCGGGATGCCGGACTCGCGCAGATACCGGGGCAACTGGGCCACAGTGTACGTGTCGCCGATCGAGCGAGCGATCTCCTCCAAGGTCAGACCCGTGATCATCCGGCCGTCGTCCTCGTCCGGGTCCGGCAGCTCCGTTTGGATGACGCGACCGCGCGCCCTGTCGCGTCCCGCGAGCGTCAGCTTGATGTTGTCGATCGTCTGCAACCATTGGTTTGGATCGATCGTCGGGCTCGACCGGCCGACATACTGCGAACTGCGATCGGTCCACGTCAGATAGCCAGCCTCATACGCGAGCGCCAGCTCGACGGCAAAGCTCGCCATGTCCTCGTGCCACGGGACTCCCGTACGCTGCGCGAGCTGCTGGAGCAGGTAGTTCCCGTTGCCGATGTAGGCGCTCGTCTGCTCAAGCTCGTCGATCCAGCGGAGAAGCTGGAGATCATCCCAGCGCATGGCCTTACCGTGGCCCAGCGCTCGGAGACGCCGTGGCCGCCTCTGGAACGCCCATTTCCTGACGAAGCTGGCGTATGCCGAGCCGAGGGTCCAGGTACCCGACGGCGTACGCGAGCTGCTCCAGAGCCTCGCATACCAAATCGGCCGCTTCACGCTCGGTGAGGGGACCCGGCAGCCGTGCGGCGAATCCCATGGATGGCCCGATGTCCCTGGTCGGCGTGCCGAGCGGTGACAGGTCGACCCGCTGCAACACGTCGTTCTGTCGGTTGCCCTGCGTACCGGGGCTGCCGTGTTGTGTCGCAGCAAGGAAGTGCACCTCAGCATGGTTCGTACTCGCGTCGCCCGGCATAACGTCGGCCAGCATGCCAGGGAGCGTGGCGGTCACCAGGACCAGTCCGTCGCGCAGGATCATCGCGGCTTCGGCCATCCGAATCGTCCTCTCGAGGGAGATTGCGACATCCGCAGTGAAGACAACGGACCCGCCACCGACCGGCCCCGAAAAGCCTGGCAATCGGACTGTCACGAGTGCCGAGATTCCAACCGTTGCGTCGCCGCCAATGCGGTAGGTGCAGTAGTCATAAGTCTGGTAGCCGCCGGGACTCGGGACCCAGTCAGTGAGGAATGGCGCGTTCACCGTCGTACCGGGCGTTGGTGGTTCGCCGATGGCCGGAGCGGCGGGATACCCCGCCATGTTCCGCAGCCGACTCGTCAGCGCAGCTACCCTCAGGGCTGTAAGCAGGGCCTCCCGACTCTCCGCGCGTATCAGACCGCACGTATCCGGTGACGCGGGGCCGACGATGGCCGCTGCCCGAAGCTGGAGGAGTGGCAGAACTCCCCATCCCTGTGGGGCGGAGGACGACTCCGGCATGAGGAAGTACGTACGCAACGGCGTAGGGCGGTTTCGCCGTTGAGCGACCTGATCGAGGCGTGTGACCTTCTGCACAAGGTCTTCGAGGAATTCATCGGCTCCTGCGGTGTCGATGACGCACGCTTGTCGCTGTGCGATCAACCGCCGCGCGGGCTCCTTGAGGTCTCCATCGAACATGGCCCAGAACGTCGGGTACCTCCGGGACGGAGCCGATTCCAGCGCCTCGACCAAAGCCGTGTCGTATTCCGCCGACCACCCGACTACGAGGAGCCCGTACTCGTCGAAGACGCGGGCCAGCAGCGTCTTGATCTCCTCCGGGTAGCTCGTGAGCTCGTCCGGCGTATTCCGCAGTCCCAGGGAGAGATAATCGCCGTGGAGCTTGATGACCGTCGTTGGTGCATGGACCATTGGCGTCATTCCGGCAATAGCGCCGGAACTCGCGATGACCTGCGGCGCGACGCCTGCCTGATCGAGCGCTCTCTCGATCAGACGATCGAAGTTGGTCGTGAGGATAACTCGGACCCGCCCAGTTGCGGCCAGCGCGGCCAGGGCGTGGTGTCCTGCCGTCGGCTGCACTTGGGTCCCGTCCGTGAGTGACTCGAAGTATTTCCGGAGCAGTGCTTGTCTGGCTGCGTCAGTCGTCGCCAGTCCCGGAAGGAGCGTGTCGTAGCGTGGTTCCGGACGCCCCTGCGCTGCCCACCATTCCTCTGGGCGATTCTCGACATCGCTGGGATCCACGCCTTCCGCTAGCGCAACCTTGCGAATCAGGTCCTGGACTACTTGCCACCCGGTCGGAATGCCTGCCGCACTCGACATCCCGCTGCCCACCAGTGCGGCGTAGACGCCTGGAGCGGCATGCACCGCCGTTGCCAACGCGACCCGACCGTCAACCCCGTTCGTGGGCATCTCGACGACCGGCGCACCATCGCCGCTCATGGCGTCGCTTGGCTCCCTGAGCCAAAGACGACGTCAACGGGCGATCGTGTCGTCATGAGTCCCGCGGCCCGTGCGAAAAGAATTCGCCAGAACGCCCCTTGTCCTGATCCGGCGTGCCGGGTTGCTGGAGGAGCTGGATGACGTTCCCATCGTCGAGCTGGATTCGCACCGTCAGCGGATCGCGAGCTGGGACCTCTACCTTCTGGATCGTTCGGCCGACGACGGCTTCGACCTCGAACCCAAGGTCGGCGGTGCGGAGCGCATCGAGCTGGATGAGCGCATAGCGGAGCTGCTTTCGTGCCGCCTCGCTGATCGAGGCGACCTTGACGACATCGAGACGATCGATCGTGCACTGATAGGTCAGGTCAGCGACGCACTCGTCCACGAGATTGTCGGGATGATGGGGTACGGGCAGGTACCCGATGACCTTTCCGGCGAGGAGGTTGCCACGACCACCACGAAGCTCCGTCGGATCGACTAGCGGGCTGACAACAAGCGTTCGGTCGAGTGTCGCATCGTTGGTCGCTTCTCGTTCGGCTGCCTCAGTTTCCATCCCGCCGTTTTGCAGCTCGCGGACTCGTTGGTTCCACTCCTTGTCGAGTTGACAATCGTGGGTCACGACCATCCCAAGCCCGATCCCGGCGGCGATGCCCAGCGGCTTTCCAGCATCCCAGGCATCATCAACTTGTAGGAAGTGCGCATCGAGGGACTCCCACTGAGCCGGGCTATGGCGGTCGTCCGCAATTATCCGGGAGACGCCGCAAAGGACGATGTCCCCCTGGCGTGGCTCATCGTGCCAGTTATAGAAATCATCGGGGCTCATCATCGGTATCCTCGGCGACTCCTCCGAACCGGCTCGTCGGGCATCAGGTGATCCGCTACTGAGAGGTCCTGCTCATAGTCCGACTCGGGGCGAATCGTTGTTGCTCTGCCGAACGGGTGCAGCTCTCCCTTGAGGTACGCATCGAGGGCGTTCTGATGGAGCGGACGCTTGGTCGATCGACGGTGCACCACCGTCACCGACGGCGCCGTCCCTTGCAGTGATTGCCAGGAGCGCGGATGAGTGAGGCGACCGGCAGCGATGTGATCGAGGAGGTCCTGGCCTCCAGAACGACTGAGCAACACTTCGGTCGAACGCCCCAGCTCGGTCGCGTCGATATCCCTGACGACGTCGGCGAGGATTTGCAAGCGTTCCAACTTGTCCGCGCTTGGCGTGGCGTCACCTTTGACCCACGCGCTCATCGAGCGGCGATCGACACCGGCCGCCCGAGCGATCTGCTCACGGGTGAGGCGCGTCCGACGAGCGATCTCATCGCGAAGGCGTTGCACTTCCTCGCGCACCGGGCGCGGCGTACTTGCGTACGTGATGCCACTTTCGGTGGAGCTGATGTACGTCTGCCAGAACTGACGGGTCCAGCTCATGACCGCACCCGTCATCCGCTCGGCTCCGGCGAACAGATCATCGAGCTCGGGAACGACAAACGGCATCCCAAGTCGGGTCGTCGTCGAGGATCGTCGCTCAAGAAGCGTGTCTGCGATCGGGAGGATCGACCATGGTCCTCCCATGTCCACCTCGTCGTGGCGGTGTGCTGGCCGCGCTTGCAGCTGTGGACTCATTGTTCAGCTCCAAACTCGTCGAGGAATGTCTCGGTCACGGCCCACCGGAAGAACGTGTAGATGCGTTCGCAGAACTCAGTCACCTTCCCGCCGATCGCGGCGAGGTCGAAGTCCTCCGGCTGTGAGGTGTAGTGGTCCAAGTCGAGCACCCAGGATGGCTCTCGTGCCGGTTCGACGCCAGGGTCATACGTTGCCCCCGCTGGAAGCCGGCCCCACCGACCACGGAGTTGCGAAGAGTCATCGAGCTGGAACAGCGTGTCGGACAGCGCATGCACGACGTCCGCGCTACCGAGCGCCGCTTCAACCCCGGCGACGCCGAGTATCTCCGGACGGACGAGCCTGCGCAGTCGAGCGAGCTGGTCACCCGTCACGCGATCCACATACCGAACGCCGATCCGGTCGCAGATGGTCGGATGCAACCAGCCTTCCAGGGCGTGAAGAACCACCGTGAGCCGAGCGAGAAGGTCACTGCGTCGCGTGTACCGCTTCGCGGAGAGCGACACGAACGTCGGCGCCAGCGTGACCTGCCAGGCATCGGGGTCCTTCGCCTCAAAGCGCCAGACCGTCCCGGCATCCTGCGGTTGGATTCCTCCCGGTCCGATCATGACTCCGAGCTGCCGCTCCGGTCGCAGGATCGGGTAGTCCTTCCGGATCGACTCCTGGAAGGTCGCCACGAATCCGCTGTCAGCCTCGATCCTCATCACGGCCGGGAAGCGGACCTGAGCGATCACGTTCACCAGCGGAGCCCTGGTCAGCGGTACCTCCTGCACAGGAGGGCCGAACGGTGTCATCGTCATCGTGGTCATCACCTTCCCAGTATACTTCCCAACAGATCGGCTGGGAACCAACGGAGGTGTAACAGAATCATGGCAGAAACCGAGCGAGGGAAGAATGTCGTCTACGTCCACCCATACAAGCGGCAGGACGGCTCGACCGTGTCAGCGCATGAGCGCTCAACGCCGAGAACCTCTCGTGGGCAGAGCCCTGCGCGACCCCAGCGTGCGTCGCAGCGTCGGTCGACCCGGCGAGACACCAGGTAGGAGGGGCGCAGTGAGCGGGGGACTGACCGAGGCCGAGATCGTTCGCATCGTCAACCGGTATATCGGTGTTTCGGGTGGCTACCTGGGCCTGCCCGACCGCTTCACGTATCGTACGCACGCCGAGTTCTACGCCGAGTATTGCGACCTGTCCGTTGACCTCAGCCCCTTCGAGGGGACGACTCGGGAGACATTCATGGCGGCCCTTGCCTCCCTGTCATCGAGAGACCAGGCGAAGGTGCTCCGAGGCCTCATCGAGCGGTTCCCACCCGATGAGCGTGGAGCCCCGACCAGCCGACCGACGGCCCACGGGGTGCTTCTGTCGTACATCGAGCGTTTGGAATCGGGGCCGCTTGTGGCGAGCCTGACTCCGCAGACCACGAGTGATGTGGTTCTCCGTGCGCTCCAAGATGCCGAGAATCTCATTCAGACCTCCGGACCGACGAGCGCTGTGGACCGGGTCCATACGGTGCTCCACGGCTACCTCATCGCTGTTTGCGACGGTGCGCGTGTCGCCCGCGGAGGGCGTGAGACCACGGTCGCTCTCCTGCGAAAACTGGAGTCGGGCCACGCCAAATTCGCCGACCTCGGTCCCCGTGCTCAGGACATCAAGACGATCCTCAATGCCAGTGCCAGCATCCTCGATGCGCTACTCCCTGTCCGGAACCAGGCGAGCGTTGCGCATCCCAACGAAGTGCTCCTCGGGGAGGACGAGGCGAGACTGATCATCAACGTCGGCCGTACCCTGCTCAACTACCTCGATGCCAAGCTCTCGTGAAGCGGAGTCATCCAGGCAAAGGAGCTGCTTCAACATGTTCAGTGCGACGCTCACAGGCCAGTTCTGATTCAACGTAAGGCGCAGCGTGTCGCCCAGTTGACTGCCTGGCAGTCCTTCTGCTGGCTAGTGCACCACCGGTTGAATACTGACGAAGCCGAAGGAGGGAAGATGCCTGGCGGGTTCGAAAGCGCCTGCATGCTCTCTCTCCGCCGTTTGCCACAGGTGCTGGCCCGGCCGGTGTTCTACGTCCGCTCGACACCAGCAAGACCCATCTCGTGATGCTGATCTCAACCCGGGCGTGCCAGGCCGGTCACCGCGGCCCGGGAACTAGCCGCTGCTTGAGCCAAGTGTAGCCAAGCTGTAGGGAGAATTATCGGTATGAATCAGGGTATAAGGCTGAAGACCTCCTGACTCGGTAGACTGCGGACAGGCCGGCGAGCGGCCTCGAGGACGAGGAAAATGGATGGCCAGAAGAGGATCAGGCGAGGGTGGCATCTTCCAGAGGGAGAGTGACGGCCGCTGGGTTGCCACGGTCGAGCTCGGTAAGGGTTCGAACGGCAAGCGTCTTCGCAAAACGGTGTACGGGTCTACCAAGAGACAGGTTCAGGCCAAGCTCAAGGCGGCACAGGATGCCCGGGACAAGGGCATCGTCACCACAGGCGGCAATATGACCGTGTCTGCATGGCTCGACCAATGGTTGGACGGCCTTGACGCCACAGGAAAGCTGAAGGCATCGACCCGGCGCAGCTATAGGGAGGTCGTGGACCTCTACGTCCGGCCCCATCTCGGCCACATCCGCCTTGCACGGCTCACACCTGAAGATGTCGAGAAGATGGGCCGCACGCTCGCCGGAGATGGAAAGAGCGGCAACACGCAACGGCTCGCCCGCACGATCCTGCGCCGCGCACTCGGACAAGCTGAACGCAGGGGCTATGTCGCTCGCAACGTCGTAGCTCTCACAGATGCCCCTGCCGTCAAGGTGGACGAACGCCCGGTGCTGACGCCCGAACAAGCCAGGCAGCTGTTCGACGCCTTGCACGACGACCGGCTGTTGCCGCTATACGTGGTCGCGATCCACACCGGTCTACGTCAAGGAGAGCTGCTGGCGCTCAGGTGGTCCGATGTCGACCTCGAAGCCGGCACTCTCACAGTCACCGGCACACTTGATCGCAAGGTCAGGCGGCGCACCGATCCGAAGACCGACAAGTCCCGCCGCAGCGTGCCGCTCACCACACAGGCCATGGAGGCTTTGCAGGTTCACCAGGTCCGCCAGAACCTTGAAGGGACACAAGGCGGCGACGATCTGGTCTTCACGAGTGCGCGGGGTACGGCCTTGTACGACTCGAACATCCGCAAGCACTGGCACAGAGTCAGCGCCAACCTGGGGCTGGCCTCGATGCCGTGGCACAACCTGCGCCACTCTGCGGCGACGATCATGCTCGCCCAAGGTGTCCCCATCGAGGTCGTGTCCCGTGTGTTCGGTCATGCGTCCATTCGCATCACCGCCGACATCTATGGCCATGTCTCGCCGGAGACCAACAGGCAAGCCGCGGACGCCATGTCCAAGGCTTTGCGATGAAGGACCCGCCGGTGAGACCCCTACAAGCCGTGCACTCGGCGCAAGCCTTGGCTCCCGATGAAGCCTCCGGTGATGCGAGCGCGCTAGCCCAGCGAGAACGCCCTCTCAGCCCGGGCCCTCGGTTTCGCAGGGGCCTTTGTTATGTCAGAGGTAGTGTCAGAAAATGTAGCCAAGTTGATAGCCATACTGGCTACGTTTAGCCGGACTGGACATAACCAGGCAACATTGAACTTCAGCGGAATTGCCGTTTGAGCTGGACTTACAGGTACTGAGCACCACCAGCTGGACGGCGCATTGGCTGACTGGCAGTCAGGAGGTTCGAGGGTTCGAGTCCCTTCGCCTCCACCCGAAAGTCCTGGTCACCGCCTTGCGTGACGGTCTGTTACATCCCCAATATATAGTCGACCCGTCGATAGCCAACAAGAAAGCCAACAAAACGGTTGGCTGAGGAGGCGACGAGGTTGGCAGGAAGCCTGAGAGCAGTCGAAGGTAGGCCAGGTACCTGGCAGCTGCGGGTGTACCTAGGTCGGGACGCCGAGGGGCGCGTACGGCATCGCCACGTCACCTTCAAAGGGTCTCGCCGCCAAGCGGAACGAGAGCTGGCGCGCCTCGTGGCCGAGCAGGATTCACAGCCCGCCGCAGTCCCCGAGCAGCCGGCGAAGTGGGGACCGGCCACCACCGTCAACGACGCGATCGCCGCCTGGCGCGACAACGGCTGGGATGACCTTTCCCCGAGGACGGCGCGGCACTACGAGGGCATCTGGAGGGTCCACATCGCCCCGACGATCGGACGCCGGCGAATCGCCATCCTCGGCACCTACGACGTGGAGCACTACTACCGCTCGCTCAAGGCCGACGGCTTGTCGATGGCGACGGTTCGCCAAGTCAAAGCCGTGTTGCACCGTGCATGCCGACTGGCCCACAAGTGGAGCGCTGGCGTTCTCCCGAACCCGATCGCCGACGCCGACCTACCTACGTGGCGGCTGGAAGAGCAACGAGCAGAGGTGCGCGCGCCCGAGCCGCACGAGGTTCAAGCGCTCCTGACCGCGGCCGTGGCAGAGGACCTGCGATTTGGTGTGTTCCTGCGGGTGCTGGCAGCTACGGGCATCCGGCGGGGAGAGGCGTGTGCGCTGCGCTGGAGCGATCTCGACCTTGAGCGAGGTGTCATATCCGTGGATGAGGGGGTGATCGCCGCCAAGGGGGGTGCCGTGGTCAAGGAACCCAAGACCCGAGCCAGTGTCCGAAGCCTCGCATGTGATGAGCGAACCGCTGTCGCTCTGATCGAGCTGCGGGCCGAGCAGGAGCGGATTGCCGCGGCAGCTGAAGAGAGCTTGCTCGACGACTCTTTCGTGTTCTCCGCGTCCCCCGGCGGCACGGTCCCGCCCCACCCTGATGCAATGAGCCACGCTTTGACCCGAATTCGGGATAACGCCGGTCTTCCGCCTGACATCCACCTTCACTCGCTCCGCCACTTCCACGCCACCGCATTGGACCCGGTGATCAGTGAGGCCCAGAAACAGGCACGCCTGGGCTGGTCGACGGTGCACATGGCGCGCCACTACACCGACGGGGTTCCGGCGGAAGACCGGCGCGCTGCGGAGCACATCGGACGCCTGCTCGGCTGACAGGCGCTTGGCTCCAAGCCGGATGCGACTGCCCGGCCATTTCCATGATGACTGGCGACGGACTACGCCCCGGGGACCCCGAAGAGCCCGCCGCTCTGCTCTCCGGTCTCGTCCACTCCTTCCTCGCGGGCAGTCAGCGGCAACTCGCCGGCAAGGAGGCGCTCGACAGAACGACGGGCGATGCGGATGCGTCCATTGATGGTGAACACAGGCACGGGCAGGTCTCCTCTTCCGATCGCCCGGTAGATCGACGACCGACTTTGGCCAAGCAGGACAGCCGCGTCATCCACGCTCAGGAGCGGCTTACGGGACCAGCTCTTGTCAGAGTTGGCCATCGGTTTGCTCCATCTCCGACGGCGGGACACTCGGAGCAGTCGTGCGGCGTTCTTCTCGCGCTGCGCAGCGTTCCTCGGTGGTGCGATAGAGGTTGATGCCGGCTCGCCGAGCCACGTCGTCCAGGCTGTGGCGGGCGCGGGCGGCCTCGATGGTGGCGGGCTGCCGGGTCGTTCGCGATGGCACTGACGTCAGGCGATCGTCATGGGTGGAGCGGAGCCGAATCATGGCGCGATGGTGCGCTGACCGACTCACAGCACTTCTCACAGGAACACTCACAGCAACACTCACAGGAGAAGAAATTTCGCGGTTTCCTGGTGTGAGGACACCGAGCCACTCACAGGACTACTCACAGCAACACTCACAGCAACACTCACAGGACTACTCACAGCAACACTCACAGACCCTGGTCACAGCCCTGTGAATGGAGGGGCTCGGTCAGAGCGTCGCGGCTCATGGATCGGGTTGTCGGGGGAGGCCGGGGATAGGGAGGGGGACGTCCTCGGGATCATCGTGCTCGCAACACGGCGGCCTGCACTTCGTCATGTGCTCGGCCACCAAGGGTTGTGATTTCTCGAACTCGTTTGCGCATGCACACCCCGCTGACGAGGCTGTCGCACGAACCGGGGTCTTGCACCAGAAAGCCCTGGTCGGACGCTGTCTCATGGACCCCTCCGGAACGCGTGTTCATCGTTCTGGTGACGAGAGCGGTCTCCCGAGGCGGCTCGGCGTCCTCGCACCACAGGAAACCGCGCAAATTTCTCCTCCTGTGAGTGTTGCTGTGAGTAGTCCTGTGAGTGTTGCTGTGAGTCCCTGGGCGCAACATCGTCGTAGTCCCGAAGAAAGGGAGCGACGAAAATGCGCAACGAGGAACCAACCCGCACTGATCTGCCGCCGCGCTTCGCCGGTGGTCTCGCAGCTGACCTCGGCGCCTCGCTCGGGTGGCGGTGGGCCCACCCCGAGCGGCGGCTCGAGGACCCGGTCGAGGACCGCTCCGGGGCACGGCGCGAGCAGGAGCTTGCCGCGGCGCTCTCGAGTGAGTCCGAGCTCGCGGAGGGCTTCGCCGACGCGCGCTTCGTATCCCGTCGCCTCGACGGCCGGCCGTGCTGAGCGCGCACAAGCTTGGCCCAAAGGGCGTCGAGTACTACGTCTCCTACGCCGGGCGCGGCGCCGAGGGCTACTGGCTCGGAAAAGCCGCCGCGTCGCTTGGGCTTGTCGGTTCGGTCGATCCGGCGGCGTTCCGTGCCCTCGCCAAAGGTGAGCACCCCGACGGGGGCCGGCTCTTGGAACGGGTCGCGACCGACCACACACCGGGCTGGGACATCACCCTTTCGGCGCCGAAATCGGTCTCGCTCGCCTGGGCGCTCGCCGACGAGCCGCTACGCGCTGCACTTGCCGAGGCGCACCGCGGGGCGGTTAAGGCGGCCTTCTCGTTCCTCGAGGACGAGGGCGGCCGGGCACGGCGCGGGTTCGGGGGCCGCGACGGGCACGTCACTGCGGGGCTCGCCATAGCCTGCTTTGTCCACCCCGCCTCGCGTGAGCTCGATCCGCAGCTCCATACGCATGGGATCGTCTGCAATGTTGTAGAAGGAAGCGACGGGCGATGGACTGCTCTCGACTCGCGCATGATCTACATGCACCGACGCGCGGCGGCTTCGATCTATCGCGCCGAGCTTCGCGAACGCGTCGCCGAGCTCGGTGGCAAATGGCTCACGCCGGACCGGCGCGGCCTGTCCGAGCTCGACGGCTTTGACCGCGAGGTGCTGCGAAGCTTCTCTAAGCGAAGGAACGCGATCGAGGCGGAGCTCGAGCGCACCGGCCGATCGGGGCCAAGGGCGAGCGAGGCGGCGTGCTTGAAGACGAGACGCGACAAGCTCGATGTCGAACTCGTGGAGCTGCGCGACACCTGGGCCGAACGTGCTCGCGCGCTCGGGGTGACCCGTGACAGCGTGACCGCGCTCTTGGACGGGACCGACCGGCGCGTCGCGCCAAGTGTCGCCGAGGTGGCCGCAGTTCGGAGCGAGCTCGTCGGACCGGCGGGGCTCACCCGGCAACAGGCCGCGTTCACCCGCGACGACGTGATCGTGGCGTGGGCTGAGCGATGCACCCGAGGCGCTCGTCGCGCCGAGCTCGAAGGACTCGCCGACGACACCCTCGCCGATCCCGCCGTGGTCCCACTCGTCGTCGCGGATGAGACAGGACGGCCGCTCACAACAGACCGTCCCCGTGACAGCCATACGATCGTCCGCCTCGTGCGCGCGCCGGCTTCGGGGATCGCGGCGCTCACCTGTGCGCTTCGCTACTCGACCACCGAGATGTTGAACACCGAATCTCGCCTCCTCTCCCTCGGGCGTGCGGGCCGCGGGGGAGGCTGCGGGGTTGCGGACGCGGTGCGCCTCGAGGCGGTGCTCGCCGAGCGGGGAGACCTCTCTTTCGAACAGGCGGCGATGGTGCGCTCGTTGTGCAGTTCGGGAAACGGGGTTGAAGTCGTCATCGGAGTGCCCGGTTCGGGGAAGACCTTCGCCCTCGACGCGGCCCGACGGGCGTGGCAGTCGTCCGGCTACCGCGTCTACGGCGCCGCGCTCGCGGCGGAGGCCGCCGCCCAGCTCGAAGCGGGATCGCAGATCCCCTCGGTGACACTCGACCGCCTGCTCTACGAGCTCGCCGCGCCGCAGCACCTGTCGTACTACTCACTCGATCCCCGCAGCATCGTGGTCGTCGACGAGGCCAGCATGGTCGACACCCGCCGTCTCGTGCGGCTTTTGGAGATCGCGGAACGCGCGGGTGCGAAAGTCGTGCTCACAGGTGATGACCGGCAACTCCCCTCGGTCGAGGCGGGCGGCGGCTTTGGCGCGCTCGGCCGCGAGCTCGGAGCGACCCGGCTCGGCTCAAATGCGCGCCAGGTGGCCGAGTGGGAGCGCGCAGCGCTCGATGCGCTTCGCGAGGGCCGTGCCGGCGAGGCGGCCGCGGCCTACTCCCATCACGGCCGGGTCCATCGCTCGACCAACCCGTCCGAGCTGATCGGTGACATGGTCAACCGGTGGTGGGCGGCGCGCGAATCCGGCGATGACGCCGTCCTCTACGCCTACGCCCGCGACGCGGTCAGAGTGCTGAACGGCCTCGCCCGCCGCCATGTCGAGGCGGCGGGCCGGCTGTCGGGCCCCGAGCTCCTCGTCGGGGAGTTCGCACCCGCCGACCTTGCGCCCCGTTGCTACCGGGTGGGTGACGAGCTGTGCTGCCTGCGGAACAGGACGCGCCTCGGTGCCGCGCGCGACCCGTCCGGTAAGGGCGTGCGCAACGGTACACGCGGCATCGTCCAGGCGATCGACTGCCAGTCGCGAGAGGTCACGCTTGCGACGAGCGACGGCCGCAGCGTGCGTTTGCCCGCCGACTACGTGTTGCGCGCCACCGACTACGGGTATGCCTGGACCCTGCACAAAGGACAGGGACAGACGGTCGGGCAGGCTCAGCGAGGCGACACAGGTGAAGTGGCACGACGCAGGGGTCGCGCGTTCGTCTTCGGAGCGGAGAGCCTCAGCGCCGAGGCGGCACTCGTGGCGGCGAGTCGTGCGACGGACTCGACGGAGCTGTTCGTGCTCACCGAGCCGGACGAGACGCTGAACACGGGCGATGGAGACGAGGAGCTGGGCCGGGCGTGGAGCCGCAGCGAGCAGCAGCGACTCGCCCTCGACGAGCTCGAGACCGGAGCTGAGATCGCCCGCCTCGCCGGAACTTCCCGGGAGGCGCTCGGCTACGAGCGCGACACGCTCGTTTCCTTGATCGGCGCCGGTCCCGCCGTGGACCTGACGACGCGCCAAGGCGACGCCTCCCGTGAGCTTGGCATCTCCCTCGTGTAGCGCGACGAGGCGCACGAGGAAGCAGGAGTGTTCGCGACGATGAGTGCCACAAGCGAAGGCGTCGAGCGCCGCAATCTGCAAGGTCCCTACACAACGGCGCGACGCCGCCTTGTACGCGCGGAGCGCGACGTGACCGAAGCGGCCGAGGTGAGCGAGGCGGCTGACGCCGCGCTCTCCGCTCAACAGTCGGTGCGCGCCGTTCTGGGAACTGACGTACGGAGTGCCCTCGACCGCCTCGAGATCGTCGATTCCGCGCTCGCCACGCTGCGACGCCGCGAGATCGCGACGTGGAGCTCGGAGCCATCCGAGTACGTCGTCGCCCTGCTTGGACCCCGCCCGAGCGATTCAGGTCGCGCGCAACGGTGGCAGCAGGGCACCGCCGAGATCGAGGACTGGCGACGCTCCGTTGACCTAACCGATGGCTCAAACTCGCCGAACGCGTGGACCCGCGTGCTTGGCCCGCCGAGCGAGGGTTGGGAGGGCCGAAGGCGCCGGCGGGTCGTCGCGAACCTTGTGGCGGTGCGACGCGACCTCGGCCTCGAGGGGACCGATCGTGCTCGGGCCGTGAACGGCGGTCCTTTGCTCGACCCGGCGACGACCGCGGTGCTCGCGCGAGGTACGAGCGGCGAGTCACCGTCTGCTCCTCGGTTGCGGCGCGTTGCGCAGCTCGAGCGTGGAAGGTGAGGTCCGCTCGCGTACCTCATAGGGGGCTTACCGACCCGACGTCAGGAGTGACACAATCGTCGTGACGAACGAGAATGGGGAAGTGGCCGAACGAGAGTGGATGCTCGAAGTGTTCGCAACCGACACCAGGATCAAGCCGTTCACGGCTTTGGCATCTGCCTCCAAAGTTAGACCGTGACGCTCAACCTGGACCTCGCGAGTGCCAAGGCAAAAGTGGCGCGGGCCAGCGAGTTGCTTGACGTTCTGGAGCGAGACTTGCCGATCCACCTGAGTCAGAACGGTCCGTATGCTGTACGGTTTTCGCTCGATCAAAACACCGGTTGGTGTGAGGTTTGGCTTGTCCCCTCAAATCGCGGTGACTATCGATTCAGCCTGCTCTTTGGGGATTTCATCCACAATCTCAGGTGCGCACTCGACTACATCGTCACGGCTCTCGTGATCGCAAGCGGAGCACAGTTGACCACCAAGCATCAGTTCCCGATCTATCGGCAAGAGGCTACGTACATCAAGGATGTCGGGCCGTTCGGATCGCCCAACCCAAAGGGTCTTCTGGGGAATGTCACCCACGGGGTTGGACTTATCGAATCGTGGCAGCCATATAAGCTGCAGCAGCAAGGTGTCGATCCCCGAGACGATCCGCTCTGGCACGTCCACAGGTTCGCGAACGCAGATAAACACCGAGAGATCGCTGCCTTCCTGCCCGTTCCAGTAGGCGCGATTGATGTCGCGTACAACGGGATCAAGGTCAAAGATGACCCGGTCTTGACGTTCCCGCCGAACTGGTCGCCCGATCAAGAGTACATAATCCATCGGATGCGGTTCGATCCTCCGGATGCCTACAATCTCCGCGCAACCGGCAGACTCACTATCAATGCCGGATTCTCTACGGCTCCATTCGGCGCGGAACCCTTACATGCCGTAGCCATCAACAAGATCAGGGCCACTTGCGATCATGTGGCGATGCTCGTCAATCTCTTTGAGACGATCTGAGAGTGAGCGTCCAGTCACGCCAAGCCAGTTCACCAGGGAGAGTCGATGTGGTTGAAGCTATTAGCGTTACCGACGTTCTGCGAAAGGCTCGGACGCTCCTCGACACGACCACCCGCGGACTTGCTCTGGCGACAGGCTCGGATGCCGACGCACGACCCGCGGGTGTTCAGATCGTGGCAGTGTTCGGCCGCTCCGTGACACTCGTTTTGCAGAATCTTCGGACGGTGGTGGGCGACGAGCCCTTCGATGACTGGTATCGGCCCTATCGCGAAGGCCTCAAGACCGATCCTTTGTGCGAATGGTTCAAGCGGCTACGCAATGAGATTCTGAAGGAAGGGCCGGAAGAGGTCGGCTCCACTTTGCTTACGACGTACCGGGACGTAGGCGATCCTTGGGATGAGTGGAAGCCCCCACCGCCTGATTCAACGGCTCTTACCCTGCACGAGGGTCGGTTCCACTGGCGGATCACTCGCCCAGACGGAACCGAAGAGCTGGAGGAAGCCTCTACGTTCGCCGAGCTGGCCTCCTACAGTTTCCCATCGCTCGCAGGCCAGCCGAATCCGACCGTATCCATTGGCTTGCTCTGTGAGGAATACGTGGCCAAACTGAGATTGGTAGTTGAGGAGGCCGAGCGTCATTTCGGCTCGTGAGCTTCAAGGCGACACAGAACGACCATCTGCGCGGTCGTCAGATCGCCGCCGACAGCCGCGACGTCGTCAGAACCGGACGTCCTCAACGCGCCGCTCGTTAATGTCGTCAAGCGGTTCGGGGTCCGGGTGCAAATGCGACTGCGCTCCGCGAAACACGGTGCGATCGTGAGTGCCACAGTGCTCGAACGTCCGCGCCTGGCGTCCTCGCCTCCGACTGGCACCTTGTGCCTATGGTGTGATACCCGGACGCCCCTTGTTGAGACCCCGATGCAAGCCGTCAGCGCAGGTCCTAGACGTGCCCCGAGGTCGATCCGGCCGCTCGCCCTTTCCTCGCGCCTCACACGTGCCTCACGCGCAGGCTAACAGCAGACGTCGGAGGAGACGGGTGGTCGATCAAAACCAGCGAACCGAGCCTCGATCTGCTCGCCCTCCGAAGTTGCCCAATAACGGAGGGGCCGAGCGCAGATGTGCCATTCGGATCTCGGCGATGGGTTGAGGTTGAACGAGAGTTGCTCCAAGACCCGGCGCGGCAGCCTACCCATCTGTGGACTCGAACCCACATCCAGGAATGCAGACTGGAGTCCACATATCGACAGCCGAATGTGGACTGCGGCCGAGCGGATACTGCGTACCGGTACCCGCCGGACGTGTTCGCGGTCACGCCTAGCCTTTAGACTGGAAGTACCTCAGGAAGGGAGGTGGTTATGTCCACCCACATTTTGAGGTTTCCGTAAACACCCCACACGCAGGGGATAACCACGACCCGGCGGAACTGAAGGCGAGAAGCGGGTAGGCGCGGCAACTCGGGACAACGACGTGGATTCGCCGCACGGCGAGCCGATTACTGCGGCAGGGGCCTGACCTACCAGGACCCCAGCCGCTTATCAGCGTCGTGTCGTGCGAGGAACCGTCCTTTCAGGACGGCTCATGGTTCACGTCGAGAGGATCGACGGCAGGCGTGGCGCGTTGCGCGGCCTCGCCGACGCCGAGATCGGCGAGTAGCTGTTGCCACCGCTCACGCCATTCGCGCGCGGTCTCGAGGTTCGCGAGCTCTCGGTCAACGTCGACCCCGCCCTCGAGTGGCCAGAGGGGATCAGGGAGTCGTGACAGGCAGAGCCGAGCGAGGAATGCCCGGCGTACAAGGTCGCGGAGGCGATCGACGGCGAAGTCCAAGATAACGCCGAACATTTCCCCGGCCGGGACTGTGGAGACGGTTTCGAGCGTCCTCCGGAGCTCGGTCTCGGAGATGCTCGAGCCGTGCACCAGCGATGATCGTAGGTCGTACAGCGTGTTCACGTCCGCGGAAATCGTCCCGGCGAGGTCGTCCGTAGTGGCGAGCAGAAGCGAGGAGCGGTCCCTCAGCTTCCGCGTGATATTCCACCGGCTGGTGTCGCCACCGACGAGTGCGGCCTCGAGGGCGGTTGCGAGATCGGTCATTCGCTCAGCCCATGTGCTCGGCTCGAACGACCGGTTAAACAAGTCGGCTCCAAGATCGAACGAGGTCGAGACCATGCCTTCGCGGTGGACGACTGCCTCGTCCACAAGCCGCCCGAGTGCCTCGAATGCCGGCGCGTCCTCGGGGCGCATCGCGACGTCGCGCTTCATCCGCATGTTCGGCATCCCGGAGCCGTCGAAGACCCGATAGCGCGGAGTGGCCTCCGACACCATCGTTGAGGCGCCGGCGAGCTCCCACATCGACTGCTGCGTGCCGATCTTCAGCAACCGCGCAAGAAAGACGAAGCGGTCGAGCTTCGCGATCGCGGCCGATTCCGACTTCCAAGCAGCTTTGCCCCGTTCAACCTTGGTGCTTGCGACGAGGAGCGCATGTGGCGGGTCGTAGGGACGGGGGTCCTCGTGGTTGAACGCTCCCGGACCCGACGGGACGAAGGAGATGGCTTGACGCATCATCCCCCCAAAGCGCTCGACCTCGGGGAAGACAGTGACCTCACCGATCTCGACCGCGTCCGCTCCCACCGTCGATAGGTTCGACATCGCGCGGCAGGCATAGACCGTGGCCTGGTCCGCGTTGAGCACTGCGATCAGCTCGTCGACCGTTTCGACTGCCTCGGGGCCATCCGGGTCGTACTCATCGAATCGCGAGCACCGGACGATCGCGGCCTCGACAAAGCGATGTATGTAGCCGCCTGGAAACTCGGGCTCTTGTCGCCTAAGGGGTTCGTCGAACCGGTCGGGGTAGAGCGTCTTCAGTGCCGATTCCAAGGCCTCCGCCTCGGGGCCCATGACGTCGCCGCCGTCGTAGTCCCGACCGACCTGGAGGAACCAATCGAGCTGATAGCGCGACGTCGGAATCACGCCCGCCTCCTTGAGCCCGGCGAATGCCGAGGCGAGAAACGCGTGTGCGATGTCTCGGAGGTAGTCCTCGCGCGTGAGGGGATCGTGGGCGCCAGTCCTTCCGCTCTGGTACTCCCAGATCTCGTGGTCGAGCGCTCGTTCGCTGACATCCAGCCGGGCAGCTGCCGCGCGGACCAGCACGACCGCCTCGCTAGTCGAGACCTCGCGACCGAGCGCGTCGCGGAGGAAGGCGGTGACCATCCGGTCCGGCTTCACGTCCTCGAGACCGAGCAGCATCCGTAGGTATCGCCAAGAGATTCCGGAACGCTGTCCGGGAAGAGAGCGCCAGCGCTCCTCGAGCGTTTCACCGAAGGGGGTGCCCTGCGCGTCGCGAAAGTCCCGTGCGGTCTCGACACCGAGATCACGGAAGGCAAGCGCCGCGAGGTGAACCGCCTCCCCCTTCGTCGCCGCGCCAGGCTGGGTGGAGACCTTGTTCTGTGTGCCGATTTGCTCGATGAAGGCTTCGATGCCGCCGCAACGGTCGTACTCGGCGAGCAGATCGGAGATGCCATCGGCGTACGCGTCGACACCCTGCCGTTTCCTCGAGGCGACGTACCGGGTGACGACCCCCCTCGTGATGGCGTAGCGGGCAATCATCGCCCAGATTCCATCGAGGACTGCTAAAGCGAGGCTGTTCGGGTAGCCCTCCGGCGTCGACCATGCCTCGTGCTCCCGCAGGCGGGCGTCGCACGCGGCGAGCACGAGCTGGACGTCGGCGTCGGGCGGCGCGGCGAGCTCGGCCGATCGCGCGCCGTCGGGTCGCCGTGCGTTCGGGTCGTCGACGCGACCCACAGCGGTCTCCGCTGTGCCCGAGTCGGCGGTCTCCACTGGCACCCGACCAAGCCGGAACACGCGGGCGAGCCATGGGTGGCGACGTCGTTGCTCGCCTCTTGCATCCATCGTTGCGAGGGTACCGAGCTGTTAGCTGCACGCGAGCGGCCGACACGAAGGACAAGACCGGAAGCCCGCTATCGACGTGACGGCCGCGCTGATCGATGCGACTTCGACAAGATTCTCACTGAGGCGTGAGCATGAGCGGCGAAAGTGCGTCGAAGATCGCCCGGAATTCGCCGACGGCCTCGTTGCGACGGCTGTCCAATTCCCGGAGCGGACCAATCGGAATCGGCTTGTTGAGGGCGTAGGTCGCTCGGAACTTTGCGAGCACGGCGTTGAGGTGTCGATTCGTGCTCGTGGCTCTCACGACGCGTTCGAGGGTTTCGTCAGAGAGCGCCGACGCGTGAGGATCGACTTGTCCAGCACCGACGTATCGAATTCCCAGAAGGTTTCCGTGCCGGGCTTGTCGTCGTAGAGCTTGATGTCGCAGCAGCACTCGAAGTGAAGCGCTCGTCGGCAGCCCTGCTCCTCGCGCTCAGTAACGCGGCTGAATTCATCAAGTGCCGCTCGCCGTGTCTGTCGACCTCCGATGATCGCACCGGCGATTGCGCCCGCAGCACCGACACTCGCAACAACAAGGTCGTCGACCCAATGGACCTCCCCGACGAAATCGCAGGAGACCACCTTTGGGGACGACGCAGGCCAGCACCGTGACCCCGTGAGCAGTGGGACGATTGTGGAGTGGGCGAGGACGAGGCTGGCGACGAAGAGGAATCAAACGACGTCAACGCGCTCGTCGCTCTCCGCAAGCTCGCTTGGCAGATCGGGAAGGGACTCTTGCCGTACCCAGACGCCGCGCGACGGTGCAGAGTCCGACGGCAGGCGAAAACGCTCGTCCGATTTGCCTCGTGGCCGGGGAATGACGCGACCCCGATCGACATCGCCAAGCTCTGTCTGGTTCGAAGCCTCGCGCTGCAAAAGGCGACTCATCGGGCGGTCCGATGGCGTCAGCCGGAGGCTGCGGCTCTGCTGGCTCGCTCTTCGGTCGAAAACACCATCCTTGGCCTATGGGTGCTCTTTGCCGACTCGCCGATGGATCGACTGCGAGGCAGCGCTGGGCAGGCGATGAAGGGAGCCTTCAAGTATTTGACGGACGGCGATGCCCTGAAGCAGGAGTTGATTGACCTATTGGTTGAAGAGATCGGGGGGAGTGGATCGTTGCCGCGTATCAACGTGATGGCAGATGCCGTCCGGACAAAGGCCGATTCCAGCCTCACGACCGATCTCTACCGACGTCTCTACGTCCCGCTCTCTTCCTTCTTCACGCATGCCAACGGTCTCGCCTTGATGCGGCAGCTGAAATCTGACGGCTCGCCTCGCTATCGTCCGTCGTACCCTTGGCATCGACGCGGGCCCGTCCGGACGGCGGACGCCTGCTTCGGCATCATGGCCTTCGTTATCTGTGGACGTAGCGATCAGCCGCCTGAGCGCACCAAGGCGTTCATCGACTATGCGAATGCACACCTCTCTCGTTCCTTGGCACCGCTGGTCGCCATAGCCGGACGCGGGTCGGGCGGATCAATCAAGTGGTCTCGGGTACCCCTTGCGATTCAGCGACTGCGTGAGGGGACGAGGTATTATCACTCGACGCAAGCCGCGCTCGATCCGTGGGAGGTTCGCGCGGCGCGGATTCGCGCGGATCTGATCGCGATGTTGTCGGTTTACGAACCGCGGGAACCTGTGGAGTCGTTTCCGCGCATTGTTGAATTGCTTGTGCGGATGCTGGTCGGTGAGCCTCCGACTCCAGATCCGGGGGGCGAGGACTCGCTCGGCGTTTCTTAGGGTGCGTGATGCAAATTCTGGAACGCCTCCGTTGGAAACCTAAGCTGCGGTCAGCGTGAAGCCGACAACCGCAGGAGCGTCGCTTTCTGATGAGCACCCGGCACTCATCGAGGTCGCGCTGGCAGTGATCCGGCAGCTCGCGCGTGTTCCTCAGAGCCTGGCCGGCTCCCCCTGGCAGCACCATCACGAATATGCGAAGCGCGCCGCGCATCTCTCGGAACACCTGGGCGCCGCGATCGCGCTGGCGACGAGCCGGCGATACGCGTCGGCGCTTGCCGTCGCACGGATCGCTCTCGAACAAGGTTGCGTGGATGAGCTCCTGCTCCTCGCGGACCGCTATCGCGAGACGATTCCCGCGGACGTCGCTGCATACCGTCAGCTCGAAGCCGAATGGCAACGTGGCGAGGCGGACTGGGCTGAGTCCGTCGTCGAGCTCAAGTACGCGAATAGTGCGGCGCGACTTGTGCGGAAGGGTCATTCGGTCCGTTCGCAAGACGGCATCATCGTCGAGCACGTGTCTCCGTACGAGCCGGTGCTCGACGAGCACAAGGCGTTGTTGGGACCGCCTCGAGTGCAGGACGAGTTGGCTGGCCCCTTCTCCGATCCGGAACAGCTCAAAAAATGGGCCAGGCGCAGCCAGGTCGCGTATCACCAGTACCTGAGTTGGTCAGGGATCCTCGACAACCTTCAACTCAACGAGTTGGTGACGGCTCGCCAGACGCTCGAGCTCGACACCCACTATCGATTTCTCTCCACGTTCGTCCACGCGACTACCGCGGGCTACCGAGCACTCGATCCCCAGCGCGGCTTTCCAGGTGCCCAGTATCTCCGTGACCATCTCCTGGGCGAGTTGGCGTTGCTGTACGTGTCTGCGATCGGTGTGACCGAGTTGAAGTCGTTCATCGCTTACGTCGACGCGCGAGGGCACCTTGAGATGACGACCCGTGCGGAGGTCGAGCAGGTTGTGAGCACCGCGGGTGAGGTGATCAGCTATTTCTGGTTCCCACGATTGGGCTCACCCGTCCCTTATGACTTCTTCACAGAGGCGAACCGTCGCGCTTATCCCAATGGGCAATTCGAGCGAGATATGAGAGCGCCGCGACCGGATGAAATCCCCGCAGCTGAGGTTTCCTACTACGCGAACCCGCTCGGACGGCTCGAACAACTGCACCTTGCCGGAGCAGAAGTGTCTACCGGGTACTCGCACGTGCCCATGTGGCCGTGACAAATGACTCGACGACACATCATCACGGCGCTTGACCTTGCCGTCGACGCGACCTGACTGCACTCCGCTCATTTCCGAAGCCGCTTAATGCAGCCTCACGCCCGCCGGCGCCACCTTGCGAACCATGCCAGCGACGTCCACGTTCCCAGAGGAGCGGCTGGTCAGAGGGCGCTGGTGGGAGAATCTGGCGACAGGAAGGAGGCGGCGTGAAGGCGACATGGCGAACCATGCTCGACGGTTCCCGCGAAGAGGCACTCTTGGCCGTCGACCTCTACAACCAGACGCGTCAGCCGCGCCGCTTGGAGGGATTCCTGATCCACATGCACCTTGCTTGGCTCTATTTGCTCCAGGCCCAGTTTCATCGCGACCACCGTGACTACCACTTCCGGAAGCCGAACGGATGCTTCGAGCGCGTCGACGGAGAACCCAAGACCTGGGACCTTGCCAAGAGTGTTGCGGAGCGCTGGCCTCAGATCGGAGCGGTGAGCAAGAACCTGGAGCTGACGATCGCACTTCGAAACAAGATCGAGCACAGGTACCACGAAGCGATCGTCTTAGCCACCAGCGGATACGCGCAAGCGTTGCTGCTGAACTACGAAGAGGAGCTCACCGGCGCCTTCGGACCGCAGTTTTCGCTCGGAGAAGAACTTCGCTTTCCGATCTTTGTCGGCAGCCTCACCGCCATTGGCAATGCACGCATTGAGGAGCTGCGAGCGAAGCTCCCGAAGACCACGAAGGACTTCCTGGCTCACTTTGAAGCAGATCTCGACCCGGGCATCGCGAGCGATCAGCGATACGAGTTTCGGATCAACCTTGTTCCGAAACTAGGTGCCAAGACCGAAGTCGACACAGCCATGACGTTCGTTAGGGAGGCGGATCTAAGCGATGATGAACGTGCGGCGCTCCAAGAGCTGGGGCGCAGCGGCAGGGTAGTGGTGAGAGAGCAGGTTCGATCCGTGGCGAGCGCTGGGAAGGTCAAGCCTTCCGTTGGCGTGTCGCTCATCCAGGAGAGAATCCAGTTCAAGTTCAACATGGCCCACTTCGTTAAGGCCTGGCACGTCACCAACTGCCGACCACTCGGTGACTCGGCCAATCCCGAGAGAACCGACGAGCGCTATTGCGTATACGACGAGCCGCATAAGGACTATCTCTACACCCAAGCCTTCATCGAGAAGCTTGTACGAGAATCCCGCGATGCCGAAAGCTTCGAGCGATTCTTTGGGTACCCACCGGAGGCCAAGACAGCATCCGGCACCACTCCCGCTGCGGAGTCGGCATGATATCGAGATGTGAGTCCAATGCCCACTGACGCCGACCTCATGCGCGAGAGGGCTGAGGCGCTGGACGCGATCCTGAACAGTCCAGCAAGGCTCAAGCTGATCGTGGCGGGACCCGGAACCGGCAAGACGCACACCTTCCAGAAGCTCATGGATGGGAATACCGAACGGTGTCTTGCACTGACGTTCCTGGTATCACTTGTCACAGAGCTCACTGACTCGCTCGGCGACGACCACGACGTCTACAGCTTCCACGGGTTCGCAAAGAAGCTTCTGCTCTCCATGACAGTCGACGGGGTGACCCGTTCGGTGGACTACTACCCTCCCATCGACCAAATATACGCCAAGGACATCTCGATTACGGATCGTCCCACGGACACGGCGAGCATCAGCGAGGCGTTGGTCAAGATGGAGGACGACGGAGTCGTGCTGCCGGGGATCCTTCGAAGCGGCAGCTACTACAACTCTGTCGGGCACTCCGATTCTGTCTACCGGGTATTTCGAGCGCTTGAGGCGCGGCCGTCCCGAGTCCCTCGCTATCCACAGATCGTCGTCGACGAATACCAGGACTTCAATCTCCTAGAAGTTTCGCTCATCAAGTTGCTGGCGACAGCCAGCCCGACGCTCATCGTCGGCGATGACGACCAGGCCCTTTATGGGTTCAAACATGCGTCGGCCTCGTTCATACGCGACCTATCGGTCGATCCGTCATACACCAGGTTCGATCTGCCATTTTGCTCGCGTTGCACCCCTGTCCTGATCAAGGCAGTTCATCGCGTCGTCGAACGAGCACAGGCGGCCGGACTCCTACAGGAAAGAATTACCAAGCGTTACGAGTGCTTCCTCCCCGAGAAGCGAGACGAAGGCAATCTCTATCCGAAGATCGTGCACGCCAGATGCACCGTACAGAACAACCGCTGTCCCTTCATTGGGAAGTACGTTGAGCAGCGCATCCGGGCGTTGCCGGCTGATGAGATAGCCGAATCTAGAGCCGGGGGTTATCCGACCGTGCTGGTTATCGGTCCCAAGGAGTTCGCGAGGCCGACCTACCGATACCTGAGTGAGCACCTTCCCAGCGTCGAGTACCGAATCGGGTCGTCGATGACTGTTGCGCCGCTCGATGGCTTTCGAAGACTCATGCGCGACCGGGCCTCCCGACTTGGTTGGCGGCTCTTGCTAGAACTCGACTCGCCTCCAGGCTGGGAGGAGTGGATCCGTGATGCCCTGATCGAAGGCGCTGACATAGCCGATCTGCTTGATGCGGACTACAAGACCACCAAACTCGAGATCGTTGAGATACTCGTGCGGATTGTCGGCGGCGAAGCCGCTGGCGATGACGACCTCCGACTGGTGGAAGCTGCAACGGGACTCAGTTCGTCGGCGCTTCACGAGGCACTCGGTAGATCAGTGGACGACCAGGATGAGGACGAGGAAGCATCCGCTGAGCAGCTCGGCGATGACGCTCAAGAGGAACCGACGGTCTTTGTCACCTCCCTCCTGGGTGCCAAGGGCCTTCAGGCCGGTCATGTCTTCGTCGTAGGTGTAACGGACAAGCACTTTCCTCGAAGTAACACTCATCCGACTGACGACGAGGTATGCCAGCTGATTGTCGCCCTGACTCGGGCGCGCAAGAGCTGCACGCTCGTCTCGGTTGGGCGGTTCGGCAATGAGCGGCTCGCACTGTCCGTGTTCACAAGCTGGTTGGCGCCGCTGCTCACATCCGTGCGAGTTGACAGCAGCTCCTTCCGATAGTTCGGGCTGCACAATGATTCAGGCACGACAAATGCCGTCAGCCCGGTCATCGCCGGTTCACTCGTCCGACCCAAGTGCTTCTCAAGGCGGGCCAGCACGGTGCTCAACCTGCCGACTGCTGACCCGTCTGTTGTCACAGCCTTTCCATATCCTTTGACCTGATGGACCTGCGCACCGAGGCAGAAGCTCTCCTCCGCCGCCTTACGGGCACGGACGCGACCTTTCGTGCAGGCCAGTGGGAGGCGATCGAGCGGCTCGTCTCCGGACGAGCCAGGGTGCTCGTCGTCCAGCGGACCGGATGGGGGAAAAGCGCGGTCTACTTCATCGCCACTCGGCTGCTTCGTCAAGGAGGATCAGGTCCGACGCTGCTTGTCTCACCCCTCCTCGCTTTGATGCGCAACCAGTTGGAGATGGCGCGCCGGTCGGGCGTGCGTGCGGAAACTATCCACAGTGACAACCCGACTGAGTGGGCCGAGATCGAGGGCCGTATTCGACAGGACGAGGTCGACCTGCTCCTGGTGTCCCCGGAGCGTCTGAACAACCTCCACTTTCGCGCCGAGATCTTGCCGGCTCTGACTCGGTCGGTGGGTCTCCTCGTGGTGGACGAGGCTCACTGCATCAGCGATTGGGGTCACGACTTCCGACCTGACTACCGTCGGATTAAGCGGGTCATCGAGGTCCTGCCTTCCAACGTTCCCGTCCTCTGCACGACGGCGACTGCGAATGATCGAGTGGTCGCCGACATCGTCGCGCAGCTGGGAGAGGACCTGCTCATTGAACGCGGCCCTCTGGAGCGTGAGGGACTGGCGCTGGCCGTCGTGCAACTTCCCGAGCCTGCACGGCGCCTCGCTTGGCTTGCCGAGCAGCTACCCAGCATGCCGGGCTCCGGAATCGTCTACTGCTTGACCGTTCGCGACGCCGAGCAAGTCGCCGCCTGGTTGCGGACGCGGGAAGTCAACGCCAGGGCCTATTCGGGCGAGGCAGACTCAGCTGATCGAGTCTCGATCGAGCAGGAGCTGATCGCGAACGAGGTCAAGGTGGTCGTCGCGACCTCAGCACTTGGCATGGGGTTCGACAAACCAGATCTGACCTTTGTGATCCACTATCAGAGCCCCGGTTCCCCGATCGCCTACTACCAGCAAGTTGGTCGCGCCGGGCGTGCCCTCGACGCCTCGATGGGCGTACTCCTCGCCGGTCGCGAGGACGCCGAGATCCAGGACTGGTTCATCCGCACTGCCTTCCCGTCGCGGGAACAAGCCGAACAGGTGGTCGGCCTGCTGGAGGAAGCTGGGCGGCCGATGACCTTGCAGGCAATTGAGGCTGCAGTCAACCTGCGCCACACGCGGCTCGAACTGATGCTGAAGATCCTCGAGGTGGAAGGCGCGGTGGAGCGGGCTAACGGCGGGTGGCTCCGGACCTTGAGACCCTGGAGCTATGACGAAGAACGGGTGGAGCGAGTCACCGCCGCACGTCGGGCTGAGCAAGCGTCCATGGTCGCCTACGCGACGACGGCTGGCTGCCGAATGGAGTTCCTGCGTCGTCAGCTCGACGATGCGGCGGCCAGCGCCTGCGGACTGTGCGATCGGTGTCTTTCCTGGTCGCTCGACGTGCCTCTTGACGCTCACGTCGTTGCCGAGGCCGCAGCGTTCCTGCGACAGCGACCAATCGAGTTGGAACCGCGCAAACGATGGCCCGGCGTTGGCACGGCGAGAGGGAACATCCCCGATGAGCTGCGCAATCGGAGAGGCCGGGCTCTCAGCGCCTACAACGACGGTGGGTGGGGCACTGTCGTCAAGGACGTGAAGTATGGCGGCGCTGGCCTGCCCGATGACCTCGTCGAGGCCACCGCCGAGATGGTCCGACGTTGGCACCCCGATCCGGCCCCAGGCTGGATCGCTTACGTGCCCTCCTCTCGACACCCTGGCCTGGTCGCCGACTTCGCCAGGCGGCTCGCAGTGCGACTGGCCCTCCCCGTCCTGGACGTCGTCCGCCGTGTCCGCGAAGGTCGTCCTCAGAAGGAGATGGAGAACTCGGCGCAGCAGTTCCGTAACGTCTACGGTGCATTGGAGGTGGTTGGACCTGTGATGGATCTCCCCGTCCTGCTCGTCGATGACATCATCGATTCCGGTTGGACTCTGACGGTGATTGGCGCAGCGCTGCGTGAGGCTGGCTCTGGTCCGGTCTACCCGCTCGTCCTTGCCCAGGCCGTGAGCTCATGACTCGCCCGGCAGACTCCGAATTGGTCGCGCTGCTCCTGACCCAACGGCTGGTCGAGGCTGAAGCGTCTCCGCTGAAGGCGGCGGAGTTCTGGTCCGTCGTCGAGTGTGTTCCCGATCTCGGTGCTCTTCTCGGTCTACGACCGGACGAGATAGGCGAAACAGCGCAGGTCGACGAATCGACGGCACAGCGGATCGGCGCTCTCCTCGCCGCGGCGACGGCCTTCGCCTTTGCGCTAGATGACGCCCAGCAGAGCGGACTACGACTCCTGAGCGGACTTAGCGAGCACTTCCCAGCCGTGATGAAGGAACGCCTCGGCCGAGCGGCGCCGCCACTGCTGTACGTATTCGGCGACGCCGGCCTTCTCGGCCAGAGCGCTCTCGGAATAGTCGGGTCACGGGCTGTGAGCGAGGGAGGTTCAAAGATCGCCCGCGAAGCGGCGCTGGCCGCCGTAAAGGCGGGACTCGGAGTCATCTCCGGGGGTGCCAAGGGCGTGGACCGGCTGGCTATGAACGCCGCCGTCGACGCCGGGGGACACGTCGTCGGAGTCGTCGCCGACTCCCTCTTACGAACCGCCCGCGACTCGGAGGTGAGGCGCGCCGTCAACGACGACCAGCTATGCCTGTGTTCTCCCTACAAGCCCACCGCAGGGTTTTCCGTCGCCAATGCCATGGGTCGCAACAAGCTCATCTACGCGATGTCGACGGCGACGCTGGTCGTGGAGTGCGAGGAGGGTAGCGGCGGCACATGGGCCGGCGCTGTCGAGGCTCTGCGAGGTCGTACAGCACCGGTAATTGCCTGGACTGGTGTCGGCGCCAGTTCGGGGAACATAGCGCTTGCCCACCGCGGCGCGCACCCACTGGGCGTGGTCGAGGACCTCTTCCCGCTGCCAAGCCACGAAGTCGTGCTAACTCCTGCTCAACTCCGCCTCGACTTCTGAAGTGCCGAACACTGTCGACGCAGGGCACGGAAGTTGGCAAGCGGGAACCCTTGAGAGCGGAGTCAATTGCGCACAAAGGGCGGCGCCCTGGACGTTTCAGTCCGGCGCTGGACCGGGGCGTCGACAATCCTGTGTCGCCATGACCATCACCACACCGCCACCGCGACCGTCGCCACCGTCAGGATCACCAGGACCGCCGGGAAGGCGAGGACGAGGATGAAGATAAAGAAGAAGACGGAACGAGCCAAGGCGAACGACGAGGGCCATGGAAGTAGCCGGAGCTGATGTCTGGAAGGGGCAATGGATTGTCGTCGTTCTCGCAGACGGCCGGTTTCATCGCGCCTTTGTGGCGAAGACGATCGAGGCAGCGATCGACCAAGTGCCTAACGCCGCAGCGGTTGGTATCGACATGCCCATCGGACTCCCGGAGCCCGGGAAGAAGCGCCCGGCGGACGAGATGGCTCGCGCCCTTGTCGGACCTCGATGGCAGTCCGTCTTCATGACACCGTCGCTTGACTTGCTGGAGGCGGAAACGCACGCGCAAGCCAACGAGCTCGCTGTCGGCGCCGGCAGGGACGGAATCTCTGCTCAGGCCTACGCCCTCCGGAAGTTGATTCTCCAGGTACAACCGGTGGCGAGGCGTGACAGTCGGGCGTACGAGGTGCACCCCGAGGTCTCGTTCGTACACGCCAATGGTGGAGTCCCTCTGCCGTGGTCCAAGTCGTCATGGAACGGTATCCATCTGCGCCGGCAGATCCTCGTATCGCGAGGGATCTCATTGCCAGATGATCTCGGCGCTCCCGGAGGGGCCGGCTGCGCGGATGTGCTTGACGCTGCAATCGCAGCCTGGTCTGCGGATCGCATTGTTGCCGGCAAGGCGGTTCGCTTGCCGGAAGGATCGGCCCGGGCTGGGGCCATCTGGAGTTGACGATCAGCGCTTTCGACCCGGAGCTTGACGCGATTCGCCGCGGAGCGGTTCAGCACGACTCGCTAATCAGACTGCCAATACCAGGGTGGACTCAAGCGTCACCGCAGGTAGATCGGTCGTGGCTAACGCGGATATCTGGCCCCTGAACTGTACTGGTAGACGCAGATCCGCTCGTCTGGTCACGGCTGAAAGCCACGAGGAGGGGAGTGTCGGGATCAATCCGGATGCCCTACAGCTACGTCCGAGGCTTCGAGATCGCGTCGGCGAGAATTTGTGGCCCATCGATGATGCGTCGTTACCGGGAGTCGTTCGTGACCTTTTCCTTGCTGCGTCACATCTGGAGGAGTCCCTCTATTCGAGTACGGAGGGAGTCCTTCCGCTTGTCCCAGAATGCCTCGCAACCCACAAAGTCCGGCAGGTGCTTGACGTCCTGAGCGGCATATTGGCTCCTAGCTGTTTGGCTCAGAGAAGCCAGCCATTCCTTCGGAAGCCGGTTGCCTTTGCCGCCAGGTCCGTTGTCTTCGGGTCGGAGCAGCTGGAGGTTCGGTAGGAGTTCCGCCGCCTGGGCCAGGTTGGCGAAGTTGTGAGCCGTGAACTTGCTCTTGGGGAAGATGTGGTCCTTGTGGAGCCCAATGACGGGCATAACGCCGTGCGTCATGTGAGGGAATAGCATCCGCAGCAACGGGTAGGTTCGGCGGTCCCCGAACCGTAGTAGGCACAGCTCGTCGATGAACTGCTCGGTGACGTCGATCGGCTTAGCCACCGCCTCCTTCTTGAGTGCCTTCTCGAGTTCAGAGAGTGGGAACGCCTTCTGGCCGTGAGCCTTGATGACTCTTCGAGCGGCAAGAAGTACCGGATCAACGGCACCCGTCCAATAGCGGCGCTGCAGGAGGGTCCGAGCAACGAACGCACGTACGCGCCGCCGATCTGCTTCATGAACGTGGGCCGTCGCGTAGGTCGGTTGCAAGTTGCGATGGTGGGCATAGAAGGCGAGAGGAATGATGACGTTCTCGCCGGCGAGACTCGTTCCCGACAAGCCGAACGACGCCAGCATCGCAGCAGCCGTAATCATTGATCGACTGAACTCCGGCCACATGTCCTCAAGGGCCTTGGCCTTGTTGCCGTGCAAGAAAAGTTCCACTCGGAGCTTCGGTGCCGGAACGTCCAGCAACACGAGGCCCGCCTTCATGATCCGATCATCGGTGAAGCGGAATGGCTCTGATGACTGGGAGTTCATGGACTTCCGTAGGTTCGTGACCTCTGCTCTTGCGTTCAATGTGGTCCACTTCGCTGTCGCGGTGCTGACGAGGAGGTCGACCGATGTCAGCCTTGTGCCGCCTCCATTGGTGCGACCGAAGATGTTGAGCACTCTGTCGAGATCGCCACTCTCTTCAATGTCGAAATGCACGGACTCGGTAGTGTTGAGGGCAACTGCCAATTTCTTCAGGACGCTTCGCGTAGCCGCATCCGCGGCGTGGCCTGCAACCTTGATCGCTTTGTTGAGCGATTGGGCGTCCGTCCCGAGTCCTCGCGCATCGGCGACCTTGAACCACGTGCCACTGTCATTTTTCGCCTCGTCTGCCAAGAACTTGAAGCTGTAGCCCGAGCCGTCCGTCTCGTCGTCTGAGCCCTCATCTGGCCCGGGCTCCTGATCCAGGTCGATGTACAGCGAGCGACCGGGCGCCTGGCTAGTCGCTGCGTAGGTCCCCTGGAGCCCGATGCTCAGCGCTGTAAGCCGCTGTTGACCGTCAAGAACACCCAAGACTGGGAGGTCGGCGACCACGTGAGCGTTGGCAGGCAACGTGTCCGGGCCCTGGTATTCCGTCACGAGCCGCCTGAATTGTAGCTGAGGGTGCTCGGAGCGCTTGGTACGCCACAAGAGCATGGTTCCGATGGGATAGCCGCGCACGAGAGAGTCGAAGAGCAGGGCGATCTGCGCTGGCTTCCAAACAAAGTTCCGCTGAATACCTGGTAGTACAAGCTTCTTCTGGTCGACGAGCGTGACCGCATCCGCGACCGTCATCGACTGTGTTGTGATCATTGTCCTCCCATTCTTGTGCCATTTTTCGACCGCACAGACCAAATGTGTATCACTGAGAGGCCCACGAGCAGCCGATCTAGACACCGCGTACCGTTTCGGAGCGTTCCTGGTCGTCGCTGGTGATCACCGCGAGGTCGCTACAGCTCAGGTCAGGGGTCACACCGCAACCAGGGCGACGCAGGCCGTAACAGACTGGGCAACCTACGTAGCGCTCGAACGAGCCAGGATGGCTCCACCGAGGCTTGGGGACGTCGCGAACAGTCACTCAGGTAAGCATTACGACGTTAGTGGCCTACATATCGAAGCGAAGCGGTTCGTAACAGAAGGCCGGCCTGTAGCTTTCGCAGACAAAGGGTGTCGGTGTTTGGTCAATGAAGCTCGCCCATTCGTCTGGGTCAGTAGCGATTAGACGCAGTTCCTCCAGGTCTTCAAAGAGTGGCGGTTCGCCTTGGCGAAGTCTCCGCTGCTCGGCAGCCAGCATCCGGGGGAGAATCTCCCGAGCCTTTTGCAAGACTCCGTTCATGATCCTGAGCCCAGCTTGGTTCGAGGTGGCGAATATCAAGTGATACTGGACCACTTGCTTGGTGTTTCGGACTTCGATGGCGCTGGTGTACGAGTAGCCGAGCCGTGACAGTCCCAGGCGGTAGAGGTTTACATAGTGCATCCAGGACGCCTCGCCACCAATCCACCGGTCGCGCTGGGCGCGGTAAATCTCCCTCCAGTCGCAGTTGCCAAAGAGTTGATCAATCTCTAGTTGGTGTTCGTCTGACGCGATGTCCTTACCTGCCTGGGGAAGTTTGCGACGTAGCGGTCCGGTCGGAAACAGAATCAGCAGTTCGACCCGGTTACGACGGCGGTACTCGCCTTCGGGAGGATTCATGCACCAGCTCGCCAGCGCCTGCACTGTTGACCATCTGAGCTCCAACGCGTTGGGATCCAGATATGCAAGCGCAGCCCCCAGGTGTGGTCCGTATCTCGGACCACCCTGTCTGCGGAGCCACGCCAGCCCTTCGGCGATGTTGAGGTTGCAATCACCAGGGACAACGCGAATCCGCCGACTCGGGTACCGAGAACACAGAGTTTCCTGGAGCGCAGCAGCCTTTTCGGGAAGCTCAAACAGAACGAGGTGAGTGAACGTGCTCCTGTCGCCTGCTTGAAGTGCGACCTGCGGCGAGCTTCGGATTGGTCGTCCGGTTCCTCGTTCTAAGTTTCTCGTGGAGCCCGCGAAGCAATCAATGAATATACGGTCGCGGGAACCTGTCGCTGCTCGAAGAAACTGCGGAGCGTACGCGCCGAGGACGATTTCAGTCTTCCAAACGCTCCACGGTCCCCACTCTCGAACGTTCTCGACCTGCTCCACCATCTGCCCTCGTAACCATCATGTGGGACCACGGCTCAGGTAGTTGATCCCAGGTATCGCCGTCTAACACGCGTCCAGCCGTTGCCCTGCTGACGCGGTGCATTCTCACAGCAGTATCGGCCAATTCTGGATCGGAGTTGATACTCGTTGATCCGTCGAAGGCGACCGTCACTGCTGTCGGCCCATAAGCAGGTGCCCACGATCCCCACTGTTTGAAGAAGAAGGCCACGTTTGCGTCTCGACAGCGGTCTCGGAGATCTCGCGCCCACTCTGGATGCATGGGACGAGCATCATGGCCAGACTCGCCACCAGCGATCAGCCAGTCAACTTGAGTGAGATTAAGTGACGGCAGCGGACCGAGCAATGGTTCAGCAGAGACAAAGCGGACCGCCGAGGGAACGCGCCTGAGATGGTTTGCCCTGTATGAGTAGGGGTCCGACTCGATGCTCACACCGACCCACAGGTTCAGGGGCCATGTCAGGCGATCAGCTAGATCAACCATCCGCTTAGAGCGCTTTGTGAGCAACTGGAATGTGTGCCGCGGCGTGTCCGCCATAACAGCGAAGACGTCATCGATGAATTCGGTGGGAACGTCGGGATGAAACAGGTCGCTCATCGAGTTGACGAAGATCATGCGGGGGTGCCGCCACTGGCGAGGCAGGTTTAGCGCGCTGGAGTGGACGGTCAGGCCGAAGCCCGGACCAGAGGTTCTCGCGTCTCCATCCGCTTGGTACTTTGGATTGCCCATCGCCTTTAGCCGTTTCGCCAGGGTCAGTGCGTAGCAGTGGTCACATCCCGGCGAGATGCGGTCGCAGCCGGTCGTTGGATTCCATGTGGCCTGGGTCCACTCGATCGAGCTGTGATCAGCCATTTCCGACTCCTCGGGGTGACGACCCTCCCACGGCCAGCCTTCTCGAATCGTCTGGGCGCGCCACGCCCCGCACCATATCCGTCGCAACTCTAGTGAGCCTTCGAAGGCAACGCTCTGCGGGGCAACATCTCGGGCTGAGTCGACAGAACCGCCCTCGGTGTCCTCAAAGCCGAACGCCGCCTCGCGCGGATTCTTGCGATCCTGCCTGACGGGGCTCGGGAACGAAGCTAGCCATCTCCGACCTGGACGCCCCTTAACTTTCTGGCCCTTCAGCCATACTGGCTACGTTTAGCCGGACTGGACATAACTAGGCAGCATTGGACTTCAGCGGAATTGCCGATTCACCTGGACCTACGCATACTCGACACTACCAGCTGGACAGTACATTTACAGACTGGCAGTCAAGGACAAAGTCGGTCTCTCGGACCCTGCTAGGGATCCGGACACGCCGTCTGTGAATGGCTACCATCCAATCGAACGGACGTGGCCGAATGGCACCCGTTGGCGAGTGTGGGAGCGCGACATGCCAAGAGTCTCTGATTTGCTGCTCCAAGCGACGATCTACCTCTACGAGTCACGCAAGGCTGCCGAGTTCGGCGACACGGTGGGGGGTAGCGGCGTGCTGGTTGGTCGCACCTACGGGCCTGAGTCGCGGAATGTCAACCTCTATTTCGTCACCTGTGACCACGTGGCGAACAGGGGCGCGCCAGTCGTCCGGATCGTGACGCGCCGAGGGGCTGTCGAGATCGAGGAGTCCGGCTGGAAGCGGCACCCGGACCTTTCCCCTGACGTTGCGGTCGCTCACTTCAAGCACGTCTCCGAGTCTGGTGGGGACTGTCCCTACTCGTACGTTCCCGTTGAGAGGTTCCTCAGCCTTGACGACTTTTCGGCACCCCCAGGCGATGACCTGCAAAATCAGCCCTACTACTTGGGCGAGTTAGCCGGGGTCGGAGATGACGCCGTGATGATCGGTCGCTTTCTTGCCGCAGACGGAGTGCTCTCGCAGACCCCCACCGTGCGCTTCGGGAATCTCGCATCTGCCGGCGTCCTCACTGTGGAGTTCGGCGAACCTCGGTCGTCGCAGCAAGAGTGCCTATTGGCCGAATCTCACTCCTTGCCGGGCTATAGCGGCTCTGCGGTCTACCTGTTCCATCCGGCGGTGACTTGGGACGGCCTCGCCATGCATATTGGGGAAGAAAGCCACAAGCTCTGGCGGTTCCTGGGGATCGATTGTGGTCATATGAGACAGAAGGTCGACGCTGACGGTGCCCCCATCCCTGGATGGGAACCCGCGATGGCGATCCCCGGAACGCCACGAACAACGCTTGTCAACGCGGGGATGATGACCGTCGTCCCGGCTTGGAAGATTTTGGAAGCACTGGAGGATGCCATGCGGAACGAAGAAACACCCGACTCCAACGGGGTCATGGATTAGCTCGTTCCTGAGTCGGAAACCGACCGGATAACGGAGCCCGTGCCCTCCTAAGGCTTCGGCTTCAACGAGGCGGCGATCTGAGCGAATTCGGTCAACGCAGCTTCCAGGTCCTCCACAATCTCAGCCGCGAGCACGTCGGGGGGCGGAAGGTTGGCGGAGTCCTCCAGTGACTCGTCCCGCAGCCAGATCAGATCGAGGCTCACCTTGTCGCGTTGGAGAAGCTCGTCGCAACTGAAGGAGTGGAAACGTTCCGACTCGGCGCGTGTGAAACGGTTGTCGGCACGGAAGGCGTCGATGAAGTCCGCAAGGTCTTCGTACCGCAGCGGGTTTTGTTTCAAGGTGTGATGGATGTTCGTGCGGTAGTCGTAGACCCACAGCCGCTGTGTCCACGCCGTCTCCGAGGCGGGCTTCCGATCGAAGAACAGGACGTTGGCCTTGACGCCCTGGGCATAGAAGATGCCCGTCGGCAGCCGCAGGAGCGTGTGAACCTCGCACTCGTGCAGGAGCTTTCGCCTGACGGTCTCCCCGGCTCCACCCTCGAACAGCACGTTGTCGGGGACCACGACGGCGGCGCGTCCGTGCATGGCGAGAAGGGTCTTGACGTGCTGGACGAAGTTCAACTGCTTGTTTGACGTGGAGGCCCAGAAGTCGTCGCGGAGGATCACGAGGTCCTCGCGCTCGGTATCGCCCTCCGCGTTGACCACGGTCATCGACGATTTCTTGCCGAAGGGCGGATTGGTGAGGACCATCTCGAACCGGTCACCGGGGTCAGCCCTGAGCGAGTCCTCGACGCGGATCGGGCTGTCTGCGTCCTCCGAGCCGATGCCATGCAAGAGCATGTTCATGACACAAAGCCGGGCGGTGTTGTCCACGATCTCCCAACCGTGGAGGGCCTCGAAGCGAAGATGGCGCTTCTGGTCAGGATCGAGCAGGTAGTGGTTGGAGATGTAGTCGTGCGCTGCGAGGAAGAATCCACCGGTGCCGCAGGCAGGATCGCATATCGTCATGCCCGGCTCGGGCCGCATCACTTCGACCATTGCCTTGATCAGCGCGCGGGGCGTGAAGTACTGGCCCGCTCCCGTCTTCACGTCCTCGGCGTTCTTCTCCAACAGCCCCTCGTAGGCATCGCCTTTCACGTCAGCGTCGAGCGTCATCCAGTTCTCGCGGTCGATCAGGTCCGAGATGAGCCGCTTTAGCTTCGCCGGGTCCTGGATGCGGTTCTGGCTCTTGCGGAAGACGACACCCACCATGCCCGTTCTGCGCCCGAGTTCGGTGAGGATGTGACGGTAGTGGACCTCCAGATCGTCACCGTCACGGCGCAAGAGCGACTGCCAGTCGAGGTCAGAGGGTACGAGCGCGGGGCGATTGAACGGAGCCTTGGTCTGCTCGTCGGCCATTTTCAGGAACAGCAGGTAAGTCAACTGCTCGATGTAGTCGCCGTAGGACAGCCCGTCGTCGCGAAGAACGTTGCAGTAGTTCCAGAGCTTCTGAACCAGGCCGTTTGAGTCAGTCATGTGTTCCTTTCGCAACCAACGCTGGCCTGCGGTCGTCGAGCGCATCTTGCGCTACTAGTTCTCCGCGGAAGGCCATCGCCAGGAGTGCTCGCCGGAGAGAGTTCGCCCGTCTCAACGCGACTTCGACCCAGGCAGCAACCGGGGTGATGCTGGACAACTGGTCCTCGACCTCATTCACCATCTCCATCTGGCGTTCGAGGGGTGGAAGCGGAATCGTGACCGTCTTGAGTTGACCACCTGAGATACCGACCTGACCAGCCGTCGTCTTGAGGCGACTCTCGATTTCTTGCCTACTTCGCCCGGTGTTGAGGACCAGCGCGAGGAATTCGGGAACGACTTGAGACTGATCCGGCACGGCGCGGATGAGTTTGTCTGGATGCACCGTGGGTTGCGGCAGGTTCCGCACCACGGCAGACGACCCTACGTAAGTGGGGTTCCCGCTGTAGCGCGTAAAGAGAAGGTCCCCGTCACAGAGGAAGTAGGAGGCGACCTGGTCCGCGTCTACGGTCGCGTACCGAATGTCCGTGGCGTCGAGACTCATTGGCCGAACGGCGCTTATGCGAAGTATCGCGATGCCAGGCGGCGACGCCGCTGGTCGTGACACAAAGAGTCCGTTTCTTAGTGAATGCAACACGTCCCCTAGGAGCTTTCGGGGACCAGAGATGTCTACGGCGCGACCCAGTAGCGCGGTCCGCAATCGCCCCAGGTTGCGCTGTGCTTGCTCCAAGGCTGCCACTCCGGCGTCGAGTCGTGAGAGCTGTTCCTCGATGGCAGCGACGATGCGGACCTGCTCGGTCGTCGGCGGCAACGGGAACTCGACTGTATTGAGCCTCCCTAGCGAGAGATGCGCGATGTTCGTCGTAATCCGCGACTCTTGCCGGAATCGCCCGGAATGCATGTGGTGACGGAAGACCGTCAGCGCCCACTCGCTGAGAACACCTGGATGCGGACGAAAGCGAATCAAGCTGTTCGTGAAGCAGACTCCCGGTAGCTCGCCTCGATAAATCGCAGGCCGGCCGAGAAACTCTGGACTTTGTCCCTCGTTCAACAGCACATCACCTGAGTGCAACTCGAACGTGGTGACCTCATGTGGCGCAAAGTGCATCGACTTGACATCCGCAACGTCGATGCGATCTTCGAAGACGTTTGCCACGCGCAGGTATGGCCGCATGTTCGGGCCCGTGTGCCACTTAGGTGAACGCTGCTTGCCAAGTCGAGTTTCTCCCACATCGGCGATGGTCCGAAGCTCCCATCCGCGGGGCAGGTCCCTCATGCCGCAAGGGCCTTATTCAACTCATCGAGGAGCGGACTCAAGTTGACACCGAACACCTCGAAGGCTTTGCCGATCCCGCCTCGTTCGACGAACGGCGTGTAATCCAAGTCATCGGTGGAAATGCTCATCGAGGCGGCGATGTGATCCTTGATCTCTTCCAGCCAGCGTCTTTGCTCGTTTGTAAACTCTGATCCGGCGTACTCCTGTTGCGCGAGCCACACCGCGAATCGCTCGTTGACCTTCTCGGGGAACGGCACCAACTCGTTCTCCTCACCGAGCGCGAAGCGCACCAGCGAGACGAGATCCGTCGTAACTCTCTGGCCAGAGCCGTGCACCTTTGACTTGTCGAGCGCCTCGTAGGCAGCCCAGAGACCCTCAGGCGTCCATTGGTGCGGCGGCCGCCCGATGGCGTTCGCGAGGTCACGAAGGTCCTTGAAGCTCAGACGCCGGCTGTACGGGTGGCTGTAAAGGATCTGAAGGGCGGTGATTTCGTCCTTGTTGTCCTCGATGAACTGCCGGAAGTCCTCGACGGTCTGTCGCGCTCTGTCCGTGGAGTAACCAGCATGCAGGACCTTGTCCATGCTCGTTTCGTCGATGATCTGCTCGTAGGAGCGGCGGAAGTCGACGATCTTGAGCCTCAGCTCCGGGTTCGACGCCAGTGGGTAGACGGCGGCTTCGATCAGGTCGGCTGCTGCCTTCTTCACGTCCTTGGCGGTTGGCTCACCGGCTTCGGTGCCAACCTCCGCGACTGCGTACTGGTGGTCGGGATCGAGGGCGGCGATCAACGTCTCGGTTATCTCCCGGATGCTCGTCCCGTTGGCGAGCTCCTGAAGCATCACTCGGTCAGCCTGGCGGAGGCGAAGGTCGAGCCTGGCAAGCCGATCGGCGATGGAGGAGACAAGATCGGGATCACGTTTGCCGAAAGCCAGCTCCTTGAAGAGTCGGTCCAGAGGAACGTTCGGCTTGCGATCGAGGGGCTTGGTCTCCATGAGCTGGGTTTCGGTCACGCCGACGGCGTCGATGATGACGAAGTGGTCCTTGATCCTGGCGTCGGGAGTCACCTGCTGAAGGTCGGTCGGATTGATGACCCGGACGCCGCGACCCTTCATCTGCTCGAAGTACGTCCGGGACTTCACTCCGCGCATGAAGAAGACGCACTCCAAGGGCTTCACGTCGGTGCCGGTCGCGATCATGTCCACGGTGACGGCGATGCGAGGATTGTAGGAGTTGCGGAACTCGGCGAGGAGGTCCTCTGGCTTCTTGCCGGTCGTGCGGTAGGTGATCTTTGCGGCGAAGTCGTTGCCCTTGCCGAACTCCTCACGGACGATCTCGACGATGTCCTCGGCATGCGAGTCGTCCTTGGCGAAGATCAAGGTCTTCGGGACCTCGGTCCTGCCGGGGAAGATCTCGGTGAAGAGCCGGTCCTTGAAGGTCCTGATCACTGTTCGGATCTGGTCCGGGGCGACAACGGCGCGGTCGAGCTGGCTGGCTTCGTACTCAAGTTCCTCGTCGGCTTCCTCCCAGCGCACCTTGCGGGTGGAGCGCTCGCGGTGCCCCACGTACACGCCCGCCTCGACCTTGCCACCGATCTCCGTCATCTCGGTTGCGATCCGATACACGTCGAAGCCGACGTTCACATGGTCAGCGACGGCCTGTTCGTGGGTGTACTCCATGACGAGGTTCTTGTGGAAGAATCCGAACGCCTGCTTGTTCGGTGTCGCCGTCAAGCCGATAATGAAGGCGTCGAAGTAGTCGAGAACCTGTCGCCAGAGCCCGTAGATCGAGCGATGGCACTCGTCCACGATGACGAAGTCGAAGAACTCGATCGGCAGGGTGGGGCTATAGACGACCGGGGCGGCATCTGGTCCGGACAGCTCGTATGAGGAATGCTCGTCGATCTCCTCGTCCAGTTCGGGCTCACCCCTCATGATCGAGTACAGGCGCTGGATCGTCGTGATGGTCACCCGGCTCACGGGATCGATGACGTTCGAGGAAAGACGCTGCACGTTGTAGAGCTCGGTGAACTTCCGGCCGTCGTCCGGCGTTGTGAAACCCTGGAACTCCTTCAGCGTTTGGCGGCCGAGGTTCGCCCGGTCCACCAGGAATAGGACCCTCCTGGCTCCGGCGAACTTCACGAGGCGGTATGCCGCGAACGCAGCGAGGAGGGTTTTGCCCGAACCGGTTGCCATCTGGATCAAGGCGCGGGGTCGGCTCTCCGCGAGCGAACGCTCGAGGTTGGTGATTGCCACGTCCTTCGGCGGCCAGAGCAGCCCCATCTCGAGCGGTGGCATCTGCTGAAGTCGCGATCTCAGCGTCGCTCGTTCTGGTGCTCTCTGCCGTTCGTCCAGCCATGCAGCGAGCGTCTCCGGGCGGTGGAACGTGAACACCTCGCGTCCGCGGGGCTCGGGATCGAGCCAATTCGTGAAGCGCGTCTGAGAGCCCGTCGACTCGTAGGAGAACGGGAGTGAGTCACCCCAGGTGGGAAGATCCTTCGGTAAGCCACCCACGTACTGAGCGGTTTGCGGCTCGACAGAGATCAGCGGGTAGCCCTCAGGTTTGGCCTCGATCGTGCCGGCCGCCTTACCGTCGACGTAGCACAGGTAGTCGACGCGTCCATGGGGCGGTTCCAAAATGAACTCTCTGATTGCGACGCCGTGACCTGCCGACAGGTTCGCTCTTGTGGCGTCCTGGACTGCCCACCCCGACGCGGCGAGCAGGCGGTCGATCATCACTCTCGCCCGTTCCTCGGGCGGCAGTCGCGAAAGCAGATCGTCGTCGCTCAACCCTGGCAACCTCCAAGTGGGGATTCTTTCAGGTTCACGATGGGCTACCGGACCGCTTGCCTCCGATGCTGGCGCCGCCGTTGAGGCAGGCCGGTATTATCTCGATCCGCCAACCATGCCAGGGCAGCTGACCTGCGGAAACTGTGGGTACTCATGGTGGAGCAACGCCAACTCTGCACGCTCGCGCTGCGGAGCCGTAGGACCGTTGTCTATATCCGGCACGCGTACGCGACGGAGCCAGCAGCGCCAGTGCGCAACTCTTCATCGCTTCGCCCAACCAAGAAGCCTGGAGCAACGAAGACGATGTCGGCCCACCCCTCGGGAGCCAACGTCCTCGGAGTGATCGGCCTCGTCGTGATTATCGTCGTCGCAGGGGCCATCTGGCTGCGTAACAACAAGAGCTATCAGCTCACGTCGGAGCCATGACCCGGTGGGCTTGCCGACACGAGACGATCCTGTCAGATCCGTTGGATCCTGGCGTTACGGCTGACACCGCTTCCTGTCGCCTTCTGCGGTCGTCCGGGCATCGTCGGCCGGTACGTCGGCGACCACTTGGTCCCAGTCCGCTCGTAGCCCGCGGGGCCCTGGCACCTTCCAAGGCAGCGCAGCATCTCGCTTGGACGTGAGACGATGGAAAAGTGGCGACGAACGTCTACATAGACGGCTTCAACCTGTACTACGGAGCCTTGAAGCGGACCCATTTCAGGTGGCTGGACCTTGAGGCGCTTTGTCAGAACCTTCTCCCAAACGACTCGATACACCGCATTCGGTACTTCACTGCCAAAGTCACGGCCAGGCCCGATGACGTCCAAGCGCCGCAACGCCAGCAGACCTACCTCAGGGCGCTCGAAACACTCCCGCTCGTATCGATTCACTTCGGGCACTTCTTGACCAGTAACACTTGGATGTGGTTGA